>Ga0209257_1001678_pt1 | contig 24977 bp, 21 predicted proteins | sample AraplaCvi_mCL_r2_FD_184277 | JGI IMG/M metagenome (GOLD analysis project Ga0209257, IMG submission 184277) | Arabidopsis root microbial communities from North Carolina, USA - plate scrape MF_Cvi_mCL_r2 (SPAdes) (version 2) | ecosystem: Host-associated > Plants > Roots > Endosphere | place: USA...
TCGAATCCGTCGACCGTCGAGCCGTCGCCATCGGTGATCGAATCGCCGAAGGTCACGACCGCCCGGGCATCGGGTGCCGCATCGACCATCACGCCGCTCAAGTAGATGCGGGAGACGATGGTGCTGTCGGGCTTGAAATCCGCGGCACCCGTTTGATCGCCGGAGACGATATAGGCGGTATTGTGCCCGTCCCAATGCATCGTGCTGGTGGGCTCCGTCTCGGGCACGAACAGGCTCACCGAGAGCTTGGTCAGAGGCGCCACATCGAGTGCCACCGGATCGCTGATCGCCGGTGCTCCGGGCGGGATCTCGATCGTGTCCTTCCCGCCGAAGGTCAGCTTGCGGTCGGAGCCGGCGACGATGGCTGCGCCCTTGTCCGCCAAGGCAACATGGGCCGCGCCGATCCGCAGCGGCTGGGTGCCATACTCGTTGCTGAACACCACCCGCACCTGCTTGCCGCCGACGCTGGCGCGCACGGTCTGCCGGATAGTCTGGTTCCAGAGATTGCGCGGCATGTTGGTCGGAACCGGAAAGTCCGGTTCCCAGACCGGCTGCGCGCTTGCGGTCCAAGTGCCGATCCAATCCTCGGCGCTGGCGGCCGCGGCACCGAAGGCCAAGACCGCGGCGAGTGCCGTCGCACCGATTGCGCGTGAGAACGTCCGAAGCGAGAGCCTGCGCGAATACGCCATCGTCTCCTCCCATCCGTCGTTTTCTTGAAGTGGAAGGGCGATGCTACCCAGTCCGGGCGCGGCGCTCTCTGCTACTTTCGTCGCATGACTTTCTCAGGGGTACGACCAGGTTTGCCGTTAGCACCTGCAGCACTTCACAACCGGCCGATCCAAGCGGCCATGCGGGACTGAGCGCCGCGATTGTGGTATAGTCCGACTGCTGTTTGTCATCGTGAATCCGCTGGGCTCTCAACCGCTTCCGTCTTCGGGCCGCAACCCGGACCGGACCCGGACAGAAATGCCCCTGTGTTCTTCTTCAACGCGGACGCGCCCGACCTCACGATGTTTACCCGACGTTTACAGAATGACGATTTCCGGCTGCGGGTCTGGGCCCGCAAGGGCACTGCGACCCGGACCGGACCCGGACAGCAAATTGCGTGATCTATTCTTCAACGCGGACGCGCCCGACCGGCACGACGTTGACCCGACGTTTACAGAATGACGATTCCCGGCTGCGGGTCTAGGACGCGCAATGACGCCGCAACCCGGACAGGACCCGGACGGATTCGCGGTTTCCGGCACGCCGCCGAAACCCGATAGATCATTCGCATCAAGGCGTTGCTGCAAATCCCGCCCGCAGGCCCGTCAGGGTTGGCGCAGCTATTTCCGTCTCGGGACGACCAGCTTGGCCGTCAGGACCTGACGGACTTCTCCCTGCTGGTTCTTGGTCTCGGTCCGCATCAACACCATGCCCCGGTCCGTCCGGGTGCGCGACGGGGTGACGGCGAGGATCTCGCACTCGACATGGAGCACATCGCCCGGACGCGTCGGCCCCGGCCAGGAGACCTCGCAGCCGCCGCCTATGATCCCACCGGCCACATGCGGGCCGAACTCGGTCAGGAGCCGCATCGTCATCGCCGCCGTATGCCAGCCGCTGGCGGCGAGACCGCCGAAGAACGTGCCCTTCGCCGCCGCCTCGTCGGTATGGAAAGGCTGCGGGTCGAACTCGCGGGCAAAGGCCTTGATGGTTTCTTCGCTCACCGGCAGCGCGCCGCCGGAGAAGCGGTCGCCGATGGAGAAATCCTCCAGATACAGGCCCGGCACCTTGGCCGGCTCGGGCTTCGGGGCATCGTGTCCCATGGTCGCGGCCTCGTCCTTGACTTGCACCATGATAGTCATTTGCCTAGATTTCCTTCATGAAGAAAAAACGCATTGGTGACACGCAATGCCCGATCGCCCGCGGCCTGGAGCGCGTGGGCGAATGGTGGAGCATTCTCATTCTGCGGGATGCCCTGCATGGCTATACCCGCTTCGATCAGTTCCAGGAGAGCCTCGGCATCGCGCCCAACATGCTGACCCGGCGCCTCGCCTCGCTGGTGAAATCCGGACTGCTGGAACGCCGCCTCTACAACCAACGTCCGCCTCGCTACGAATACATCCTGACCGAACGGGGGCGGGATTTCCGTCCGGTGATCCTCGCCCTCCTCGCCTGGGGCAACCGCCACTTCGCGCCGGAAGGCAAGTCGGTGCTCCTGATCGACGCCAAGACCGGAAAGCCCGCCGACCTGATCTTGACCGACCGGGCGACCGGAAAGCCGATCAGCGACAAGGACTTCGTGTTCCGCCCCGGACCCGCCGCCAAGGCCCGGATCCGCGAACGCTACGCCGGCTGAGCCCTCGCCCCTCCACCTGACCCTCCTCCGCCCGATCCGTCTGTGACCATGGTCACTTGCAGGACGATAGTTGCGCACGATAAGTTACTTGCAACATGATAGTGACTTGCGAGGATGGCCGAGATGACCTTGTCGGCGACCAGTTCGGTCAGGGCGGCACCGCCGGCGGCGGGCGAGCTCCCGATGCGCGCCAAGGCGCTCGCCTTCGGCTCGATGGCCATTGGCTTCTTCATTGCCCTGCTGGACATCCAGATCGTCTCGGCCTCGCTGCGGGATATCGGCGGCGGCCTATCCGCCAGCCCGGACGAGCTTTCCTGGGTGCAGACCAGCTATCTCATCGCCGAGATCGTGGTGATCCCGCTCTCCGGCTGGCTGTCGCGGGTCATGTCCACGCGCTGGCTGTTCTCGATCTCGGCGATCGGCTTCACGGCGACCAGCCTGCTGTGCGGCTGGGCCTGGGACATCGACAGCATGATCGCCTTCCGCGCGCTGCAGGGTTTCCTCGGCGGCTCGATGATCCCGACCGCCTTCACCAGCGCCTTCGTCTATTTCACCGGCCAGCAGCGCGTGGTCGCCGCGGCGATCATCGGCGGCCTCTCGTCGCTCGCGCCGACCCTGGGTCCGACGGTCGGCGGCTGGATCACCGATAACTACTCCTGGCACTGGCTGTTCTTCATCAACCTGGTGCCGGGCGTCTTCATCTCGATCGTCGTGCCGATGCTGGTGAAGATCGACCGGCCCAATCCGGCTCTGCTCAAAGGCGCCGACTATGCCGGCATGGCGCTGATGGCGATCTTCCTCGGCACATTGGAATACACGCTCGAGGAAGGGCCGCGCTGGGACTGGCTCGGCGACGAGACCATCAAGACCACGGCGATCATCGCCGCGGTCTCCGGCCCGCTCTTCCTCTGGCGCAGCCTCACCTTCGCCAATCCGATCGTCGATCTCCGGGCGCTGCGGGTGCGGAACTTCGGCCTGGGCTCCCTGCTCTCCTTCGTGACCGGCATCGGCATCTTCGCCACGATCTATCTGACGCCGGTGTTCCTCGCGCGGGTGCGCGGCTTCAGCGCGCAGGAGATCGGCTGGGCGGTGTTCTCGACCGGCTGTTTCCAGATCGCCGCCATTCCCGTCTACACGATGCTGGCGCGGAAGGTCGATCTGCGCTGGCTGATGCTGTTCGGCCTACTCTGCTTCGGCTTCGGGCTCTGGAGCTTCACCCCGATCACCCATGATTGGGGCTGGCGCGAGCTTCTGCTGCCGCAGGCCTGCCGCGGCTTCGCCCAGCAATTCGCCATCGCGCCGATCGTGACGCTGGCGCTGGGCAGCCTGCCGCCGGAACGGCTGAAGCTCGCCTCGGGCCTGTTCAACCTAATGCGCAATCTCGGCGGGGCACTCGGCATTGCGGCCTGCGGCACCATCCTCAACGACCGCACCAACCTGCACTTCGCGCGGATCGCCGAGACGCTGAATGCGACCAACACCGAGGCGATGGCGGCGCTGCAATCCCTCACCGACCGCTACACCACGGCTTTCAGCGGCGATGCGGCGCTGGGCCAGACCGCGGCCTATAAGCAGCTCTGGAACCTTGTCTATCGCGAGGCGCTGACCCAGACCTTCGCCGACGCTTTCCTGCTGATCGCGATCGCCCTCTTCGCCATGGCGTTCCTGCCGCCGCTGATGCGCCCCATTGCCGCGCCGAAGGCGCCTTCGGCCGACGCGCATTGACCGTCAGGAAGCTGGCCCAAATCCGCCTTCCGCACACATCTTGCAATTGCGAATGACTTGCATTACCAAGGGTATCCGCCTGACAACTCACCCCACCCGGAGCCCTTCAGATGCACCGCCATCTCACCTTGGCCTTTTCCGCGATCCTGCTGGCCGGTACCAGCCTGGCTGCAAACGCCGCTGGTCCCGATCCGAAGGCGATCCTGACCACCTATGCCGATATCGGCCAGGCCATGTATCAGGACTCGATCACCGAGGCCGGGAAGCTGAAGACGGCGGTCGACGCCTTCCTCGCCAATCCGAACGACGAGACGCTGAACGCCGCGAAGGCCGCCTGGAAGCAGTCCCGGGTTCCCTACATGCAGAGCGAAGTCTTCCGCTTCGGCAATCCGGAGATCGACGACCTCGAGGGCAACGTCAATTCCTGGCCGCTGGACGAAGGCCTCATCGACTATGTCGATAGCAGCTACGGCACGACCTCGGACAGCAACCCCTATTACACGCTCAACGTCATCGCCAATCCGTCGCTGAAGATGGGCGACAAGACGATCGATGCCGCGAAGATCACGCCGGAGCTGATCACCTCGCTGCAATCCGCCGGCGACAACGAAGCCAATGTCGCAATCGGCTATCACGCGATCGAGTTCCTGCTCTGGGGCCAGGACCTGAACGGCACCGGTCCCGGCGCCGGCAACCGTCCAGCCAGCGACTACGATCTGAAGAACTGCACCCACGGCAATTGCGACCGCCGCGCCGACTATCTGCGCAGCGCGAGCACCTTGCTGATCGACGATCTGAAGAAGATGGAAGCGGTCTTCGCCGCGGGCGGCCCCGGCCGCACCCGTCTGCTCGCCAACCCGCAGGAAGGCCTCGCCGCGATGTTCACCGGCCTCGGCAGCCTCTCCTACGGCGAGCTGGCCGGCGAGCGCACCAAGCTCGGCTTGATGCTGCACGATCCCGAGGAAGAGCATGATTGCTTCAGCGACAATACGCACAATTCCCACTACTACGATGAGCTTGGTATGTGGGACATCTACAACGGCACCTATAAGCGGATCGACGGCAGCGAAGTGAAGGGTCCGAGCCTGCGTGCGCTCATGAAGGCGACCGACATCAAGACCGCGCAGCGCGTGGTCGATGCGATGAACGCCGCTTCCGGCGCGATGACCGTGCTGAAGGAAACCGCCGACAGCGGCAAGATGGCCTATGACCAGATGATCGGCGACAACAATCCTGAAGGGAACAAGATCGTCCAGAACGTGGTGGACACCCTGGTCGCCCAGGCCCATGCCTATGAGGCGGCGGTGAAGAGCCTCGGCCTCACGATCAAGGTCGAAGGCTCCGACAGCCTCGACAATCCCTCGGCGGTCGGCCAGTAAGGACGACGTGAAAGCGAGCCAATCCTGACAGCCAGCTTTCCTGCCCCCAAACTCTCGCGGCGCAAGCTGCTCGGTCTCAGCGGCGCCGGCCTGATGATGGCCGGTGCCGCCGGCCTGGCCGGCCGTGCCTTCAGCGCCGCCCCGCGCTATCCGGCGGCGCCTCAGCCGCCGGCGGGTGCCGATATCGTCGATGTGGCGCTGGCGGCGAAGCTCCGGCCGCAGCAATTGCTGCCCGCGCCGGCAAAGATGACGCCGGTCATCAACTACAGCGACGGACCGGCGATCATTCGCATCAAGCACGGTCAATGGCTGCGCGCGACCCTGAAGAACGAGCTCAGCGAGCACACGACCATCCATTGGCATGGCATCCGGCTGCCGAATGGCATGGACGGCGTCCCCTACCTCACCCAGGACCCAGTCCTTCCCGGCCAGAGTTTCACCTACGCCTTCCAGCCGCCGGATCCCGGTACCTTCTTCTTCCATCCCCATTGCGACACGATCACCCAGCTCGGGTCGGGCCTGGCCGGCGTGCTGATCATCGAGGGCGATGAGATGCGAAAATTTGACGCCGACCTTGTCTGCCTCTATCGCGACTGGCGGGTGAAGGATGACGGCAGCTTCGGCGTGTTCTCGACCAACAAAGGCGCCGGCACCACCGGAACCTTCGGCACGTTTCAAACCGTCAACGACCAGCATCAGCCGGTCTTCAAGGTGCCCGCCAACGGCGATATCCGCATCCGTTTCCTGAATGTCGATATGACGCGGCTGATCGATCTCGGCGTCGAAGGCGCCGAGGCCTGGATGATCGCGACCGACGGCAATGCGCTGGACGGCCCGGTGAAGCTTAAGCCCTGGCGCATGGGGCCGGCGATGCGGCTCGATCTCACCTTCCGCACGCCGAAGTCGGGTTCGGTGAAACTGATGAACTACTACGCGGCGGAGCCCATTGTGCTTGCCACATTCGAAGCTGACGGCGCTCCGCTCGATCGCCCGGCCTTCGAGCCCGCGCCGCTGAAGAAACCGCGCATCCCCGAGCCGAAGTCGGGAGAGGCGATCGACTTCACCCTGCGCTTGAGTGCCGCCTCCGCGCCGAGCCCGCTGCCCGCCGATCTGAAGCTCCCGAACGGCGAAACCTTGCCTCTGGCCGACAGTCTCTGCCTGACCCAGCGCACCTTCTGGGCCATGAACGGCCAGACCTGGCCCTCGATGGAGGAAGGCCATCTGCCGCCGCCGCTGGCGCGGTTCGAGAAGGGCAGGACCATCGTCGCCGAGGTGATCAACGCAACACCGCATCCGCATCCGATCCACCTCCACGGCCACACCTTCAAGGTGCTCAGCTCGAACAAGGGCGACGTTCTGCCGCACTATGCCGATACCGCTCTGGTGACGCCGAAGGAGCGCTTGAAGATCGCCTTCGTCGCCGACAATCCCGGCGCCTGGATGCTCCACTGTCATATCATCGAGCATCAGGAAACCGGTATGATGGGATATGTCCTGGTGGCGTAACCTTTCCGCGGCGCTTGCGATCGCGCTCCTAGCACCCGTGGCGCATGCCAATCCGGCGGCGCAGGACGTGGTGCGCGATCCCACTTTGCCGCAAGACGCCAAGGGGCTCGATTTCGAGATCGGCCGCGCCCTGTTCGATCGCCATTGGGCGGCGGCCCCCGCTTCGACCCAGGCCGCCGACGGTCTCGGGCCTTTGTTCAACGCCCGCGCCTGCGTCTCCTGCCATCCCGGCGGCGGGCGTGGGATCCCGTTCGACAAGATGGGCGCGACGCTTCCCGCTCTGCTGTTTCGTCTCGGCACGAAAGACGGCGCCGGCGATCCCGTCTACGGTCAGCAGGTCCAGACTCAATCCGTCGCAGGGATCGGCGCAGAGGCGACGGCCAGCGTCAGCTTCGAGACCCAGAACGTCACGCTGGTGGACGGCACGGTGGTCGAGCTCAGGAAGCCCACTGCGAAGCTCGACAAGCTCGCCTATGGCGCGCTGGCATCCGAGACGGTGGTGAGTCCCCGCCTCGCCACGGCGATCCACGGCATCGGTCTCCTGGAGCAGATCCCGGAGGCCGAGATCCTCGCCGGTGCCACGGGCAAGCCGAACTACGTCATCGATCCCGTGACGGGAAAGCGCGCGCTCGGCCGGTTCGGCTGGAAGGCCGGCACACCCAGCCTGGAAGTGCAGGACGCCAAGGCGCTCGATCTCGATATCGGCCTTGCCAATCCTATCTATCGCGATGCGTTCGGCGATTGCACGAGGAAAGAGCCGGATTGCCTGAAGATGCCGACCGGGGTCTCACCGCAGTTCGAGAACCTGGAAGTCCCCTCCTCGCTCACTCGCCTGATCGACCGTTTCGTCAGTGAGGCGATGCTGCCGCCGGTGCCGCAGGATGCGAATGCCGAAGCCGGCCGCGCGATCTTTTCGGCAGCGGGTTGCACCACCTGCCACCGCCCCTCATTCACTTTGGCGAAGGGACGAGAGATCGCGCCTTACACCGATCTCCGGCTGCACGATATGGGTTTCGGCCTCGCCGATCACATGGCGGAAGGCGAGGCTTCGGGCCGCGACTGGCGCACCGCGCCGCTCTGGGGCATCGGCCAGGCCTTGCGCGCCGGCAATGTCGGCCTCCTGCATGACGGACGGGCGCGCAACGTGCTGGAGGCGATCCTCTGGCATGACGGCGAGGCGGCCAAGGCGCGGCAGCATGTCGAGCAACTTTCCGCGCCGGATCGCCAGGCGCTGATCGACTTCATCGGTTCGCTCTAAGGAACAGGTTCATGCTCAAAGGTCTCGTCAGCCGTATCGCCCTCCTCGCCTCCTGGCTCGGAGTCATCGCGGCCCCGGCACAGGCGGCAGACTTCGCTGCCTTCAATACGAACTATGCCCGCGATGTGGTGACGCCCGCGTTCAAGGCGCTGGCCGTCGAGACCAAGAAGCTGGCGCAGGCGGCCGACGATCTCGCCGCACAGCCAAGCCAAGACGGGTTCGCCGCGGTGCGCATCGCCTATGAGTCCGTCTCCGATGCCTGGATGCAGGCGCAGTTCTTTCGCCTGGGCCCGCTCGGCGCGCAGCAGCGCTCGGACCGGTTCGAATACTGGCCGGAGAAGCGGCCGATCATCGACAAGCAGCTCGCCGGCCTCTTGGCGCAGGGCGATCCCGCCGCGCTCGAAGCCGAGAGATTCGCCCAGGCGAGCGTCGCGGTGCAGGGACTGCCGGCGCTGGAGCGCCTGCTCTACGGCGATACCGCGCGGCAGGTGCTCTCTGCCGGGCCGGAGCAGAAGGCGCGCCTCGCCGTGATTAAGGCCATCGCCCACAATCTCGACAGCCTTGCTCAGGAGCTTGCCGCGAGTTGGGAGAAGGCGCAGAGCGATCCCAAGCTGTTCGCGCAGGATCCGAACGAGGCCGCGGCACAGCTCTTCGCCGGGCTGATGACCGGGCTTCAGGTGGTCAGCGACCAGAAGATCGCCGGCCCCCGCGGCCAGACCATCGAGAAGGCCAAGCCCAAATCGGCCGAGCAATGGCGCTCCGGCCGCTCGCTGAAGAACATCAAACTGAACCTGGAGGCCTTGCGCGAAGCGGCGGCCGGCAAGTCCGGCTTCACCACCCTGCTGCCAGCGGGTCAGGCCGCGCTGAAGACGGAGATCGCAGCGGCGTTCGATGCCGCCGTGGCCGCAGCGGATGCCGCCCCCGAGCCGCTGGACAGCGCAGTGGCCGACGCAGAAGGTCGCAAGAAGATCGGCGCGCTGCTGATCGCGGTCAATCATGTGCGCGATGTCATGAACCAGAAGGTACCTGCGGCGATCGGCATCTCACTCGGCTTCAACGAGATGGACGGCGACGGGTCCTGATATGGGCCTGTTCTCCCGCAAGAAGCCGCCGCGGTTTTTCAGCGCCTGCAATTTCGTGCCGGGGCCGGAAGGTTACGGCGCCGCGGGGCTGGATGCGGATGGCAGGATCGTTTGGCACCGGACGATGCCGGCGCGGGGGCATACGGTCGAGCTCAGCCCGGACGGATCGCTCTGCGCCATCATCGACCGCAAGCCCGGTGCAGCGATCACCTTCTGCAAATCATCGGACGGCACGCTGGTGAACCGCATCGCCGCACCGGAGGGCTATCACTTCGACGGCCATGCGGTCTTCAATCGCACCGGCACCTTGCTCTACGCCACCGAGAGCCGCGACGAAGACCAAGCCGGGCGCATCGCCGTGCTCGATCTGAAGGACGGTGCGCGGGTCGCCGAGTTCTCGACTCATGGGATCGAGCCGCATGAGCTGATCTGGGCCGATCCAGATCGTAGCCTCGCCATCGGGAACGGCGGCATCCGCGACCGCATGGCGATGGAAGCCGAGATCGAGTCCAGCCTTGTCCTGCTGGACACGGAGAACGGGACGCTGCTCGCGCAGCATGTGCTCGACGACGACTTGGTCTCGCTTTCGATCCGGCATCTGGCACGGGGCACCGCGGGAGAGATCGTCTTCGCCATGCAGGATCAAGATGCGGCGACGGATTGGCGGCCAATGGTCGGACTGCTCGATTGGAACGGCACGATCGGCTTCCTCGATCTGCCGCCGGAACACCTGATGCGGCTCCGCGGCTATTGCGGCAGCGCCGCCGTCGATCGCAGCGGAACGGTCGCCGCCGCCACCTCGCCGCATGGGGGCTTGGCGGTCTTCTGGCATCTTCCCGAGCGGCGCTATCTCGGCCAGGTGGAGCTCCGCGACGGCTGCGGCATCGCCGCGGGCGACGGACCCGGCAGCTTTGTCTTCACCTCCGGCGCCGGCACGCGTATCCTGGCGACGGCTTCAGCGCAAGGCGTCACGTCGCGCGTGCTCGAGCGGCCCGCGGACAGCCTGCCGCAATGGGACAACCATCTGACCGCTCGCTAATACCCCCGCTCAGGATCGACGGGATTGAGCAGCGGCTCGCCTTTGAGGGCGCGACGATAGTTCTCCAGGATATCCGCGGCCCCCGTCCCTGCGCGGGTGATGGCGGCGACATGGGGCGTGATCACGATGTCCCTGCGCCGCCAGAAGACGTGGTCCAACGGCAACGGCTCTTCACGGAAGACATCGAGCACCGCATAGGCGAGCTTGCCGGAATCGAGCGCCGCGATGAGATCGGCCTCGTTCAGGTGCGCGCCTCTGGCGCCGTTGACCAGCACTGCCCCAGTGGGCAATTGCGTGAACAGCCTCGCATTGAGGATGTCCTCGGTCTCGGCGGTGAGCGGCAGCAGGCACATCAACAATTTCACCGGTGCCAGAAAATCCTTGAGTTGCTCCGGGCCGGCGAAGACAGCGACGCCGGGCACGTTCTTCTTGGTGCGGCTCCAGCCGCTGACCGGAAAGCCGAGTGCCAACAGCTTCTCCGCGGTGGCCGCGCCGAGCGTGCCGAGGCCAAGAATCCCGATCGGAAAGTTGCGCGCCCATTGCAGCGGCTGGTCGAGCCATTTCGCGTCCCGCTGGGCGGCGCGCAATTCGCGGCCGTGGCGCAAGGCGTCGAGCGCCCAATAGACCATGTATTCGACCATGTTGGCGGAAAGGCCGCGGTCGACCATGCGGGCGATCGGCACGCCGGCCGGGAATTTCCCGCGCAGCAGGCTGTTGACGCCGGCCCAGGTCGACTGGATGGCCTTGGCATTCCGGAAGATGGAGAGATCGCCGGGCATGCGGCCGCCGACGATGATGAACTCGACCTCAGCCGGGTCGCCCCAATCCGGCCAGGTGACGAAGCCGAGCGCCGGATCGAGCGCGCGGATGCTGCCGATCCAGGCCTCCGCGTCTTCGGGATCGGCCGCGTAGAGAATCGTCATGGAGGGCTCCAGAAGCGTCGAAGTTGACACCCGAACGGCGGACCGCTTCACTGCCCGCACGAACCGAAAGTCAGGACGATCATGTCTAGCGCGCAGGCGGCGAAAGAGGCAACAGCGGTCGACACCACGCCCATCCGGGCAACCTGGGAAGTGCAGCAGCAGCTCCCGAAGATCGCGTATGGCGAGGGCTGTTACGTCGTCGACCAGGACGGCAAGCGCTATATCGACGGTTCGGGCGGTCCCGCGGTCTTCGCGCTCGGCCATTCCCATCCCGAAGTCAATGCCGCGATCAAGGCGCAGCTCGACCGCATCGCCCATGGCTATCGCTACACCTTCAGCAGCGATCCCCTCGAGGAATTGACCGCGATGATCGCGGAGTCCTGCGGCGGCGGGCTGAAGCACATGACCTTTTGCTCCAGCGGTTCCGAGGCGATCGAATCCTGCCTGAAGATCGCGCTGCAGTACCATGCGTCGCTCGGCCGGCCGGAGCGCTGCCGGTTCATAGCCCGCGAACGCTCCTGGCATGGCAACACCTTGGGCGCGCTGTCGATCTCCGGCTTCCTGGATCGCCGTGCGGCGTTCGAGGGGGCCTTGGCGCCGGCCAGCCTGCTCTCGCCGGCCAATACCTATCGCCCGCCAGAGGGAGTCTTCCCCGAGGATGTCGCGGCCTTCTGCGCCCAGGAGCTGGAGAACGAGATCCTGCGGCTCGGCGCTGACAAGGTCGCCGCCTTCATCTTCGAGCCGGTGGTCGGTGCCGCCGGCGGCTGCGTGCCCGCCCCGCCTACCTATGCCAAGCGGGTGCGCGAGATCTGCGACCGCCATGGCGTGCTGATGATCGCCGACGAGGTGATGTGCGGCGCCGGCCGCACCGGCACCTGGCGAGCGCTCCAGCATGACGGCGTCGAGCCCGACATCATGGCGGTCGCCAAGGGTCTCGCCGGCGGCTATGTGCCGCTCTCCGCCGCGGTCTATCACGAGAAGCTGCGCGGCCCGATGTACGAGCGCTTCGGCGGCCTGCTCACCGGCCATACCTTCACCGGCCATACGCTCGGCTGCGCCGCCGGCGTTGCGGTGCAGAAGATCGTACGGCGCGACAATCTGCTCGAGAAGGTGCGCGAGAACGGGCTGCTGCTGAAGCGCATGCTGAGCGACGCTCTGGGTGATCGCCTCTATGTCGGCGACATCCGCGGCCGTGGCTATTTCCTTTGCGTCGAGATCGTGGCCGACCGCGCGAGCAAGGAACCCTATCCGCGCGACCGCATGATCTATCAGAAGGTCACGCGCCAGGCCTTCGCCAACGGCCTCATCTGCTATCCGGTCGGCGGCAATGTCGACGGCAAGCGCGGCGACATCGTGATCATCTCGCCGCCTTATATCGCGACCCAGGAAGAACTGGTGGAGATCGTCGAGAAGCTGACCCGGAGCCTCGGCCAGGTGATGGCAAGCCTCGCATGACATCTTCCGGTTCCCCTGAGCCGAACATCGTCGCCTTCATCTTCGCCCGCGGCGGGTCCAAGGGCCTGCCGCGGAAGAACCTCCGCGCGCTGGCCGGTGTCTCGCTGCTGGCGCGGGCGATCCGCTGCGCCAAGGGCGTGCGCGGCATCACCCGCGTCATCGTCTCTACCGACGATGCGGAGATCGCCGAGGCCGCGCGGGCCGAAGGCGCCGAGGTGCCGTTCATGCGCCCGCCCGAGCTCGCCTCCGACACGGCACGCGAATGGCAGGCCTGGCGGCACGCCGTGGATTTCGTCGAGCACCAGCCCGATGCCAGGAAGATCGACATCTTCGTCTCGGTGCCGCCGGTCTGCCCGTTGCGCATGCCCGACGACGTGAAGCGCGCCATAGCCCTTTACAGCAAGGGCAATGCCGATATCGTCTTCTCGGTGACGCCGTCGAAGCCCTATGACAGCCGGGTCAAGCTCGACCCTTCCGGCACGGCCTCGCTCGCGCAAGCGCCCGACGATGCGGCGCGGCGGCGGATCGCAACGGAGTATGATGTGGTCGATGCCGTCTATGTGACTGGCCCCGCCTATATCCGCCAGTCGGAAAGCATCTGGGGCGGCCGCAACGCCACCATCGAGATCCCCCGCGAGCGCGCCATAGACATCGACAGCGAGATGGATCTGCGTCTCGCCGAGCTGCTGCTGCAGGAACGCCGGTCGTGAGACTGTCCGACGACGTCCAGATCCGGCAGGCCCGCAGCGCGGATGCGGCGGAGATTGCGCGGATCCATGTCGAAGCCTGGCGCGATGCCTATGCCGCGCTGCTGCCGCCGGAATACCTGGCGCGGCTCGATCCCCGGATCGAGGCGGCGCGTTGGAATCGTGCCGCCAGCAGCCGGCTGGAGAACACGCTGGTCGCCGATGCCGACGGCGAGGTCGCCGGCTATGCGATCATCGGCCCGGCCCGCGGCCAGCGGGCACAGGGAAACACCTTGGCTGCCGGCGAGATCTACGCGCTCTATGTCGAGACCGACTGGCGCGAGCAAGGCGTCGGCCGCGCGCTGGTCGAGGCGGCCTTCGAGCGCTTCCGCAAGCGCGGCCTGACCGAGGCGGTGATCTGGTGCCTCGAAGGCAACTTCGCCGCGCGCGGCTTCTACGAACGCTGCGGCGGGCGGCGCCTCTCCCACAGCAAGATCGAGGATGTCGGCGGCATGCCGCTGACGGTCGTCGGTTACGGCTGGGGACTCTGAGCAGTCACGCCGCAAGCTTCTGCATCTCGCCCGAGAGATGGGAGTTGCGCGCCAGCAGGAACCGCCAAAGGCGCTCTTGATAATCTTCGGTCACCGCCGCGATGACGGAAGGCCGCGCCGCCAGCGCCTGGCGCCAGCGTGCCAGCTTCGACAGGCCGTCGAGCACGCCGAGCCGGCCGATTCGGTCGAAGGCATCGAAGTAGCGGAAGACCGGCGCGAAGACGGCGTCGACCAGGGAGAAGCTTTCCCCGTCGAACCAGGGCTCCGCGACGAGCCGCCGTTCGAGCCAGGTGAAGCGCTCGGTGAGTTGCTTCTGCTTGACCATGAAAGCCACGGCCTCGGGTGCGGAATAGAGACCCCAGATGTCGTTGAGGATGGCCGAGCCGAGCTCAATCAGGCTGCGGTGCTCGGCGCGGCGGAGCGGGTCTTTGGGATGCAGCGGATTGAGTTGCGTGTCTTCGAGGTATTCGAGGATGACGGCGGATTCGAAGATCGCCGTCTCCCCCACTTGCAGCACCGGGGTCTTGCCGAGCGGCGACAGCGCCTTGAACCAGTCCGGCTTGTTCGCGAGGTCCACATAGACGCGATCGTAAGCGACGTCCTTCTCATGGAGCGCGATCGCCGCGCGCTGCACATAGGGGCAGAGGTGATGGCTGACCAGGGTGAGGCGGCTCGACATGGCGGGTCTCCGGAAAGATGCATTTGCATCTACTTAATGCAAATGCATCTTTCCGGCAATATTGATGCAGATGCATCTATGTGATAGAAGCCATGCCGATGAAGCATGCACCGCCCGAGGAAGCCGTCGCCGCCTGGGCCCGCCTGGTCCGGGCCGAGCAAATCGTGCTGGAGAAGATCGAGGCGGCACTCAAAGGGGCCGACCTGCCCCCGCTCTCCTGGTACGACGTGCTGCTCGAACTCTCCCGGGCCGAGGGCGGAAGGCTCCGGCCGCTGGAGCTCGAGCAGCGCACCCTGCTCGCCCAGTACAACGCCTCGCGCCTGATCGACCGAATGGAGAAGGCGGGCCTGGTCGAGCGCCTGCCGCATCCCGAAGACGGGCGCGGCCAGCTCGTCGCCATCACCACCGAGGGCCGCGCCCTGCAGAAGCGGATGTGGCGCGTCTATGGCCCGGCGATCTCCACCCATGTAGAGGCGAAGCTGCGGCCGGCGGAAGCCGTGGAGCTCGCCAGGCTCCTGCAGAAGCTGATCGACTGACGACCGGCCAAGTCACCCTTACGGACCCTCGCGCGTCTGACCTATCAAACTCAGCACAACGCATTGATATTTCACATAAATTTTACTCAGGAAAACATTCTAAAACACTGTTTTCGTAAGGGTCCCGTCTGGGTTGGTCGTCGCGGGAGCGTTCGACGAGAACGGCACAGCCGCGCCATCGCCCAAGCACCCACGCGCTTCCGGAGCGAAGTATAGTTCATTTTTTGTTCTCAAGCAATGAAGGCGCCGGCCTCCGCCGCTTCAGGGGATTGGCTCGACCTTGTCGCTGACCGAAACCGCAAGCCGCCGCTCGCGGTAGAAGACGAAGAGCCCGCTGGCCATCAGGATCGCATTGCCGAGGATAATGCGCGGCGTCGGCTCGTGCTGCCACCAGATCCAGCCGAACAATCCGGCCCAGAAGATGGCCGAATACTGGAACGGCGCCAGCAAGGAGGCCGGGGCCAGCGCAAGCGCCTTGGTAATCAGCAGGAAGCAGGCAGCGGCGCCGACACCGAGGAGCAGCATCCAGCTGAAATCCACGACGCTCGGCGGCGTCCACTGCCAGGGACAGAGCGCGGCGCCGACCAGGCCGCCGATGAGGAACTGCGACAGCACCAGCGGCATCGGGTGGTTGTCACGCAGACGGCGGGTCATGGCTAAGGAGATCGCAAAGGCCGCCGCGCCCAGCAGGGCGATCAGCGCGCCCAGAGTTTCACTATTGCTGATGCTTTGCTCGCTGCCGGGCGCCAGCGCGATCACCACGCCGATGAAGCCCACCACGACCGCGGACCAGCGATAGGGTCCGACCCGTTCGCGCAGCACCAGGCCGGAAATCGCCGTCAGGATGATCGGTGCGGACATGTAGAAGGTCATGACGTCGACCAGCGGCAGGTACCAGGTCGCGAGATAGAAGCAGTAGCTGTCCGCGGTCTGCAGCAGGAGGCGGGCCGCGTGCAGCCACGGATCGCCCTTCATGCGGAAGGTCACGCGCGCCACGAGCATGATCGGAACCAGGATGGCGACTGCGCCGATCGCTCGCACGAACAGCAGCTGGGCGACCGTGTAATTGTTCCCGACCAGCCACTTGCCCAGCGCATCGTTCAGCGCAAAAAAGCCGACCCCGGCCAGATAGAGGCTGATGCCGAGGCTGTGACGGGTGAAGTCGGGTGCGGGGGGCATGTTGGGGGGCTGGCTAAGGGACGGGATTTCAACTAAACGAAGGACGCCGGGCGATTAGCTCAGTTGGTAGAGCGCTTCCTTTACACGGAAGATGTCGGCGGTTCGAGTCCGTCATCGCCCACCAGCCTCCCGCGGCACGAGATCACCGGGTCACGCCCGGTGATGACGCCCTAGGGCCCCGCCATGCGCGGGCTTGACGCGCGCCTCTGCAGCGGCCGTCACTTCTTCTTGCTGGCCTCGTACCGGGCCTTGGTCTCCGCATTGGCGGGGTAGAGGCCCGGCAGCGGGGTGCCTTTTTCCACTTCCTGCATGATCCAGGCTTCGAGTTGTTCCTGCTCGGGCGCGAAGTCCAGGACGTGATCGACCAGCGCGGCGGGGATGACCACCGCGCCGTCGCCGTCGCAGACCATGATGTCATCCGGGAAGACGGCGACGCCGCCGCAGCCGATCGGCTCCTGCCAGTTGACGAAAGTGAGGCCGGCGACCGAGGGTGGCGCCGCGACGCCCCGGCACCAGACCGGGAGACCGGCTTCGCGCACGCCGGCGACGTCGCGCACCACGCCGTCGGTGACGAGGGCGGCGACGCCCTTCTTCGCCATGCGGGCGCAGAGGATGTCGCCGAAGATGCCGGCATCGGTGACGCCCATCGCGTCCACCACGGCGATGCAGCCTTCCGGCATCGCCTCGATCGCGGCGCGGCTCGATTTCGGCGAGGACCAGGATTCCGGCGTCGCCAGATCCTCGCGCATCGGCACGAAGCGCATGGTGAAGGCGCGGCCGATCCGGCGCGGCTGATCCGCCTGCAGCGGCTTGGCCCCGCGCAGCCAGACATTGCGCAGGCCTTTCTTCAGCAGGATCGTGGTGATGGTCGCGGTGGTGACCTTCGAGAGGGTCTCAACGATCCGGCTGTCGATGGACATGCGCATTTCCCCGTCTATTGCGCCGCCGGCGACGGAGCCGCCGGCTGCCTGCCTTTATAATTCGCAAGATAGACACCGGCCACCACGATCGCGGTGCCGATGATCACCGGCAAGGTCAATGCCTCGCCGAGGAACACGAGGGCCTGCAAGGCCGCGAGCGGCGGCACGAGGTAGACCAGGGAGGCGACGCGGCTGACCTCGCCCTTGTTCAGCAGATGAAGCAGCAGCAGGATCGCCGCCACCGAAGTCCCCAGCACCGACCAGGCGAGCACGGCGAGGAAATGCCAGCCGAAGGTGACGTGCAACGGCTCCAGCAGGAGCGCAAAGGGCAGAATCACGATGAGGGCCGCGAGATATTGCAGCGTCGCCGCCCAGCGGATGTCGATGCCCTGCAGATAGCGCTTCTGGTAGATCGTGCCGACGGTGACCGACACCATGCCGAGGATGTTGACCAGCACGGGGAACCAGGGGATATCCGCCGATCCTGCAAGCGCTCCCTGGTGTTGCAACTTCGGCAGCACCGCGAGAGCGACGCCGAGAAAGCCGAGGATGAGGCCGATCTTCTGCACACGGCCCAAGCGCTCGTCGAGCACATAGGGCGCGGCCATCGCAGTCAGCAGCGGTTGCAGCCCGGCGATGATGCCGCTGAGGCCCGCCGGCACGCCATGGCCGATCGCCCACCAGACCGGCCCTAGATAGCCGCCATGCAGCAGGACGCCCGAGACAAGAACGCGGCCGAGCTCACGGCGCCGCGACGGCCAACGTGCGCCCGACAGCACGGCGATCGCCACGAAGCAGAGCGTGGCGACGGCAAAGCGGATCACCAGAAAAGTGAGCGGCCCCGAAACCATCACACCGAACTTCGCGGCGACCCAGCCGCTCGACCAGAGCAGGATGAAGGCGACGACCGGCACCGAGCGTCCCAAGGACATGATGGCTCCAAAAGCGAACCGGCCGCCGCGGTTTCCCGGGCGGCCGGCGCATCGCAGCGAAATGAAAGCTTAGTTGACCGCGTCCTTCAGGCCCTTGCCGGCCTTGAACTTCGGCTGCTTGGAGGCCGGGATCTCGATCTCCTCGCCGGTGCGCGGATTGCGGCCCTTGGATGCCGCGCGCTTCGCGACGTGGAAGGTGCCGAAGCCGACCAGACGGATCTCCTGATTCTTCTTCAGTGCGCGGGTGATGGAATCGAACACCGCATCGACTGCCTTCGCAGCATCGGTCTTGGACAGGCCGGTATCGTCCGACACTTCGGCGATCAGGTCGTTCTTATTCACGGGGGACCCCCTTCTCTTCATTCTTTTGGGTGATGCCCGGCTGGGAGTGCCAGGGCGCGAAATCGGCGGGATTCTAGTGGAGAAATGTCGGGCGTCAATCACAACCGCAAAAAACCCCGGGGATAATTCCCCGGGGTTTTCCGCAGCTTACACGAATTTTGACCTAGCGAATTTTAGCTAAGCGCATATCAGTGCGTGACAACACCGCGCTCGTCTTCGCCTTCCTTCGAAGCCGGCGTCTCGATCTCGGCCGGCTCGATCCATTCGATCGGCGTCAACGGCTTGGTGAGCGCCGTCTTCAGCACCGCATCGACATTCTCGACCGGGATGATCTCGAGACCCTTGGTCACGTTGTCCGGGATGTCGGCCAAGTCCTTCTCATTCTCACTGGGAATGAGCACGGTCTTGATGCCGGCCCGGAGCGCGGCCAGGAGCTTCTCCTTCAATCCGCCGATCGGCAGCACACGGCCGCGCAGCGTCACCTCGCCGGTCATCGCGACGTCGCGGCGCACCGGAATGCCGGTGAGCACCGAGACGATCGTGGTGACCATGGCAACGCCGGCGGAAGGTCCGTCCTTCGGTGTGGCACCCTCGGGCACATGCACGTGGATGTCGCGCCGATTGAAGACGGTCGGCTTGATGCCGAATTCCACCGCCCGCGACTTCACGAAGGATTCGGCCGCTTGCACGGATTCCTTCATGACATCGCCGAGCTTGCCGGTTGCCGTGACGCGGCCCTTGCCGGGCACCGTCACTGCTTCGATCGTCAGGATCTCGCCACCCACTTCGGTCCACGCCAGCCCGGTCACGACGCCGACCATGTCGGTCAGCTCGGCCTCGCCGTAGCGGAACTTGCGGATGCCGGCATACTTGCCGAGGTTCTTCCGCGTGATCGCCACCTTGTCGAGATTCTTCATCAGAATCTCTTTGATCGACTTCCGCGCCAGGTTGGCGATCTCACGCTCCAGGTTACGCACACCGGCCTCGCGCGTATAGTAGCGCACGAGATCGCGGATCGCGTCGTCGGAGAGCGACCACTCGTCCTTCTTCAGACCATGATCCTTGATCTGCTTCGGGATCAGGTGGCGCTTGGCGATCTCGACCTTCTCATCCTCGGTGTAGCCGGGGATGCGGATGATCTCCATACGATCCAGCAACGGCTGCGGCATGCGCAGCGAGTTGGCGGTCGTGATGAACATGACATCCGACAGGTCGTAATCGACCTCGAGATAGTGGTCGGCGAATGTCGAGTTCTGCTCGGGGTCCAAGACCTCCAGCAGAGCTGACGACGGATCGCCGCGCCAGTCCTGGCCCAGCTTATCCACCTCGTCGAGGAGGAACAGCGGGTTCGAGGATTTCGCCTTCTTCATCGCCTGGATGACCTTGCCCGGCATCGAGCCGATATAGGTCCGGCGGTGACCGCGCACCTCGGCCTCGTCACGCACGCCGCCGAGACTGATGCGCACGAAGTTGCGGCCGGTGGCACGCGCGATCGACTTGCCGAGCGAGGTCTTGCCGACGCCCGGAGGGCCGACCAGGCACAGGATCGGGCCTTTGATCCGCTTCTGGCGCTGCTGCACGGCGAGATATTCAAGGATGCGCTCCTTGACCTTCTCGAGACCGTAGTGGTCCTCGTTCAGCACCTTCTCGGCCAAGCGGATGTCGCGCTTCACCTTGGTCGGCTTCGACCAGGGAATCGACAGGATCCAGTCGAGGTAGTTGCGCACGACGGTCGCTTCCGCCGACATCGGGCTCATGGTGCGGAGCTTCTTCACCTCCGCAGCGGCCTTCTCGCGGGCTTCCTTCGAGAGCTTGGTCTTCTTGATGCGCTCTTCGATTTCGGCCACCTCGTCGCGGCCGTCCTCGCCCTCGCCGAGCTCCTTCTGAATGGCCTTCATCTGCTCATTCAGATAGTACTCGCGCTGGGTCTTCTCCATCTGGCGCTTGACGCGCGAGCGGATGCGCTTCTCGACCTGGAGCACGCCGATCTCGCCTTCCATGAAGGCATAGATCTTCTCCAGGCGCTCGGAGACCGAACCGATCTCGAGCAATTCCTGCTTCTCCGCGATCTTCAGCGAGAGATGCGAGGCGACGGTGTCGGCGAGCTTCGACGGGTCTTCGATCTGGTTGATCGAGACCAGCACCTCGGGCGGCACCTTCTTGTTGAGCTTGATGTACTGCTCGAACTGCGAGACGACCGAGCGCGCCAACGCTTCGACTTCCTTGCCGGCGGGATCGGCGGCGTCGGTGATCGCCGCGGCTTCCGCCACGAAGAACTGGTCGTTCTCGGCGAACTTCTTGATGCGCGCACGATAGCCGCCTTCGACCAGCACCTTCACGGTGCCGTCGGGCAGCTTCAGGAGCTGCAGCACGGTGCCCACGGTGCCGACGGAGTAGATGTCGGCTGGGCTGGGATCGTCCTGGGCCGCGTTCTTCTGGGTGACGAGCAGGATCTGCTTGTCATCCTTCATCACGTCTTCCAGCGCCTTCACCGACTTCTCGCGCCCCACGAAGAGCGGCACGATCATGTGCGGGAAGACCACGATGTCCCGAAGCGGCAACACCGGATAGTTCTGGGATGATTGGCCGGGATTGTTTTCCATGATGATTCTTCAGGTTCTCCAGGGCTTTGGGCAGAGTACCGCTGCCCGCTGCCACACTGCAATCATTGACCCTGGCACCGCGACGCGGTTCGGGGCTTTTTTCGCTCTCGCCACGGATTCGGCTGTGGATAAGTGATTGTAAGGCTTTGCCGAAAGGACATCCGCGGTTCGAGCGCCGCAGCCCGCCAGTCCAACTCGTTAACTTATTTGGTCACGTCCCCGCCGTTATCAAGGGACGCCAAAGTTCCCGCCATGACCTGCGTCATGACGCGCCGATTCATTCCAACGAGTCGCGAAAGAATAGTTCAGCGAAACGAGCAGCTTAGAGCGTGATTAGCCGGCTATGCGCCAGCCGCATCCCCACGCCGGTCGGTGTAGATGTAGAGCGGACGCGCGTTGCCCTCCACCACCTCGCGGCTGATGACCATGGCTTCGACTCCGTCGAGGCCCGGCAGTTCGAACATCGGCTCGAGCAAGATGCCTTCCATGATCGAGCGCAGGCCACGGGCGCCGGTCTTACGGGCGATCGCCTTGCGGGCGATGGCGGAGAGCGCATCGTCGGCGAACTCGAGACGGACGTCTTCCATCTCGAAGAGGCGCTGATACTGCTTCACCAGCGCATTCTTCGGCTCGGTCAGGATCTTGATCAGCGCCGGCTCGTCGAGATCGGTCAAGGTCGCGACCACCGGCAGACGGCCGACGAACTCGGGGATGAGGCCGAACTTCAGCAGATCCTCGGGCTCGACTTCACGCAGAATCTCACCGGCACCGCGCTCATCGGGCCCGCGCACATCGGCGCCGAAACCGATCGCCGAGCCGCTGCGTCCGCGCTGCGCGATGATCTTCTCGAGGCCGGCGAAAGCGCCGCCGCAGATGAACAGGATGTTGGTGGTGTCGACCTGCAGGAACTCCTGCTGCGGATGCTTGCGGCCACCCTGCGGCGGCACCGAAGCGATGGTGCCTTCCATGATCTTCAGCAGGGCCTGCTGCACGCCCTCACCCGACACGTCGCGGGTGATGGACGGGTTGTCCGACTTGCGGCTGATCTTGTCGACTTCGTCGATGTAGACGATGCCGCGCTGCGCACGCTCGACGTTGTAGTCCGCCGATTGCAGCAGCTTCAGAATGATGTTCTCGACGTCCTCGCCGACATAGCCGGCCTCGGTCAGCGTGGTCGCATCGGCCATGGTGAACGGCACGTCGATGATGCGGGCCAGCGTCTGCGCGAGCAGCGTCTTGCCGCAGCCGGTCGGGCCGACCAGCAGGATGTTCGACTTCGAGAGCTCGACGTCGTTCTGCTTCCCGGCGTGGCTGAGGCGCTTGTAGTGGTTGTGGACCGCGACCGAGAGAACCTTCTTCGCATGGTCCTGGCCGATCACGTAGTCGTCGAGGACCTTGCAGATGTCCCGCGGGCTCGGCACGCCGTCGCGCGACTTCACCAGGGTGGTCTTGTGCTCTTCACGGATGATGTCCATGCAGAGCTCGACGCATTCATCGCAGATGAAGACCGTCGGTCCGGCGATCAGCTTACGGACTTCATGCTGGCTTTTGCCGCAGAAGGAGCAATAGAGGGTGTTTTTGGAGTCGCCGTTGGTGGACTTGTTCATCGCCGACCTATCTGCGTCGCGCCTGGGATTCGCTGCGCGACAATCATGTTAAACCGTTAATTCCCGGTCACACAACGAGTTTCTAGCCCTTTCGCACACCGGGCGGCACGGCCGCGGCAGGATTGCAACGCACCTGTCCCACAGCCGTAGACTAGCCCGATATTCCTGAGAAAAGCTTAAGGGCGCCGTGGTTCCCGAAGCGATTTCGGACCGATTCCAGCACCCGAACTCATCAGGAACGGTTGGTGTCCTCGTCCGCCGGACGCGGCCGCTCGCTCACGACCTCGTCGATCAGCCCGAACTCCTTGGCCTCTTCCGGCGTCATGAAGCGGTCGCGGTCCATGGCGGTCTCGATCTTCGAGAGCTCCTGTCCGGTGTGCTTCTGGTAGATCTTGTTCAGCCGGTCGCGGGTCTTCAGGATCTCGCGGGCGTGGATCTCGATATCCGCCGCCTGGCCCTGGAAGCCGCCCGAAGGCTGGTGAATCATGATGTTCGAATTGGGCAGGCTGAAGCGCTTGCCTTTGCGCCCGGCGGTCAGCAGCAGCGAGCCGGCCGAGGCCGCGAGGCCGACGCAGACCGTGGCGATTTCCGGCCGGATGTACTGCATCGTGTCGTACATCGCGAGACCGGAGGTCACGACACCGCCCGGCGAGTTGATGTAGAGCGCGATTTCCTTCTTCGGATTCTCGGATTCCAGGAACAGCAGCTGGGCGCAGACCAGGCTCGCCATGCCGTCGTTGACCGGGCCGACCACGAAGATGATCCGCTCCTTCAAGAGGCGCGAATAGATGTCGTAGGCACGCTCGCCGCGGTTGGTCTGCTCGACCACCATCGGCACCAGCATGTTGTTGTAGGTCTCGATGGGATCGCGGTCTCTGATCATGGTGCTGCTCTACTCCATTGCGCCGGCGGACTCACCGAAGAGTCGACTCGGTCCCTGCTCCAATCTTAGCGCCCGCGCCTCGGCGGACACCTACTTCTTCAGCGCCGCGGCCAGCTCTTCCTCGCCTTCCTTCTGGAACTGCTCCGGCGTCACCGCGCGGTCGGTGATGTTCGCCTGCTCCAGGATGAAGTCCACGACCTTCTCTTCATAGAGCGGGGCGCGCAGCTGGTTCAGAGCCTCGGGCGAGCTCTGGTAATACTCGAACACTTTCTTCTCATGTCCGGGGTAGCGTCGCGCCTCGGCGATCAAGGCCCGAGTCAGATCTTCCTGGGCGACTTCAATGTTATTTAGGCGGCCGACTTCAGAGAGCAAGAGGCCGAGCTTCACACGGCGGACCGCGATATCGCGGTACTCCTGCTTGAGCTGCTCCTCGCTCTTGCCTTTGTCCTCCTCGTCGAGGCGATCCGCCTTCATGTCCTCTTCGATCTGGCGCCAGATGGCCTGAAATTCAATATCCACCAGGCCTTCCGGCAGGGTGAACTCGTGGTTGTCGGCGAGAACGTCCAGCAGCTTGCGCTTCACCCGGGCGCGGGCGACCTGGCCGAATTCGCCTTCCATCCGCTCCTTGGTCTGCTTCTTCAGGTCGGCGAGATCGTTGAGGCCCAGCGACTTAGCGAGCTCGTCATCCAGCGCCGCCGGCTTCGGGGCGCGGATCTCGGTCGCGGTCACGTCGAACTCGGCGGCCTTGCCGGCGAGCTCGCTGTTCGCGTACTCGGCCGGGAAGGTCACCTTCACGACACGGTTCTCGCCCTTCTTGATGCCGATCAACTGGTCCTCGAAGCCGGGGATGAACTGGCCGGAGCCCAGCTCCAGGTAATGACCCTCGGCGCTGCCGCCCTCGAACGCCACGCCGTCCACCTTGCCGACGAAGTTGATGACGGCGATGTCGCCCTTCTCGGCCGCATGGTCGTCGGCCGCGGCCTCGGAGCCGCCCTGGCGCTTGGCCAGCATTTCCAGGCGCTCATCGACTTCCTTGTCCGGAATCTCGACCTTCACCCGCTCCAGCTTCACGGTCTTGAAGTCCATCGGCTTGATGTCCGGGATGACTTCCATCGCCACGCTGAACTCGAGGTCGGCATTCTCCTCGAACTTGGTGATCTCGACCTTGGGCTGGCCGGCCGGGCGCAGGTTGTTCTCGTGCATCAGCTTGTGCGAGCCCTCGTTGACGGCCTCGTTGATCACTTCGCCGAGCACGTTCTTCTGGTAGCGGCGCTTCAGCTCCGCCATCGGCACCTTGCCGGGACGGAAGCCGTCGAGCTTCACCTTCTGGCCGAGTTCGACGAGCTTGCTG
>Ga0209257_1001679_pt1 | contig 24960 bp, 23 predicted proteins | sample AraplaCvi_mCL_r2_FD_184277 | JGI IMG/M metagenome (GOLD analysis project Ga0209257, IMG submission 184277) | Arabidopsis root microbial communities from North Carolina, USA - plate scrape MF_Cvi_mCL_r2 (SPAdes) (version 2) | ecosystem: Host-associated > Plants > Roots > Endosphere | place: USA...
TATCGGCGCCTCGCCGGCCGCCCAGAGCTACCTCGTCGCCGACAGGATCATCGCCGCCTGCAAGCAGACGGGCGCCCAGGCGATCCACCCTGGCTTTGGCTTCCTCTCGGAGAACGCCGGCTTCGCCCAGCGCTGCGCCGACGAGGGGATCGTCTTCATCGGTCCCAATCCCGGCGCCATCCAGGCCATGGGCGACAAGATCGAGAGCAAGAAATTCGCCCAGAAGGCCGGCGTCAGCTGCGTGCCCGGCCATATCGGCGAGATCGCCGACACGGCCGAGGCGGTGAAGATCGCCGATCAGGTTGGTTACCCCGTGATGATCAAGGCCTCGGCCGGCGGCGGCGGCAAGGGCATCCGCGTCGCCTGGACCCGCCAGGATGTCGAGGAAGGCTTCCCGGCCGTGCGCGCCGAGGCCAGATCGAGCTTCGGCGACGACCGCATCTTCATCGAGAAGTTCATCGAGAGCCCGCGCCACATCGAGATCCAGGTGCTGGGCGACAAGCACGGCAATGTCGTCCACCTGTTCGAGCGCGAGTGCTCGATCCAGCGCCGCAACCAGAAGGTCATCGAGGAGGCCCCCAGCCCGCTGCTGGACGAGGCCACCCGCGCGGCCATGGGCGCCCAGGCCGTGGCCCTGGCCAAGGCCGTGAACTACGACTCGGCCGGGACGGTCGAGTTCGTCGCCGGCCAGGACAAGAGCTTCTTCTTCCTGGAGATGAACACCCGCCTGCAGGTCGAGCATCCGGTCACCGAGCTGATCACGGGCCTGGATCTGGTCGAGCAGATGATCCGCTCGGCTTGGGGCGAGACGCTGGCCTTCGAGCAGAAGGACCTGAAGATCAACGGCTGGGCCATCGAGAGCCGCATCTACGCCGAGGACCCGTACCGCAAGTTCCTGCCCAGCATCGGCCGCCTGGTCCGCTACGCCCCGCCATCGGAAGGCGAAAAGGACGGCCCCAATGGCGGTTATGTGATCCGCAACGACGCCGGCGTCCGCGAGGGCGACGAGATCTCGATGTACTACGATCCGATGATCTCCAAGCTGTGCGCCTGGGCCCCGACCCGCATCGCGGCGATCGACGGCATGGGCCGGGCCCTGGAGGACTTCCACATCGAGGGCCTGGGCCAGAACATTCCGTTCCTGGCCGCCGTCATGGACGAGGCGCGCTTCCGCTCCGGCAGGCTGGCGACCAGCTACATCAAGGACGCGTTTCCCGACGGCTTCCAGGGGACTGAGCCGACGCCTGAGCAGCTGGACATCCTGACCGCCGTCGGCGCGGCCATGCAGCGGGTCTATGCGGCCCGGGCTCGTTCCGACGCCTCGGGCCTGGTCGCCGCGGCGCGCGAGGACTGGGTCGTGGCCGTGGGTCATGCCAAGCGCCGGGTGAAGGTCTTGGGCGAGGCCGACGTCACCGTCGAACTCTTGGACGAGGGCCGCGCCCTCGCGCTCACCGGCATCGACTGGCGTCCGGGCAAGCCGGTGTTCAAGGCCGCCTTGAACGGCAAGGCCTTCACGGTCCAGGTCGCGCCGGCGCCGGAAGGCTTCACCATCCGCCACCGCGCCGCCAAGGCCCGGGTGCTGGTGCTGACCCCGCGCTCGGCCGAGCTGCACGACAAGCTACCCGAGAAGCAGGCCGCCGACACCTCCAAGCTGGTGCTGTCGCCGATGCCGGGCCTGGTGGTCTCGATGGACGTCACGGCCGGCCAGCAGGTCCGCGAGGGCGAGGTCGTCTGCGTGCTCGAGGCCATGAAGATGCAGAACATCATCCGCGCCGAGCGCGACGGGGTGGTGAAAGCCGTCAACGCCAAGGGCGGCGACCCGGTCGCGGCCGACGAGGTGCTGGTGGAGTTCGCGTAAGTCAGCGCCTAGATTGCCGATACGAGTCGGAGCCGGGGCGAAATGAGCGATCGTAGTGAATGGGCCGAGCTGTTCCTGTCGTCGAACGGAAGGCTGGCGCGCACGCCGTTCCTGGTCGCGGCCGGCGTGCTGATCGGCGTGGCGGTGTTCTTCGAGGCCTTCGGCTCGACCGTCCATCTACTGCTGGGCTGGCTGGTCTATCCGGCCCTGCTGTTCTCGGGCGCCTGCGTACTGTCCAAGCGCCTGCACGACCGAGGGCGCTCGGGCTGGTGGGCGCTGCTGATCCTGGTGGCCCTGGTCGCGGTCTGGCCGCAGCCCGAGCACTTCCTGGATTTCCTGTTCTCGCTGGTGATCTTGTGGACCATCGTCGAACTGGGCGTCATGGGCGGCGAGCAGGGCGCCAACCGCTACGGGCCCAACCCGCTGAAGACGGCCCAGGTCTCGGTCTAGCCCGGCGGGTCGGCGTCCTCGACCGGCCCGAACACCTTCGCGAAGCTGGCCCGCAGCGCCGCGTCGGCCTCGTCCAGGGTGACCGGCAGGCCCAGGTCCACCAGGCTGGTCACGCCGTGCTCGGTCTGGCCGCAGGGCACGATGCCGGAGAAGTGGGTGAGGTCCGGCTCCACGTTCAGGCTGATGCCGTGGAAGCTGACCCACTTGCGCAGCTTCACGCCGATGGCGGCGATCTTGTCCTCGCGGCTCCAGCCCGCGCCCTTGCGCTCGACCCAGACGCCGACCCGGCCGTCGCGCAGCTCGCCGGTGACATTGAAGGCGGCCAGTGCGTCGATGATCCACGCCTCCAGCGCCGCGACGAAGGCGCGCACGTCGCGGCCGCGCTGGGTCAGGTCCAGCATGACATAGGCCACGCGCTGGCCAGGACCGTGATAGGTGAACTGTCCGCCGCGCCCGCTCTCGAACACCGGAAACCGGTCCGGCTGGATCAGGTCGCTAGCCTTGGCCGACACCCCGGCGGTGTAGAGGGGCGGGTGCTCCAGAAGCCAGATCAGCTCGCCCGCCGTCCCGTCTGCGATGGCGGCGGCGCGGGCCTCCATGGCGGCAACGGCTGCCGGGTAGGGCACGTAGCCGGTCGAAACCGCCCACCCCACCGGGGCCGCGTCATCGCGCCCCATATGTGGAAGCTCATTGTTTTCAGCGTTTAACGGGAGAGCAAGCATACGGCCCTAATCTTGCAATCGAAGACGCGGCGACCCGGTCGGTCGCGTGTGTCAGTTTCAGGGGCCTTACTTCGTGACCCAGGTCAACGCCGTCAATGTCGAGATCTCCGTCCTGCTCGGGCGCTCGATCCTTCCCATGCAGCAACTGCTGCGCATGGGCCGCGGCGCGGTGATCCCGCTGGACGCCAAGACCAATGACGAAGTGTGGATCCTGGCCAACAACCATCCGATCGCCCGCGGCGAGATCCAGATCAGCGACGACCGCATCGCCATCCAGGTGACCCGCGCGGCCGACGTCTACGACTACATGGCGGGCGGGGCGTAATTCGCCGCAGCCTGGTTTCGCCCATGGCGAAACTTCCGACTTCCCAAAGCCGATTCAGTTTGCTACCTGCCGCCCCTCACCACGAGCGGTCGTGGCGGAATTGGTAGACGCGCAGCGTTGAGGTCGCTGTGGGGCAACCCGTGGAAGTTCGAGTCTTCTCGACCGCACCAGGTGAACTTGAGTAGAGCGCTCCGGCGAAATCGGTTTCCGACTCGCTAGGGGCGCTCTAATCGTTTCAGGCCCTGATTTCGCCTCAGGGTCGCTTCATCGGACCAACCTGCCACGAACCCAGCAGCCTAGAGCTCAGGAGGCCCCCATGACCCGGGACACCGCCGAACTGACCGACGAAATGCTGGACGACATCCCGCTGGCCAAATCAGAAACCCCCGAGGAGCTGGAAGATCTCGCCCTCGGCGACGACTACGCCCTCAATCCCGAATATGTCGAGATGGTGGTCGACGCCGCCGACAGCGGCGACACCAAGCGCCTGCGCGAACTGGTCGGCGCGCTGGAGCCGGCCGACGTCGCCGACCTGATGGCCTTCCTCACCGCGGACTACCGCGAGGAGGTCATTCCGCTGCTCGATCCCGAGGCGCTGGGCGAGATCATCTCGGAAATGGACGAGAACCTCCGCGAGGAGGTGCTGGAGGCCACGCCGTCCGTGACCCTGGCCCGGGCGCTGGAGGAGCTGGACACCGACGACGCCGCCGACGTCATTGACGACCTGGACGACACCAAGCGCTTTCAGGTGCTGGCCGCCATGGGCGAGACCGACCGCGCCGCCATCGAGACGACCCTGTCGTACGAGGACGAAACCGCCGGCCGTCTGATGCAGCGCGAGTTCCTGGCCGCGCCCGAGTTCTGGACCGTCGGTCAGACGATCGATCACGTGCGCGAGGCCGGCGAGGCGCTGCCCGAGCTGTTCTTCGACGTCTATGTGGTGGATCCGACCTTCAAGCCGGTGGGCGCGATCCCGATCAGCATCCTGCTGCGCAGCCGCCGCGAGACGCCGCTGGCCGAGCTGATGGAGGCGGTCACCGAAATCCCGGTCGCGATGGACCAGGAAGAGGTCGCCTACATCTTCGACAAGTACCACCTGATCAGTGCGCCGGTCATCGAGGCGGGCGGTCGGTTGGTCGGCCAGATCACCGTCGACGACATCGTCGAGGTCATCCGCGACGAGGCCCAGGAGGACATCCTGGCCCTGGCCGGTGTGTCCGACGCTGGTCGCGACGCCTCGGTGGTCGAGATCGTCAAGTCGCGCCTGCCGTGGCTGATGCTGAACCTGGCCACCGCCACCGTGGCCGTCAGCGGCGTCGCCATCTTCCAGGCCGAGATCGCCCAGCTGGTCGCTCTGGCCATCCTGATGCCAATCGTCTCGTCGCTGGGCGGCAATGCGGGCACCCAGACCTTGGCCGTCGCCGTGCGCGCCCTGGCCAGCAAGGAGCTGACTCCGGCCAACGCCCGCCGTATCGTGCTACGCGAACTGCTGGTCGGCCTGGTCAACGGCCTGTGCCTGGCCCTGGTCATGGGCACGGCGACCTATCTGTTCTTCGGACCGTCGGACCATCACGACAAGCTGGCGATCGTCGTGGGGGCGGCCCTGATCGCCAACATCTTCACCGCCGCCCTGGGCGGCATCTTGATGCCGCTGGCCTTGGAGAAGATGGGCCGCGACCCGGCGGTGTCCTCGTCGATCTTCGTGACCTTCCTGACCGACTTCACCGGCTTCTTCGCGGTGCTGCTGATCGCGTCGCTGCTGCTGCACTGACGATTTGCCAAGCCGATGAGGGGAAACTGGCGCCGACCTTGCGCCGGGACAGGCGAACGCATCCGCGTCTGTCTCAAACTGGGTCAAACTAGGCGATGAAACCGCGTCATCAGGTCTCCCGGGCCGCCGTCGATCTCATCAAGAGATTCGAAGGCTACCGTCAGAAGGCCGCGCAGCTGCCCGACGGGCGCTGGACGGTCGGCTACGGCCACACCCTGACCGCTCGCGAGGGCGCATCTGTCTCGGAAAAGGACGCCGAGGCGCTGCTGCTGTACGATCTGATCTCGGTCGCGCACTCGGTCAACGAGCACACCTACGCGCCGCTGAACCAGAACCAGTTCGATGCGCTGGCCTGTTTCGCCTTCAACATCGGTCTCGACAATTTCCTCCGCTCGGGCGTGCTGCGCCGGATCAACGAGGGCTCGCTGCTGCAAGCCGCGTGCGCGATGGAGATGTGGCGCAAGGCCGACTTCGAGGGCGAGCGGATCGTCATCGACGCCCTGGTCCGTCGCCGCGCGGCCGAGAAGACCCTATTCCTGACGCCGGCCAACGGCGAGTGGGTGCCCGCGCCCAGCCCGGTGCTGCGCCCCAAGGTCGACTACGACGCCAGCTGTGCGATCCCCAAGCAGACGCCGATGGCCGTCAACACCCGCACGGAAGGCGACCGCGTCGTCGCCCAGCGCGAAGAAGGCCTGCCGCTGAACATCGTTGTCCCGGAAGAGGACGGTCCGACCGCCACCGAGCAGTCGGCCGCCGCCGTCAGCGCGCGACTGGAAGCCATCCTGTCCGACGCCCCGTCTCCGGCGACGACGACCACCACGACCAAGCCGGTCGCGCCGCGTGAAGATCTGGGCCTGCCCGAGCCGCCGGCCCCGGTCCAGCCGGCCGTCACCGAGTCCGAGCCCGTCCTGTTCCAGGAGGCGCCGACCACGACGCCGATCGAGCCGACGCCGGTCGAGCCGCCTCCGGCCGCGCCGGTCGAGTTCACGCCGTTCCGCCTGACGCCGCAATCCGAGGTCGAGGAAGCCGAAAGGCCGGCGCCGGTCGAAGCCTTCTCGCTCGGACCGAAGCCGGCGCCCAGCGAGCCGACCCTTTTCGGCGCCCCGGCGGGCGGTCCGTCGGTCTTCAATCTGGGCGGCTTCTCGACCAGCGAAGAGGTTGACCTGCAGCCGATGGACGTGCCGCTGGTCGAGTCCGAGCAGCCGCGCTTCGGCAATACCAGCCTGCTGATCAGCCTGGGCATCCTGGGCCTGGCCCTGTTCGGCGGCGGCGTGCTGTGGATCCTGACCGTGGCCGCCGGTTCGGACGGCTCGGTAAAGCTGTTCGGCTATGGCGCCAGCATGATCGGCGCGATCTGCTTCGTGGTTTCGGCGTATCTTCTGCTGCGCCGGCTGGCCGGACCCGATACCGACGACGAGGAATAGTTCCTTTCCTTCCCTCGCGGAAGGTGAGCAAGAACGCCCGCGGGTCTCGGAGACCCGCGGGCGTTTGTGCTATGGGAGGCGCTATGACGACGAATTTCGCACCCTCGATGGATTTCGCGCTCGGCGAGACGGCTGACGCGATCCGCGAAACCACGGCCCGCTTCGCCGCCGACAAGATCGCGCCGCTGGCGGCCCGGATCGACGAGACCAACGCCTTCCCGCGCGAGCTGTGGATCCCCATGGGGGACCTTGGACTGCACGGCGTCACTGTGGAGGAGGAGTTCGGCGGCCTGGGTCTGGGCTATCTCGAGCATGTGGTGGCGATGGAGGAGGTTTCCCGCGCCTCGGCCTCGGTGGGGCTCAGCTACGGCGCCCACTCGAACCTGTGCGTCAACCAGATCCGCCGCTGGGCCACGCCGGAGCAGAAGCAGCGCTACCTGCCCAAGCTGATCAGCGGCGAGCACGTCGGCTCGCTGGCGATGAGTGAGGCGGGTTCGGGCTCGGATGTTGTCTCGATGAAGCTGCGCGCCGAGCTGGTCGGCGACCACTACGTCCTGAACGGCACGAAGTTCTGGATCACCAACGCCCCGCATGCCGACGTCCTGGTGGTCTACGCCAAGACAGGCGAGGGCAGTCGCGGCATCACCGCCTTCATCGTCGAGAAGGGCATGAAGGGCTTCAGCGTCTCCAAGAAGCTGGACAAGATGGGCATGCGCGGGTCGGACACCGCCGAGCTGGTGTTCGAGGATTGCGAAATCCCGGAAGAGAACGTGATGGGCCCCGTGGGCGGCGGCGTCGGGGTGCTGATGAGCGGCCTGGACTACGAGCGCGCCGTACTCAGCGCCGGGCCGCTGGGCATCATGCAGGCCTGCCTCGACATCGTCCTGCCCTATGTCCGCGACCGCAAGCAGTTCGGCCAGCCGATCGGCTCGTTCCAGCTGATGCAGGGCAAGATCGCCGACATGTACGTGGCCCTGAACTCGGCCCGGGCCTATGTCTATGCGGTGGCGCGGGCCTGCGACGCGGGCAAGACCACGCGCTTCGACGCGGCCGGCGCGATCCTCATGGCGTCCGAGAACGCGGTGAAGGTGGCGCTGGAGGCCATCCAGGCCCTCGGCGGAGCGGGCTACACCAAGGAGTGGCCGGTCGAGCGCCTGCTGCGCGACGCCAAGCTCTATGACATCGGAGCGGGCACCAACGAGATCCGCCGCTTCCTGATCGGCCGCGAGCTGATCGGAGCTTAAGGGCGATTGAAAAGGGCCGCCCCGATGACTCGGGACGGCCCTCCATCGTCGTAGCCGCTTTCGCAGCACGTGACTTAGAAACCTTTGGCGCTCAACGCCTTAGGCGGAGACCTCGCTCTTCAGGCTCCAGGTCACGACTTGCGACCGCGGTTGGAGACAATGAGACACTGGATCACCTCCTTTCAGTAGTTGAACAACACAGACAGCATATGGGTCTGATCGCGCGATTGGAAAGAGGCAACCGCACGCGACGCGACGTCGCAGCGCGCGCGATCAGATCGCCAGCAGCTTGAGGCCGACCAGGATGGCCGCCCACAGCACGAGGGTCGCGCCGATCGCCAGCGGGCGATTGAAATTGAAGCGTCGAATACTGGGGCCCGGGGCCGAGGGGCCACTGGGGGCAAGATGAATGTGCGTGGGCATACCGCGTGAATCCTTCCCTAGTGGCCCCTCTGTCGGAGACCTGACTCAGACCGTATGATGAATCTTCGCCTATGAGAAGAATTCTTCACAGAGGCGCAGGTTGCATGATGGCGGATTGCCGTCGCGGGAGGGATTCGCATGGCCAGCTGGGATCCGGACACCTACGCTCTCTATCGCCGATACCGCGAGCGGCCCGCCCTTGACCTGCTGACCGCCATTCCTGGCGACCTGGCGCCGCGCGAAATCTGGGACCTCGGCTGCGGCCTGGGCGAGCAGGCGGCCCTGCTAGCGGCTCGGCATCCGCAGGCGAGGGTTATGGGACTGGATTCCAGTCCGGAGATGCTGGCGCGCGCCAAGGCCCTGCCGGCCCATGTCGAGTGGATCCTGGGCGACATCGACAGCTTCGCGCCGGACGCGCCGGCGGACCTGATCTTCACCAACGCCGCCCTGCAGTGGGTGAGCGACCATGCCCGCCTGATCCCACGGTTGGCCGAAAGCCTCGCGCCCGGCGGCGTGCTGGCGGCGCAGATGCCGGTGGTCGACGACCTGGGCTGGCGCGCCAGCCTGCGCGAGATCGCCGCCGACGGCCCCTGGGTCCGGCGGTTCACCGGCGTCGAGGGCGTGCGGGCGGCCAACGATCCCGAGGACTATTACGCCTGGCTGGCCCCGTTCTGTCCCGACATCGATATCTGGACCACGACCTATCTCCATGCCCTGCATGGCCAGGATCCGATCGTCGACTGGACCATGGGCACGAGCCTTCGGCCTTATCTCGACGCCCTGCCGGACGACGAGAAGAAGGCGTTCCTCGACGCTTGGCGGGCGAGGCTGGCGGAGGACTATCCGCGCCGCGAGGATGGGGTGACGCTGTTTCCGTTCAAGCGGCTGTTCATCGTCGCACGGCGGGGCTGATCCCCGCGCGCCGCTCGGCCAGGCTGGGCCTTCGCCGCAGCTCGGACACGGGCGCGTGCAGGCCCTCCAGCGCGAAACTCGCCGCCAGGTAGCCGGCCTTGACGGCGGGCTCGAAGGCGCGCCAGTCGCGGATGTCGATGCCTTCCAGCTTGGGCGTGATCAGCACGTCGGTGGCCTCGCGGGCGGCGGCCAGGTCGCGGCCGGTGGTCACTGTCGCCGCGCGCATCAGGAGGGCGACGATGGGCGGACCCTTGCGCCACTCGCCGGAGAGGATCCAGCTCCACAGCGAGGGCGGACGATCGACGTCGTCGGCGGTGATGCTGCGGCCGCGCGTGACATCGACGCCGACGATCGGCCCCAGCTGGAATGCACGCATCACATCGGCCGGGAAGTTCTTCATCACCGCCCCGTCAACCAGCACCTGGCCCTTTTCGGTGGCCGGCGGCAGCACGCCCGGCAATGCGATCGAGGCCCGCAGGGCTGTCTGCAGGTCGCCCGTGCGGTGCAGCTGATAGGCGCCCGAGGTGAGGTTCGACGAAACGCAGAAGAACGGCAGCCACAGGTCGCTGATGTCCACTGTCCCGAAATGCTCGTCCAGCCGCGCCTTGACTTTCTCGCCCCGGGTCATAGCGATCATCGGGAAGGCGATGTCGTCCAGGGGGCTGGTGTCGACGAAGGCCTTGCGAATGCGGTGCTCCAGTTCGCCGTCGTCCCAGCCCATGGCGATGCCGGCCGCCACCATCGCGCCCATCGAGGCGCCGCCGACGAAATCGATCGGGATGCCGCGCTCGCGCAGAGCCTGGATGGCGCCGATGTGGGCGTAGGCCCGCGCGCCGCCGCCGGACAAGACCAGGCCCACCGACTGGCCGGTCAGCACCCGCGCCAGCCGCTGCAGGTCGGCCAGGCCGTTCTCGCGCAGATGGAATAGGCGGGCGGCCCGAGTGGCCTCCATCCACGCAGCCGAGCCGCTGGGGCGCGGCAGGCTGGCCGATTGCAGCAGGATCAGGTCGACCAGCCGCTGGGCCTGGAGCGGACCCGAGGCGTAGCTGGGAATGCTGGCCGGCGGTTCGCGGTCGCCGCGTCCGATCCGGAACAGCCGGTCCACCTGGCGGCCGACCACGTGCTTCCAGGCGGTCTCGTCGGCCTCGGCGACATAGAGGACGAAGTCGTGCTCGCGCTCGACATTGCTGAACCACTCGGTCGGCGCCAGCAGGGACTCGCCGCCCTCGACGGTGACCGAATAGCCCAGGCCTTCGATGCAGCGGGCCAGGCGCTCGATGATCGGCCGGATCGCCGCGCCAGGCTCGACGGCGATGAAGCCGAACACCGAGGGATCGCCGATCGCCGCATGGGTCTGGGCCTGGCGAGCGCGAAGGATCATCAGCCGCGACAGCTCCAGCATCACGGTCGGATCGTCCTCGGCCGCTTCGAAGAAGTCGTCGCGGGGCAGGGACAGCACCTCGCTGTCGCGCAAGGAGACCATGCTGGCCGAGTGGGCCGTGCCGCCGATCAGGGCCATCTCGCCGGCGGGCTCACCCGGGCGGATCACGCCCAGGAACTGCGGCTCCTGGCCTTCCTCCTTGCGGAAGGCGCCCAGGCGCCCGGTCTTGAGAAAGAACAGCTGGTCGGCCGCCTCGCCGGGCTCGAACAGCGTCGCCCCGCCGGGCAGGGAAAACCAGGCGGCCGCCCCGGTCCGCCGCTCACGGGCGAACAGGCGCGCCAAGGCCGAGTCGTCGGGCAGGGGCGTTTCCACGGCGCGGACGCTACCTTGATCGGGCAGGCTTGACCACGGGGGCGCATTTGAGCGCAACTGTTGATCGCGAAGCTGAAATGTCCGAGAACGGATTTGGCTCTGAATCTTCGCGTTCGGGGTCCAAAAAACTCCGACTTCCGGGCTAGGGTGGAAAAGGCTAAGCGTCGGTCATGCCGAAGTTGAACTCCGTTATCGATGCGTCCGCCGACGCCTTCGCCCGTAACGCGGCCCATAACCGCGCGCTGGTCGCCGAGCTGCGCGCAAAGGTCGCGGAGGCGGCGCTGGGCGGTCCCGAGAGCGCCCGCGAGCGCCACGCCTCGCGCGGCAAGCTGCTGCCGCGCCAGCGTGTCGAGCGCCTGCTGGATCCCGGCTCGCCCTTCCTGGAAATCGGTCAGTTGGCCGCTTGCGACCTCTACAACGGCGAGGCGCCGGGCGCGGGCCTGATTTGCGGGATCGGCCGGGTGTCGGGCCGCGAGGTGATGATCGTGGCTAACGACGCCACGGTGAAGGGCGGCGCCTACTTCCCGATGACGGTGAAGAAGCACCTGCGCGCCCAGGAGGTTGCGGCCCAGAACCGTTTGCCCTGTGTCTACCTGGTCGACAGCGGCGGCGCGAACCTGCCGCACCAGGCCGAGGTCTTCCCCGACCGCGACCACTTCGGCCGCATCTTCTTCAACCAGGCGCGGATGAGCGCGGCGGGCATTCCTCAAATCGCCTGTGTCATGGGGTCTTGCACCGCTGGCGGGGCTTATGTCCCGGCGATGAGCGACGAGAGCGTCATCGTCCGAAACCAGGGCACCATCTTCCTGGCTGGCCCGCCGCTGGTGAAGGCCGCCACGGGCGAGGTCATCTCGGCCGAGGAACTGGGCGGGGCCGAGACCCACGGCCGTCGCTCCGGCGTCGTCGACCACGTGGCCGAGAATGACGAGCACGCGCTGGAGATCGTCCGCGCGATCGTCGCCAACCTGAACACGACCAAGCCTCAGGAGCTGGTTCTCGCCGATCCGGAGCCGCCGCTCTACGATCCCGAAGAGCTGTATGGCATCGTCCCGACCGACGTCCGCGCGCCTTATGACGTGCGCGAGGTGATCGCCCGCATCGTCGACGGCAGCAAGTTCGACGAGTTCAAGGCCCTGTACGGCACGACGCTTGTCTGCGGCTTCGCCCGCATCTGGGGCCAGCCGGTGGCGATCCTGGCCAACAACGGCGTGCTGTTCAGCGAGAGCGCGCTTAAGGGCGCGCACTTCATCGAACTGGCCTGCAAGCGCAAGATTCCGTTGGTGTTCCTGCAGAACATCTCGGGCTTCATGGTCGGCGGCAAATACGAGGCCGGCGGCATCGCCAAGGACGGCGCCAAGCTGGTCACGGCTGTCGCCTCGGCCGAGGTTCCGAAGTTCACCGTCCTGATCGGCGGCAGCTTCGGGGCCGGCAATTACGGCATGTGCGGCCGGGCCTATTCCCCTCGTTTCCTGTTCACCTGGCCCAACAGCCGCATCTCGGTGATGGGCGGCGAGCAGGCCGCCAGCGTCCTGGCCACCGTCCATCGCGACGCCGCCACTTGGACCCCCGAGGAGGCTGAGGCCTTCAAGGCGCCGATCCGCCAGCGCTACGAGGACGAGGGCAACCCTTACCACGCCACCGCACGCCTCTGGGACGACGGGATCATTGATCCTGCACAAACGCGTGACGTGCTGGGTCTCGCAATCTCGGCCAGTCTCAACGCGCCGATCCCCGAGACGACCTTCGGCGTTTTCCGGATGTAGCTTCAGGCCAAGAGAGGGCCCCCATGACCAACCCGATCGCCGATCCCATCGTCGAGGTTCCCGACACCGACACGATGAGCCCGCTGGTTCATATCGACAGCACCCCTGAAGGGGCGGTGACGATCTGGATCAACCGACCCGACAAGAAGAACGCCTTCGACGCGGCGACCATCGCGGCCCTCCGCGAGGCCTTCGAGACCCTGCACGGCGCTGAGGGCGTACGCGTGGTGTTCCTACGCGGCGTCGGCGGGGCGTTCAGCGCGGGCGCCGACCTGGAATGGATGGGCGCGGCCGTCGAGTGGGACGAGGACGACAATCGCGACGACGCCCTGGGCCTGGCTCACATGCTCCAGGCTCTGCACGATATCCCTGCCCTGACGGTCGCCTTGGTCGAGGGGCCAGCCTATGGCGGCGGCGCGGGTTTGGTGGCCGCGTGCGACCACGCCCTGGCCCTGGTTGACGCCAAGTTCTCGTTCTCCGAGGTCAAGCTTGGCCTGACCCCGGCGACGATCAGCCCCTATGTGATCCAGGCCCTTGGGCCGCGGACGACCAAGCTGCTGTTCGCCACCGGCCGGGTGTTCGACGCCGATGACGCCTGGGGCTACGGCCTAGTCGACGAGGTGTTCGAGGACGTCGCCAGCCTGGAAGCCGCTCGCGACGCGCTGATCGAGGAGATGCTGCCCTGCGCTCCCGGCGCGGTCGGCGACGCCAAGGCGCTGGTCAATGACTTCGCCGGCCAGAAAATCGACAGGGGCCTGGTCGAGGAGAGCGCCAAGCGCATCGCCCGTCGCCGTGTGTCAGAAGAAGGACAAGAAGGCGTGCGCGCCTTCCTCGCCCGTCGTAAACCCGCCTGGGCTGAATAGATTCAACTAGGGGTGGGGCGTGGTCACAGGCGCGGAACTGGAAGCGGCGGCGGCGGACTCGGCGGGAAGCTTCGTCGGACCAAGGAAGAAGCCGTTCACCCATAGGGGCGAGCCCTGCAAGAATTGCGGGACGCCGCTCGAGGGCTGGTACTGCTATGCGTGCGGCCAGAACGCCGACACCCATCACCGGTCGATCCTTCATCTGATCTGGGAAGCCATCGAGGGGATGTTCCACCTCGATGGCCGCCTGGCCAACACGCTGCCGCTGCTGTTCTTCAGGCCGGGCAAGCTGGCCAAGGACTATATGGAAGGCCGGATCGTGCGGCACGTGCCGCCATTCCGCACCTTCCTGGTGGCCCTGCTGCTGTTCATCTTCGCCGCCGAGCACTTGATCCACAATGTTCGCCATCAGCAGGAGCTGAAGGAGGAACGGGAGGCGGCGCAGCTCGCCACGCCGCAGGGCCGCAAGGTCAAGGCCGACGAGATCCGCAAGGATGCCGCCGAGAGCCGGCGGGAGCGGTTGGCCGACGCGGCCGCCACGCGGGAGGAGGATCTCAAGGAAGAGGACGCCGACAAGGCCAAGATCGCCCAGGACTACGCCGCCGACGTGAAGAAGGCCGAGACGCGCTACGCCGAGCGCGTGGCCGAGGCCGACGCCCTGGAGAAGAACGTCAACGCCGGCGCCGAGGCCCTGGCCAAGGTTCATGGCAAGAGCGGCCGGGTCGCCGCCACGGTGCGGGGTCTGGACTTCCAGAGCCCCGAGACGCTGGAGGCCGGCGCCAACACGCTGGCCGACGCCCAGATCGCTGGTGGGCACGTCAACATCGTCGGGCCCGACGCCAAGACCAAGGCCGCGATCAAGGCCGAGGCGGCCAAACCGGGTCATTCGGGCAAGCACTGGTCGGGCGAGTGGTTCAAGGAACGCATCGCCAAGGCCATCGAGAACCCCGACTACTACACCCTGGTGCTGTTCGGCTGGGCCCACCGCCTGGCGGTGCTGCTGCTGCCGATCATCGGCCTCAGCCTGGCCCTGGTCTATCTGAACAAGCGCCAGTACTTCATCTACGACCACCTGCTGGTGGCCACGAACCTGCTGTCGTTCTCCTTCCTGACCTGGGCCTTGGTCTTCGTGCTGCCCGGCGCGCTGGCCGGCCCGTTCCTGGCGATCGTGCTGCTCTGGACGCCGATCAATCTCTTCCAGACGCTGCGCGGCGGCTATGGCTCCAGCGTCGTCGGGGCTCTGCTCAAGACGCTCATCGTCTGGTCGATGACGGTCATCGCGTTCGCGTCGCTGCTCATCGCCCTGATGCTTTTCACCCTTTCCCAGATGTAGGTCCGTCCGCTTGCTCTCCTCCGTCCTGATCGCCAATCGCGGCGAGATCGCCCGACGCATCATCCGCACCGCCCGCGAGCTGGGCGTGGCGACGATCGCCGTCTATTCGGAAGCCGACGCGAACGCCCCGTTCGTGCTGGAGGCCGACGCGGCGATCCTGATCGGCCCGGCGCCGGCCAAGGAGAGCTATCTGGACCCGAAAAAGATCCTGGCGGCCGCGCGCCAGATGGGGGCCGAGGCGATCCATCCCGGCTACGGTTTCCTCTCGGAGAACGCCGACTTCGCCCAGAGCGTGATCGACGCGGGCCTCGTCTGGATCGGTCCGCCGCCCTCGGCGATCCGCGCCATGGGGCTCAAAGACGCCGCCAAGTCGGTGATGATCCAGGCCGGCGTGCCGACGACACCGGGCTACCTCGGTGAAGACCAGTCGGTCGAGCGCCTGACGGCGGAGGCGGCCAAGATCGGCTTCCCCGTGCTGATCAAGGCCGTGGCCGGCGGCGGCGGCAAGGGCATGCGCAGGGTGGACCGGGGGGAGGACTTCGAGGCCGCCCTGGGTTCGTGCCGCCGCGAGGCCGCCGCCAGCTTCGGCGACGACCGGGTGCTGCTGGAGAAGTACGTCACCCGCCCGCGCCATATCGAGGTGCAGGTGTTCGGCGACCAGCACGGCAATGTCGTCCACCTGTTCGAGCGCGACTGCTCGCTGCAGCGCCGCCACCAGAAGGTCATCGAGGAAGCCCCCGCGCCGGGCATGGACGAGGTCACGCGCCAGGCCGTCTGCGCCGCCGCCGTGAAGGCGGCCCAGGCGGTGGGCTATGTCGGCGCCGGCACGGTCGAGTTCATCGCCGACGCCAGCGAAGGCCTGCGCGCCGACCGCATCTGGTTCATGGAAATGAACACCCGCCTGCAGGTCGAGCATCCGGTCACCGAGATGGTCACCGGCCAGGATCTGGTCGAATGGCAGCTGCGGGTCGCCTCGGGCGAGCCGCTGCCGCTGGAGCAGGACGAGATCACGCTGGACGGCTGGGCCATGGAGGCCCGCCTCTACGCCGAGAACCCGGCCACGGGCTTCCTGCCCTCGACCGGCAAGCTGAAGCACTTCCGTCTGCCCGAGGGCGACGTCCGCGTCGACAGCGCGGTGGAGGAGGGCGGCGAGGTCACCTCCTTCTACGATCCGATGATCGCCAAGCTGATCGCCCACGGCGCCGACCGCGAGGACGCCGCCCGGCGGCTGGCCGAGGCCTGCGCCCTGGTGGAGGTCTGGCCGGTCAAGACCAACGCCGCCTTCCTGGCCAAATGCGCCAGCCACCCCGACTTCGTCGACGGCGCGGTCGACACCGGCTTCATCGAGGCGCGACTGGATGAGCTGACCGAGCGGACCTTCAGCGACGAGCCGGCCATGGCCGCGATCGGCTGGCGGCTGGACAGCTTCCTGGAGGCCGAGGTCCGCCGCGATCCGTGGGAAGGCGCGCCGTCCAAGCTGCTGGGCTTCCGCATGAACGCCGAGCGCGCGCCCATGCATCTGCCGATGTCGGCCGACGGCAAGGCCATGCCGCTGCGGGTGGCCTTAATCGGTGGCGGGACCGAGGATTGGTCCTGGGACATCCGCCACGCCGACGGCCGTGTCTTCGACGAGGTCACCCGCCTGCCGACGACCTATGGCAAGGGTCCGATCCAGGTGTTCGAGGGCGGCGACGTTCAGACCTTCGACTTCGAGGCCAAGGTTGGCGGGCCGGGCGAGGGGGCGGCGTCGGACGGCGCGATCCTGTCGCCGATGCCGGGTAGGATCGTCTCGGTCGCCGTGGAAGTCGGCCAGACCGTCGGCAAGGGGCAGGTCCTGCTGACTCTCGAGGCGATGAAGATGGAGCACGCCCTGGCCGCGCCGTTCGACGGCGTGGTGACCGAGCTTTCCGTCAGCGCGGGCGGTCAGGTCAGCGAAGGCGTGGTGCTGGCGCGGCTGGAGGCGCAAGCCTAACAACGGTAAAGCATAGGTCTTTCAACAAGGCTTGACCGCCAAGGGTTCGATCGTCGAAGGTCGCCGTTGCGGGTCAAGAAGGCGCCGCGGGGCGATCATTTTCGGAAATGATTAACCGCGAACCTTGGGCGTTCCTTAGGACTGATCTGCGACAACCCTCCCATCAGTTTAGTTCTTCGGAACCAGAAGGAACGGGTGGGTATGAAATTCTCGATCGCGATCGCCGCGGGTCTCGCTGGCAGCTTCTTCGTCGCTCAGGCCGCCTCGGCCGCCGGCGGCTTCGAAGACCAAATGGGCCGCTGCCTGCAGCAGTTCGCCAACACGCGTGACGCCGCCCAGGTGATGCTGGAATGCAGCGCCGCCGACGGCAAGCTGTCGGACTGCAAGGTCGTGGACAACAGCGCCGCGGGCAAGGGCTTCGACAAGGCCGCCATGTGCATCGCCGAGAAGCTGCCGATGGGCGCCAAGACCGGCACCGTGAAGGTTCCGTTCCGCTTCCCGGGCGGCGCGTAAGCGCTCCGCGCTCAAGCGTATCGAACATGAGCCCCCGTCGACCCGGTCGACGGGGGCTTTGTCCTTTTGAGGCGCGAGTGGGCGGCTCTGCGTCGGTCTGGCCGGAGAGGGGGGAGGCATGTCGGGGTAATGGGGGACGCGACGCCGTCGATCCAAACGTCGGAAACGGAACCGCCGCTGCGGACGGCCCCCCACAAGGCGTCCGTAACGGCGGCGTCGGGCCCTTAAAGCCCCCCGCGCCCCCACAGAAACGCGATTGCCATAGCGGTAACGCTGTCATGCGAAACGTCGATCGGTTTCCCCCACGAAGCGAACGTCTCAGGGGACAGCGGGCGAACACGGAGTTGCCTTGGCCCACCCGCGCGCTATCTAGCGGCCATGGCTCTGCACATCATCAAGCTGGTCGTCGGTTGCGACACGGTCGAGGACCTGGTGGACTGGCACAAGCAAAGCGACCGTCCCTGGATCATGCACACGCGCATGACGCCCAAGCGCATCGACGAAGTCCTGGACGGCGGTTCTCTGTACCGGGTGTTCAAGGGCCAGATCCTGTGCCGCCAGACGATCCTGGCCATCGACACTGTCGGCGAGGGCGTGAGCCAGCGCTGTGAAGTGACGGTGGATCCGAGCATCGTCCGCGTCGCGCCGCAGCCCCGCCGGGCCTTCCAGGGCTGGCGCTACCTCAAGCCGGAAGACGCGCCGCCGGACCTGAGCGAGAGCGAAGCGGCCGACCTGCCGCCCGAACTGGCCCGGCAGCTGCGCGAAATCGGGGCCTGGTAGCCGTCGCGCTGAACTTTAGGGCGTCTCGTTAGCGAACTGGCAACCGAGACGGGTGTCATCTTGCCGCAGGGATAGCGGAGGAATGACGATGAAGGCCGGTTTCGCCGCCTTGGGCGTAGGGATGCTGTTCGTGGGCTTGATCGCCGGTCTGCTGATCGCTCTCAAGCCAATCTAGCTAGGCCATTTTTCCGACGAAGCAGACACCGGTGCGTCGTCAGAAAATGCTTCAAACAAAAGGCTAGACCGCCATGTTGTCGATCAACCGCGTCTTGCCCAGCCACGCGGCGATCAGGATGCGGCCTTTCGCCTGATCGATCGGCCCGGGGCCCAGGCGCGACAGATCGCTGGCCTCGCGCACCTCGACATAGTCCACCGGACCGAAGCCGGCGGCCTTCAGGGCGGCCTTCGCCTTTTGCTCGGCCTGGTCGATCCGGCCGCCGGCGGCGACCTCGGCGGCGGCGGCCTTCATCGCGGTGGGCAGGGCGACGGCGGCGGCGCGCTCCTCAGGCGAGAGGTAGGCGTTGCGCGAGGACAGGGCCAGGCCGTCCTCGGCCCGGGCCGTCAGGGCGCCGATGATCTCGATGGGGATGTCCAGGTCGCGGGCCATGCGCTTGACGACCTGCAGCTGCTGGTAGTCCTTCTCGCCGAACACGGCGACATCGGCCTGGCTCTGGTTGAACAGCTTGGCCACGACGGTCGCCACGCCGCCGAAGAACTGCGGCCGCGCCGCGCCTTCCAGCGGTTCGGAGACTCCAGAAACCGACACCGCCGTGGCGAAGCCGGGGGCGTACATCTCGGCGCCGCCCGGAGCGAACAACAGGTCGCAGCCGACCGACGCCAGCTTCTCGACATCGGCGGCCTCGCCGCGCGGATAGGCGTCGAAGTCCTCGTGCGGGGCGAACTGCTTGGGATTGACGAAGATGGTGGCGACCACCCGGTCGGCGTTCTCGCGCGCGATCCGGATCAGCGACAGGTGCCCCTCGTGCAGGGCGCCCATGGTCGGGACCAGGGCCACGCGCTGGCCGGCCGCCTTCCAGGCGCGCACATGCTGACGCATCTCGGCGACGGTGCGGACGATGGTCGGGCTGCTCATTGCTGGGGCTCCACGCGGACAGGCCCGGCTTATGGCCTCGTCGCCTGGCCAGGTCCACTATCCCTTGCGGGAACCCGCCCCCGGGGGGCTTAGCAGGTGCGACAATTATGCCTGTGGATTGAACCGGTTGACCGGATGGGGCGCTGGTAACATCGTGTTAACCTTCAGTCCAAGGTCGTGCGAGTCGCGACGCATCAAGGATCGAACCATGGCCGAAACGCGCGTCATCGTCGTCGGCAACGAGAAGGGCGGAGCGGGCAAGTCCACGATCGCCGTCCACCTCGTCACCGCTCTGCTCTATGGTGGCGCGAAGGTCGCCGTGCTTGACCTGGATCTGCGCCAGCGTACCTCGGGCCGCTTCTTCGAGAACCGCGTCGCCTGGGCGGCCAGCAAGAAGCTGGACCTGCCCATGCCGCTGTCCTTGAACCTCAGCGACAATGACATCGCCCTGGCCGAGAAGTCGGAGGACGAGCAGGTCGCCGGCTTCGAGGCCGCCTTCGCCAAGGGGCTGGCCGAGTGCGATTTCGTGCTGATCGACACTCCCGGCGGCGACAGCGCCATCACCCGCCTGGCCCACGGCCGCGCCGACCTGGTGGTCACGCCGATGAACGACAGTTTCGTCGACTTCGACATGCTGGGCACCGTCGACCCGGTGACGCTGGAGCTGACCAAGCCCAGCCTTTACTCGCTGACCGTCTGGGAAGGCCGCAAGCAGCGCGCCCTGTCGGGCCAGCGCCAGGCCATGGACTGGGTCGTGCTGCGCAACCGCCTGGCCACGACCGAAGCCCGAAACCGCAAGCGCCTGGAGGACCGTCTGACGGCCCTGGCCAAGCGGGTCGGCTTCCGCATCGGCCCTGGCCTGCGCGACCGCGTCATCTATCGCGAGCTGTTCCCCTTCGGCCTCACCATCGCCGACCTGTCGCCGCAGGTGCGTCCGGTGCCGGTGTCGCTGCAGCATCTGGCCGCCCGCCAGGAACTGCGCGCCCTGATGCACAGCCTGGGCCTGGCCGCCTATTCGGGCGAGACCTTGCTGGCGGCGCAGTAGTCCACGGGCTACATGGATGACCAAGCGGGCGGCCGGGTCGGACCCTGCCGCCCGTCTTCGTATTTGGAGTGCCGATGCTCTACCTGCTGCTGGCCGCAGCCATCCTTGTCTTCCTGCTCTGGCCAAAAGGGCGGTCGTTCTTCAAGGGCGACGGTTGGAGGATCGGGGCGGGCGCGGCCTCGATCGCCGCTTTCGCCGCCGCGGCCTATGCGACGATCCGCGGGTCATGGGGCACGGGGATCGTGCTTGGCGTCGTCGGCCTGTGGAGCGTCACCGAGGCTCGGCGCCGTCCGATCATCCGCCGCGAGATGGTCCAGCCGCCCAAGCCGGAGCTCAGCCTGTCCGAGGCTCGCGCCATCCTCGGGGTCTCCGCCGACGCGACGCTGGAGGAGGTCAAGGCGGCCTATACCCGCCTGATCCAGATGGCCCATCCCGACAAGGGCGGCACCGAGGGGCTGGCGGCCCAGTTGAACGCCGCCCGTGATCGTTTGATCAAGCGACGCAGCTGAGCTAGGAGAGGGATATGATCAACCGCGAACGCTTCTGGCGCCGCCGCTCTTCGGGTCCGACCTGCTCGGTATGACGCCCTGAACCTCGTTCAGGCCGGCCGCCGCTTGCGGCCTCGATAGCGTCTTCAAGTTCGGACTTTTGATCACCCCATGACCGACCAAACCACCGACTGGGCCTCGCGCTTCAGCGCCCGCATGTCTCGCGTCCGCGCCAGCGAGATTCGTGAACTCCTCAAGCTGCTGGACCAGCCCGACATCCTGTCGTTCGCCGGCGGCATTCCCGACCCCGGCCTGTTCCCGGCCGAGCAGATCCAAGCCGGCTACGACGCCATCCTGGCCGACCAGGCCCTGTCGCGGCAGGCCCTGCAGTACTCGGTCAGCGAGGGCTATCTGCCGCTGCGCCAGTGGATCGCCGAGCGCATGACCCGAGACGGCATGCCGTGCGAGCCGCACAACATCATGCTGACCGCCGGCTCGCAGCAGGCGCTGGACCTGATCGGCAAGCTGTTCATCAGCCCCGGCGACACGGTCGTCGTGGCCCGTCCGACCTATCTGGGCGCGCTGCAGGCCTTCAACGGCTATGAGCCGGCCTACCGCGACCTGCCCCAAGGGGCGCTGCGCGATCCGGCCGGCGCCGACCTGCCGGAGGGCGCGCTGGGCTATTTCGTGCCCGACTTCGCCAACCCCACCGGTATCAGCTTGACTTTGGACGAGCGCCAGGCCGCGCTGGCCCTGGCCGACCGGCTGGATTGGACGCTGGTCGAGGACGCGGCCTATCGCGAGCTGCGCTTCGAGGGAGAGCCCATCCCGACCCTGCTGGGCCTCGACATCGCTCGGTCGGGCGGGATCGACAACGCCCGCACCCTGTTCCTGGGCACCCTGTCGAAGACCCTGTCGCCGGCCCTGCGCATCGGCTGGGTCTGCGGCCCCAAGGCGGTGATCGAGAAGCTGGTCCTCCTGAAACAGGGCGCGGACCTGCACGTCTCGACGATCAACCAGATGGTCGCCCACCGCGCCGTTTCGGAAGGCTATGACCAACACCTGCATCGCTTGCGCGGAGCCTATGGCCACAAGGCGCGGGTGATGCTGACCGCCCTGGAGCGGACCATGCCTCAGGGCGTGACCTGGTCGCGGCCGGAGGGCGGCATGTTCGTCTGGATCGACCTGCCCGAAGCCCTCGACGGCGCCGCGTTGCTGGCCCGCGCCATCGAGGAGGAGCGCGTGGCCTTCGTGCCCGGGGCGCCGTTCTTTGCCGAGGTCCAGACGCCCAACGCCATCCGTCTCAGCTACTCCCTGCCTACCGACGCGCAGATCGAGGAAGGCGTCCAGCGCCTGGCGCGATTGATCGGCCGGGTGATCTTGGAAACCAAATAAGCGTCATCCCGGCCGCAGCGGAGCGGAGAGCCGGGACCCAGGGGCAGCCGCACTGCGCCGACCCCTGGGTCCCGGATCGGCTACGCCGTCCGGGATGACGAATTTTGTTGAGTTGAAGTTAGCCGCTTACGGCGACAGCACCATGCAGGGCACGCGCTTGGCCTTCAGGGCCGAACAGGCGCCGCGGGCGGCGTCCGAGGTCATGCCCTGGAACTGGGCGCGGAAGGTGCCGCCGGCGCCTTCCACGGCGGCCTCGGCATTGGCCACGGCCTTGGCGAAGCGGCCGCGCACCAGCTTCAGCTGGTCGTTGGCCAGCGACTTGGACTTGAAGGCGCCGACCTGCACGGCCCATTCGCCCTTCGGTTTCTTTTGGGCGGCGGGCTTGGCCTTGGCGGCTTCCTGGGCGCTGCGCAGGGTGGGGGAGACCTTCACTGGGCCCGGATTGCGCGGGTTCTCGGTCAGGACGATGCGGAGGCCGGCCTGGTCGCCGTCGCCTTGCTCGACCGACGGACGCTCGATCGGACCGGACGGTTCGTCCTCGTAAATGTTGGCCGCGATCGAGGTGCGCTCGCCACGCGACCGGCGCTTCATCACGTCGAAGCCGGTCAGCAGCAGGTCTTCCATGTTGTTGTCGCGCCAGGCGGTCGACGGACCGCCCAGGACCACGGCGATCAGGCGGCGACCGTCACGCACGGCCGAGCCGGCGAGATTGAAGCCCGAGGCGTTGGTGTAGCCGGTCTTCAGGCCGTCGAACCCTTCCATGCTGTCCAGCAGGCGGTTGTGGCCCTTGATGTAATTGCCCCGGAAGTAGAAGCCCTTCACCGAGAAGTAGCTGTAGTACTGCGGGAAATCGCGCATGGTGGCGCGCGACAGGATGGCCAGGTCGCGGGCCGTCGAGATCTGGCGGCTGTCGGGGAGGCCCGAGGCGTTGACGAAGCGGCTGTTGCGCATGCCCAGTTCCTGACCGCGCAGGGTCATCAGGGCCGCGAAGCGCGACTCACTGCCGGCGAGTCGCTCGGCCATGGCCACGGCGACGTCGTTGGCGGACTTCACGGTCATCGCCTTGATGGCCTCGTCGACCGACAGGCTGTCGCCCGGCGAGATGCCGATCTTGGTCGGGGCCTGGGCCGCCGCGCGAGGCGACATGGTGACGCGGTCCGTCAGCTTCAGGCGGCCTTCGCTCAGCGCCTCGAAGGTCAGGTACAGGGTCATGACCTTGGTGACCGAGGCGGGGTATCGGGGACTGTCGGCCCGTTTGTCGTAAAGGACTTCGCCTGAATTGGCGTCGATCACGATCGCCGCGTACTTCGGTTCCTGAGCGTTCAGCTGCAGATACGGTATGGCGGCCGACGCGGTCGTCGGGGCCGCCGCGCCGAACAGGCACGACAACGCCAGGCCGGCGGCGGCGAGGAGGGAACGGGCGGAGGTAAGCTTGGCGAACATCGAGCAGCGTCCGTCACTTTTGAACTGGGAAGCGGTTCCGCACCGCTACACGCGTGACCAGTAGCATGATGGAAGCGGCCTTTCGCTAAAGTAAACAACTGGTGAGCGATCTTGCCGCAGGCGTGAAAAAATTGAGCGCGTGTTTCCCATGCTGCAGCTTCGGCGCAATGACCCTGCGTCATGGTGCGCTGCACAAATTTGTTGACTGCTGCACTGCAACATGAGAGAACCGCGGTGTTCCAAGCGCAGATGGAAGAGCTGCGGCTCAACCTCCGCCCCGCCCGTCTTCTTCCTCCCCCAGGAGATTCCCCATGGCCGCCGCCGAAACCCTGAAGACCACTGTCGAGCAGTACACCGCCGCCTCGAACCAAGCGTTCAAGGACGGCGTCGAAAAGTCGCTGGCCGCCCTGGCCGAAGCCAACACCCATTCGAAGAAGAACCTGGAAGCCGTGGTCGCCTCGGTGACCGCCGCCACCAAGGGCGCCGAAGCCCTGGGCGCCCAGACCTTCGCCTATGGCAAGAAGGCCGCGGAAGACCAAGTCGCCGCCGCCAAGTCGCTGGCCGCGGCCAAGAGCGTCCAGGAAGCCGTCGAGCTGCAGACCGCCTGGGCCAAGTCGGCCCTGGAAGCCTACATCGCCCAGGTCAGCAAGGCCTCGGAGATTGTCTCGGCCTCGATCAAGGACTCGGTGAAGCCGCTGAACGAACGCGTCAGCGCCGCCGTCGAGAAGTTCCAAGCCGCGCGTTAAGCGCCGCTTCGGACACGACATCGAAAAGCCCGGGCCTCGCGGTCCGGGCTTTTTTCTTTTGCGCCGTCCTTTGCCGCGTTAAGCATGCCCCACGAATTTGAGTGGAGCCGCGTGCATGTCGAAGGTCGAGGAACGTCTGAAGGCGCTTGGGATCGAGCTGCCCCAGCCGGTGGCGCCGGTGGCCAACTACGTGCCCTTCGTCCGCTCCGGCGACCTCGTCCACATCTCTGGACAGATCTCGATCGCGGCCGACGGCGGCGTCAAGGGAACGGTCGGCGTCGACGTCGACCTGGAGACCGCGCAGAAGGCCGCCCGCCTGTGCGGCATCAACCTGTTGGCCCAGATGAAGGCCGCCTGCGACGGCGACCTGGACCGCGTGGTCCGTGTCGTGAAGCTGGGCGGCTTCGTCCAGGCCGGTCCCGACTTCATCGACATCCCCAAGGTCGTCAACGGCTGCTCGGACCTGATGGTCGAGGCGCTGGGCGACGCCGGTCGCCACGCTCGCTCAGCGGTGGGCGTCTACAAGCTGCCCCTCGGCTTCGCGGTCGAGGTGGACGCGGTGGTGGAGATCGCCTGATGCGCTCGCGCGAACGCCCCTCGACCGATGTCTTCGGCGAGGCGTGGGAGCGCCTGTTCGACCCGCC
>Ga0209257_1001685_pt1 | contig 24844 bp, 14 predicted proteins | sample AraplaCvi_mCL_r2_FD_184277 | JGI IMG/M metagenome (GOLD analysis project Ga0209257, IMG submission 184277) | Arabidopsis root microbial communities from North Carolina, USA - plate scrape MF_Cvi_mCL_r2 (SPAdes) (version 2) | ecosystem: Host-associated > Plants > Roots > Endosphere | place: USA...
GTTACGTCTACGACCTGGCGACGGTGCGCGACCGCGCGCGTTCGCTCAGCGCGACCAGCGCGGTGGATCGCTGCTTCTATGCGATCAAGGCCAATCCGAATCCGGAGATCCTGCGCACGCTGGTCGGTGAAGGCTTCGGACTGGAATGCGTGTCGCAGGGCGAGTTCGAGCACGTCTTCGCCACGCTGCCGCACATCACGCCCAGCCGCGTGCTCTTCACGCCGAGCTTCGCGCCGCGTCGCGAATACGAGGCGGCGTTCGAGCGCGGCATCATCGTCACGCTCGACAACATCGAAGCGCTGCAGCGTTGGCCGGAAGTCTTCCGCAATCGCACCATCTGGCTGCGCATCGACCTCGGCCACGGCGAAGGCCATCACGAGAAGGTCAAGACCGGCGGCGTCGCGGCGAAGTTCGGCTTGCCGATGACGCGCTTCGATGCATTCGTCGAAGAGGCGCGCAAGCTGGGCGTGCGCATCAGCGGCCTGCACGCACACCTGGGCAGCGGCATCGAGGATCCGCAGCACTGGCGCGGCGTGTACGCGCACCTGGCCGGACTGGCCGATGGCATCGGCACGATCGAGACCATCGACATCGGCGGCGGCCTTCCGATTCCGTATACGCCCGAAGCGCCGCAGTTCGACCTGCCGCTTTGGCGCGCGGGGCTGGAGGAAATCAAGGCGGCGTATCCGCGCTACGGGCTGGTGATCGAACCGGGCCGTTATCTGGTTGCCGAAAGCGGCGCGCTGCTGCTGACCGCGACGCAGGTCGTGGAGAAGGACGGCGTGCGTCGCGTCGGCTGCGATGGCGGCATGAACGCGCTGATGCGTCCGGCGATGTACGAGGCCTACCACGGCATCTTCAACCTGGGCCGCAGTGATGCGAACGGCACGGCGGTGTTCGAAGTGGTCGGTCCGATCTGCGAAAGCAGCGACGTGATCGGCCGTGCGCGGACGCTCCCGGCCGACACCGCCGAAGGCGATGTACTGCTGGTCGCCGACGCCGGCGCCTACGGCATGGCGATGGCCAACACCTATAACCTGCGGGCCCTTCCGGCCGAGGAAGCAATCGAATGAGTGAGTGGAAATTCAACCGCGACGCGATCCGCGCGTTCCGTTTCGTGCGTTGCGCGTTCGACGCGGACACGGGCGTCGCGCAGCTGGTGTACGCGTTCGACGACGGCCCGGAAATGATCGAGACGATCACCGTGCCGGGTGCGCCTTTCGTGCTGGACGCGCAGCGCGCTGAAGCAGCCGAACGCGCGCTGCGCCTGCTGCACCTGATCGCGGGCGTGAGTTACTACAAGGCAGCGGTGCCGTCGGAAATTGTCATCGATGCGTATGCGATCGATGCCGATACCGCCGCATTGCTCGAACTGATCTACGTCAACGGCCTGGGCGAGTTCGCCTATCGCAATGGCTTGAACCTGCACGGGAAGATCAGGTTCCCGGTGTCGCAGCAGGCCAATACGAAGGCGCCGTCGCTCGGCCTGCGCGAACACGCGCTGGTCGCCATCGGCGGCGGCAAGGATTCGCTGGTCAGCATCGAAGCGCTGCGCGCGTTGGGCGTCGAACAGACGGTGACGTGGATCGGCGGTTCGCAGTTGATCCGCGCCTGCGCAGAACGCACGGGGCTGGCGACGCTCAACCTCGGTCGCGCGCTCGCGCCGCAGCTTTTCGACTACAACCGCGAAGGCGCGTGGAACGGCCATATCCCGGTCACGGTGCTCAACTCGGCGATCATGGTCTTCGCCGCGGTGCTGCTGGGCGTGGACCAGGTCGTGTTCTCGAACGAACGCTCCGCCAGCTATGGCAGCGTGATCGAAGGCACGGGCGAGGTGAACCACCAGTGGTCGAAGGGCTGGGACTGCGAGCGCGCGTTCGGCGACTACGTGCAGCGCGAGATCGCCGCCGACCTGCATTACTACTCGCTGCTGCGCCCGCTCAGCGAACTCGCCGTCGCGCGCCAGTTCGCGAAGACCGATCGCTACGACGCGCACTTCAGCAGCTGCAACCGCAACTTCCACATCCTCGGCGAACGCCCGGCGAGCCGCTGGTGCGGCGTGTGCCCGAAGTGCCACTTCGTGTTCCTCGCGCTCGCGCCGTTCATGCCGAAGCCGCGCCTGATGGGCATCTTCGGGCGCAACCTGCTCGACGATCCGGCACAGATCCCCGGCTTTGACGCGTTGCTGGAATACCAGAACCACAAGCCGTTCGAATGCGTGGGCGAAGGCCGCGAATCGCGTGCGGCGATGGCCGCGCTGGCCGAACGTCCGGAGTGGCGCGAGGACGCGCTGGTGGATCGATTCGCGCATGAAATCCGCCCGCAGCTGGACGCGCCGGAACTCGCCATCGAACCGCTGCTGGTGATCGACGACGAACACCGCATTCCGGCCGCACTGTGGGAGCGCCTGCGTGCGCAGTTCGCCGGCTGACATCGCTTCTCTCGAAGGCCGCAGGGTCGCGCTCTGGGGCTGGGGCCGCGAAGGGCGCGCCGCGTATCACGCGATCCGCGCGCAGCTTCCTTCGCTGCCGTTGACGCTGTTTTGCTCGGTGGCCGAAGCCGCTGAAGCGGCGGCGTTGCACGATGCGTATCTTGTCGCGATCACCGAAGTTTCCGCCGAGCGGCTGTCCGCGTTCGACGTTGTCGTGAAGTCGCCAGGCATCAGCCCGTACAAGCCCGAAGCCGTTGCCGCGGCGGAGCAGGGCACGCGCTTCATCGGCGGCACCGCACTCTGGTTCGCCGAACACGCGGGCGACGACGGCATCGTCGCGAACGCGATCTGCGTCACCGGTACCAAGGGCAAGAGCACGACGACCGCGCTGCTTGCACACCTGTTGCGCGCGGGCGGCCATGTCACCGCGCTGGTCGGCAATATCGGCCTGCCGCTGCTGGAAGCGCTGGAGCCGGACATCGCGCCGGAGTTCTGGGCGATCGAACTGTCCAGTTACCAGACCGGCGATGTCGCGCTCAGCGGCGTCCGTCCGCAGGTGGCGATCGCGCTCAACATCTTTCCCGAACACCTCGACTGGCACGGCTCGCACGAGCGCTACATCGAGGACAAGCTCAAGCTCATCACGCAGGCGAAGCCGCGCATCGCGGTGCTCAACGCGAACGATCCGCGACTGGTGCAGCTCGGCAAGACGCTGGCGGACAGCGAAGTGCGCTGGTTCGGACACCGCGAAGGCTGGCACCTGCGCGAGGACGATCTGTATCGCGGCGACGCGTTCGTGATGGACACGCGCCCGCTTCCGCTGCCGGGCCGCCACAATCGCGGCAACCTGTGCGCGGTGCTGACGGCGATCGAAGCGTTGGGCATGGATGCGGCACCGCTGGTGCCGCATGCGGCCACGTTCCGGCCGCTGCCGAACCGGTTACAGACCGTGGGTGTGCGCGACGGCATCTCCTACGTCAACGATTCGATCAGCACCACGCCGCACGCAAGTCTCGCGGCGCTGGAATGCTTCGCATCGCGTCGCGTGGCGCTCCTGGTCGGCGGGCACGATCGCGGGCTGCCGTGGGAAGACTTCGCGGAGGCGATGCGGACGCGTGCGCCGCTGGCGATCGTCACGATGGGCCAGAACGGGCCGCGCATCCACGCGTTGCTTGAAGCGGTTGCGGCGCGGGGCGGCTTCGCGTTGTCGGCGGCGAAAGATCTGGCCGATGCGATGACGCAGGCGCGCGAGGCGCTGGGCGACGAAGGCGTGGTGCTGTTGTCGCCCGGTGCGCCGAGTTTCGGCGCGTATCGCGATTACGTCGCGCGCGGACGCCACTTCGCCGAGCTGGCAGGTTTCGATCCGGACACGATCAGCACGATTCCGGGGTTGGGCGTCGGCTGAGTCCGGATGATGCGCGGCGCGATCGTCCTCGCGCCGCATGCATCGTCAGTGGTCGCGGCTGACCGCGTACCGCGCAAGTCCGCGCAGCGCGAGCGTGTACTCGTTTTCGTCCACACCATCGAGCGCGCGCTCGGCGGCCTGCGCGTATTCGTGCGCGCGCTGACGGCTGTAGTCGAGCCCGCCGGTGGCGTGGATCGCGGCCAGCACCGCGGGCATCGCATCGGTGTCGCCATGTTCGACGGCGTTGCGCAGGACCGCGCGCGTGGCGTCGTCGCTGTGCGCGATGGCGTGGATCAGCGGCAGCGTCGCCTTTCCTTCGGCGAGGTCGTCGCCGAGGTTCTTGCCGAGCGTGGTCGCGTCGGACGCGTAGTCGAGCACGTCGTCGGCGATCTGGAACGCGTAGCCCAGGTTCATGCCGTAATCGTGCAGGGCATCGCAGGTGGCTTCGTCCGCATCGGCCAGCAGCGCGCCCAGGCGCGTGGCGGCTGCGAACAGCACGGCGGTCTTGCGCTCGATCACGCGCAGGTACGCGGCTTCGTCGGTATCGGGATTGCGCACGTGCAGCAGTTGCAGCACTTCGCCTTCGGCGATGCGGTTGGTCGTGTCGGCGAGGATCTGCATCACCGCCATGCGCTCCAGTTCGACCATCAGCTGGAAGCTGCGCGAATAGAGGAAGTCGCCCACCAGCACGCTCGCCGCGTTGCCCCACACCGCGTTGGCGGTCTTGCGGCCCCGACGCAGGTCGGATTCGTCGACGACGTCGTCATGCAGCAGCGTCGCGGTATGGATGAACTCCACCACGGCGGCAAGCTGGTGCGCATCCTCGCCGATACCGCGACCGCCCTTTCCACCAACCGCGCCGTTGGCCAGCAGCAGGAGCATCGGTCGCAGGCGCTTGCCACCGGCGCCGACGATGTACTCGGCGACCTGGTTGATCAGCACCACGTCCGAAGCGAGGCGACGCCGGATCAGCGCGTCCACCGCCGCCATGTCCTGACGGGCCAGGGCCTGGATGGTGGCCAGGTCGGGGACGGCCGGGGTCGTCGTCGGACTGGGTTGCATGGGCGAACCGCGTATTGGGGCCCTCGATTATACGGGTCGCATCCGCAACGAGGATTTTTCGGACAGTTCCGATGTACGCCCCCGGTGGCGCGGACCAACCTGTGGTTCCGATTCCAGCCCGCCCGACACCGGAAATGCCATGAGCAAACGACAGAACGCCGCCGCGGATGCCGCGATATCCCCCGTCGCCGTCCCGCTATGGCCGGGCCTTCGCCATGTCGATGTGATCGAGCGCAGCCTGCGCCGGCTTGGCGGCGCGCGACGCGAGGCGCTGCTGGATGCGGTGGCACAGACGCTCGACCGCTACCTCGCTGGTACGACGCAGCGTATCGGCACCGCCTGCATCGACCTGGACGAGGAACTGGACGAAGTGCTGCGCCGCCTCGGTCCGACGCGTGCGGCGGCGACGGCCGAGGGAGCGATCGCCTGATGGCCAGCCATACCGCCCGACGCAAGAGCAAGGACCTTCTGCTGGCGAGGGAAGCATTGGCCATGCCCGCGGGCGCGCACGAGGATCCGGCGTCGTTCGAACTGTTGAGGCTGTGGGCCGTCGACCGCAGCCTCGCCATGAGCGTATGCCCCTGCATCGAAGGCGAGCCTTCGGATTTCGGCACATTGCTGGCCGACCTGTTCAGCCATGCCTGCGAGGGCTATGCCCGACGCACGGGTCAGACGGAATCCGACGTCCGGGCCAGCATGTTCCTGGCCTTTGCCTGCCGTTTTGGCGACCTGACGCGCACGTGATTCCCGACCGCCGCGCGGCCCATTCCCGCCCGTGGCGGACGACGGGCGGCTGTTATGATGCTTCCCCTGCCGCCCCGGCCGCCTCGCGCACCTGGGGCCGGCATCCAGACGAAGCACACATACGAAGAGGGGAATGTCTCCTCTTAATAGATATTGATAGCGCCCACTCAACGAAATCAAAGGGTTGGAGTCGTGTGTAAGCGCACGGTAAGTGATATCTGCCGCTTCAGTTATCAAAGCAAAAGCAATTGTTACTGATAGGGCGCCATAGCCCTGATCTCAGCCGCAGAGCCGTCCCGAAGACACGCGCTCTTGTCCGCCCCCGTCACGCCGTATCGGTCCGAAGATTGGGCTACGAACGCCACTCGCGGTCCTGTCTGGACGCGGACAATCACCTGCGGTTCGGGGCAGGTCTATCTGGGAGTGCGGGACCTATGTCCCGTGCTCGGATCAGGGCTCGAGTAGTCACGCTCCCCGAACGGCGTCATGCGGATCCTCGCTGCAGAGACGGGCGGCTTCTGGTGCTAATTGCGTTTCGACTGGGGTGTCTCGACGTTGACGGATCAGGGCCGGCAGGACTTGCTGGAGATCGTCGACGATCGTGTAGCGACGCTCTCGCCGCAATCACCTCCCAGCTCCCGATTGACGCCTGGCATGCCTATCTCGCCGAGGGACTAGCGGTCGCCATCCGAGATGACTGTGGCGCTGCGCAGCTTCGATCGAATCGAGACGATCGAACAACGGCTTGGCGAGATGAAGGTGCGAGCCAAGCGCAGAAAGCAAGCCATCTCGCGCGACGTGTCGGGCAGCGCCGACGAGCTGTGCCGACGCATTTCGGAGCTGCTCGCCGAATGGCGGGTGCCAATGGTGCACGCCGTGCATTCGATGAGGGCCGCGCGGACCTGTACATTAATAACCGGCAGCGGTGTCGTACGGCAAGGGCAAACGCGGCATCTTTCTGACCCCCATGGTCGTGGCGCTGATGGAGCGGCCTCGGAGCTTGGCTACTCGCACATCGGACTGATCGCCATCGACTCACCGGTGGTCACCTACAAGGACCCCAAGCACGGCAGCCAGGATCCCGACGAAGCACTGGACCCGTCAGTAAAGGACCGACTCTACGCTTGGCTGGCTGACCGTAAGAGGCCAGGTCACATTATCGTCCTCGAGAACGAGGAGCCGAAGCCAGAGGTGCTAGCGCGCTTGGGCCACACCGAATTTGTCGGATCAGGTAAGGCCGACGGACGTCGCGGCTTCTTCCCGCTTTCGAGTTCGATCGGTGCGGACAGGATCCAGACGTTATGAAAGAAATCTTTCATTAGGCGATCCGCGATCAACGTTGATCCGGCGCGCAGTCCAATAGTGATTCGACGCGGTGCTAGGCTACATTCGAGTTGGCTAAGAGCATGATCTTGCTGAGATTATCCTTTCTTCATCCGAAACGACTGGGGAAAGGATAATTGCCCGCCTATCAGTAGGTTGACTGGCCGGCGAGCCACGGCCTTGGCAGACAAAGGAGAACCGCAAAGTTCCCAGAGAAGCCGTGCCGAGATGGCTACGCGCGCGCGACCAGGATTTCCGTCAACACCGGCATCGAATTTTCTGGCTGGTCAAAGTCGACCGGAACAGGAGTCAACCGGACCGGAATACGCACTCAGCCCAGCGCTTCGCGCTCAAAGGCGAACCGGTGGGGCACGGCCGAACTAGTGCGAAGTCCGTCGCCAAGGACGTGCCGAGATGGCCACCCCAGTTCGCACAGGTGCTTGGGGCTATGAATGACCTTGAGCAGTGCTATGGATGCGCAGCCGAACAATGAGGGAACTCGACGCTAACGACCAGGAACCAGCAGGCACCAGGCCAATGGGCGGCCTAGCGTGGACTTTGCGCTTACAAGAAGTCGTTCAATACCGTCAACAGGAGGCTGCAATGCGTCTGCTTGAGTCGCGAGAACTAGATCTGATACTTACACACAGCACGATCGAGGAATGCCTGATGATCCAAGTAGAGGAGAACGTTTGGACATTTGTGCTCTACGTACGCAATCACAATGATGGAACAATGTTGGAATGCCAACTTGTGAGCAGACGGGGGCGGAAACGGGAATGGAGCGATCCACGCTTGATGCTCCGGTTCCTGCGCCTTCACTACGACATCCGCAGAGGACATTTCCAACTCGTGATGTCGTGCTAACGGTAAAATAAATAGGGCGAGCCAAGAAACCGCCGGTCTTTTCCTTGCCAAGTCGGTGCTTTTTGGGTCAGGAGAGCGCCGAGTTGTTAGCACTGCTCATGTCGGTCGCTTATTCGCGGCGGTTTGCTGACGTGTAGCGTCGAACCACCCAAAATGCAGCGATAAGAATTACGCATAACGCTGCAAAGCCGAGAGGAAACCGCTCAGGGGTGTTGAAGTTGAGAACCGCCGCGAGACTGGCTCCGACAATGCCATGTACTGCGAAAATCGGATTATGCGACTTCCGGATATGTGGCACGGGTGACCTCCCAGATGATGGTGCCTGCGTTACGCCATTTGCCAAGCAACGAATATGTGCAGTCCGCCGGAAACGGCGCCGCCAATACAGCCAATAGGCCCGCCGAACATGAAGGGGTGAGACTCCAAAGTGCGTCGCGCCACGTCGGAACAAGGGCCCCGATCAGCTGCGTTGCGACGTTCTTGGGTCTGGCACAAGCTGGCACGCGTAGTCAGGAAGTGTTTCCAGGGCCAACCGCACCCCGTGACGACGTAACATGCCCCGGAGCCTGCATACGAGATTCCGCAAAGAGACATCTCTCGAAGGTGGAGGCCCCTTAGACCACAGCTCGCTCATCATTGCTTGGCGGGAGAGTGGTTCGGGCGCAGCGCGCATGAGTGCACAGAGCAGCCGAAACTCTTGCGGCATCAGATGTGTCTGCGCGCCATGGCAGCGAGCTACATGCGTCTGAAGGTCTAGTACGAGCTCGCCAGCGCGCAATACCAGGACGGGGCTCCGACGCGCCTGCCGCAAGACTTTGTTCCGCAGTCGTAGCTCTAGCTCTATCGGTGATGCAGGCTCCACCAGATAGTCGTCTGCGCCTGCCTCAAAGGCCGCGAGCTTCGAGGAAAGCGCGGCGCACGGACTAATAGCAATAACCGGGACAGTGCTGCGCATTTGGTGACGCAGCTCTCGGCAGCAGCTTGTCAACACTGTTGTTTCTGACGCCGCTATGACAAAGGCACTGAACCGATGGATGCGCGCATACTTGCTGATCTCTTCCGGTGAAGACGTCGCCACGCCGAATCCCTGCAGTCGCAGGTAGCTTATGCATTCCAGCTTAGGCGCGATGTCTGGCGCCGCCACAAGAACGTCGATTGGCCCGCTGTTCATGGTCCGCCCTAACAAGGGAGCTACAGAATGCGCATCCGGCATTTGGTATGTCGTCGATGCTCGCGTTGCGGAACGGACCATGCGACCTCCGGATTGCATTCGGTGCTTTGCTCTTCAGCAGCAGTCTTGTATGAGGACCCAGGACGGTCAAGCCCGAATTGACCAGGCTTGCACTCCACTTGGGCTGCGCGTAACCAATTCGGCCTTGTCCTATGGACGGCGCCGGTGTGGTTCGCAACACTCGACTAAGCCGGGGGACACAACCTGGCGTTATTCCTCGCCCCGGTCTCCTCCCCGGGGCCTTTTTTGCACGTCATACGCCACTGACCACGCGGTGGCAGATTGCATGCAGCGGTTTTGCAGACGGATGAGAAGCAATGGTGACCTCACGGTCAGCGCCGGCGGCACCTTCGACAATTCTTTCCGGTGCACGGGCACGCCAATGCAGCAACCGGTGTTGGCGGCTGTGCCGCTGAGGTTCTTGGCTAGAAACGCGAGCAGGCACGCGTAGTACTCGCGCTGATGGGCCTCGACGTGGAACCCGTACCCCTTCGCGCAACGCCCGCTCCATTATTCGACTGTGCTCAATCGGTGCGCGCTTGTCCTCCCCACCGGCGGCCAGGAAAACCGGGACCTTATGATGCGCTCTTATCCGATTGGGCGACGCCGCGGGCACCCTTCAGGGAAAGTGGAAATCTTGCACGGAGCTCGCGCAAGCTTGGCTCCTGCCTGTGGTGCGATGCCACCATTGCCAAACACGCGAGGCCGCACTCGGCGGCCCCAGATTAGATGACCGCTTGCCTATCCCGACTGCAACTCGGTTCATTTGTGAGCACGGCTTTTTCCAGTCAAGCTTTGTAGCCCGCCATGAACAGCCGATTGCCATGGGCGCCCAACCCGCCGGGTCCCAACTGGAAGAGCTGATGCGAAAGCTCTCCGGCCCGTCCAGTAGTCTTCAGCGTTGCCCTTTTTCGGAGGCGCCATGAGTCTTTCAGCAGAAGCGCTGCGTACCGAGTTGTTCCAGCGGCTTGATCAGGCGCAGGTTCATCACGATCTGTACATAGCCCTGCGCAGCTGCGTTTCCAAACCAGGAAACGTGATGAAGTTGAACCGGAACATTCGCTTCTTTGCCGGCGTTGAGTCCGCTCTGTTCAATTCAACCGTCGTCGTTCTCTACGCGTTGCACGAGACACGTAAAGACACCGTAAATCTCTATCGGTTATTGGATGCCTTGGAGCCCTTAACTCCGCCGGCGAGGCTTGAGGAGTACCGAGATCGCATGGCGCGCATGAAGCCGCTATGGCGCAGAGTGGGCGTTATCCGAAATGAGATGGTTGGACACCAATCTCTCGAGCTTTACGCGGACCCGGCCAAAACCCGGGCCAAACTGGCCATCAGAGAAGTGGACGAGCTTCTAGCGGAAACCCGGCGAATGATTTCGGACATCTCCTCCACGGAGTTCGATGTCGGTATTGCCGTCATGCAGGGAACTCGTTCTTCCGTGGATCGGCTGCTGTCAAGAATTAACGGGTGAGTTCCCCCGAATGGCGAGATCGAGGCCGGAGAAGGCTCAGGCTTGATCGTGCCGCGTACAGGCGTGAATCGGCGCGTCTCGGTTGTCTGATCGACACCCAGCTGTCCCCGTCCACCTTCCCTCTAGCATTTGGCGAATCAGACGTAAGCCGACCAGGCACGAGACTAGCAGCGTAAGGAATCCAAGAAGGAGCAACCTGTTTCGAAGTTGGTAAATCCTGGCGCCGCGCGCTATGAGGACCAACTGCATTTTCGGCCATCGCGACTGCCTGCGGGTGGTCTTGCTGCAACAACTCCGCATTCAACTTGATGCTGGCGAGCATCGTCTCGATCCGACGAAAGCCCGCCACAGCGGAGCCGGCGAGTATCAGTAGCGAAACAGCTCTGCGGTGCTCGTAGTACGGGTGCTGCTTGTCATCCAGTATCGCGCTGAGCGCTGCCAGTTGTGGGTCTGAATCCAGCCAGGCCTCGATGTTCTCGGGGCCTGAAACTAATGATCGTACGGTCGTGCCCTGGTGCTGACGACTTCGGGATCCGGGTCGTTGGTGACGGCGGCGAAGCAGGGTAGGGCAACTTACCCCTGGGATCTGTCCAGTTCGCCCATAGACACGCAACGAGCATGGATTGCCGGTGCGCGGGGTGACCTGTAGAACGCGATTGCCCTCGGGGGGGCTCGACGTTCTCCCAAAACGTATCCACGATCATCACTGCGTGGGTGTGTCCGAATTTTCTCCTGTGCTCTTTTGAGCCCGTGCTCCTATCTCGCCCTGTTGCAGAACCTGGAGCTCTCCGCCTCGCGCGAAAAAGTCGTCTACACAACTTGGAGATTGGCTTGATCGGCCTAAGGGCACGGTCGGACTCGCCTGAATTCAAACGAAGCGCTTGGGAGCGGAGCGACGAGCGGCTCCCCCAGGTAGTTTGGTTGGTGGGAGGATCATGCGCATGGCCAAGCAGCCTCTGCCCGCCTCCGTATGCCCCGTCTGCGGCACGCCTGGTCCTATGGAGCGATCCGGCAAGCGCTGCAGCCGGATTGCCGGCCATCGGAAATGTAAGGGCGTCTTCCAACGTGCTGTGGGCGTCGACGACTGGGCTGAATGCCCGACATGTGGTGCAACAGGTGAGGACGGAATGCGCCTGTCCCCAGTGCCAAGGCCAAGGCTGGTTCTTTATTCGGGATAGACCACTCTGAGGAGGCGACCCGTGCTCTACCTGTTCCCTACCCTTTTGGTCCTAACGATCGCTGCAGTGGCCGGTTGCTCTACAGCACCTACTTTGACCCAGCAGGAGCGGCTGGCCCTGTATCACGATCACGCAGGGCCGCCGGTGCTGTCGTTTCGACTCGAGCGCTTGGTAAGCACCCACAATTGGACGCCTCTCGGCGACCAGGCCCTAGTCGTATGGTCTTCGGCAAACCGCGGCCATCTTATTGAAATGCGAAATCGATGTTCAGGCATGACGATGGCGTCTCGGATTGCGATCACAAACCGCAGGGGCCAAGTCACTGCCGGCATGGATTCCGTTGTTCCACGAACAGCGACCGGCCTGGTGCCTGTCGGCAGCGGGACCTGTCGGATCGATACCATCCGCCCACTAGATGGACGCGCAATACGCGACGCACAACGTGAGCTGCGTGAGGCCAACTATATTGAGCAGGCCGATGGCCCCCAAGAGGCAGTGGATCAGGAGCAGTCCTAGCGTCCACCCTGTCTATCGCTCGGCGCTGGACAGCTGAATCTGAATGACGGGACTGTCGACTTTTCGGGTGCGAATGGCGGGCTGACGGCTGCCATCCCGATCGCTGCCTATGCGTCGGCGACGATAGATCCATGCTGCCAAGACTAGGCAGAGCAATATGGCGAACTAAGGCGTGATCCAGCTGATCGGTGCCGAGCTGACACCTTAGACTTACGTGCCGCAGCGGTGATGCTCCCAATTTTTTGCGTGAGGTACGCAATAAGCCCCGCGGCTTCACGTCTCTTTGACGAGGCTGCGCACACCCTCCCGACAGCCAGCTGCAATGGCTCTTGCGTTCGCACGGTGCGGGTCGAGGACGGCATGAAGCGGATTCGCACCTCTTTTTTTTCGAGACGCGCAGCGGCGTCACTGTCACGCGACTCCCGCGTGGTGGCGCCGGTGCTGGCTGGCGTGTTGGGCTCATTTGCTGGGCCTGGACATGCCCAAGTCATCGCGCAAGCCGACGGATCTTGGGACGCACCGGCGACTTGGGCAAACAATGCAGCTCCTACTTCTGACCTCGAATATCAGGTGGGCAGCGGCTTTCTGGTCCACAGCCCGACAATCCCCATCTACGGATCGTGGACAACCACGTTCGAAGGTCGCTCGCTGACGATTTTTCCGACGGGGGCGCTGCGGTTCTGGAGTGAAAGTTCAAGCAACAATGCCCTGGAAGTCCTCTCCATCCCGCAATTCACATTGTTAGATGGATCTCGCCTTGAGCTTACTTCCGCGACGGGCAACATCGACCGGACTTTGACCACGGGAATTGCGCTGGACCAAGCGGGTCGGATCGACATCGCCATCGTACCCACTACGACAACGGCCTTTAGCAACACCTTGACTCTGTCGGCGGAGGCGCCACTGACGGGCGGAAGCGATGTCGCGATATACGCCGATGCGATAGGCCAAAGTGGCCTCAGCCGCCGCATGCTTAGCATCGCCAGTGCGGACAATCAGTTCACTGGCAACTGGTCGCTCCTGACCGTCAATGGCGTATTTGGCTCGAGAATGGGTGTGCTGGAGGCAGCCGGCATTCGCGCTCTGGGCAGCGGCAGTGTGTCGCTCCAAGGTTCCGTGCTGCGCAACGCCGTGGCGGAGGGAATTGCGTCCCTGTCGTCGGTCGCGTTGGACGCCGGCTCGCTGCTTGCTGTCAACGCCCCTTGGAACAATCAAGCCGCTCGCCTGGCGTTGCTCGATTCAGCCTCTGCCATGTACATCGCCCATGACGGCGTAACGTCGATCGGCGCCCTGACTGGGGCAATAGGGTCATCCGTGCTCGGTACCGTTCCCGGCGCGTCACTGGCCGTGACAGACAACGGGGACAGCACATTCGCGGGGCGGTTCGACGCCGCAGAGGACAGCTCTCTAGCGCTGGTTAAAGCTGGAGTGGGAACGCTGACTCTGTTGGGCGACAACATTTTGAGTGGAGGAACGCAGATTGTAGGTGGGACGCTGCACATCGGTGATGGCAGCCAAGGCTCGATCGAAGGTCCAATACTTAACAACGCGCGTCTGGAATTCCAGCGGCGCAGCCTACGCGTAGACGACGTAATCAGTGGTGCCGGGGAGCTTGAGCTTGTCGGTCCTGGGCAACTTACGTTGACGGCAGATAACACCTACACGGGTGACACGGTGATCGGCGATCCCGCCGGGACGATCGTGTTGGGCGCGGGCGGCACGACCGGAAGTGTGGCCGGGAACGTGCGAAACGACTCGGTGACGGGAGGGCTCGGCTTCAGTCGCAGTGCAGACCTGACGTTCTCAGGCGTGATCAGCGGTACGGGACAAGTCGGGGTTGCGGGGCCTTTTGTACTCACGTTCACAGGGGCGAACGTCTACAGTGGCCGCACGCTAATCACCGCCGATTCAGTCCTTCAAGTCGGACAGGGTGGAACGGTCGGACAGATTACGGGCGATGTGCTGGTGAACGGGGCGATACGGTTCAATCGCGCTGACACCGTCACCTACGGTGGCACGATTACGGGAGAGGGGCGGGCCGATCACGTTGGCGACGGAACTTTAATTTTCACCGCGGACCATCAATACCTCGGGGGCACAGGTATCGCGTCCGGCACCCTTCAATTAGGTGTTGGTGGGACGACAGGCAGCCTAACGGGCAACGTATCGAATGAGGGCGTGCTGGCGTTCAACCGAAGCGATGATTTGCTCTATACCGGCGCCATCCGCGGCGGGGGGGCGCTATCCCAGTTAGGCACGGGCACGCTGACGCTGACCGCAGATCATACGTACACAGGTGAAACTCGCATCCAGGCTGGTATTTTGCGCTTGGGGGACGGAGGCCTAGCGGGAAGTGTCGTCGGGAGCGTGCTGAATGACGGCGTCCTAGTGTTCGATCGCGAAGCGGACCTGATCTTCAATCCTGTCATCGCGGGGACAGGCAGTGTGGTCAAGGAGGGCGGCAATACCCTGACGCTAACCGGCGCGCATACCTATAGCGGTACGACGACCATCTCCGCAGGCGTGCTGAGCCTAGAGGGGCGCGTCGACAGCCCGATCACGATCGGGGGCACCGCGACGTTGCAAGGCAACGGTACCGCCGGATCAAGTGTACTTGTGGGCGATGGCGGCACTGTGGCGCCAGGCGCCAGCGTGGGGGTGCTTACGGTAAGCGGCAATCTGGAGCTTGGCACCGACAGCATCTTGAACTACGAACTGGGCAGTCCGTTTGCCGCTAGCGACCGACTCGAGGTCGGCGGCAACCTGGTGCTAGACGGGCAATTGAACGTGAGCGATGCCGGGGGCTTCAGCAGCGGCGTGTATCGGCTGATCAATTACGGTGGAAGCCTGACCGACAACACTTTGTCCATCGGCACGTTGCCCGAAGGCGTGACCCCCGCGCAACTGCAGATTCAGACGGGCGTGGCCAACCAGGTCAACCTCATTATGGTCACCGGAGGCTTTGGCCTGCAGTTCTGGGACGGCTCCACGACGACAGCCAATGCGGCGATTGATGGCGGCTCGGGCGTCTGGAACGCAGCCAGCACGAACTGGACGACTTCTGACGGCACCATCAACGCGGCATGGGGAGGTGGCTTTGCGGTATTTCAAGCTTCTGCCGGCGTAGTCACGCTCGCCGAAGATATCCGCACCGACGGAATGCAATTCTCTACCGATGGTTATCGAGTAACTGGTGAAGGTGCAGGCCTTCTGGCCGAACCGTCCTTCGTGGTGCGCACCGATGTAACGACGACGGCCACGCTGGACGTTCCCATCCGCGATGGCGGTGGCGGTGCGGCGCAACTGACAAAAATGGGAGGGGGGACGCTCGTTCTGACCCAGCCCAACACTTATGGCGGCGGAACGGTAGTCAACGCCGGTGTGCTGTCTATCGCGTCCGACAGCGCGCTTGGGGCAGCTGGCACGTCGCTGACATTGTCAGGCGGCACGCTGCTTACGAGCGCTTCGGTACAAACCGACCGGCCGCTGGTGATCGACGGCGCGGCCAGGCTGGCGCCCTCCGCCGGAACGCGTCTGGGTTGGAACGGGGTAATACGCGGCGACGGCGATGTGGCAGTGATCGGGCCGGGCACGCTGAGCTTGTCTGGAAGCAATGACTTCAATGGTGCGATAACAATCAGCGGAGGGACGGTAGAACTGATCGCCGACGCCGGCCTCGGAGCGACGGGCAACGGGCTCAAGTTGGACGGCGGGACACTGCGGTGGTTACAAGACTTCCAGTTGGCATCGGCTCGCGAAGTAGTCCTCGGCGTCGGCGGTGGCCATTTGGATACCAACGGTCACGCTGCTTCCATCGCGCAACCAATCGCGGGATCCGGTGGACTGACCAAGGCCGGCGACGGAACCCTGTTACTGATCGGCCAAAATGACTACGCCGGCCCCACGAGGGTGACTGGGGGCACGCTGCAGATCGGGCAGGGCGGGCAGTCCGGCCGTGTCCCGGGCGATGTCATTAACGAAGGCGAGCTGGTGTTCAATCGCAGCGATGTGGTCGAGTTCGCGGGGACAATCAGCGGCAGTGGCCGCACGGAGCAGCGCGGGCCGGGTACGCTAGTTCTGACGGCGAATCAAACGTATACCGGTGGCACAATTGTCTCGGCTGGGGTGTTGCAACTCGGTGACGGTGGCAACTCGGGCAGCATCATCGGAGACGTTACCAATCAGGGTGAGTTGGAATTTAATCGGTCCGACGATGTGACGTTTGCAGGACGCATCAGCGGTAGTGGCCGATTGCACAAACGCAACGCCAACACACTGACCCTCACAGCCGATCACGCATATTCGGGCGGGACGATCATCGATGCCGGCACGCTGAGTGTTGGCAATGGCGGCGTGAGCGGCTCGCTGCAAGGCGATGTGGCCAACGACGGGGTTCTGCTCTTCAACCGTGCGGACAGTTTGTCTTTCGCCGGAAGCATCTCGGGCGCGGGCTACGTCGTTAAAGCTGGTGCCGGCACTTTGTCGTTGAGCGGCACCAACACGCAAGGCGGCGGCACAATACTGAGCGAGGGCAGACTCATTGTGGGCGAGGATGTCGCTTTGGGCGCACCAGATGCCGCCCTGGTGTTTGCTGGCGGCACGCTGCAACTCCAGAATTCTTTGGTGAGCAATCGCCCATGGTCCCTGGAGACCGACGCTGTCATCGACACGTTGGCTAACCGTGCCACGTTCGACGGTGAACTCACCGGCGATGGCGGACTGACTAAGCTCGGAAGCGGCGCCCTGATCCTCAACGGTGCGGCGACCTACTCCGGCGGTACGCACGTGGTGGCAGGCACGCTGGCCATCGGCGACGGTGCTCATCCCGGCGCCAGCCTACTTGGAGACGGGGACATTGTCGTGGATGCAGGTGCGTGGTTCGGCGGCTTTGGTACGGCAGTGGGCAACGTTCGTAACCAAGGTGCGCTGGCTGTTGGTAATGCCCTGCCAGCGCTAGCGAGCGATCCAGATGCCGAGTTCTTCATCAGCGGACGCCTACACAACAGTGGAGTAGTGAGCATGCGCAACGGCGTGGCCGCCGATCGCTTGTTCGTGTCGGGTGACGCGACCGTGCTGGACCAACGTGCGTTCAACGCGGCAGCAGGTGCATACATCTCGGACCGCGGGCAACTGGCCTTAGATGTGGTGCTCAATGACGGTGGTGAGCACACCCAAGCTGACCAGCTGCATGTCGACAGTGTCGAAGTGGCCGGCGGCCCCACTGCCATCTCGGTGGACGCCGTGGGGGCGAGCGAGGGCGCGGTCACTCAACGTGATGGCATCCTGCTAGTAAACGTGACTAACGCTTCCGCCCCTTCAGCGTTCGTGTTAGCAAACCGTGTTGTGGCGGGCCCGTTCGAGTATCTCCTGTTCCAAGGAGGGCAGGAGGTTCCCAACGGAAACTGGTATCTGCGCAGTCTGGAGCCCGTTCCCGAGCCGGAGCCCATTTTGCGTCCCGAAGTAGGAAGTTACCTCGCCGCGCGCCAGACGACGCGACGAATGTTGGAGCATTCTTTACATGAACGCCTAGCGGAACCCGACACGCGACAGGTCGGTGCGCGTGCAGGGTGGGCACGCGCAGACGGTGCCGCAGTCCGAGGGAGCGCACAAGCCGGCACCGTACGCATCCATGGCGACGAATTTGTATTTCATGCCGGCGTCGATGTCGCGCAATGGCGCCTGCGCGACAGCGGAGAAATGCGTGTCGGCGTAATGGGAGCGTACGGATACGCCTCGTCCGACAGCGCGGCAGACTTGAATCCGGCGGTCTCGCAGATACGTTCAAACGGTTACGCGCTTGGCGCGTACTGGTCCTGGTTTGAAACGGGCTCACCGGATCAGGGGGCGTATCTTGATGGATGGATTCAGTACGCGGCCTTCGACCAGCGCATCACCGCGACCGATATGCCAGCCGTTAACTTTGACGACCACAGTGCGACTGTGTCGTTTGAGGCTGGCTACACGCTGGCCTCGCGCAACCACTGGCGCCTGCAGCCGCAGGTACAGGTGTGGTATGTGGAGGCGCCGGAAGAACGCGTGGTTGACACCACCGACACCCGGATTTTGCTGGAGGACGGAAGTGGGCTTGCAGGACGCATTGGACTGCATGTGTTCCGCGACACAGACGTGGCTGGCGATCTCGCGCCCTTCGCGACGCTGGGAATCGGCTACGAGGGCGAGCCCGCGCGAGCACGGTTCAACGACGCAGTTGTGACGAACGATTCGGAATCGACTGCGTACGAATTCAGTGCGGGACTGCAAGGGAGGATCGCAGCCGGCTGGACCTTCTGGGGTTCGCTGGGAGCACAGTGGGACGAGCGCGATTTCCGGCGCATTGAAGCTCAACTCGCCATCCGGGGTAGCTGGTAGGAAACGCAATATTGCGGTCCGGCTGATTAGGCCGCGTCCTATGGAAGAACCTCGTCCCCTTTCCCATTATCGTCGCGTCGGGCCATGCTTCCCCCCTAAGCGGTCTGACGCGGAAACGCCCCAGAAGGATCGGGGCGCTTCCGTTCTTTCTGGTAAGACGTTTGCGCCCGCCTTAGCTGAGCTGTTCACCTAGCGCAATGATGAGGATGGCGTCCAAGTCCAGCGGGCCTCGCGGCCTGTGCGTGGATGGGACAGTGGGGCTGACGATGCCGGGGTGCTCAACGAGGTGCGCCGTACACAAGCCGGGGTCACTCGAAGGCGGGCGTGGGTGCCTGAGTCCGGGCTGGCTGCGCGGCCCACTGTTACCCGTGACAGAACCGGACGGGGTCGCCTCTCCGGCCTCCATCGGCGCCGCCAGCCTTGCTTGTGCAAAGGCGTGCGTCACTCAAATCGTTCGCATCGGGCAAAAGTCCCCCTTGTCCGATCCCCTTCAAGGTGAATGTTCTCAGTCGATGGTTATCAGTTCTACTGCCATTCTGACGCTTTCTTTTGCCCTGCTGGCGGTAGCGTTTTATCTAGGACGCCGTTACGGCAACGAAGATCCCGGCATCCGAGATGGGTTGCGTCTGATCTTGGGCGCTACCCTCTCGCTCCTTGCATTGTTGATCGGCTTCACTTTGTCCATGGCCATTGGCGGCTACAACGCCCGTCAAGCGGCGGAAGAAGCCGAGGCCACCGCCGTGCGTACCGCTTATCTGCGAGCGCAGCTGTTGTCAGAGGACGACGGTCAGCGGTCGCGGGTTGTCCTCAGCGCATATCTGGCCAATCGCATTCGTGCTTACGAACTGGATGATCCGGTTGAGCGCGGTCGAGCACGGCACATGGGCCGCACAAGCCAGTTGCGCCTGTGGAATGAGACTGCGCGGGTCGCCAAAGTCGTTCAAACACCCATTACTTCCCTGGTGGTGATGGGTATCAACGATGTACTTACGTCGCAGCAAAAAGCTCGTGCTGCCTGGCGTAATCAGATACCGGCAGCCGCGTGGATCCTACTCTTCGTGATTGCGGCATTGTGTAACGTGATGCTGGGATACGACACGCGCAACGTGCAGCGACGCCGCGTTGGCTTGTTATGGGTACTGCCCTTAGTCATCTCCCTCTCATTCTTCATGATCGCCGACATCGATATGCCAGGTGCCGGCATCATTCGCGTTGCTCCCGTGAACTTACGCCATACAGAGGCTTTTATCGCCGCCGCAAGTCAATCGAGCAGTACGACTCCAGACAGCACTAACGAGGCCGTCGATGCGTGCAAGAGGGCGAGGATGGTGCTAGGGCGGGGCGATTGAGGGGCCAGCCGCTTGAGAAAGCGTAAGTTCGGATGCACCTGTGCTGCTGTTGCGGCAACGGTGTCTGTTCCCTCTTAGCTCCGTGCAAGCGAAACGATCTGGGCCATTTAGGAACTCCTCGCGTTTGCATGGGAGGACTCGCTGTAAAACTCGGTAACGTGCTAGACCGCTAGTGCCTCGCCTCGAGTCGTCTGCTGCCGCCACGGCATTCAGCCTCGTACTCGGATCGATACACGCACCTACCTTCTTGCCGCCTGCGGCGGCACGAGGCGCGTGCGCTCGTCAATGTGACTGGACAGTGTCTGATGGCGAGAAGAAGTAGGCCCAGTCCGATTCTCGCCCCTTTCTTTCAGATGAATACTTGCTCAGCTCAAACCTAGAGCTCGCGCTGCCGTGCTTCCAACGATGCGTTTGACGCACCGTGGCTGCCCAATAAACGTTATCTGAGAAGAAATTGATGAACAGAATCTATCGTCTGGTGCGCAACCGCGCCACTGGTGAGTGGGTCGTCGCGTCTGAATTGGCAAAAAACAATGCGAAGGGCGCTTCGCGGGCGAGCTTGATTGTAACCGCGCTCTTCGCCGCCAATGCAGCTGCGCAGACTGTCAATATTCCCGTCTTCGATGCGGCCAGTTGCGATAGCAAAGCGTGCGCGACGATCGTAAGCGGTGGCGCTAATGTAACCCTTATTGGATCGGGAACCCAGTTCGATCACGGCGTTACGGGTAACCACATGCTTGGCCTGCCAAGCATGCAGACATCGGCGGTCGTCACGGGCGGAGCTCAGTATGTTGATCCTTCAAACCCTGCGTCTCTGGTTGTAAATACTGGTGGTCTGGTTCGCGCTATTGCAGTGCCTGGCGGAACCGCATACGTGTACGACAATTCGAACGTGGTCGATTCCTTTGCTACGTCCATTGACAGCCCGTACAAGTATATGGCGTGGGATGAGGTTGGTGATCAGCACTACATCGACACACGCATTGGTACTGTCGATGGATCGGGAGGCGTGCTGAATATCAGTATCGGTTCAACGGGTGATAGCCGGTCCTCGGCTAACCAGATTGACATGACGACCAAGCAGTCCGACCTCACGTATGCGGACGGACGATCCGGAAACGCGAGCACGATCAACTGGACCTCAAACAACTTCGTTAACCTCGGCTCCCCCATGCTTAAGGCTAATGGGGTCGGTGCGCCATACACGGCAACCTTTGTATTCTCCGCGTACCGGGGAACGTTCGTCGCTTTCGATGGTTCGTCACATACCGTCAACAGCGCCGCTGACCTGCGCCAGTACAACGATTGGCTAGTTGGAAAGCTGCAAGCCGGTTCGCTTGGCGCTGCCTCTTATGCGGCCGAGTTTGAGAAGGCTTACGTGAATACGCCGCGCACGATCGCTTGGGAGAATTTGGTCACCAACCCCGGTGACGACATCTACCAGGCAATGGGCGATCGCACCGTCATACACGCGGATGGCGCGAGTGCCGCGGGTGTCGTTGGCACAGACGTGCATTTGGATGTGGGCGGCGCGTCCACATCTGGCGGCGGCAGGGGCGCCGTGATGCTCGCCACGCAGGGCGCCTCCGTGACAAACGAGGGTATCGTTGGATTCAGAGGGGAAGGTGCGGGCGGAGACACCTTCGGTGCAGGCCTTTGGGCCGATGGTGCCGGTAGCACAGCAGTCAATAGTGGCGTGCTCGCAGTGAGCTACTTCGCTGGCGGCAGCGATGGATCCGTGGGCGAAGCGTACGATGTAAACCCAGTGAATCCTTCTGATACCGGGGTGTATAACCGCGGCATCCATGTCACCGGAGGTGGCGTAGGCCGTAACGACGGTATCGTCAACGTCGGAGGCAGCTGGTCGCAAGGCTTCTGGATCAATAACGGCTCTGCATCTAACACTGGCACTGTTAATGTCGGTGTAAATACGACGGGCGATAGCCAGTTCCTGACGAGTTTTACAAATTCGGGCGCAGTAGTTCTGTTTGGTTCGTTTGTCAACGAAACGAATGGCGAAATCTATCTGGGACGTGGGGCCCAGTACAATACTTCCGATTCGCCAGGTGACGTATCAAATGGGCTGAAGCCATTGATTGGCATCTATGCCGTTAGCGGCGGTCGTGCTGACAACAAGGGCTTGATTACGTTGGGCAGCCAAACGCACAACAGCCAGGGGATCGTGGCCGAAAGTACCGCCCAAGCCGTGACCAATTCGGGCATCGTTCGACTGAACGGTGCCTCCAATATGGCGGAGGAGAACGTCGGCCTGTGGTCACGAGCGGGCTCGGCTAACGTCCATAACACCGGCACAATAGAGGTCAACGGCAGCAACAACATCGCTATCAAGGCGACGGACAATGGCAAGGCCGACTCGTCCGGAACGATCATAGTGGGCGGTGGGGTGAGTGGCTTGGGTCTCCACAACGTAGGTATGCACGTCGAGGGACCCGGATCGGCACTTACGCTGACCGACAGCGGTGCGATCAATCTCGTGGGCGATGGCGTTATTGGCGTGCGTTCCCGCAGTCAAGGGTCGGCAACCATCAACGGCGATGTGAACTTCGTCACCGGTCAAAATCAGATCGGATACTTAGCCGAGGGGCAGTACGCGTACATTCAGATCAATTCGGACGCGATCGCACTGGATGCTAGTACGGCCGGGTCGACAGTTCTAAGACTGGAAGACGGCGGCTATGCCGACGTCAGCGCGACGCCGATCGTCGCATCGGGGGTGAATTCGACGGGCGTTCAAGGGGTGGGCAGCGGCACGATTGTCGATCTTGATAAGCTGCAAATTGCTGCGTCCGGTAACGGTTCGACTGGAGTGAAGATCGAGGGCGGCGCTAGCGGGCAAATGAGCAATCCTGGGCGCCTAATGCTCGGCAACGATACCGTGGGTATCGCTATCGATAACCAAAGGTACGATATCAACGGTGTGGTGACCGGGCTCGGTAGTTCGACGTTCACCAATAGCGCAAATCTTGTTGTCCAGGGCGCGGACAATGTCACGGCGTTCGCTGTAAGGAATGGCGGCACGCTCGTAAACTCCGGCGAGATTCACCTCCAGAATGGAACGGGCATCGAGCTGGTGGGGGCAGGATCGACTGTAACGGCCGACGCGGCTGGAAATCGTGGTTCGATCATTGTCGACGATGGGGGGGCGGGTATCCATGTGCGCGAAGGTGCCTCCTACCTAAGCGAGGACGATGTAGTGGTGGGCGGAACTGCGATTGGCGTTAAGGTCGCGGCAGACGCGGGATACGTAGAGCTCGGATCGGTTGCGCACATTACTGGAAAAGGAAACACGTACGGTAAGTTGGTCGTCAATGAAGGCGCGCCAGAGAACGTAAAGGTCGCGGGTGCAACGCTGGAAATGCAGGGCGGTGGTGCCGCCTTGCTGGCCACCCAAAACTTCTCACAAGACTCGAGTGGTCACATTCTTGTGTCTGGATCCGGCGACGCGAAGGGCATCGCGATCTCCAAGGACGACGGAACTTTGACCAGCGATGATGCCGTCATCAATAACGCCTGGGACATTGTCGTAACCGGTAACGGCGCGGGGGTATACGCAAACACTACTGGCTCCCTAGTTCTGGACGCCACTAGCATCCAGGTAGCCGGTGCAGGTCATGCAATCAAGTCGGACGCGGCGGGTGCCATCACGATTAATGCAGGAAGTTCCCTGTCCGCCACTAATGCGAACGCCAAACTTGTCGTCGGCGAGATGTCTACGCTGGAAAACTCTGGCGTCGTGTTTTCGGCAGATCAGAATGCCGTAGCAATCGAACTTAGCGACACCGACTCGACTTTTGTCAACCGGGGCCAGATCGTAGGCGCAGTCAACATGGGCGAGGGACGTAACGCCGCGCTGCTGGCGGCGGGCTCCTCGCTCGTTGGCACGCTGCATGGCGGCGCGGGCGATGACACGGTCACGGTACAGGGCGACGGACTTTTCACAAGCGTTGATGGGGCCGTTGGCGGGGCCGATACGCTGGTGTTTGACGGAGCCACCTATTCGTACGGTTCTGCCGACGCGATTAAGCGTTTCGAAACTGTCCAGCTGGCGAACGGCTCGATAATGACGATTACTCGTGCGCTAACCACTGCCGATGACGGAAGCGATAACAGTACCGTTGCTATCGCGGATGGCAGCACGCTAGCTGTGGCACCGACGTCGGGTCCGTTTGTGCTAAACAATGCGATCCGCGGTGATGGCCTCATCACTACGGCGACCGGCGGTGGGGCATTTGAATTCGGCGCTGCTAATGCGGGTCGCACGGGCGCTGAGTTCACCGGCACGCTGGCGGTGGGTCAGAGTTCGTTCGCACTCCAGGCACAGAACACTAGTGCGCTCGCCAAGGGAACTCTGCGGGTCGATGCAGGGAGCGTGACCACGGTGGGTGATGGTGAACAGAGGATCGGTGGACTGCAGTTCAACGGCGGCATGCTCAAGTTCAACGCCAACATTCCCGATGAAATTGTCGGCACAAGCCATATCACCGTAGACACCCTTGATGCCACCGGCAGCGGTATCGTACAGATAGTCGTTCCCGACCCCTACGAAATTTCTGCCCAGGACGCGCCGAACGCACTCAATCTGCTAGAGCAGGACGACGTCAATATCGGCACCCAACTGGTCACGGCAGCGTCCACTCAGGGTAGCCGAGGTTTCGCAGGCAATCTTGCGCTTGTCGATCAGAATGGAAATGCTGTTACCGGCGCTCAGCAAGTCGATATTGCCCAGCAAGGGAACATCGTGGCGAAGGGCACGTACGACTACCGCCTCACTACAGCTCCGGGCGATGGCCTGTACGTGAACTATGGTCTGAGCAACTTGGAGCTTGAGGCAGGCCAGACGCTGACACTCGCGCCTAATACGGGCGCTGAGGGTG
>Ga0209257_1001687_pt1 | contig 24841 bp, 23 predicted proteins | sample AraplaCvi_mCL_r2_FD_184277 | JGI IMG/M metagenome (GOLD analysis project Ga0209257, IMG submission 184277) | Arabidopsis root microbial communities from North Carolina, USA - plate scrape MF_Cvi_mCL_r2 (SPAdes) (version 2) | ecosystem: Host-associated > Plants > Roots > Endosphere | place: USA...
CGCGAATGTCGAAGCGCGGCCCGAGTTCCTTTTCCGCCCGCGCGCGCAGCTCGGCGATCTTCAGCTGCCCGACCATGTAGCTCGTCGCCTGCCCCGGCCAGTTGAAATAGCGATCGACCTCGCGCGCGATGTCGGTGTCGGAGACCGAGCTGTTCGCCCGGAAATAGGCGATCGCCTGTTCGCGCGTCCAGCGCTTCGAATGGATGCCCGTATCGAGCACCAGCCGGATCGCGCGCCAGACCTGCAGCGACAGCATGCCGAACCGGTCATACGGATCCTTGTACACCCCCATCTCGTTCGCGAGACGCTCCGAATAGAGCCCCCAGCCCTCGACATAGGCGCCATAGCCGCCGAACTTGCGGAATTTGGGAATCCCGACCAGTTCCTGCTGCCGCGCGATCTGGAAATGATGTCCCGGCGCCCCCTCGTGCGCGGCGATCGCGGCGACCTGAACCTTTTGCGTCTGGTTCATGTCGACCAGATTGACGTAATAGATGCCCGGCCGCGATCCGTCGGCCGACGGCGGATTGTAAAAGGCGGTCGACGCCGTCCCCTCGCGCCATTTCTCGACCGCGCGCACCTCCAGCGGCGCTTTCGGCAGGACGCTGAAATAGCGCGGTGCCGCCGCCATCGACGCCGCGATCACGCCCCGCGCGTCCTTCAGATATTCCTCGCGTCCCGCTTCGGTGTTCGGATATTTGAACTTCGGATCGGTGCGGATGTGGTCGAAGAATTGCTCCAGCGTGCCGTCGAAACCGACCTCTCGCTTGATCCCCTCCATCTCCTGCCGGATCGCGGCGACCTGTTTCAGGCCGATCTCGTGAATCTGGTCGGCGGTCAGGTCGGTGGTCGTCGAGTTCTTGAGCCGGTCGGCGTAATAGGCCGCGCCGTCGGGCAGGTTCCAGACCCCGAAATTGCCCTTCGACAACGGCTCGATCTCGTCGAGCGCGCCGAGCAGCACCGTATAGCCGCGGCGGAACGGCCCGGTCATCGCGGCGCTCGCATCCTGCAGCAATTTCTCCTTCGTCGCGGCGGGCGCATCGAGCGCGCCGACCTTCTTGCGGAAATCGGCCATCAGCGTCGAATCGGGTCCGTTGTCGAACGGCGCACCGACGAGGATTTTCTTCGCATCGGCGCGGGCCGGCGCGAAATTGACCTTGTTCGGGATGATCCCCGCCGCCGCCTGCTCGCGCATCACGGCCGCGACCTCGTTCATCACGCGGTCGGTGTCGCGCAGCCGCGCGATATAGGCCTCGGCATCGGCGACCGTCGTGACCTTGTGGTTGTTGATCAGCAGCACCGGAATGTCGCCCGCGGGGCTGCCGTTGGTCGTTACCGGAAAGCGCAGCTTGCGAAAGCGAAGCGATTCCCGGCCGCGCTCCACCTCATATTCGAACAGGCGATAGCTGACCCGCGCCCGCTCCCCGAGCTGTTCGGGCCTGAAGCGCGCGTGCATATCCTTCAGCTGCCGTTCGGCCAGCTCCTGCTCGCGGACTGCGGCCGCGGCGGTATAATCGTCCAGCCGGTCATAGCCGGTCTTGAGCCCGAGCTGCGTCTGCGATTCGGGAGACAATGCGACCCGCGCATCGAAAGCCTGATCGAGGAAATGAAGCAGCGCCTCGTCCTGCGATTCCGACTGTGCGGCCGGCGCCTCGGACATGGCGTTTACAGCGGCCAGCGGCAGCACGGTTGACAGGGCGAGGACGAGGGCAAGGCGCATGATAGTCTCCTGTTGAGCTATCCGCTTGTTGCCCAAGACGAAGGGCCGCGCAACAATCTGTCGGGCTGCAGTCACCGACCGGCTGCATCGCGCGCTGCCATGCGCCGGCTATCGGCCCGTGGCGGGGATAGCCGGCGCATGGCCGGACCAAAGCCTCAGTTGGCGCTTGCGGCGTCCTCGATCAGCGCCGCGACCTCGGCCGGATGCGAGACCATCAGCGCGTGCGAGCCATGCTCCACCGACACGGTTTTGCGCGAATGGGCGCGCTCCGCCATGAACCGCATCACGGCGGCGGGAATATTGCGGTCATCCGACCCATAGATGACATAGCTCGGCAGGCTCTTCCACGCGGCATAGCGCGAGGGTTCGGTCAGCGCGGCCTGCGTGACCGGACGCTGCGTCGCTGCCATCAGTGCGGCCTGCGGCCCGGGAACATCGGCGGCGAACTGGTCGTGGAACCTCGCCGGCTGGATGTACAGATCGGTCGCACCATCGGCCAGCTTCACGGGCGACAGCGCGGTGCCGAGCGTGCTGCCCGGAAATTTCGCCGACAGCGTCAGCGCGGATTCGCCCGCGTCGGGGACAAAGCCCGCCACATAGACGAGCGCGGTCACATTGGGATTGTCCTTCGCGGCTTCGGTGATCACCACGCCGCCATAGCTGTGGCCGACCAGCACCACCTTGCCGGGGACCGACCGGACGACGGCGGAGACGCTCTCGGCATCCCCCGCGACGCTGCGCAACGGGTTGGCGGCGGCGATCACGGGATAGCCATCCTTTTCAAGCCGGGCGATCACGTCGTTCCAGCCCGAGGAGTCGGCGAAGGCGCCATGCACCAGAATTACGGTGGGCTTGCCTCCATCCTCTGCGGCTTGCGCGGTGGCGGTACCTGCCATCATCAGCGCGGCAAGCGCGAGGCTGCGAACGGAACGATACATGGTCATTCTCCTTGCTGGGTTTTCCTGCCCGCAGGGATGCCGCATCGCTGCATCGCGACCTATCAGATCAAAGTATGCCCACGCGCCCACAAGGGGCTCGCCGGTCCTCTTCCAAGGCATAGGGGCCTCGCAATTTTTCGCCAATAAAGCGCCTGCTTCGGCACGATAGCAGCCGCGCACGACCTGCTGGCACCCCTTGCCCGACGGAACCATCCGTTCTCGAAAGGAACCAGCCATGTCCAGGACCATTCCCGATATCTCCCTCCTCGAACCCGCGACGCAGGCGTTCATCGACGGCCTCCCCGACGGCCCGGCGATCTATACGCTAAGCCCGACCGATGCCCGCGGCGTCCTGTCCGCGGTCCAGCAGTCGGTGAACCCCGACCTGCTTGCGGTCGACAGCGAGGATCGCACGCTCGCCGTAGGCCCCTCGGGCGCGACCGCCATCCGCGTCGTCCGTCCCGCCGGCGCGACCGGCACGCTGCCCGCGATCATCTATATCCACGGGGGCGGCTGGGTCCTCGGCGACAAGCAGACGCACGACCGGCTGGTGCGCGATCTCGCGGTCGGTGCGAATGCCGTGCTGATTTTCGTCGATTACCAGCGCTCGCCCGAAAGCCGGTTCCCGAACGCGATCGAACAGGCCTATGCCGTTGCACGCCATGTCGCCGACAATCCGGCCGAATTCGGCGCCGATCCTGCGCGCCTCGTCATCGCGGGCGACAGCGTCGGCGGCAATATGGTCGCGGCGGTCACGCTGATGGCGAAAGATCGTGGCGGCCCCGCGTTCAACGCGCAGCTCCTCTTCTATCCCGTCACCGACGCATCGATGGCGACCGCCTCGTACCGCGAATTCGCCGAAGGCCCCTGGCTCACGGCAAAAGCCATGGCGTGGTACTGGGACCAGTATCTCCCCGACAGGGACCGCCGCGGCGACATCCTCGCCTCGCCCGTCAACGCCTCGATCGAACAGCTTCGGGACCTGCCACCCGCACTGCTGATCGTCGACGAGAATGACGTGCTGCGCGACGAAGGCGAAGCCTATGGCCGCAAGCTCGCACAGGCGGGCATCAAGGTCATATCGACCCGGTACAACGGGACGATCCACGACTTCATGATGCTGAACCCGATCGCAAAGACGCCGGCCGCGCGCGGTGCGGTGATGCAGGCGGTCGATTTCCTGCGCCGGGTTTTCGCTGCGAAGTGAAACGGCGGCGGGAGGCGGGTTTCACGCCGCCTCCCGTCACGCGTCGGTTGCGTGCGCCGGGATGGCAAAGCGGAACTGCGCGCCGCCGTCGGGATGGTTCGACGCCGAGATCGATCCGCCATGCTCGGCGATGATCGACTGGCAGATGGCAAGACCGATGCCCATGCCATTGTCCTTGGTCGTGAAAAACCCCTCGAACACGCGGTCGATATGGTCTTCCGCCATGCCCGGACCCGTGTCGCGCAGGGTCAGGACGATCCGGCCGTCGGCGTCGCGGCTCGTCGCCAGCCTGATCTCGCGCTCGCCCTGATTCTGCACCTCCAGCGCCTGCGCGCTGTTGACGAGCAGGTTGACCAGCACCTGTTGCAACTGGACCCGGTCACCCATCGCCTTGGGGAGGTCCTTGGCGAAATCGGTCGCGATCCGGATAGCCCGCACCTCGACTTCGTCACGGACGAACAGCAACGCTTCCTGCGCCACCTCGTCGAGATCGAGCGCGACGCGCTCGGGTTCGCGTTTCGCCGCCATGTTTCGGATGCGCTGCACGATCTCGTTGGCGCGCCGCGCGCTCGCCGCGATGCGCGCGGTCAGCTCCTTGACCTTTTCGACATTGGGTTCGTCGCGCGACAGCCAACGCAGGCTCGTCTCGGCATTGGTGACGATCGCGGCGAGCGGCTGGTTGACCTCGTGCGCGATCGAGGTCGTAAGTTCCCCCAGCATCGAGATGCGCGCGGCATGCGTATAATCGGCCTGCAACTGACGCAGCTCGGTTTCCATCTGGATGCGCTCGGTCACGTCGATCATGCCGAAGATCGTAACGTCGAGCTCGGCAGGCGGCTTCGGATAGGTCACCGAAAACTGGACATCCAGCGTGCGCCCGTCGAGCGTATGGACCTTGATCAGGTCGGTCCAGTTCTGCTGCCCGTTGAACCGGCCGATCATCACCTTGCGCAGCGCCGACGGCGTTGCCGTGAACAGATAGTCGACGTGGCGCATCAGGTCGTGCGGGCTTTCCGCGCCGAACAGTTGCACCGCACTGCGATTGACGTTGGTGACCGATACGCTCGTCCCCGCAAAATCGATCAGTTCGGGATGTTCGGTCAGATAGGCGTCGAAATCCTCGACGCCCTGCCCCCGGATATCGGCATAGATTTTCCCCATATGGCTTGCGTCGACCTGCCACATCGCCATCGGCATGAACTGCACGAGCTTGCGATATCGCGCCTCGCTCGCGCGCAGATAAAGATAGGACCGATCATCATCGGCCGTGCCGTTTGCCGCGACGAACACCCGGTCGGGGGTTTCCCGATCGGGCGGCAGCCAGACCGACATCACGGGATCGCGCAAGATGCCGTCCGATGGAAGCTGGCGGCGATGGGTCGTTCCGGGGTCATTGGCCGTCACCGCTTCGATGACGAGCTCGGCGAGCGGCGCGCGCGCCTCGATCGGCCAGAAGACGGCAACCGATTGCCCGATCATCAGCTCCGGCCCGCGATTGCCCCCGACCAGGCGGGCGGCGCGCTCGTTGACGTTAAGGACCCGCATCGCCTGAACGAATTCCAGCCCCAGCGTCGTCAGCCGGGCCGGATCGGGAGAAGCGGCGGCCTTCTCCTCCAATAGTGCCGGGATAAGCGGCAATGCCCCCGACACGTCCATTTCCCAGCTCGCCGCCATCAGGCGATCGGGTATTTGCCAGTCGCCCCCGCCGTGCTGTTCGGTGCCCTGCGCGCGGCGACCATACTCGACCACGTCGCGCGCCGTCCCGTCTGCATTGAACCGGACATATTGGCGTATATCGACCGCGAGCTGCGAACCCGACGGAGTGCGGCGGCTCGCCGGCCCCTGCCAGTTGCCCTCCTGCAGCAATAGCCGCCAATGCTCGCCCTCGTCGACGGTCCGGTCGGAAAGATGATCGATCCCGCGACCGATCATGCTCATGGCGGGCCAGCCATAGAGAGCTTCGGACGCGGGGTTCCAGTACCGGATCACCCCCGCCGTATCGAAGATGATGACGCTTTCGGACGCAAGGTCGGCGATATCCGGCTCGCGGCCCGCGCTCCCGCTCATGTCCCGGGGTCGTCTGGCCAGACCAGACCGCCTCCCTCCAGCGCCGATTTCAGATGGCCGAGCAGGACGTCATCGGTAACCGGCTTCGGCAGCCACGCGAGCGCGCCCAGCGCGTCGGCACGCATGCGCAGATGTTCGTCGACCACCGACGTCAGGACGATCGCCGGCAGGTCCGAGCTGTCGCCCCGCAGCCTTTCGAGCAAGTCGATCCCGCTCATCCCGGGCATCCGGACATCGGTAATCAGGCAATCGCAATCGCGCGCAGCCGCGTCGCCGAGGAACGCCGGCGCACTTTCAAACGTGCGACAGGCCAGCCCCGTGACCATCAGAAGATCGCACAGCGCCTGGCGAACGGCTTCGTCGTCGTCCACCACCGCGACAAGGGGAATCCTGGGCAAGCGGCTCGACCCTTCTGCATACGACCCCGTGGGTCAACGCTGCCCTTGTCGTCCAGGTTGCAAGCCATTGTAACTATACCATAGTCTAGAGCGCACCGCTTTCACGCAATTGCGCGGGCAATTTCTCCCACGCACGGATCAGTTCGCCGACCGACGCCGCCTGCATCTTCTTCATAACATTGCTGCGGTGAAGTTTCACCGTAATCTCCGTGATTCCGAGGTCATAGGCGATCTGCTTGTTCAGCCGCCCGCGCGCAACCTCGCGCATCACCTGTCCCTCGCGCGGGGTCAGCGTCGCGAAACGGTCGACGTGTTGCTGGACCACCCGCGCGCTCGCGCGCTGCGCCCGGTCCTGCTCGATCCCGGCGACGACGGCATCGAGAAGCGTCTGGTCGCGCACCGGTTTGGTCAGAAAGTCGATCGCGCCGGCCTTCATCGCCTGCACCGACATCGGAATGTCGCCATGTCCGGTCAGGAAGACGATCGGCTTGGATATTCCGGCGGTCGCGAGCTGTTGCTGCAGATCGAGCCCGCTCGACCCCGGCATCCGGACGTCGAGGACAAGACAACCGGCGCGATCGGGTAGCGGCGTGTCGAGCAATTCGCGCGTCGAGCCATAGCTTTCCGCCTCGATCCCGACCGATTCCATCAGTTCGCCGATCGCGGTCCGCACCTCGACGTCATCGTCGACGATCAGGACGAGCGGCGCATCTTCGCCGATAGCGGTACTGGTCATGACTGGCCCCCTGGGGAAATGCGATGCGCGAAATCCTGTATCGAGAGATGCCGGTCTACCCCTCGGGCGCTGCTCATCGCATGCGTCCGGCTATCGTACAACTGCCCCTTTCGCGAGGCAAGGACCGGCCCCCTTGCCTCGCTATCCGATTCAAGGGGGCAACGCGACTTCACAGCAGCGCCATGCCGCCATCGACACGGAGGTTGATCCCGGTGACGAAACTGCTTGCACCGGACGCGAGGAACAATGCGGCTCGCGCCAGCTCGTCGGGATGCCCGAGCCGCCCGAGCGGGATTGCACCCGCCATCATCTCGACAAAGGCATCGCGATTTTCGGGCTCGACGCCCAGCTTCTCGAGGATCGCGGTTTCGGTCGGCCCGGGGCTCAGCATGTTGACGCGAATGCCGCGGTCCTTGAACTCGATCGCCCAGCTCTTCGCGAACGCATTGATCGCCGCCTTGGTGCCCGCATAGACCGCATGGCCTTCGAGCACCTTGTCGCTGGCGAGCGAGCCGACGAGGATGATCGAGGCGTCGTCGAGCAGCAGCGGCGCGATCTTCTGGACGCCGAAAAAGGTGCCGCGCGCGTTGATCGCGAACTGCGCATCATATTCGGATTCGGAGACATCCTGCGACAGGGTGATCGTATTCACCCCCGCGTTGGCCACATAGATGTCGGCGTGACCGAAGCGCTCGCGGACCAGTTCGGCGACCTGCTCGTGATGCGCGGGACTGGCGACATCGCCCTGGATGCCGATTGCAGCGGGACCGATGGCTTCGACCGCCGCATCGACGACATCCTTGCGGCGCCCGGTAATCACAACCTTTGCGCCTTCCGCGGCGAACAGCTTCGCAGTCGCAAGACCGATGCCGCTGTTGCCGCCGGTGATGACCGCGACCTTTCCGTCGAGACTTTTCATGATTTTCCTTTCTTCGGGGGGAGAGAATTCACGTGCTGCGAAAACCGATCCTGCGGTGGGTGTTGTCGCAGAAGGGTTTGTTCGCGCTGCCGCCACAGCGGCAGAGGCGCGCCTTCTGCACGCAGGCAACCGGGCGTCCGGTACCGCTGACGATTTCCAGATTGCCCTGGACCACCAGCGGACCGTCGAGCTCGGGGTCGATCGCGAGCGGGCCGTTGCGAACCGCCAGCAACGGCGTGTCCTTGCCCGGCGGCTCGCCCGTAGCCTCGAACCCGATATATTTGTGCGACTTGTCGCAGAAGGGCTTGTTCTTCGACGCGCCGCAGCGGCACAGCGTCGCGCGAAAGCCCGGCCGCTTGCCGTCGAGCACCAGATCGGCGCGCACCCCATAGGGTCCGTTCTCGCGCGTCGCGATCAGGTTCACCGGCGGCGCCGGTTCGGCCTTGCCGTCGCGCCGCTCATAGGTGAGCGCGCCCGACGGGCACTGGCGGATCACCCCGCACAGGATTTCGGTGTCGGTCGCATCGGGAACGATCCACGCTCCCTCGACGTTGCCGAGGAACGTATCGGAGGCCTGCGTCACGCAGACGCGGCCGTGGATGCAGCGCTTGCCCTCGAACCTGACCGTAAGGTCCTTGCCCTCGGCGCGCTCGATGCCGTCGACCTCCGTCGAAGCGGGCACGGCGGCGGGCGGCGGTGCGACCGCAACCGGTGTGGAAGGCACGGGTACCGTCGCGACCGGAGCCGCGTTCAGACGGTCGGCCTGCTTCTGCAATATCCGCACCGCGCGCGCGATGCGGGTATCGGACTGATCCATCGCGGCGGCGACCGCGCCCAGTTCCTCGACCCGCTCGACATAGAGGTGCCGCGCGCTCGCGCCTTGCGGGAACGAGCCCGCGTCGCGCAGCGCCGTGAAGGATACGCCGGCATTGCAATCGGGGTTGGAGGGCCCGGCGGGGAGCCGCGCCGCGCGCTCGGCGACCGCGGTCAGCGCGTGCATCAGCCCGATCGCACAGCCGACATATAGCGATTTGTCGGGGTTCGTCCGCGGCAACGCAAAGGCGCCCGCGAGCAAACGCATCGCAAGCGCGTAGATCGCGTTGGCAAGATCGACTGCCGCGACCGCCTCTTCATCCTCGATCCACACATGCCCCGCCGTTTGCGGCGGCTTGCGCAGCACGGGGTTGACCGCAGCCGGATATGCAGGCCCAAAGTCCGCGTTCGCGGCCGAGAAGGCCGCCAGTTCGTCGCGCACGCTCAGGAAGCGCTGGAAATGCGAATTCTCGCGATGCTCGGGCGCACCCTCGCCTTCGACGACGATCTCGATCAGCGCGGCGAGCGCGCTTTCGAGGTTCGTCACGACCTGCGCGCCGGCGAAATTCACCTCGTCGGACGAATATTGCAGCGCCGGATCGCCGCAGAACACGGCTTCCTCGCCGATCGCATCGACCAGCGCGCGCAGGTCGTTCTCGATCCGCAGATAGAAGTCGCCGATCGTCGCATAGTCGAACCCCGAAGGCGTCAGCCGCGGCGCGACCGCCATGCGCGTTGCCGGATCGGCGACCGCAAAGCCCTCGCCCTCGGGCTCGGCCGACCCGTCCGGGCGTTCGAGGAAGATGAAATGCTGGATCACCGCGGGTCCGAAGGGCGCGAGCTTGACCACGATATCGGCGGGCAGATAGCCCGGCGTAATCGGAAAATTCGAGCGCCCGAACCGCGGCGAACCGCCCAGTGCCGAGGTGATGTTCCACACCGCCACGAGATGGCTCATCTCGTCGATCGCGACGTCGAGGATCGCGCGCCGCCAGCGCGCGACGGCCTCGGCCTCCTCCGCGCGCAGTCCCTCGCCCTCGCCATCCTTCAGGCTGAAGGCGGCATAGAGATAGGTGCACATCAGATTCTGCTCGAGCTCGGCGGCTTCGTAGAGCGCGTGCAGGATCTTCTCGCGGCTCACGGCAGTCTTGGGGTCGTCCATTTCCTGGCCCTCCTTGTGCGGCCGTGGGGCGGCCGGATGACGGGGCAGGATAGCTTGACGGGCAAAGCCGGTTAGACGCGAGAGGCGACAAGGCGAGTGTACCAAATCACCGCCGCGAGGTCGGAAAGGGCTGCAAAGCGGCCATGATCCTGACCCCGGAGCGGGCGCGACCTGACCTTTCGTATAGGTGCCCCCCGTCTCGACAGTACCGCCCCCGCGGACTTAGCCTCGCTGTCATCCAGAGAGTTTTCAACAGTACCATGAGGTGACGAAATGAATGCACCATGGGACCCCGGACGCGTCGCTTTCGCGATCGACCGCTCGCAATCGACGCCGATAACTGCGCAGATCACATCGACGCTGCGTACCGCGATCCTCGACGGACGGCTGCGCCCCGGCACCCGGCTGCCGTCGTGGCTCGACCTCGCAGCACAGCTCGGCGTGTCGCGCGGGACGGTCAAGGCCGCCTATGAAGCGCTGACCGACGAATTCCTCGTCTTCTCGGCCGGCGCCGCGGGAACGCGCGTCGCGGAACGGCAGGCACCGCGCCCCGTCGCGGTCCCGACCATCGACATTCCCCGCCCGCTGCAGGATCTCGAACGCGGCTTCTCGCTGAAGCCGCTGCCCTTCCAGATGGGCGTCCCCGCAGAGGACGCCTTCCCCGCAAAGATATGGGCACGCCTCCGGACCCGCGCATGCCGCGCCAATGCGATGGCGCCGCTCAGCCCGACCGACCCGCGCGGCGAGCCCGAGCTGCGTGCGCAAATCGCCGCCAATCTGGCGATCACCCGCGGCATCAGCTGCCACCCCGATCAGGTCATCCTGACCAGCGGCTACAAGAACGGCCTCGCGCTGACCCTGCTCGCCTTGGGCGCGCACGGGCGTACCGCATGGGTCGAGGATCCCTGCTATCCGGTCGCGCGCCACGCGCTGGAAATCGCCGACCTCAAGCCCGTCCCGGTCCCCGTCGATGCCAAGGGCATCCGCGTCGATCACGGCGTCCGCGCCGCGCCCGATGCCGCGCTTGCGATCGTCACCCCCGGGCAGCAGGCGCCGACCGGCGTCACCCTGTCGCCCGAACGCCGTGCGGCGCTGCTCGCCTGGGCCGCCCGCGAGGACGCGTGGGTGATCGAGGACGACTATCTCGGCGAACTGCAACTCGGCGGACGCGCCGCGCCGTCGATGGCGGCCGACGATCCCTCGGGCCGCGTGATCCACGTCGGCACCTTCAGCAAGACGATCAGCCCGACGCTCGGTCTCGGTTTCGTCGTCGCGCCGCTGTCGCTCGCCGCGCGCTTCGGCGAGGTCGCGGGCTATCTCAATCCCGCGCCCAATGTGACGACGCAGCTCGCGCTGGCAGATTTCATCGGCGACGGCCATTTCCTGCGCCACCTGCGTCATATGAAGGCGCTGTATCGCGAACGCCGCGACGATCTTCATGCACGGCTGGACAAGGACATCGCGGTCGAGGCTTTTGCCGGGCTCGCGGTGATCGCCCATCTTCCCGATGGCACCGACGATCTCGCGCTCGCGAAGCGCGCGCCCGAGCTGGGTATCGCGCCGGCTCCGCTATCCGTGTGGAGCGCCCGGCCCGCGGACGCACAGCCCGGGCTGGTCCTGTGCGTGACCAATCTTCGCAAGCCGCTCGTCGACAAGGCGTGCGGCGCGCTCGCCGCGCTGATCGGCGACCGGAGCGCGACGCTCGTCCGCGCCCGGGCCGCCTGACAGGAGGGACAGATGAAACTTCTCCATGTCGACGCCAGCCCCCGAAGCGCCACCTCCTCGTCGCGTGCGCTGTCGCGCTTCTTCGTCGACCGGTTGCGGCGCCGGCTACCCGCGCTCTCGGTCGATTATCTCGATCTGGCGGCCGAACCCGCGCCGGCGATCACCGAGACCTTCACCACAGCGACCTATACCCCTGCGGAAGAGCGCACCGACGCGATGCGCGCCGCGCTCGCCCCATCGGACGCCCTCTGCCGCCGCCTGCTCGATGCCGACGCGCTGCTTTTCGCGATGCCGATGCACAACTGGACGATGCCCGCCGCGTTCAAGGCCTATATCGATGCGATCGTCCGCGGCGGGATCACCTATGTCGCGACGGAAGACGGCCGCTATGTCGGCCAGCTCGGCGGGCGCAGGACGCTGTTCCTGACGACGCGCGGCGTCGACCTCCGCGCCGGCAAGCCCTTCGCGGCGATGGACATGCTGACCCCGTCGCTCCGCGCCGCCTTCGGCTTTATCGGGATCGACGCGCCCGAGTTCATCGATGCGCAGCCCCTGCAATTCGCGCACGAGATCGAGCGCGCCGACGCGTTGCGTCGTGCAAGGCGCGAACTCGCCGAAACCACCCAAAACTGGGCCGACGAGCTTCGTCCCGCACTGTCCCGCACCGGATAGTATCGTCCCATTCGCATCCCTTGGGTCTGTCGCGGACCCGCCGGCGTCCTAATCTGTCCCTGTCTCTTCTCCAGCAAGGTGAACGATCATGGACGCCGAAGTTTTCGACAATACCGACCAGCGCCGCTTCGAACTCGACCTGCCCGACGGGTCGACCGCCGCCGCCTATTATCGCGTCGACGAGGAAGGGCGGCTCGTGCTGATCCACACCGAAGTCCCGCCCGAATTCTGGGGCATGGGCATCGCCAGCCAGCTTGCGGCCGGCGCTTTCCATCTGATGCGCCAGGCCGGCCGCAAGGCGGTGCTGCGTTGCCAGTTCATGGTCAATTTCTTCGGCCGGCATCCTGAATATGCCGACGTCGTGGCCGGGTGACCGGCCATGACCGACGATTATGACCTCGGGCGCTTCGTCGCGGCGCAAGCGGGCGCCTATGACGATGCGATCGACATCCTCCGCCGCGGAGCGATGTGTACGCCCTATATGGATTTCATCTTCCCGCGCCTCGCGCGCGGGACCGGGGACGAGCCCTATGCGCTCGCATCGCTCGACGAGGCGCGCGCCTATCTCGATTTCCAGCCGATCGGCAACCGCTACCGCGAATGCGTCGAGACGCTGTTCAAGCTCGTGCAGAGCAGCGCGCGCGAGGTCTTCGGCGACGAGGACGCGCAAAAGCTCCACGCCTCGCTCACCCTCTTCGCCGAAGCCTCTAACGAGGTTCTGTTACGCTCGGTCCTGATCACCTGGTTCGACAATCTGGTCGATGAGGATACGATCGTCCGGATCGGCCAATATAGCTGATCCGGTTCAGGCGGTCGCGAACCAGTCGCGCAGCCAGTCCCCGAAACTCGTGTGCGCAAAGCGCGGATGCTCGCCCGTGAGCGCCTCGCCATCGAAACGCGCGCCGAAATAGGGCGCCTCGGGATCGACCGCGATCGAGCGCGGGTCCTCGTTCGCGGTCAGGATCGTCAGCGCCAGATCCGACAGGCGATACCGGTCTGGCCCGGCAATCTCGACCACTCCGTTGGCAGCGCCGCCGAGCGCGATCCGCGCCAGCGCCGCCGCGACGTCGTCGGCGCCGATCGGCTGCATATGCACCGGCGGCAGACGGACCGTATCGCCTTCGCCGCCGGCATCGACGATCTTGTAGATGAACTCGTAAAAGGGCGTCGAGCGGACGATCGTGAACGGCAGTCCCGCATCGCGAAGCCGCGCTTCCTGCAACCGCTTGGCGCGATAATAGCCGCCGTCGATCGCGTCCGCGCCGACCGCCGACAGCGCCACCAGATGGCGAACACCGGCCTTACGCGCCGCCGCCGCCAGATTGGCGCCCGAAGCCGCGAAGAAACGCTCCATTGCCGCGGCATCGGCATAGCCGGGGCTCGACGCATCGACGACGACCTCGGCGCCCGCCAGCGCTTCGGCGAGGCCATCGCCGGTGACCAGATCGACGCCGGTCGAGCGCGCGGCTGCGACCGCTTCATGCCCCTGCCCGCGCAGTTCGGCGGCAAGCCTGCGGCCGATCAGGCCGGTTCCCCCAAGGATCGTGATCTTCATGACAATTCACTCCTTGCTGACATATTCTCGTCCGCGCCCCATCCCGCCTCGGTCGGGTCGAAGCGAGATCCGGCCTCGAGCGTGCGGTGGACGGGGCAGCGATCGGCGACGCCGATCAGTTCGGCATATTGCGCCTCGTCGATCGGCCCCTCGATCTCGACGCTGCGGCTGAAGACGTCGGGCTTGTCGGTGCCCGCTTCCTTGCGGTGGCGCACGCCCGTGCGGATGCGCTCGACCGGCCAACCCTTTCGACCCGCATAAAGACGCAGCGTCATCGTCGTGCAGGCGGCAAGCGCGGCCGAAAGCAGATTGAACGGCGTCGGCCCCGACCCCAGCCCGCCAAGCTGCTCGGGCTCGTCTGCGATGAAGCTCGCCTTGCCGGCGCGCATCGCAAGCTGGAACTTGCCAAGCCCCGTCTCCTCGGCCTCGGCATCGAAGGGGCTGAGCGCGGTTGAGAGCGGTTCGGGCAGATAGCGCTTGCCCCAAGCCGCAATCATGTCCGCAGCAAAATCGGCATCATGCGCGTTGCTCAGCAGATGATCGGCGCCGTCGAGCGAGACATAACTCTTGGGATGCTTCGCCGCGAGATACAGGCTCGTCACATTGTCGATTCCGACCGTCTGGTCGACCGGCGAATGGAGCAGCAGCAACGGACGCCGCAGCGTCGCGAGATGCGCGCCCAATTCCTGCTCGCGCAGATTCTGCACCAGCTCGCGCCCGACCGCGAAGGGCCGCCCGCCGATCGACACCATGCCCTGCCCTTCGAGCTCGACCCGCGCGAGCGCATCGGGATCGAACTGGCTCAGCACATGATCGACCTCGAACGGCGCGGCGATCGCCGCCACGCCGCGGATGCCGGGCAGCGAGCCCGCCGCCGCGATCACCGCCGCACCGCCCAGGCTATGCCCGACGAGCAGCATCGGCGGCATGCCTCCGGCCGCCATCGCTTCGGCGGCCGCGACCAGATCCTTCACATTGTGCCCGAAGCCCGACGCGCCGAATTCGCCCTCGCTGTGTCCGAGCCCGGTAAAGTCGAAGCGCAGCACGCCGATGCCCGCGCCCGCCAGTCGGCGCGAGATCCGGACCGCCGCCTTGTTGTCCTTGCCGCAGGTGAAGCAGTGCGCGAACAGCGCCCACGCCCGCGCGGGGCCGACCGGATATTCGAGCCGCCCCGAGAGGCGCTCGCCCGCCGTATTGGGAAAGTCGAAGGAGCGTGTCGGCATCGGTCAGACGATGCCTTCGACCTTCAGCGTCGCCTGCACCGCAGGCCGCGCCTTCAGCCGTTCGCCGAGCGCGGCGAGCGCAGGCGGGATTTCGATCCCGAAGCGGCCCGCCCACAGCATCATCACCAGCGCATAATAGTCGGCGACGCGCGGCTGGTCGCCGCACAGGAAATCGCCGCGCATCGTGTCGGCAAGATAGCGCATCCGCGCAGTGATATAAGCGCTGGCTACCGCCTTCTGCTCGTCGGTGCCGTTGTGCCAGAAGGGCTTGAAGCTCTTGTGGATCTCGGTCGACAGATAAGCGAGCAGTTCGAGCATCCGCGTCCGTCCCATCGGCCCTTCGAGCCCATATTCGGGATAGCGGCTCGCCAGATAGTCGAGCACCGCGATATTCTCGGTCACGATTTCGCCGTCCTCGAGTTCGAGCGCCGGCACATAGGCCTTCGGCGTGATATCGCCGAAATTCCCGCCGGTCGCGGTGACCTTCGTTTTCAGATTGACGCTCTCGCTGTCGAACGGCTCGCCGACTTCGTGAAGCACCATATGCGCGGCGAGACTGCAGGCCCAGGGCCCATAATAGAGTTTCATCGAAGCTGTCCTCGAATGATCGGGGGAGCCGCCGGCACCAAGTCCGGCGGCCCCGGAGAGAGCGGTCAGGCCGCGACCGCGGTTTCCTCAACCTGCGGCACCGCGCGGAGGCTGATCTGGACGGTGTTCCAGAAGTTGATCGCCGCGATCAGCGTCGTGAGATACGCGATTTCCTTGTCGTCGAACTGCGTCTTCAGCAGCTCGTAATCGGCGTCGGGGGCGCCCGTCGTCGCAATGTTCGTGAGCGATTCCGTCCAGTTCAGCGCGGCGCGTTCGCGCTCGCTATAGACCGGCGCCTCGCGCCATGCGTCGAGCAGGTGAAGGCGCATATGGCTCTCGCCATTCTTCACCGCGTCGCTGACGTGCATGTTGATGCAAAAGGCGCAGCCGTTGATCTGCGACGCGCGCAGCTTCACCAGCTCGATCAGGCTGTGTTCGAGGCCCGAATTGCCGATCGCGGCTTCGACCGCGATCATGCCTTTCATCGCATCGGGGGCGGCCTGGAAGATGTTCATGCGGGGGGTCATCATTCGTCTCCTTGGCGTGTTGCGGGGGCGTGTTGCGGGAAAATCAAAGGGGAGAAACGGCGCGCGTCTGCCGGGCGTCTGCGACGGCCCAGGTCGTCAGCAGCGCGCCGAGGATCGACGGCAATGTCACCGCCGGGAAATCGCGCACGAGCGCCGAGGGACCGCAGATGCCGACCGCCACTTCCCAGAAGTGGAACAGCGCGTGGCCACCGAGCCACAGCGTTGCGGTCGCCCATAGCAGCACGCGATATTGCGGGCGGAAGCTGCCGACGAGGAAGGCCGTCCCGACGAAGAGGAAGATCAGCCCGATGTCGCGGATGAAATGCTGGTTGAACGGGCCGGTCGTCGTGACGCCGGGGACCGCGAAATACCAGCTCGACGGCGATGCGAGCATATAAAGCCCGTTGAGTTCGGCCAGAACCCCCATGACGACGGCCAGGCCGAGACAGCTTTTCTTCAACATGACGAACCTCCTCCTCTTCTGTTGTGATTATTTCTTCGGCGGGGGCGGCACGTTGACCAGCCACCAGTCGAATGTCGTCGCGCCCAGCTTTGCGTCCGGCCCGGTCACGAGCGAGTCCGTATCGAGCTTGACGCTGAAATAGGTCGCGTCGGGATCGACGACGACGGGATGCGGATCGCCATCGAAGGCAAGAACCTTCGCGACAATCTCGTCCATCGGATATTTCTGCGGTCCGCCGATCTCGACGATGCCGTTCGCCGGTTCGGCCAGCGCGGTGGCGGCGACCGCGTCGGCGACGTCCTCGGCGGCGATCGGCTGGATCAGCGCGTGCGGCAGGCGCACCGAGCCGTCGATGATCGCCGACTGGCCGATCCCGCGCAGGAATTCCATGAACTGCGTCGCGTGGACGATCGTATAGGGAATGCCGCTGCCGCGGATCAGCTCTTCCTGCGCATGCTTGCCGCGGAAATAGCCGCTGCCCTGCAGCTTCTCGGTGCCGACGACCGACAGCGCGATATGATGCTTCACGCCCGCCACCTGTTCGGCTGCGGCGATATTCTTGCCCGCGGTGGTGAAGAATTCGATCGCGGTCTTGTCGTCGAACGCCGGCGAATTGGCGAGGTCGACGACGACGTCGGCGCCCGCCAGCGCTTCGGCCAGCCCTTCGCCGGTCAGCGCATTGACCCCCGTCGCCGGCACCGCAGCGATCGCCTGATGCCCTTTGTCGGTAAGCTTCTTGACGACCTTCGAGCCGATGAGCCCGGTTCCGCCGATCACCACGATCTTCATGATCTTGCCTTTCCCTGATGCGACGCCAGTCGCGTCCGATAGATGGAAAGCTATCGGAGGGCCGGCACGCGATGGAGGCCCGAGTGGTGCAAAAGCCAGTGTACCATGAACGCCGCAATCCCCGCGGCTTGGTACAATGCGCCCGGCATATCTCGCATCTTATCCGGAAAGGCATCCGCGCCGAAAAGAGAGGCGGGACGGATCGCGGCCTCCTCCGCCGGTCCGTCTCGCCACCCCTCGGACCGCACTGCGGACCCTTGTGGAGCCGTGTCAATCGGACGCGACAGGGATGATGAACATGGAGATTTTTCCGGTTTCTCCCCATGGCCGACGAATTGGCAGGCGAGCATCCCACCTGTCCGGCTCCACCGCTTTTGCCGGGACGCCCGTTCGCGTCGGCGTCAGGGTTCGCCTTCGCCCAGCATATAGTCCGCCACGCCATAGGAGTGGCTGGCCTGATACGCGTTCCGGCCGCGGTTCATATAGGTCAGGTTGAACCTCCGGATGGCGCGCAGCGCGCGCGGGGCGGTCAGAAACTCTCGGATCGACGCGGCGCTGCGTACCCTGACGACGAATAGGTCCCGGCCGCCGGGGCACGAATAATCCACATCATCGGGCGCGCCCGCCAGTTGCCCGGGAAGCTCCCCGTCGATCGCTTCGGGCGCAAACGACCGGTCGACCGTGAAATCCGAAAGATGGAGGATGAACCGCGCACGAAGATCGTCGCCATCGGCGTACAGGGTGAACAACTCCATCCAGCTTGCATTGACGCGTACCAGAGGCTTGTCGGATGACGACGGAAGGCACGAGACCGACCAGTAGGCGCGCTCGGTCGCGCGCGGCACGGGAATGCAGCTCCGGCCGTACAGCTCCAGAATATCGAACAGTGCGGGCGCCTGCGGCCGGCGGAGCAGTTTCTGGAAGCGGGGTGCATATCGCATCCGCAGCTCGATCGAATCCTCGCGCTCCTCCGCATCGACCGGCACCGCGGCCCCCTCCAGCCACGCCTCCTGATCCCCGATATCGAGAAACTGGCGCAGCCCCTTGGGGCGCTGGCTGGACTTGCTGCTCATGTCGCCGGAATGCGCGACATGCGCCCGATCTTCAATAGCGGCAGGATCGGTCCCGGAAGACGATCGGGGCTCCCGTCCGGTCGCAAGCTGGTAATTCTGGCACTAGGTCCCGTTGCCAAAGCCGCTATCATGCATGCTGCAACGTGACGGCAGAACAGAAGAAAAAGGGAGACAGCCGATATGGCCATAAGGACGCGGATCACGGAAAAGTTCGGGATCGAGACCCCGATCATCATGGGCGGCATGACGGGCGTGGGGTACGGCCCGCTGGTCGCAGCGGTCGCCAATGCCGGGGCGCTCGGCTTCATCACCGCGCATATGTACCCCAGCGGGCAGGCCCTGTTCGACGAGATCGAGGCCACGCGCAAGCTGACCGGCAAGCCCTTCGGCGTGAACCTCACCCTGCTGCCGTCGATCAACCCCATCCCCTATGACGAATATCGCGAGGCGATCATCGCGAGCGGGATCACGATCGTGGAGACCGCGGGCCGTGCGCCGACCGATCACCTGCCGCGCTTCAAGGAAGCGGGCGTCACCGTCATCCACAAATGCACCTCGGTGCGCCATTCGGTGTCGGCGGTGAAGAAGGGCGTCGACATGATCAGCATCGACGGCTTCGAGTGCGCAGGTCACCCGGGCGAGGACGATGTCGGGCTGGTGGTGCTGCTGCCCGCGACGGTCGACGCCCTGCCCGATACGCCGATCATCGCCTCGGGCGGCATGGCCGACGGGCGCAGCCTCGTCGCGGCGCTGGCGCTCGGCGCCGACGCGGTCAACATGGGCACGCGTTTCTGCGCCACCGTCGAGGCGACGATCCACCAGAATGTGAAGCAGCGCATCGTCGACGCGAGCGAGCTCGACACCGTGCTGGTCGGCCGCACGCTGCGCAATACCGCGCGGGTCGCGAAGAACGCGGTGTCGGTTGAGGTCGCCGAGATCCAGCGCGATCCGACGAAGACTTTCGACGACGTCAGGCATCTGATGGCCGGGGTGCGCGGGCGCGAGAATGTGCTCCGCGACGGCGACGTCGACGGCGGCATCTGGACCAGCGGCCAGAGCCAGGCGCTCATCCACGACATCCCGACCTGCGCCGAACTTGTCCGGAACATCATGGCGCAGGCCGAAAGCGTGCGGCAGCGGCTGACGCAATCATAAGAAAGGCTGGCGGCTCGCGGGCGGCTCAGGCCGTCCGCGAGCCCGAATCGTCGCGAACCCCCGGCAAGGAAGGGCTTCGATGAAGGCTCTGTATCTGTGGGGAAGGCCCCCCTGGTGGCAGGGCTTGATTCGAACCAATCTTCTATCAATTGAATTTAAAAGATAAATTTCGCTAAATTTTTCTCTGTGCCCCACATTTATCCCCACACTTCTGCTGATCTAACCATGGTTCGATTAACAAAAATGGTCCATTTCGGAGGAATAAATGGCCTTCGGAAGCGATCTCGAGACAGTGATTACGCTGTGTCCCTTCGCGAATCGGCGGCAAAATTGACACAGAGAAAAAGGACCCCGCACGCGTCAGGCGTGGGGGTCCTTTGGGCCCATCTCGGTCAAGCATCCCAGCCAAGCGGACGATCAAACAAACGCGGAAATGAAGTGAAGAGTTGCCGCTAACCTATAGGACTTGATCCATGTGAATCAGATTTTTCGCTGCATAGCGGAAGGTTTCGTTGTGAACGCCGAGATCGGTGAAGGCCCCGTCGTATTACGATGGTCCACTGCAACTTTACTCCTTGGGACGCGTCGTCTCAGCATGAGCTGACGCTCCCCATTTGATAGGAGACCGCACATGGCCGGCCGAGCCTTTGCAACGCATTTCACCTCCAGCGACACCTTCAGACATCCCGCCGCTCTGCTTGCCGCTGCCGCCGCCGGGCTGGCCGTAGGGTTGGCAGCGAACTTCGGCCGCAAAGCGATCGTCCAAGCGCCCACCGCGGCGAAGGGCGACTGGGACGAAGGTCTGAAGGCCGAGCACAGTGCGACGCTCAAGATATTCGACGCGATCGAGGCGACAGAGGAAAGAAACACGCTTCGCCGTCAGATGCTGCTGATCCAGCTCAAACACGCGCTTAGCAAACATGCCTTTGAAGAAGAGAATGTTGTCTACCCTGCCATGCGTGATCATGGTCAGGTCGAAGCTGCCGACGCGCTCGTCCACGATCATGGCTACGTTAAGCAATATCTGTTCGATCTTTCGGAGATGCAGGCCTCCGACCCCACTTGGATCTCAAAGGTCCGAGATTTTCGTGCGGACATAGAGAAACACATTCGCAGTGAAGAGGAGGAGCTCTTCCCCAAGCTTAAGGAAGCGCTCGGCGAGGAAGGAAATGCGCATGTCACTTCCGTTATGAACAAGGCTGGTTTCCTCGCCGCTTAAAATCGGCAGCCACGCACAACTTCTGCGCTCACGGCCGCTAGTGCCGACCTTAGCTGTCAGACTTCAGTAAGCCCCGCCGCCTTGCGCAGCGGGGCTTTACTTTAGGAAGCAGGATTGGAGCCCCCTTCTCCCATCTATCGGCGAATTCCGGGAAGCCAATGCGATGCGCCTTCCTTGCGAAGTCCGACGAGAAATCCTGCAACGGTCGGCAGATTGGCAATATCACCGCGACTGCGATACTCGAGATGATTGGGCGATCGTAAATATTAGTCTGGCACGCCACCAACCCGGCTCAGACCGACGCGAAGAATCGATTGCGAGGGGCGGTCGCCTAAGGAAGCGTAGGCCGATGTCAGGCTGTCCGTTCGGCTATCGTCAAGATAGGGAGGTAACGCGCCCGCACCGCACGAGACTCTAATGCGAGGCGCCTCGGATCGTACGACAGTCGGAGCGCGCGGGAGAAACGATCCGGCTGCCGGCTGAAGCGCCGTCCTTCGACCTCCGCTCCAAGCCTTTCAAGGGGCCGCGAGGTGAGCACCCAGCATCTTGGTTTTCCGTATCATCCACGCCGAGTTGGCAAAGCAAACTACCGTCCTGTAACAGCGCCGCCTCAAGCTCCATCTGCTCGCTTTCGACAACGCAAAGAGCAAATGAGGCCCTTAGCGCTTCAACTCCATCACCAGGTTATCTTGCGACCCTTCGGCGCGATACTTCAGGCGGTGCTTTGGCATGTCGGTGCCTGATTACGCTATTTGGGGGGCGGCGCGGCATCATTGTTGACGGGAGGCGGATCGCCGCTGGCCGTTCCAGGTGTCGACGATGGCCCGGTGTCGATTGCGTCGCCGGTGCGAGTGCTCTCCGCCGTAGAAGAGCTATTCTCTGACGGTGCTGGTGCCATGGGGTCCGCAGGTGCCGCAACACTGCCTTCGTCCCGGCTACCGCAGGCGTTTCGCTGCTGGTTGTGGAGTTGCCCTGACTGTCCAAGCGGCCAGCTGCATAAGGGTGGGCAGGCCCGCAAGCAAAGGAGATTTCGTTGTCCTTCTCCCAGATGTGACCACCAAGCGACGAACCGCCTCGGTCATGATAGTGGCCGGTCAGGAAAACGCGTCACGTGCCGGACGCTTTAGGCAGAGCATGGAAAAGGCACGCGTCCAGTGTCGCCTGGTCTCTCGCCTCGGCGCGGAACCTCGCCGCAGTCAGCCGGGTATCATGAGGATGGAACTTCTGAATGCCGATCTGATCTGGCCGATGGCCGGCGCGATCGCCGCCGGCGCGGTGATCGGCGCAGAACGCGAGTATCGCGCCAGTCCTGCTGGCCTCCGCACCCATATTCTGGTCGCCTTGTCATGTTGCCTGCTGATGCTCTCGGCCGTTCACCAGATGGAGTGGCTGAACGATGCCCCGGCGGAAGTTATACGGATCGACCCCGTGCGCATGGCCCACGGGATATTGACGGGGATCGGCTTCTTGTGCGGCGGCGTGATTTTTCGCGAAGGCCTCAATGTCCGCGGTCTTACCACCGCCGCTTCGCTCTGGATGACCTCCACACTCGGCGTTTTATTCGGGATCGGCTTTTATGAGCTGGCGATATTCGGCGCGATTACCACGGTTCTCGTTCTCGCCGCCGTCAGCTTCACCGAACGGCACGCTCCGCAGCGACGGGTAGTGCGTATCAGCGCCCGATACGACCGACAGACCGGTTTCGGCGCCGGGGATTTTCGCAAACAGCTGGCCGACCATGGGATGAAGGCCATCACTGTCGAGGAGTCACTCGAGGGCGATACTCTTTGCTTCTCCGCGATCGCGAACGACTATGACGAAGAGAGAGGGAGAGCGCTCAGCACGGCTTGGTCGAATGATGCAGCGCTTCGCGGTTATACCATAAGGCCGCAGCAAGCGTGACGGCTTAGCCATCGTCCGGTGTTCGTTAACATGGGATAAGAGGAGCAGAATCTGTCCGGGTGTTTTTGTCCATGATCGCAACCCTCGGTGCGTCCGCGCGTCGATCCGCGAGACACAGCAAAGGACAGGATCATGGCAAGTTCGGCATCAAGAAGTTCAGGCTTCGGGAAGATCCTCGGTATCGCAACCTTGGGAGCGCTCTTCTGGTTCACACGCAAATCAGTGCCCGCCGCAGTAAAGGATGAAGGACATAGCGCCGCGTTTGCCGATGGCGAAACCCATGCCGAGAATTTCGATCAGACCCGTTCGGCTGGACCGGAAGCCATGCGTGACGACGTCAGGCGCCCGTGGGAAAGCGTCGATCAGGCGTCAGACGAATCCTTTCCCGCAAGCGACCCGCCGTCAACCTATTGAGGGCACCCGCGAGTGCCCGCCCCATCCAAGCTTAGCTACAGCCTTCAGTTCGACGACGACGGTATCGGCTTGCCTAAACGTGTCGAATTCGAAGCGGTGAGCGCGGGCGCCGCGCTCGAAATCGCCGAAGAGCAATGCGACGGCCGCTGGGCCGTTCTTCTCTGCGACGGTGCAGCCCTCTGCCGCGTCGGTCGCTCGGCCGGAGCATGGATGATTTCATCCTGCCCGGCCTCCCCCAACTCTCATGTAGGATGACTTTCATGGTCCGCGCGACACCTGCCAAAGCAAAACTTTCCGCCAGCGGTGCGAAGAAATCACCAAAATCCGAACTGCCGCCCGAGGCCGCGGGCTATGACGAGGCACGCGGCGAAGGGGACGAAACCCATCAATCGACGCGCGATCCCGTAAATACGCTCACGACCCAGCAGGGCCATCCGGTCGCCGACGATCAGAACAGCCTTCGTGCCGGCCCTCGCGGACCAACTCTGATCGAAGATTTCATTCTTCGCGAGAAGATCTTCCATTTCGATCATGAGCGTATACCCGAGCGCGTCGTGCACGCGCGCGGTTATGGCGCGCACGGGCGCTTTACACTCAATAAGTCGCTGGCGCGCTACACGACGGCCGATGTGCTGAGCTCAGTCGGTGAAGACACCGAAGTGTTCGTCCGCTTTTCGACGGTTGCGGGCCGCGCGGGATCGTTCGATCTTGCTCGCGACGTGCGCGGATTTGCGGTCAAATTCTATACTAAGCAAGGGAATTGGGATCTGGTTGGCAACAATATCCCCGTCTTCTTCATCCAGGATGCCATCAAGTTTCCCGATCTCGTTCACAGCGTCAAGGAAGAGCCAGATCGCGCCTTCCCGCAGGCCCAGTCGGCTCACGATAATTATTGGGACTTCGCGTCGCTGATGCCCGAAGCTTGGCACATGGTGATGTGGCAGATGTCCGATCGCGCTATTCCGCGGTCCTACCGAACAATGGAAGGCTTCGGCGTCCATAGTTTCCGGCTCATAAATGCCAAGGGTGAGTCGAATTTCGTCAAGTTTCACTGGAAGCCGCGACAAGGTCTGCAGTCAGTGCTCTGGAACGAGGCCGTCAAGATCAACGGCGCCGACCCGGACTTTCACCGGCGCGATCTGTGGGAAGCGATCGAGCGCGGAGATTTCCCGCAATGGGATCTGGGTGTCCAGATTTTCGACGACGAGATGGCCGACAGTCTTCCTTTCGATCATCTCGACGCGACGAAGCTCATTCCCGAGGAACTCGTGCCCGTCGAGCTTGTGGGAACGCTTACCCTCGATCGGAACGTCGACAATTTCTTCGCCGAGACCGAGCAGGTCGCCTTCTGCACGCAGAATGTCCCGCCCGGCATCGATTTCAGTGAGGACCCGCTCCTCGCCGGCCGCAATTTCTCCTACCTCGACACGCAGCTCAAAAGGCTCGGCAGTCCGAATTTCACTCATATCCCCATCAATGCCCCCCGATGTCCGGTCATGCATTTCCAGCAGGACGGTCATATGGCGATGGTCAATCCAAAGGGCCGCGCCAATTACGAGCCGAACAGCTGGGGCGC
>Ga0209257_1001690_pt1 | contig 24813 bp, 23 predicted proteins | sample AraplaCvi_mCL_r2_FD_184277 | JGI IMG/M metagenome (GOLD analysis project Ga0209257, IMG submission 184277) | Arabidopsis root microbial communities from North Carolina, USA - plate scrape MF_Cvi_mCL_r2 (SPAdes) (version 2) | ecosystem: Host-associated > Plants > Roots > Endosphere | place: USA...
GTGGACGTCCTGTACGACCGCCGCGTGAAGCTGATCATCTCGGCGGCGGTGCCGGCCGAGCAGCTCTACACCGAAGGCCCGCTCGCGCACGAGTTCCCGCGCACCGTGTCGCGGCTGCAGGAGATGCAGTCCAAGGAGTACCTCGAACTCGAGCGGCGCGAGGTCGACACGCGCCTGACCTGAGCGCGCGTCCGCGGGCTGTTGTCACCCCGCCGACCGGGGATGTAGGGAAGTCACGGGCGGCGGCTTCGCCGGCGGGGGTGCCGGCGGATGCGATGATCGCGCCCATGACTTTCCGCTTCGTTCTCGCCGCCGCGTCCAGGGCGCCGATCGCGCTGAATGCGCCGATCACGCTGATCTCGCTGATCTCGTTGTGTGCCGTATCCCCGGCCGCCCAGGCCGCGGACATGACCCGTGCCGAGATCGATGCCGCGCGCGCCCGGATCGAGCAGGCCTACCAGGCCCGGGTGAAGGAGTGCAACCAGCGCTTCGTCGTGACCGGTTGCCTGGAAGAGGCGCGGGACGAACGCATCCGCCAGCTGCGGCCGCTGGACCGGGTCGAGCACCAGGTCAATGCCGAGGAGCGTCAGCGCCGCAGCGCCGCGGCGCGTGAGCGGGTCCAGGAGAAGGAACGCGAGGCGGCGCAGGACGAGGCGCGCCGCAAGACCGAATCGGTGCGGGAAGCGGTGCAGCCGGCCTCGGCGCCGGCGGTCCCGGGCGCGCGCACGCCGCGCGCGAATCCCGAGCTGCATCAGCGCCGCGAGGCCCAGCAGGCGGCGGAAGCCAAGGCCGACGCCGCCAAGCGCCGAGAGGCCGCCGCCGAGCGACGCCAGAAGGCGCAGGAGCGCCAGCGCAAGGCCAGCGAGCTCCAGGTCCGGCAGGCGGAGAAGGCGGCATCCGCCGCCTCCGCGCCCGCGGGCAAGAACAGCAAGCCGCCGGCGGCGCATCTGCCGACGCCGTCGGCCTCGGATATCCGCGCGCTGCCCAAGCGCTGAACGCGCCGGGGCGGGGGCAAGGCGGGAGAGGCACGAGCGCCGCGGAGCGGCGCCGAGCGGGCGTTACTCGAGCGGATCCAGCCGCACGATGGCCAGCGACAGGTTGTCGCCGGTGCCCTTGGCGCGCTGGCGCGCCTTGTTGACCAGCAGTTCGGCGCCGTCGCGCGGCGGCAGGCTGTGCATCACCGTGCCCAGCTCGGCCGGGCTGAAGTAGTGCCACAGGCCGTCGCTGCAGGCCATCAGGCTGTCGCCGTGCTCCAGGCGCTCGATGAAGGACTCGACGGGCGTCGGTTCCTGCACCGTGCCCAGGCAGGCGGTCAGCAGGTTCGACTGCGGATGCACCAGCGCCTCGTCCTCGGTGATCTGGCCCTCGTCCACCAGGCGCTGGACGTAGGACTGGTCCAGCGAGCGCGTGACCATGTTGGGGCCGCGGAAGTGGTAGAGGCGGGAGTCGCCGGTGTGGATCCAGAAGCAGCGGCGGTCGGCCGTCAGCAGGTAGGCGGCGAGGGTGCTGTGCGGCTCTTCTTCGGCCGAGATCGCTGTCAGGCGGATCATCAGGTGGGATTCGGAGACGATCTGGCGCAGCAGCTCGGCCTCGTCCTCCTCGCCGGGGACGAAGCGCTCGAACAGCTGCTGGGCGGTCAGGATGACCTGGTCTGCGGCCTTGCGGCCGCCGCTCTTGCCGCCCATGCCGTCGGCGACGATGCCGAGCACGCAGCCGCTCTGGCGGGGATGGGCGATGACCTGGACCTGATCCTGCTGGTACAGACGATCGCCCCGATGGATGCCGGTGGCGGCGCTGAGGCGAAAGCCTGGGGTAGTGCGACTCATCCCAAAACTATAATCGTGCGGCTCGGCGTTCCGGCCGGGTGGTTCCCCGTTTATGGATGAACAACTTCACTCTCCAGCCCGACGTCTGATCGAACTGCGCATCGCGCATGCCGAGCTGGATGGCCGCATCGACGCGTTGATCGGCGCCTCCACGCTGCGCGTGATCGACATCGGCGGCGCAGGCGCCGGCATCGCCGTGCCGCCGGTCGACGAGCTCACGCTGCGCCGGCTGAAGAAGCAGCGCCTGGCCCTGCGCGACGAGATCGCGCGGCTCGAGCGGGCCAGTGATCCCGATGAGCCGGCCTGATCCTCACGAACCCGACACCGACGACTCGACCGACGCCCTGATGGCCGATGCCCCCTGGGGCGCCGCCGAGGCGTCGCCGGCGCTGACGGCCTCGCGTGCCCGCGCGGCGGCCGAGGAACTGCGGCCGGGCGAGCTCGAGCAATCGGTGGTGGCCGCCTTCGACACCGGCGGTCCGCTGTCGCGCCACGACCCGGCTTATGCGCCGCGCGAGCCGCAGCAGCGCATGGCGCTGGCCGTCGCGCAGGCGATCGCCGGGCGCGACACGCTGGTCGTCGAGGCGGGGACCGGCGTCGGCAAGACCTTCGCGTACCTGGTGCCGGCGCTGCTCAGCGGCGGCCGCACCTTGATCAGCACCGCGACCAAGAGCCTGCAGGACCAGCTCTTCATGCGCGACCTGCCGCGGCTGCTCGACACCTTCGCCTTGCCGCTTCGCGCCGCGTTGCTGAAGGGGCGAGGGAGTTACCTCTGCTTGCACCGACTGCAGCAGGCGCGCCACAGCGCGGAGCTGCCGGATCGACGGGCGGTCGCGCAGCTCGCGCGCATCGAGCGCTGGGCGCTGAGCACCCACACCGGCGACTTCGCCGAGATCGACGGTCTGGACGAGCGCTCGCCGGTGATCCCGATCGTCAGCTCGACGCGCGACAACTGCCTGGGCACCGATTGCCCGTCCTACCGCGAATGCCACGTCGTCAAAGCGCGGCGCGAGGCGATGGAGGCGGATCTTGTCGTCGTCAACCATCACCTGTTCTTCGCCGACCTGGTCCTGCGCGACAGCGGCGTGGCGGAGCTGCTGCCCAGCGTCGAGGTCGCGATCTTCGACGAGGCGCATCAGCTGCCCGAGGCCGGCCTGAACTTCCTGGGCCGGATGCTGGGCAGCGCGCAGCTGTTCGACTTCGGACGCGACCTGCTGGCGCAGGGGCTCGCGCATGCGCGGGGGCTGCAGGAATGGCAGGCGATCGCTGGCGGCGTCGAGCGCGCCGCGCGCGCATTGAGGCTGGCCTGCGCCGGCGGACGCGAGCTGCGTGGTGTGCTGAAGCTGCGCTGGAACGAATGCGAGGGCCGGACCGAATTCGATGCGGCGCTGGGCGAGGTGGCTCGGGCGGTCGAGCTCAGCGTCGACGCGCTGGCGACGGTCATGGAGGTCGGGCCGGACCTGGCGCGGCTGCATGAGCGCGCGGTCGAGCTCTATAAGACGGCGCAGCTGTTCGCACGCGCGCCGGATCCCGGCGCGGTGCGCTGGGTGGATGTCGGCACGCACCAGGTGCGCCTGATCGAGTCGCCGCTGGACATCCGCGAGGCGATGCAGGAGGCGCTCGCGAGCACGCCCAAGGCGTGGATCTTCACCTCGGCCACCTTGGGCGAGGACGATGCGCTGAGCTGGTTCACCGAGCCGACGGGTCTCGGCGAGGCGCGCACCTTGCGCGTGGGCAGTCCGTTCGACTACGCGGCGCACGCGCGGCTCTACGTGCCGCGGCATTTCCCGAAGCCGTCCGAGCCGGATCATGGCGAATCGGTCGGCTGGCTGGGGGCGCGGCTGGCGGCGCGGCTGGGTGGGCGCACCTTCATCCTGACGACGACCTTGCGCCAGTTGCAGACGGTGGCCGAGGTCCTGCGCCAGCGTTTCGAGGAGGGCGGGCACCGCATCGAGGTGCTGGTCCAGGGCAGCATGCCGAAGCGGCAGTTGCTGCAGCAGTTCATCGACCAGCCGGCCTCGGTGCTGGTGGGGTCGGCGAGCTTCTGGGAGGGCATCGACGTACCGGGCGACGCCTTGCAGTGCGTGCTGATCGACAAGCTGCCGTTCCCGCCGCCGAACGATCCGCTGGTCGAGGCGCGCGTGGCGCGGCTGGAGTCCGAGGGCCGCAACCCCTTCATGGAGTACTTCGTCGCCGAGGCCGCCATTGCCCTGAAGCAGGGCGCTGGCCGCCTCATCCGAACGGAGTCCGACCGTGGCTTGCTGGTGGTCTGCGACCCGCGGCTGGCCGGCTCGCACTACGGCAAGCGCCTGCGCGAGGCGCTACCTCCGATGGCGCAGGTTCCCGACGAGGCCGCCGCGCAGGCGTGGCTCGCCGAGCTCAAGACCTCTCACGACCGCTGACGGCGTCAGCCCTCAAGAGAGACGTCTGCCAGCAAGCGGAAAAGAGAAAAGCCCGCTAGCGAGCGGGCTTCGAGCATTCTTTGCTAGCGCTTGGATCTGGTCACCAGATCTGCCACCAGGCTTTGTCTTTGGGGCGTGCTTTTCCGGTCGTCAGATAGGAGCTATCCGGGAAGCTCGCCACCAGCACGCGGCGGGTGTCGTCGCGCAGCTGGGTCATGCCGAGCTTGTCGTAGCTCTGCATCATCAGGAACAGGGCTTCCTCGAGCGCCGGCGCGTACTGGAACTCCATCAGCGCGGCCTGGCCGCGATTGGCCGCCGCGAGATAGGCGCCGCGGTTGTAGTAGTAGCGCGCCACATGCACCTCATACGCCGCGAGGCTGTTGGTGATGTAGTCGATGCGGATGCGGGCGTCCTCGGAGTACTTCGACTCGGGGAACTGCTCGACCAACTGCTTGAACGCCTGCATCGAGTCGCGCGCCGCCTGCTGGTCGCGTTCCGAGATGTCCTGGCGCGCGATGCGGCCGAACAGCCCCAGGTCGTCGTTGAAGTTGACCAGGCCCTTCATGTACAGCGCGTAGTCCAGCGCCGGGCTGGACGGGTTGAGCTTGATGAAGCGGTCCAGCACCGTCACGGCCTGCACGCGTTCGCCGCTCTTGTAATTGGCCCAGGCCAGGTCCAGCTGCGCCTGCTGGCCCAGCGTCGTGCCGGCGGCGCGGCCTTCGATGCGTTCCAGCGTCTTGATCGCCCGGTCGTACGAGCCGGAGAGCATGTCCTCCTTGGCCTCTGCGTACAATTTCTCCAGGTTGGCCTGGGAATTCGGGTCCTCCTTGGGGGCCGACGAACAGGCCGCCAGTCCCAGCACGGCGGCAGTCGCGGCGGTCATCGCGGCGCAGCGCCACGCGGCGCGCCAGGTCCCGGACAGCTCGACAGATTCCGCGGTCCGGCGGCGCAACACCCAAGTCTCGATCATGGTCCACAGGGCGCGCGCGACGGCGGCCCTCATCTGAAATTGGAGCGGCGATTATATGGTTCAGGTCGGCCACGACCCGGCGCCCGAGGGCAGGCTTTACCCGCGCGATGACTCGGGCGAGCCCTCGGGCGGCGAGGGCATCGACGACGCCCAGGACGTCGGCGTCGACGCGCCCGAACGCCGCGAGGCCGAGGCCGGTCGCGACCAGCTCGCGCTGCGCCTGGACAAGTGGCTGGTGCAGCTGGCGCCGGAGTTCTCGCGCAGCCACCTGCAGGGCCTGATCGAGCGCGGCTGCGTCACGCTGGACGGGCAGCTCGTCACCCAGGCGTCGCGCAAGCCCAGGCTGGGCCAGCGCCTGGCCGTCGACCTGGTGCCCACCGAGGAGGCGCTCGCCTTCCGCGCGGAGCCGCTGGACCTGGACATCGTCTTCGAGGATGAACACCTGCTCGCGGTGAACAAGCCCGCCGGCCTGGTCGTGCATCCGGCGGCGGGCAACTGGTCCGGGACGCTGATGAACGGCCTGCTGGCGCATCACGCCAAGGCCGCGACGCTGCCGCGCGCGGGCATCGTGCATCGCCTGGACAAGGACACTTCCGGGCTGATGGTCGTCGGCAAGACGCTGCCGGCGGTGACCGCGCTGGTGCGGATGATCGCGGCGCGCGAGGTCCATCGCGAATACCTCGCCCTGGTCCACGGCCGCACGCCGGACGAATGGATCGTCGAGGCGCCGATCGGGCGCGATCCCCAGTCGCGCACCCGCATGGCGGTGGTCGGCGGCGGCAAGCCGGCGCGCACCGACTTCTTCAAGCTGGCCGAAGGGGCCTGGCAGGACGCCCGCGGCCTGGAGCGGACCGTCTCCGCGCTGCATTGCGTGCTGCACTCCGGCCGCACGCACCAGATCCGCGTGCACGCCTCGCATCGCGGCCATCCGCTGGTGTCCGACGCGCTGTACGGCGGCGCCGAGGCGCTGGGCGTGCCGCGGCAGGCGCTGCATGCGGCGCGGCTCGGTTTCGAGCATCCGGTCACCGGCGCGCCGATGCGCTTCGAGGCCCCGTTGCCGCGGGAGCTGGCGTCGGGCTGGCGCGTCGCGGGTTTGCCCGATCCGACGTTCTGAGAGGAGTCCGCGCGCCCGCGCTACAATGCCGACCAATTCTTGCGCGAGAACGTGCGCAAGACGGCGGCGGGGCGGCAGTCGACCCCGTCCGCAGCGCAGGCCGCGGACCGACGCGGCGTCCGTCCCATCGGCCGGGACCGTCCACTGAACGGCGGCCGATGGAGCGAAGAGCTCCCAAGCAAGCAGATCGAACCCGTCCAGCGCGGCCCGTTGCCGCCGCTGGCGCCCAAGATGGCGAAACACACCGATTTGACCGGTCCCGAGGCCGGCGTCATGAGCTGAGCCCATGGACACGCAGGAGGCCAAACGGGTCCTGGAGACGGCGCTGCTGTGCGCGCAGGCGCCGCTGACGCTGCGCGAGATGCGTTCGCTGTTCGTGGACGAGCTCAATGCGGACAGCGTGCGGTCGCTGCTCGACGAGTTGCTGCGCGAGTGGGAAGGGCGGGGCGTCGAGCTGGTCGCGCTGTCCTCCGGCTGGCGCTTCCAGAGCCGGCCCGAGATGCGCGAGCATCTGGACCGGCTGAATCCGGAGAAGCCGCCGAAGTATTCGCGGGCGGTGCTGGAGACGCTGGCGATCATCGCCTACCGTCAACCGGTGACCCGCGGCGACATCGAGGACATCCGCGGCGTGATGGTGGCGGCGCCGATCATCAAGCAGCTCGAGGACCGCAACTGGATCGAGGTCATCGGGCATCGCGAGGCGCCGGGCCGTCCGGCGCTGTTCGCGACGACGAAGCAGTTCCTCGACGACCTGGGGCTGCACTCGCTGGAGCAACTGCCGGCGTTGATCCAGGGCGGCGACCCGACGCCGATCGCCGGGGCGCTGCAGGGCTCGCTGCTCGAGGAGCCGCCCGGCGACGCGGTCGTTGAAGTCGAGCCGGACGGCGCCACCCCGGTGGCCCTGATGGCGGCGGAATCGGCTGGCGTTGAATCGACGGCCGAGGAACCAATGGCCGCTGAATCAACGGCCGAGGAGTCGATGGCCGACGAATCGACGGCCGACGAATCGAAAGTCGCTGAATCGACGGCGACCGAATCGACGATCGCCGCGGAGGCCGCGGCCGAAGCCGACGATCAGGCATCCGAAGTGCCGGAAGCGGCGGCGCAGGCCGCCATCGAAGACGAATCCAAGCCGGCCGCCTCGCGCGAGCCGGGTGAAGAACCACCGGCCGGGGCCGTCAACCCCGAGCCCACTTGAACGCCCCGGGAAGGGGCCGTGTCCACCGCTGACAAGGTGCAAGCCGACACATGAATTCCAACGAAATCGACGATTCCAAGCCCGACACGCTGACCGCTGCCGCGGACACGCCGTCCGAGGCGCCCGTGAAGCCCAAGCGCACCCGCAAGGCGGCCGCGGCCGCGACGGAGGCTGCCGAGCCCGGGGCCGCGCCCGTGGCCGAGGAGGCCCCGAAGCCGCGTGCGCGCCGAAAGACGGCCGCGGCCGTCGACGCGCCGGCTGAGACGGCCCCCGCGGTCGCTGCGGCAGAGGCCGCCGAAGCGCCCGCCGCTGACGCCGAGGCGCCCAAGCCCAAGCGCCGCACGACGAAGAAGGCCGCTCCCGTCGTCGGCGCCGAGGCGTCCGCCGCTGTGATGGCCGAGCCGATCCGTCACCTGCCGGTCGCGACCGTCGAGGTGTCGCCGGCACCGGTGTCGCCGGTCGCGGAAGCGGTCGGTGAGCTGGTGTCGCCCGAGACGCGTGGCGCCGGCCCCGTGGGCGGTGACGCCGCCGATGGCGACGCGGGTGGCGATCGTGAAGGGCGTGGCCGCAACCGCCGCCGTCGTGGTCGCGATCGTGATCGCGAGCCCCGCGAGGGTCAGCAGGCGCAGGCGCAGGAGGCCGGCCAGCGCCCCGCGCGCGCGCCGCAAGGCGAGGGCGCTGAAGGCGCCGCCGATCCGGTCGACGACGCCCAGCTGCAGGCCGAGGCCCAGGCGCGCTTCGACGCGCTGGTGTCCGGTGCCTTCGACGCGGATGTCGAAGGCGACGGCGACGTGGCGGAGACGGGCGCGGCGGAAGTCGAGGCCTCCGCCGACGAGGGCGAGACCGGCACCGACGGCCAGCCCGGCAAGCGCGTGCTCGCGCCCGATGCCGATGCGCCCAAGCTGCAGAAGGTGCTGGCGCAGGCAGGCGTCGGCTCCCGCCGCGACATCGAGGACATGATCGCCAAGGGCCAGATCACGGTGAATGGCGAGGTCGCCCATGTCGGCCAGCGCATCTCCTACGGCGACCGCGTGGCGGTGGCCGGCAAGCCGATCAAGGTCCGCATCGCTCCGGTGGCGCCGCGCATCCTGGCGTACCACAAGCCGGTCGGCGAGGTCGTGACCTTCAACGACCCCGAAGGCCGTCCCACCGTCTTCCGCAACCTGCCGCGCCTGCCGCAGGGCAAGTGGCAGTCGGTCGGCCGTCTGGACCTGAACACCGAAGGCCTGCTGCTGTTCACCAACTCCGGTGAACTGGCCAACCAGCTGATGCACCCGCGCTTCGGCGTCGAGCGCGAGTACGCGGTGCGTGTGCTGGGCTCGCTGAGCAAGGAGCAGAAGGACAAGCTGCTGACCGGCGTCGACGTCGACGGCCAGCAGGCCAGCTTCAAGAGCATCGAGGACGGCGGCGGCGAAGGCGTGAACCGCTGGTATCGCGTCGTCATCACCGAAGGCCGCAACCGCGAGGTCCGCAAGCTGTTCGAGAGCGTCGGCCTGGCCGTCAGCCGCCTGATCCGCATCCGCTACGGCACCGTCGTGCTGCCGCGCGGCCTGCGCCGCGGCGTCTACATCGAACTGGGCGACGCCGATGTCCGCGTCATCCGCCAGCTGGCCGGCAACGAGCCGCGCCCGCCGCGCAACAACGACCGCGCCGAGCGTCGCGACAAGCGCCGCAGCGGCAACAGCGGCGGTCCGCGCCCGAGCCGTCCGGAGCCCTCGCGCCAGGAGCAGCGCGGCGAACAGCGCGCCCACCAGCCGCAGCGCCCGCAGCAACAGCAGCAGGAGCGCGAACGCGATCGCCGGCCCCGCAACGAGGACGATGACGACTTCATCCCGAAGCACATCAATCCGCTGGAGCAGACCTTCGACCGTCGCTTCGCCACCGGCAGCAAGCGCATCCCGCAAGGCTTCGGCAAGGGCGGCAGCGATGCGGGCGACCATGGCCGCGGCGGCAACCAGCGCGGCCCGGGCGGCGAGCGCATTCCGGATCCGATGAAGACCTCGATGGGCTACATCGGCGCCGACGCCTTCATCAACCGGGGCGGCAATCGCGGTGGCCGCCGCGGTGGTGGCGGCGGCGGCGGCGGCGGCGGCGGCGGCCGCGGTCGCCGCTGAGCGGTTCAGCCTGCTCGTCGCCCCCGGCGACCCCGTCCGATGACGGGTTGTCACCTGGGGGCTTGACTTCAAGCATTACAATGCCGGGTTTTGCCAAGCCCAAGATTTTCAAGGAAAAGACATGGCCATCGAACGCACCCTCTCCATCATCAAGCCCGATGCCGTGGCCAAGAACGTCATCGGCCAGATCTACTCCCGCTTTGAAGGCGCCGGCCTGAAGATCATCGCCTCGAAGCAGAAGCAGCTGTCGCGCGCCGAAGCCGAAGCGTTCTACGCCGTGCACAAGGCCCGTCCGTTCTTCAACGACCTGGTGACCTTCATGATCTCCGGCCCGGTCCAGATCCAGGTGCTGGAAGGCGAAGGCGCCATCCTGAAGAATCGCGACCTGATGGGCGCCACCGACCCGAAGAAGGCCGAGAAGGGCACCATCCGCGCCGACTTCGCCGACAGCATCGACGCCAACGCGGTGCACGGCTCCGACGCCCCCGAAACCGCCGCCGTGGAAGTCGCCTTCTTCTTCTCCGGCCTGGAAATCAACGCCCGCTGAATCGGGCCAAGCCTCTGACCTCCGGGCCACGAGGCCCTTGAGAAAGAGGAACGCATGATGGACGCGGTCAACCTGCTCGGATTCGATCTGCAAGGCCTGGCCGCGTACTGCGAGCAGCTGGGGGAGAAGCGCTTTCGCGCGACCCAGCTGTTCCGCTGGATCCATCAGAAGGGCGCATCGGACTTCGCCCAGATGTCCGACCTGGCCAAGTCGCTGCGCGACAAGCTGGCCGGGCGCGCCCACATCACCGCGCTGCCGGTGATCTCCGAACACGTCTCTGCCGACGGCACCATCAAGTGGTTGTTCGACGTCGGCCAGGGCAACGCCGTCGAGGCGGTCTACATCCCCGAGGACGACCGGGCCACGCTGTGCATCTCCAGCCAGGCCGGCTGCGCCGTGGGCTGCCGCTTCTGCTCGACCGGCCACCAGGGCTTCAGCCGCAACCTGGAGACCTGGGAAATCATTGCCCAGCTCTGGCATGCCGAGCACTCGCTGCGCCAGCGCCTGGGCAAGGACGAGCGCATCATCTCCAACGTCGTGATGATGGGCATGGGTGAGCCGCTGCAGAACTATGGCGCGCTGATCCCCGCGCTGCGGATGATGCTCGACGACCATGGCTACGGCCTGTCGCGCCGCCGGGTGACGGTGTCGACCTCGGGCGTGGTCCCGATGATCGACCGCCTGCGCGATGACGCGCCGGTCGCGCTGGCCGTGTCGCTGCACGCCCCCAACGACCCGCTGCGTGATCAACTGGTGCCGCTCAACCGCAAGTACCCGATCGAGGAACTGCTGGCCAGCTGCAACCGCTACCTGGACAAGGCGCCTCGCGACTTCATCACCTTCGAGTACTGCATGCTGCACGAGGTGAACGACGCGCCGGAGCAGGCCCGCGAACTGATCGCGCTGCTCAAGGGCAAGGTCCCCTGCAAGCTGAACCTGATCCCCTTCAATCCGTTCCCGGCGTCGGGCCTCAAGCGCAGTTCGAATGAGCGCGTCAAGGCCTTCGCCGACCTGCTGATCCAGGCCGGCATCGTCACCACCGTGCGCAAGACCCGCGGCGACGACATCGACGCCGCGTGCGGCCAATTGGCCGGCGAAGTGCAGGACCGCACCCGGGTCCACCTGCGCATGGTGCGCGCGCCCGTGGTGGTCCAGCGCGGCGCGGCTGCGCCTGGCGTCCCGGCCGATGCGCAGGCCCCCGCGACTTCCGTCACTCCAGCCCCTCCCGCCACTCCTACAGGCCCACGCCCATGACCGTTCAGTCGCCCGGCTCCGTCTTTCCGCGTCGTTCCGCCCGGACCCTGTCCGCCGTGTTGCTGATCGCCGCGGCGCTGGCCGGGTGCGGGACGCAGCCGCAGCAACAGCAGCCCAAGACGGCCAGCGACCAGACGGACAACGACCGCCGGGCCCAGGTGCGGCTCGAGCTCGCCAGCGGCTACTTCGCGCGCGGCCAGTACGAGACGGCGCTGGACGAGGTCAAGCTGGCGATGGCCGCCAAGCCCGACCTGCCCGAGGCGATCAGCCTGCGCAGCCTGATCTACGCCGCGATGGGCGAATACGGCCTGGCCGAGGACGGCTTCAAGCAACTGCTGGCCCGCGACCGCGCCCAAGGCGACACGCTGCACAACTACGGCTGGTTCCTGTGCCAGCGCCAGCGCTACGCCGAGGCCTACCAGCAGTTCGAGGCCGCCGTCGCGCTCCCCACCTACCGCACGCCCGCGCGCACGCTGCTGGCCTGGGGCGCCTGCGAGGCGCGTGAAGGCCGGCTGGCGCCGGCGCTGACGCACCTGTCACGCGCCTTCGAGGCCGATCCCGGCAATCCGACCATCGCGATGAACCTGGGCGAGGTGCTGTACCGCCAGGGCGAGTACGAGCGCGCGCGTTTCTACGCCCGCCGCGTCAACAGCAACGTGGAGCAGGCCAACGCCGCCAGCCTGTGGCTGGAACTGCGCATCGAGCGCCGTATGGGCAACACATCGAACATGGACGATCTCGGCCAGCAACTGCGGCGCAAGTACCCGCAGGCGCCCGAGACGCAAGCATTGAACAACGGTCGATTCGATGAATGAGGGACATCGCATGACTCCGACGGCCGCCGACGAGGCGACGCCCGCAGCCGCGTCCGCTGCGCCATCCACCTTCGGGCCCAGCTCGGCCGGCGCCGCGCTGCGGCGCGCGCGCGAAGCCCGTGGCCTGCACATCGCCGCGCTGGCCGCGACGCTGAAGGTGCCGCAATCCAAGCTGGAGGCGCTGGAGGCCGACCGCTACCAGGACCTGCCCGATGCGACCTTCGCGCGGGCGCTGGCGCGCTCGATGTGCCGCGTGCTGAAGATCGAGGCCGCGCCGGTGCTGGCGATGCTGCCGAGCAGCGGCGCCGAGGCCTCGCTGGACCGGGTCACGCCGGGCCTGAACCAGCCCTTCCGCGAACGCTCGGTGGGTCACGAGCCGATGCTTTCGGCGGAACTGCTGAAGCGTCCGGCCGTGCTGGGCGTCGCCGTGCTGCTGGTGGCCGCGGTCGCCGTGTACGCCATTCCGTCGAGCTGGATCGAGCAGGTGACGCAGCGGCTGCGCGCGCCGGAGCCGGCCGCCACGACTGCGCCCGGACCGGGTGCCGCCGTCGTGACCGCGCCCGCGGCGACGGACACGCCTCCGGCGAATGTCGAGGCACCGGTGGTGAGCGCTTCCGAGACCGCACCCGCGACGCAAGCCGCGGCCAGCGTCCCGGCGCTGCCCCCGCAGACCTCGGGCGCGGCCGCGCCATCGACGGCCACCCCGGCACCGATCACGACGCAGACCACGCCGCCCGTTTCGGCCTCCGCGCCGGCTGCCCAGCCGATCCAGGCCGGCGCCGCGGCGCCCGGCACCTCGCCGCTGAAGATCCGCGCCAGCGCCGAGACCTGGGTCGAAGTGGTCGACGCCAAGGGCCAGGTGCTCCTGTCCAAGCTGCTCCGTCCGGGCGATCAGGCCGATGTCAACGGCGTTGCGCCGCTGAGGCTGCGGGTAGGCAACGTGTCGGGCACGGAACTGGTGTTCCGCGGCCAGACCGTGGACCTGGCCGCGAGATCGCGCGACAACGTCGCGCGGCTCGAGCTGAACTGATCCCCGCCGGCCCGCCACCCCCCATCGTCCCCCGCCGCAGCCCCGAGCCGCCCCTCCAGCAGTACCCGTTCAGCAAGAGCGCCGCATGATGGACCAGCCAGTCATTCCCGATTCCGCCGAAGCTTCCGACCTCTCGGACCTGATCGCCGCCGCGGCGCCGTCCGCGCGCCGCTCCCGGCAGGCGCAGGTCCGCTGGGGCGGCCGCGTGGTCACCATCGGCGGCGATGCGCCGGTGCGCGTCCAGTCGATGACCAACACCGACACCGTCGACGTCATCGAGACCGCGATCCAGATCAAGGAACTCGCGGTCGCGGGCTCCGAGCTGGTCCGCATCACCGTCAACACGCCCGAGGCCGCCGACGCCGTCCCGCACATCCGCGAGCAGCTCGACCGCATGGGCATCGACGTGCCGCTGGTGGGCGACTTCCACTACAACGGCCACCGCCTGCTGACCGAGCATCCGGCGATGGCGCAGGCGCTGTCCAAGTACCGGATCAATCCCGGCAACGTGGGCAAGGGCGACAAGAAGGACCGCCAGTTCGCGCAGATGATCGAGGCCGCGATCCAGTACGACAAGGTCGTACGCATCGGCGTCAACTGGGGCAGCCTGGACCAGGAGCTGCTCGCCCAGATGATGGACGACAACGCCAGGCGCGCGCAGCCCTGGGACGGCAAGCAGGTCATGTACCAGGCGCTGATCCAGTCCGCGCTGTCGTCGGCGTCCTATGCCCGCGAGCTGGGCATGAACCCCGACAACATCATCATCAGCTGCAAGGTCAGCGGCGTGCAGGACCTGATCTCGGTCTACCGCGCGCTGAGCCGGCGCTGCGACTACGCGCTGCACCTGGGGCTGACCGAGGCCGGCATGGGGACCAAGGGCACGGTGGCCTCGGCCGCGGCGCTGTCGGTGCTGCTGCAGGAAGGCATCGGCGACACGATCCGCGTCTCGCTGACGCCGCAGCCCGGCGAGTCGCGCACGCAGGAAGTGGTCGTCGCGCTGGAGATCCTGCAGTCGCTGGGCCTGCGCGCGTTCAACCCGAGCGTCACCGCCTGCCCCGGCTGTGGCCGCACCACCAGCACCACCTTCCAGGAACTGGCCAAGCAGATCGACGACTTCCTGCGGGCCCAGATGCCGGTCTGGCGCGAGAAGTACCCCGGCGTCGAGAACATGAAGGTCGCCGTGATGGGCTGCATCGTCAACGGCCCGGGCGAGAGCAAGCATGCCGACATCGGCATCAGCCTGCCCGGCACCGGCGAGGCCCCGGCCGCCCCCGTCTTCATCGACGGCCAGAAGGCGCTGACGCTGCGCGGCGAGAACATCGCTAGCGAGTTCCACGCCCTGGTCGAGAACTACATCGAAAAGCGCTTCGGCGCGAGCACCACCACCGCATGAGCAAGAACATCCAGGCCGTGAAGGGGATGAACGACATCCTCCCGGCCAGCGTCGACCGCAAGGACAAGCTGCCGAGCAGCCAGCTGTGGAGCTGGTTCGAGACCACGCTGCGCGGCGTGCTGCAGCGCTACGGCTACCAGTACATGCTGACCCCGATCGTCGAGCCGACCGCGCTGTTCGTGCGCGGCCTGGGCGAGGTGACCGACATCGTCGAGAAGGAGATGTACTCCTTCACCGACAGCATGAACGGCGACCAGCTGACGCTGCGCCCCGAAGCCACCGCCGGCATCGTGCGCGCGATGGTCGAGCACAACGCGCTGTACAACGGCCCGCTGCGCCTGTGGACGCTGGGTCCGATGTTCCGTCACGAGCGCCCGCAGAAGGGCCGCTACCGCCAGTTCAACCAGCTCGACGTCGAGGCGCTGGGCTTCGCCGGCCCGGACGTGGACGCCGAGATCATCCTGATGGTCCGCCGTCTGTGGCAGGAGCTGGGGCTGGTGGTCGGTCAGCATGTACGGCTGGAGCTGAACTCGCTGGGCCAGCCGGAGGAGCGCGCCGCGCACCGCGCCGCGCTGATCGCCTACCTGGAAGGCCACGCCGACAAGCTCGACGAGGACGGCAAGCGCCGCCTGCACAGCAATCCGCTGCGCATCCTCGACACCAAGAACCCGGCGATGCAGGACGTGGTCGAGGCCGCGCCCAAGCTGATGGACTTCCTGGGCGAGGCCAGCCTGGCGCACTTCAACGCGGTGCGGGCGATCCTCGACGCGGCCGGCCTGGAGTACCGCATCAACACGCGCCTGGTGCGCGGCATGGACTACTACAACCTGACCGTGTTCGAGTGGGTCACCGACCAGCTCGGCTCGCAGGGCACGGTCTGCGGCGGCGGCCGCTATGACGGGCTGTTCGAGCAGCTCGGCGGCAAGCCGACGCCGGCGGTGGGCTTCGGCCTGGGCGTCGAGCGCCTGCTGCTGCTGATCGACGAACTGGGCCTGGCGGTGCCGTCCTCGGCGCCGGACGCATACGCGATCCTGCCCGACGCCTCGGCGCTGGCCCAGGCCATGCCGGTGCTGGAAGCGCTGCGCGCCGAAGGCGTCGCGGTGCAGATGCATGCCGGCGGCGGCTCGTTCAAGTCGCAGTTCAAGAAGGCCGACGCCTCGGGCGCCCGCTACGCGCTGGTGTTCGGCGCCGACGAGCTCGCCTGCGGCGAGGTCGCGGTCAAGCCGCTGCGCGGCGACGGCGAGCAGGTCGCCCATCCGCTTCACACGGTCGCCACATGGGCGGCTGGTCTGCGCACCGCATAATCGCGGCCTCGATTTCAACCCACGGACCCTCTCTCGCACATGGCGGCTCATCTCGATCTCGAAGAACAGGAACAGCTGGAGCAGCTCAAGGCGTTCTGGAAACGCTGGGGCAATGCGATCACCTGGCTGCTGACGCTGGTGCTGGTGGCCTACGCCGGCTGGACCGGCTGGAATTACTGGCAGCGCCAGCAGGCCGCCAAGGCCGGCAAGGCCTTCAGCGAGATGGACGTGGCGCTGCGCGCCGGCGATCTCGGCAAGGGCGCCGGCATGTTCGGCACGCTGCGCCAGGACTTCGCCAGCACCGGCTATGCGGCCCAGGGCGCCCTGCTGCTGGCCAAGGCGCAAGTGGACAAGGACAAGGCCGACGACGCCCGCGCGACGCTGACCTGGGCCGTCGCCAACGCGAAGGACGAGGGCTATCGCGACCTGGCGCGCCTGAGACTGGCGGCGCTGCAGATGGACGCCAAGCAGTACGACGAGGCCGGCAAGACGCTGGACGGCGTCAAGAGCGCCGATTTCGCGCCGCTGGTGGCCGATCGCCGCGGTGACCTGGCGCTGCTGCAGAACAAGCCCGACGTCGCCAAGGCCGAATTCAAGAAGGCCTTCGACGGCATGGACAAGCAACTGGACTACCGCCGCCTGCTGGAAGTGAAGCTGGCCAGCCTGGGCGTGGCCGTCGCCGCCGACGAGCCGGCCTCGGGAGCCGCGCAATGAGCGCCCGTCCGATCCGCCGTCCCGGCATTCGCGCGGCCGCCCGCGCGGTGCTGCTGGGCTCGGTCGCGCTGACGATGGGCGCCTGCTCGCTGTTCAGCAGCTCCAATGCGCCCAAGCCAGCCCCGCTCGAGAACTTGACCCCGACGCTGCAGGCCCGCGTGGCCTGGGAAGCGCGCGTGGACAGCGTCAAGTTCCCGCTGACCATCACCGCCGTCAACGACCGCTTCGTGGTCGGCGGCTCCGATGGCGTCATCAGCGCGATCTCGGCCGCTGACGGCACGACGCTCTGGCGCGCCGACATCGGCAAGGGCCTGAGCGCCGGCGTTGGCAGCGATGGCCGTTTCGCCGCCGCCGTGACGCGCGAGAACGAACTGGTCGTCACCGAGGGCGACCGCATCCTGTGGCGCAAGACGCTGACGACCCCGGTGGTCACCGCGCCCTTCGTGGCCGGTGAGCGCGTGTTCGTGCTGACGCTGGACCGCGCGGTGCTGGCCTTTGACGCCGCCGATGGCCGCCGTCTGTGGGAACTGCGCCGTCCGGGCGAGCCGCTGACGCTGCAGCAGGCCGGTGTGCTCGCCGCCTACCAGAACACGCTGCTGGTGGGGCAGGGCTCGCGCCTGGCCGGCGTCGATCCGCTGCGCGGCCTGCTGATGTGGGAAGCGACCGTCTCCAATCCGCGCGGCACCAACGAGGTCGAGCGCCTGGCCGACCTGGTCGCGCCAATGGCCCGCGACAACGACGTGTTCTGCGCCCGCGCCTTCCAGTCCGCCGTCGCCTGCGTCAACGCCGAGCGTGGCAATACCGTCTGGACCCGCAACAACGCCGGCCTGCGCGGCCTGGGCGGCGACGCGGCGATCGTCGTCGGCGCCGACGCTTCGGACCGCCTGACCGCCTGGGGCACCCGCTCGGGCGACGTCGTCTGGACCGCGGACCAGTTCCAGAACCGCAAGCTCAGCGCGCCGCTGGTGACCGACAAGTCGGTCATCGTCGGCGACAGCGAGGGCTACGTGCACTTCCTGTCCAAGGACAAGGGCCTGACCGTGCAGCGCCTGCAGACCGACAGCTCCGGCATCGCCGCGGCGCCGGTGCAGCTCGGCGGCACGGTGCTGGTCGCCACCCGCAGCGGACGCCTGTTCGCGCTGCGCCAAGACTGATATGAAACCTGTGATCGCCCTGGTGGGCCGCCCCAACGTGGGCAAGTCCACGCTGTTCAACCGGCTGACGAAAAGCCGCGACGCCATCGTCGCGGACTTCGCCGGCCTCACGCGCGACCGCCACTACGGCGACGGCCGCCTGGGCGATCGCGAGTTCATCGTCATCGACACCGGCGGCTTCGAGCCGGACAGCACCACCGGCATCGTCAAGGAGATGGCCAAGCAGACCCGCCAGGCCGTGGCCGAGGCGGATGCGGTGATCTTCGTGCTGGACGTGCGCACCGGCCTGGCCGGCCAGGACATGGACATCGGCCGCTACCTGCGCCAGTGCAACAAGCGCGTCTTCGTCGCCGTCAACAAGGCCGAGGGCATGAGCGACAGCCCGCTGCTGGCCGAGTTCCACGAGCTGGGCATGGGCGAGCCGCATCCGGTCTCGGCCGCGCACGGGCAGGGCATCCGCTCGCTGCTCGAGGCGGTGCTGGACAGCTTCGACGCGCCCGCCGGGGACGACGAGGACGATGAGCCCGCCGAGGGCGCCGGCCCGGACGACGAGCGGGCGATCCGCCTGGCCGTGGCCGGCCGCCCCAACGTCGGCAAGAGCACGCTGATCAACACCTGGCTGGGCGAGGAACGGCTGGTCGCCTTCGACATGCCCGGCACGACCCGCGACGCCATCAGCGTCGACTTCGAGCGCAACGGCCAGAAGTTCAAGCTGATCGACACCGCCGGCCTGCGCCGCAAGGGCAAGGTCTTCGAGGCGATCGAGAAGTTCTCGGTGGTCAAGACGCTGCAGGCGATCGCCGATGCCAACGTCGTGCTGCTGCTGATCGACGCGACACAGGGCGTCACGGACCAGGACGCGCACATCGCCGGCTACGTGCTGGACAGCGGCCGCGCGGTGGTCGTGGCGATCAACAAGTGGGACGCGATCGACAGCTATCAGCGCGAGACCATCGAGCGCCAGATCCTGACGCGCCTGGCATTCCTGCGCTTCGCCCCCATCCTGAAGATCTCCGCGCTGAAGCGGCAGGGCCTGGGCCCGCTGTGGAAGGCGCTCGCGGACGCCTACTCGTCGGCCTATCGCAAGATGACGACGCCGGTGCTGACCCGGCTTATCCAGGAAGCGGTGCAGCATCAGCAGCCGCAGCGGGCGGGGATTTCGCGGCCGAAGCTGCGCTACGCGCACCAGGGCGGCATGAATCCTCCGATCGTGGTCATCCACGGCAATGCGCTGGACGGCGTCAGCGACGTCTACAAGCGCTACCTGGAAGGCCGCATCCGCGACCATTACAAGCTGGTGGGCACGCCGCTCAAGATCGAGCTGCGGTCCTCGAAGAATCCGTTCGCCGAATCCTGAGGTCCCGGCCGTCCGGGGAAACCCGGGGCTGTGATAAGGTCCGGGCTTCCAACACCACTCCCACAACACGGAGCATATCGTGAGCAACAAAGGACAACTCTTGCAAGACCCCTTCCTGAACCTGCTGCGCAAGGAGCATGTTCCTGTGAGCATCTACCTCGTGAACGGCATCAAGCTGCAAGGCCACATCGAGTCCTTTGACCAGTACGTGGTGCTGCTGCGCAATACGGTGACGCAGATGGTCTACAAGCACGCCATCTCCACGGTGGTCCCCGGCCGCGCCGTGAATTTCCACGCCGGCGAGAGCAACGACGCCAGCTGAAGCTGATTGACCACGCAAGACCCCACCCATTCGACGCCGCCCCTTGAGGCGGCGCGCGCCATTCTGGTGGGGGTCGATCTGGGCCGCGGCGAGGCCTTCGACCCCACCCTTGACGAACTCGCGCTGCTGGCGGAGTCCGCCGGTGACACCCCGGTCGCCCGGATCGTCGCCAAGCGCAAGGCGCCCGATGCGGCGCTGTTCGTCGGTTCCGGCAAGGCCGACGAGATCAAGCTGATGGTGCAGGCGCACGGCGCCCACACCGTGCTGTTCGACCAGGCCATCTCCCCCGCCCAGCAACGCAACCTGGAACGCCACCTCGGCGTGCCCGTGGCCGACCGCACCGCGCTGATCCTGGAGATCTTCGCGGCCCGCGCGCAGAGCTTCGAGGGCAAGCTGCAGGTGGAGCTCGCGCGGCTGCAGTACCTGGCCACGCGCCTGGTGCGGCGCTGGAGCCACCTGGAGCGTCAGAGCGGCGGCATCGGCATGCGCGGCGGCCCCGGCGAGCGCCAGATCGAGCTCGACCGCCGGATGATCGACGACCGCATCAAGTCGATCAAGGAACGCCTGAAGAAGGTCCAGAAGCAGCGCGCCACCCAGCGCCGCGCACGAGCCCGCAACGGCGTGTTCCGCGTCTCGCTGGTCGGCTACACGAACGCCGGCAAGAGCACGCTCTTCAATGCGCTGACCAAGGCGCGCGCCTACGCGGCCAACCAGCTGTTCGCGACGCTGGACACGACGACCCGCTCGCTCTACCTCGAGGAGGCCGGCACCAGCGTGTCGCTGTCGGACACCGTCGGCTTCATCCGCGACCTGCCGCACAAGCTGGTCGAGGCCTTCAAGGCGACGCTGCAGGAAGCGGCCGACGCCGACCTGCTGCTGCATGTCGTTGACGCCGCCAGCCCGGTGCTGACTGAGCAGATGGAGGAGGTCGAGCGGGTGCTCGCCGAGATTGGCGCGCAGCACATCCCGCAGGTGCTCGTCTACAACAAGCTCGACCTGCTCGAGGAGACCCAGCGCCCGCGCCAGCTGCAGGACTGGCTCACGCGCATCGGCGGCGAGCATGGCGGCCAGCGGCTGCCTCGCCTCTTCGTCAGCGCGGTGCACGGCGAGGGGCTCGACGAGCTGCGCGCGATGATCGCGTCGCTGATGCAGGCCGAGCCGGTGCCCGAGTACGCGGGCCTGGACACCGATCTGGCGCAGGCGGGGGAGGGCGGCGGCGATGCTGACTTGAACCCGCAAGACCTGCCCCAAGATCCGCCAGACCCGCAGGATCATCCGCAGGGACGCACAGGCTGAGATCGCTCATCAATGCCCGATACTTGCAACAAGACTTCCTCATCAGGATGCGTATGAATCAAGACGATCGCCTGTCCGCCGCAGCCGACGGACGTGGCCCGCAGGGTGGAACCGGTGGCCTGCGCCGCCGGCTGGGGCTCTGGATGAGCAATGGCCGCAACGAAGGCCCGCCGGATCTGGACGAACTCTGGCGCGACTTCAACCGCAAGCTGTCTCGCCTGTTCGGTGGCCGCGGCGGCAATGAGGGCGGCGGCCCGTCGGGCAATGGCGGCGGCAACCTGCAGCCCGACATGAAGGGCGCTGGCATCGGCGTCGGTCTGGTGATCGGCGTCGTCGCGCTGGGCTGGCTGGCCAGTGGCGTGTTCATCGTGCAGGAAGGCCAGCAGGGCGTGATCACCTCGTTCGGCAAGTACAGCCGCACCGTGGACGCTGGCATCCAGTACCGCCTCCCGTATCCGTTCCAGGCGCACGAGGTCGTGTCGTTCACGCAGCTGCAGACCGTCGACGTCGGCCGCAATTCGGTGGGCCAGGCCTCGGGCCTGCGCGACTCGTCGATGCTGACGCAGGACGAGAACATCATCGACATCCGCTTCACCGTGCAATACCGGCTGAAGGACTCGCGCGACTACCTGTTCGAGAACGTCAACACCGATGACGCCGTGACGCAGGCCTCCGAGTCGGCGGTGCGCGAGATCGTCGGCCGCAGCAACATGGACTCGGTGCTGTACGAGCAGCGCGACGCGATCGCCACCGACCTGGCCAAGTCCATCCAGGCGCAGCTCGACCGGCTGAAGACCGGCATCCAGATCGTCAACGTGAACGTCAGCAGCGTGCAGCCGCCCGAGCAGGTGCAGGCCGCGTTCGACGACGCCGTCCGTGCGACCGCCGACCGCGAGCGCCTGAAGAACGAGGGCGAGGCCTACGCCAACAACGTGATCCCGCGCGCGCAGGGCCAGGCGGCCCGCCTGCGCGAGGACGCCGAGGCCTACCGCGCCCGCGTCGTCTCGTTCGCCGAGGGCGATGCCCAGCGCTTCAAGTCCGTGCTGGCCGAGTACCAGAAGGCGCCCGCCGTGACGCGCGACCGTCTCTACATCGACACGATGCAGCAGGTCTATTCGCGTGTGACCAAGGTGATGGTGGACTCGCGCAGCGGCTCCAACCTGCTGTACCTGCCGCTGGACAAGCTCGTGCAGCAGTCCCAGTCCGGCCAGGGCACGGTCACCACGACGGCCCCGACGCCCGTCATCCCGACCGATCCGGCCACCGCCGGCGCCAGCCCGCTGAGCACCGATCCACGCTCGCGCGACAGCATGCGCAGCCGCGATCGCGACGGCCGCTGATCGACAGGAGCCCACAACAATGAATCGCATCGTCTCCGTCGTCGTCGGCCTGCTGATCCTGTTCATGATCGCCAGCTCGACGCTGTTCGTCGTCGACCAGCGCCAGTTCGCGGTCGTCTACTCGCTGGGCGAGATCAAGGAAGTGATCACCGAGCCCGGCCTCAAGTTCAAGCTTCCGCCCCCGCTGCAGAACGTGGTCTTCCTGGACCGCCGCGTGCAGACGCTGGACAGCGCCGATCCGCGCGCGATCTTCACCGCCGAGAAGAAGAGCATCGTCATCGACTGGCTGGTGAAGTGGCGCATCGTCGACTCGCGCCAGTTCATCCGCAATAGCGGTCCCAGCATGCGCAACCTGGAGTCGCGCCTGAGCCCGATCGTGCAGGCCGCGCTGAACGAGGAAGTGACCAAGCGCACCGTGCGCGCGGTGCTCGCGACCGAACGCGAGAAGGTCATGCTCGACGTGCGCAAGCGCCTGGAGGAAGAGGCCAAGCAGTTCGGCATCGAGATCGTCGACGTGCGGGTCAAGCGCGTGGACTTCTCGGCCAGCATCACCGAGTCGGTCTACAACCGGATGAAGTCGGAACGGGCGCGCGTGGCCAACGAGCTGCGCTCCACCGGTGCCGCCGAGGGCGAGAAGATCAAGGCCGATGCCGACAAGCAACTGGTGATCATCACCGCCGAGGCGTATCGCGACGCGCAGAAGATCATGGGCGAGGGCGACGCCAAGGCCTCGGCGCTGTATGCCGACGCGTTTGGCCGCGACCCGCAGTTCGCGCAGTTCTTCCGTTCGCTGGACGCGTATCAACGCTCGTTCCAGAACAAGAGCGATGTGATGGTGCTCGATCCATCGAGCCAGTTCTTCAGCACGATGCGCAACGGGGGCCCAGGCGCCCCGGCCGCCGCGCCGAAGAAGTGATCGCCGCTGCGGCGCACCGGTCTTCGGACCGGGCGCCGCGCGGTCGTTGCGCCATTGCGCCGTGAGGTGGCAACCGGGGAGGGCGTGCTCATCATGAGCGGCGACAAGTGGCTGGCGGCGCTGGCGCTGCTGCTGATCATGGAAGGGCTGATGCCCTTCCTGAATCCCGGCGCATGGCGCCAGCTGTTCGCCAAACTGTTGGCGATGAACGACGGTCAACTGCGTTTCCTCGGGCTGGCCAGCGTGCTGTGCGGCGGCTTGCTGCTGTTGCTGCTCTGAGCGGCGGTTCCGAGGAGCGGGGCCCTGCGGGAGGCATCGCGGCGGCTGTCGCGAAGCCTCGGTGAACCGTTGACGAATCCGCGCCGGACCCGCGCGTCGGGGGCTCGGCCGCCGTGGTTCGCCGCGACCCCGGTACAATGCCGTTTTTAACCCCTCCCTGAACGTCCATGGCCTCTGCTTGGCTGCTGCCCGAGCACATTGCTGACGTCCTGCCCTCCCAGGCTCGCCGCATCGAAGAACTGCGGCGCGAATTGCTGGACATGGCGCGGACCTACGGTTGCGAGCTGGTGATGCCCCCAATGCTGGAGCATCTCGACTCGCTGCTTTCCGGCACCGGTCAGGCGCTGGACCTCAAGACCTTCAAGCTCGTCGACCAGCTCTCCGGTCGCAGCCTGGGCCTGCGCGCGGACACCACGCCGCAAGTGGCCCGCATCGACGCTCACCTCCTGAACCGCGCCGGCGTGACGCGCCTGTGCTACTGTGGCCCCGTGCTGCATACCCGGGCTGAAGGCCTGACGGCGACGCGCGAACCGTTGCAGTTCGGCGTCGAGATCTACGGCCATGCCGGTCTGGAGGCCGACCTCGAAGCGCAGGAGCTCGCGATCGACGCGATGCAGCGTGCCGGGTTGAGACAGCTCGTGCTGGACCTGGGCGACGCGCGCCTGGTGCGCGGCGTTCTCGGCGATCACTCGCTGAGCGAAGACCGCCTGAGCACGCTGGTGGCCGCGATGGCCGCCAAGGACGCGGCGGGCGTGGCCGCTTTCTCCGACGAACTCCCGGACGACGTGGTTGCCGCGCTGCAGACGCTGCTGCGTCTGTATGGCGGCACCGAGGTGCTGGCCGACGCGCGCCGAGCGCTGCCCGCCAATGCGCTGGTCACGGCCGCGCTGGACGATCTGGACTGGCTGATCCACCACCTGCGCGCCGCGTATCCCGACGTGCGCATCGGCGTGGACCTCGCGGACCTGCCGGGCTTCGGCTATTACAGCGGTGTCCGTTTCGCCTTGTACGCGGAGGGCGGCAGCGATGCGGTCCTGCGCGGTGGCCGCTACGACGAGGTCGGCGCGGTCTTCGGCCGCCGGCGTCCGGCGGTCGGCTTCAGCCTGGATCTGAAGACGCTGGTGGGGCTGATCCCCGCCACCTCGCTGCGGGCCGCGGTGCGCGCCCCCTGGGGCGAGGCGCCCGACCTGCGCGCGGCGGTCCGCCGCCTGCGCGAGCAGGGCGAGACCGTGGTCTGCGTGCTGCCAGGCCACGAACAAGAGAACGACGAGTTCGAATGCGACCGCGAGCTGGTTCAGGCCGGCGGTCAATGGGTGCTGCGATCGCTCTGAGCGACGCGATCCGCCCCTCCTCCCCCTCAACCTCAATTCATCGGAAGAACGTCATGCAAAGCAGTGAGATCGCGCGCGGCCGCAACGTGGTGGTCGTCGGCACCCAGTGGGGTGACGAGGGCAAGGGCAAGGTGGTC
>Ga0209257_1001693_pt1 | contig 24766 bp, 24 predicted proteins | sample AraplaCvi_mCL_r2_FD_184277 | JGI IMG/M metagenome (GOLD analysis project Ga0209257, IMG submission 184277) | Arabidopsis root microbial communities from North Carolina, USA - plate scrape MF_Cvi_mCL_r2 (SPAdes) (version 2) | ecosystem: Host-associated > Plants > Roots > Endosphere | place: USA...
CCGAGCAAGCCGCCGCCATGCACTGGATCGACCTTCGCAGCGACACCGTCACCCAGCCCACCGACGCCATGCGCGAGGCGATGATGCGCGCGCCCGTCGGCGACGACGTGTACGGCGAGGATCCGACCGTCAACGCCCTGCAAGCGCGGCTGGCCGATGAACTGGGCTTCGAGGCCGGCCTGTTCGTGCCCAGCGGCACGCAGTCCAACCTGATCGGCCTGATGGCGCACTGCCAGCGTGGCGACGAATACATCGTCGGCATGGACGCGCACACCTACAAATACGAAGGCGGCGGCGCGGCGGTGCTCGGCTCGATCCAGCCGCAGCCCATCGTCCAGGCCGCCGACGGAACGCTGCCGCTGGATGTCGTGGAGCGCGCGATCAAGCCGGTCGATCCGCATTTCGCATACACGCGACTGCTGTGCCTTGAGAACACCTGGCACGGTCGCGCGCTGCCATTGCAGTACCTCTCCGATGCGCGCGCGCTGTGCGACCGTCGTGGGCTTGCGTTGCATCTGGACGGCGCGCGCATGTTCAACGCGGCCGTCGCGCTGGGCGTCGCGCCACGCGAGATCACGAAGTATTTCGACAGCGTCTCGGTCTGCCTGTCGAAGGGACTCGGCGCGCCGGTCGGCTCGGTGCTGCTGGGCACGCGCGCGCTGGTCGAAACGGCGAAGCGCTGGCGCAAGGTCGTGGGCGGCGGCATGCGCCAGGCGGGATTGCTTGCGGCAGGCGCGTCGTACGCGCTGGACCATCACGTCGCGCGACTGGCCGAGGATCACGCACGCGCCGCGCGACTGGCCGACGGATTGCGGGGATTGTCCGGCGTGCAGGTCGTCGCGCAGCACACCAACATGGTGTTCATCGACGTGCCGGTGGAACGCCACGATGCGTTGCGCCGTGCGCTGGACGACGCGCGCATCCGCGTGTCGATCGGCTACACGCCCGCGATCCGCCTGGTCACGCACCTGGACATCGGCGACGACGACGTCGCGCGCACGGTGCAGGTGCTGCGCGAATTCGCTTCGAACTGACCCGCGCGCCCCTTCGCCGTAAATGACGAAGGGGCGCGTCGTCGGCATCAGCGCGGCGCGACGACCACCACGTACTGGACCGAAGAGCCGCTGTACTGCGGCTGGTACCACGTGCTCCCGCACTGCTGGTACGCAATGCCGTTGACCACGACCGAAGCGCACGACGGCGGCACCGAATGCACGATCGAGCCGATCGCGGCGGCGGTCACCGCAACCGTCGTCGTCACCGCGGCGGCGGTCGCGACGGGGTGGTCGTAATACCAGTTGTCGTGATGGTCGCAGCAGCCGTGGTCGTCGACGTTGACGTTGACGTTCCGGTTGACGTTGATGTTGCGGTCGTCGATGTTCCGGTTCTCCACGCCGCGGCTCTCAACGCCGCGGTTCTCAACGCCACGGTTGTCGAAGTTGCGGTTCACGCTGGTGTTCGCGCCACGCACGAACTGGCCGCGCGCGGCGGCGTCCGGCGTCGACAGCAGGCCGACCGATGCGACAAGCGCCGGAAGAAGGATGGCGAAACGGTAACGGCTCACGGCGATTTCTCCTCGATGACGGCGACCTGCACCAGTTCGATGCGCTGCGCACCGGCCGGCGGCGTGAATGCGAACGTGGACGGCGCGGCGGCCGCCGAGGTATTCCACGTCAGCGTCGTGGCGTACTGCGGACGCGCCGCGTCCGTCGTCGTCGTGATGACGATCCGGCGCGGTACCGGCTGCGCACCGTCGGCGATCCACACCTGCCAGTCCGTAGCGCCCTGGCGGAACACGTACTGGTGCGTCGCCACGCCGCCAATGGTGGCCGGCCCGACCGCGGCGGCGCTGCCAAGCGCGGACGTCGGCGCCTGCTTCGTACCCCACAGGAACAGGTCGGCCAGCGGCAGTTCGATGCCGTACTTCGACGCGGCGACGTTCACCAGCTCATGCAGCGTGGCCGGCGCGTCGACGGTCGCGAAGTACTTGTCCTTCGGGCCGTAGACGGTGAGCGTATGGCCGTCGTAGTAGACGTCGCGCTCCTTGTGGTCGCTGCGGACCTGCATGCGCAGGCCATCGGGCACGCGCACCTGGTAGTCCAGCGTGCCCGGAATCTCGACCAGTTCGCCCTCTTCGGTGACCAGGTCGAAGGTGCTGTCGCCCTTCACCGAGAAGGTCTTCAGGCTGCGCAGGTACGCGCCCATGCGGTCGAGCGCGGCGACGGCATCGGCGTCGACGGCTTCGACATCGACCGGCCTGGCGTCGGCTGCGTTCGCAACGGTCGCGTTGGCCGTGGCCTGCGTTGCGGTCGTGGACGTTGCGTCCGGGGTTTGCACGGCGCAGCCGAGCGGCGCCGTGGTCAGCAGGACCAGCAGGCCGATGGCGGGCACGGCTCGCCACGACGCCGTCCCGCGACGCGATTGGATGGATTTCATCAAGTGCTCCTGATCGAAGTGACATCGCGCACCGCATTGGCGCGCGACGCCGGCAGGACATCACGCGTGATGTCCCGTGTCGATCAGGAAGATTCGCGGCGATCAGCGCGTCGCGACGACGCGCTGCGAGGTCACTTCGACAACCACCGGATCATGGTGTCGACCATGCCGCGATACGGCGGCTTGAGCAGGTCGCTGCCGGCGAAACTGCGCTGGCGGAACACCGGGAGCAGCTTGCTGAAGGTGTCGAAGCCGGTGCGTCCGTGGATCGCGCCGATGCCGCTGGGCCCGATGCCGCCGAAAGGCAGGTCGTGCGCGCCGAAATGCAGCAGCGTGTCGTTCACCGTGACACCGCCGGCGAGCGTGCCCGACACGATGCGGTCGATGTTGCGCGCATCGTTGCTGAAGGGGTACAGCGCGAGCGGGCGGTCGAACGAGCGGATGCGCTCGATGGCCTCGTCCAGCGTGCGGTAGGTGATGATCGGCAGGATCGGCCCGAAGATCTCGTTGCGCATCACGTCGCTTTCCAGCGGCGGTTCGGCCAGCAGCGTCGGCGGGAAGATGCGCTCGTTCTCCATGCGCGTGCGCGAAGGCGCATCGAGCATCGAGGTCAGCGGTTCCACGACGATCGTGCCGCGTGCGCGGGCGTCGTCGACGTAACCGCGCAGGCGCGCGTACTGCGCGTCGTTGATGATGCGCGTGTAGTCGCGGATCGATTCCGGACGCGTCGCATCGAAGCCGGGGTAGCGGGCCACCACTTCGTCGCGGATCGCCTCGACGAAGGCGCCGGCGCGCGTTTCGTCGACCAGCACGTAGTCCACGCCGATGCAGGTCTGCCCGGCGTTGAACCACTTGCCGGTGGCGATGCGCGATGCGGCCTTGGCCAGCTCGAAATCCGGACACACGATGGCCGGTGCCTTGCCGCCCAGTTCCAGCGTCACCGGCGTGAGGTTCGGCGCGGCCGCGGCCATGACCTTGCGGCCGACCGCGGTGGAACCGGTGAACAGCAGGTGGTCGAACGGCAGCGCGGCGAACGCGGCGCCGAGTTCCGCCCCGCCCAGCGCGACGGCGACGCGGTCGGCCGGAAACACCTCCGACAACAGTTCGCGCATCCACTGGCTGGTGCGCGGCGTGTGTTCGGACGGTTTGAGGTAGACGTGGTTGCCGGCGGCGATGGCCGAAATCAACGGCACCAGCGCGAGGTTCACCGGGTAATTCCACGGCGAGAGGATGCCGACGACGCCGACCGGCTCGGGCACGATGCGTGCGCTCGCCGGCCAGAAACGCCAGCCCACCGCAGCGCGGCGCGGCTTCATCCACCCGCGCAGGTGGCCAAGCGCGTGGTCGAGTTCGGCCAGCACGATCATGCCTTCGGACAGCAGGTTCTCGTGTTCGCTGCGATGGCCGAAGTCGGCGCGGATCGCCGCGTTCATCGAATCCATGCGCGAACGGAACACATCGCGCAGGCGCACCAGGTCGGCGCGGCGCTGGGCGTGGTCGGGCTTGCGGGCCTGCCACGCGGCGCGAAGGCGTGCGCGGGTGGTGGCCAGTTCGTTGAGCGGCGTGTCGGCGGTGATGTCCATGCGGTCGAGTGTAGTCCGCCGTTGCGGCGCTCCGCAGGGGCGAAACCGGCGCTGGCCGGGGGGCGACGCGGCCGTGTGTGAATGGGGAGAACGGGGCTGTTGGCCTTCGCTCTCCGGCCGTCATGTTTGCGAAAGCCGGAGTCCATGTTTGCGTGCGCCGACGCAGGCGCCCGCCGGCGCAAGCTTCGACCCGCGGCACTCACGCTAGACTTCCCGCATGACCCTGCGCCCTTACCTCGACACCTTTCCCGCCATCGGCGAACGCGTCTACATCGATCCGGCGGCAACCGTCATCGGCGATGTGACGCTGGGCGACGACGTGTCGGTCTGGCCGGGCTGCGTGATCCGCGGCGACGTCAATTCGATCCACATCGGCGCCCGCACCAACGTACAGGACGGCACCATCATCCACGTGACGCACGAGGGCCCTTACACGCGGCCCGGCGGCCTGCCGACGGTGGTCGGCAACGACGTCACCATCGGCCATGGTGTGATCCTGCATGCCTGCATGCTCGAGGACTTCTGCCTGATCGGCATGGGCGCGCGCATCCTCGACGGCGCGCGTGTGCACCGGCGCGGCTTCGTCGGCGCCGGTGCGGTGGTTGCGCCGGGCAAGCAGGTGGGCGAGGGCGAACTGTGGCTGGGCAATCCGGCGCGGCTGGTCCGCCGCCTGGACGACCGCGAGATCGAACAGTTGCACTACAGCGCCGCGCACTATGTACGATTGAAGGACCGCTACCTCGGCATGACCGGGTAACGGGCGGCAGGTCGCGGCAGGGGGTCGCGGCCACCGCAACACGGATGCCCGGCATGGGCATCGCGCAGGGAACGGGGCACATGGAAAGTTACCAATACCGCAATCCGTACGCGGCGACGACCGCGCAGGTGGTCGCTGCGAAGGTCTGCCGCCAGACGCCGGAGCCGGCCGATCGCGAAGGCTGAGCCTGCCGCGCCGCGCCCGAATGCGAATCGTCCGATGGAACGCGCGATGTCACGCAAGCAGATTCGGTACCGCGCAATCCGATCAAGGGAGCTGAAGGTGAGCGATCCCCGCTGCAACGTCGACGCCATCATCGTGAACCACTGATGCTCGACACCTACCGCGAAGTCATCACGCCGGAAGGCGTGGCCCTCCACCTGCCCGCCGCCGGCCCCGTGCCGCGCGCGCTGGCGTGGGCTGTCGATTTCGCCGTGCGCGCCGCGGCGATGATGGTGATGGGCATGTTCGCGGGCGCATTCGGCCGCGGCGGCATTGGCTTCTACGCCGTGGCGATGTTCCTGGTGTACTGGTTCTATCCGGTGCTGTTCGAGGCGCTGTGGAACGGCCGCACGCCGGGCAAGCGCGCGCTCAACCTGCGCGTGATCGCCGCCAACGGCGCGCCCGTCGGCTGGCTCGCGGCGTTCACGCGCAACCTGCTTCGCGTCGTCGACATGCTGCCGGTGGCCTACGCCACCGGACTCGTGGCGAGCCTGGTCGATCCGTGGGGACGTCGCCTGGGCGACATGGTCGCCGGCACGCTGGTCGTGCACGAGGCCCATCCGCGCGATCCGCAGCCCGCGGTCGTCGATACCGCACTCGCGCCGTCGATCGCGCTGCGTCCGTACGAACAGGTTGCGCTGGTCGCCTTCGCCGAACGCGCCCCGCGCCTGGGCGAAGCGCGGCAGGCCGAGCTGGCCGATCTCGCCGAACCGCTCACCGGCGCGCGCGGACCGCTGGCGGTGACCCGCCTGTATCGCATGGCGAACTGGTTGCTGGGGCGGCGCTGACGCATGAAGCAGGAGCACTTCGTCCAGCGCCACCAGTCCGAGTGGACCGCCTTCGAGCACTGGCTCGATGGGCGCGGCGAAAGCGCGCGCAAGGCACGCGCCGAGCGCCGCAGCTGGCACGGCATGTCCGATGCCGACATGCCCTCGCGCTATCGCCGCCTGTGCCAGCAGCTCGCGCTCGCGCGGCGACGCGGCTACAGCCCGGTGGTGACCGATCGCCTCCAGACGCTGATGCATCGCGGACACAGCCTGCTGTACCGCACGCCCGTGCCGCACTGGCGACGCGCGGCGGAGTTCCTGATCGCCGGCTTCCCGCGCCTGGTGCGCGCCGAACGCGGCTGCATGCTCGCGGCCTTCGCGCTGTTCTGGATCCCGCTGGTGGTGATCTTCGCCGCGATCCAGTGGCAGCCGGAGCTGTCGTCCTCGCTGTTCGATCCCGTGCAGCTGCTGCAGTTCGAACACATGTACGACCCGGCCGATCCGGCGCGGAAGCTCGGCCGCGACAGCGGCACCGACGTGGCGATGTTCGGCCATTACGTCTGGAATAACGTCAGCATCGGCTTCCGCACGTTCGCCAGCGGCCTGATCGCCGGCATCGGCTCGATCGTGGTGCTCATCGTCAACGGCGTGATGATCGGCGGCGTCGCCGGGCATTTGCAGGCGGTAGGTCACGGCGACCCGTTCTGGCGTTTCGTCGCGGCGCACTCGGCGCCCGAACTCACGGCGATAGTAATCGCCGGCGGCGCTGGCCTGCGGCTGGGCCTGTCGCTGATCGCGCCCGGCCAGCGCCGTCGCGCGGACGCGTTGATCGAAGGCGGACGCCGCGGTGCGCTGCTGTGCGTGGGCGTGCTGGCGATGCTGGTGTTCGCCGCGTTCGTCGAGGCGTTCTGGTCGTCGATCGCGTGGATGCCGGCGTGGATCAAATACAGCGTCGGCGGCGTGCTGTGGACGCTGACCGCAGCGTGGCTGCTGCTGGGTGGACGCAACCGGCCCGCGGAGGACGCGGGCGCATGAGGATCGAATCGCTCACCGTTGCGTTGCGTCCGCGCACGGCGTGGGAAGCGGTCGAACTCGGCACCGCGCTGGTGCGGCGCCACGCGTCGGCGATCTGGAAGCCGTGGCTGCTGCTCACGCTGCCGGTGTTCGTGCTGTTGAACGCGATGGCGTGGGCGATCGATTCGATGTGGCTCGCGTTCTTGCTGATGTGGTGGCTGAAGCCCGCATTCGACCGGATCCCGCTGTTCGTGCTGTCGCGCGCGGTGTTCGGTGATGTGCCGACGACGCGACAAACACTCGCGGCGCAGCGGAGCTGGGGGCTGTCATGGCTCCCAGGCTATCTGCTGTGGCGCCGCCTGAGCCCGTTGCGTTCGCTGAACCTGCCCGTGGATTTCCTCGAAGGCGCGCGCGGACGCGATGCACGCGAACGCCGCCGCGCACTCGGCGCACCGGTCACCGGCGTCGCCATGCTGGTCACGCTGGCGTGCCTGCTGTTCCAGCTCGCCGTGTTCGTGGGACTGGCCTCGCTCGCCATCGTGTTCATCCCCGACGAGTACCTGCGCGACGTGCTCGGCCGCGCATGGGCGATGCTCAAGGAAGCGCCCGCGTGGCTCGGATTGTTGTCGAACACGCTGGCATGGATCGCGACAGGCCTGATCGAGCCGTTCTATGTCGGCGCCGGTTTCGGCCTGTACCTCAACCGTCGCACCGAGGTGGAGGCGTGGGACATCGAACTCGCGTTGCGCCGCCTGCGCGACCGCCTGCTGCGCGGCGCGGCGCCGTTGCTGCTGGTGTTCGCGCTGGGCATCGCGTTTGCGCCGAACGCGGTGCACGCGCAGGACGCGGACGATTCGCAGGACACTGAAGATGTGCAGGACCGCTCCACGTATCCGAAGGATCCGGAAGACGAGGAAGCCCCGCGCGTCACGCTGCAGCAGGTGTTCGGTCGCGTTGCCGACGAGCGCGGCCTGCGCGACGGAGTGAACGCGCAGATGACGCCGCAACCCGCGCCGCCGACGATGACCGTTGGGCCCGGCGGCGGCGGCGCGACGGGCGGGCAGGGCGGTGCGGCCGGCAACGGACGTGGGCTCGCGGGCGACGGAAGCCTGCGCCGCGCGGTGGGCAAGGCGTACGCCGATCCGACTGTCTCGCCCAAGCGCAAGGTCGTCAGCTGGAAGAAGCGCGACGAGAAGAAGCCCGACCCCGAGAAGAAATTCCAGCCGCCGCCGTTTGGCTGGCTCGGCGAGATCATTGCCACCGTCGGCGAATACGGCCTGTGGGCCGTCGTGATAGCGCTGGTCGGCGTGCTGCTCGCGACGGCGCCGCGATGGCTGGCATGGTTCCGCGGCAGCCTTGCGCGCGAGGCCCGCGAAGACGAAGTGCGCCGCGACCGCACCGACGAACCGGAGCAACCGCTGCCCGACGACATTGCCGCTGCAATCCGCCGCCTGTGGCGCGAAGGCCGCCAACGCGAAGCGCTCGCGATGCTGTATCGCGCCAGCGTGGAAACGATGGTCGCCCGAACGCAGGCCGTGCTCGTGCCCGGCGCGACCGAAGCCGAAGTGCTTCGTGTCTCGCGCAAGCTGCCGCTGGACGCGGATCGCGACGCCTTCGCCCGCGCCGTGCGCACCTGGCAGTACGCGGCGTACGCGCACAGCTTCCCGGAAGGCGATGATTTCGAATCGCTGCTCGTCGATCTCGCCTCGCGCTTCGGCTGGTCCGCATCCGCGCGCAGTGAAGGGAGCGTGCCTGCATGAAGGTCACGCGCCGGCATGGATTGATTGCGCTCGCCGTCGTGGCCATCGCCGGCCTGCTGGCCGCCGGTTTCGCATGGTGGCTGCGCAATTACGAGCGCACCGAGGAATGGAAGGACCTGCCGCGCACCGGCGAGGCCGCCCGCAATCCGCTGTACGTGCTCAAGCTGGCGCTGATCGCCGACGGCGTGCAGGCGCAGTCGCGTCCACGGTTGCAGCTGGATGAGGTGAAGCTCGGAGAGCGCGACACGGTGCTGCTCTACAACGACCCGCGCACGCTCGGCGACAAGGACGAAGCGACGCTGCTCGCGTGGGTCGAGCGCGGCGGCCACCTGCTGGTGCGCACGCCACCGCCGGGCCCGCTGGACGTCGAGCAGTCGCTGCCGGTGCTCGGCGCGTTCGGCGTGCATCCGCGCTCGGACCAGCTGTGCGCCGGGCTCGATGTCGACGGCGAGGATCCGCACGCCGAGTTCTGCCGCGGCCGGCGCCTGGACGTGGATAACCTGGAGTCCACCGCGTCGCTGCACTGGGGCGATGAATCCATCGGCTACGTCTTCGCGCGCATTCCGCACGGGCGCGGCCACGTCGACGTACTGTCGGACTTCGACTTCCTCGACAACGATTCGCTGAAGGACGGACCGCACATCGCGCTCACGCGGCAGCTGCTGGATCCGAACTATCGCGCTGGCACCGTACATCTGGTCTACGAGGCGCAGATGCCCTCGTTCTGGTGGACGCTGGCGCGCGAACACTGGCGCGTGTGGCTGCCGTTGCTGCTGGCGCTGATGGCGTGGCTGTGGCGGCGCTCGCTGCGCTTCGGTCCGCTGCTGGCGTCGCCTGCACTGGAGCGGCGTTCGCTGCTCGAACACGTCACCGCCAGCGGCGAACACATCTACCGCTATGGCTACGCGCACCTGCTGCACGAAGCCGCACGCAAGGCCTTCCTCATGCGACTGCGCCGCCGCGATCCGCAGGCCGCCGCGCTGGACGGCGAGGCGCAGGCGGCGATGCTCGCCGAGCGTTTCGGCCTGCCGCCGGCCGAGATCCGCGACGCCCTGTCCACGCCCATCGCACGCGACCACGCCGCATTCCGCAGCCGCATCGCGATGCTGATGCGCATGCGCAACTCCCTCTGACCCGAGTTTCGAACCGAGAACACGCCATGAACGCCGACGCCGCTCCCGCTCCCATCGTTCCGATCACCGGCCAGGCGCTGGCCGCACGCGCGGCCGCGGTGCGCGATGAAGTCGGCAAGGCCTTCATCGGCCAGGAGGCGGTGCTCGACCAGATCCTGATCGCCCTGCTCGCCGGCGGCCACGTACTCATCGAAGGCGTACCCGGCCTGGGCAAGACGCTGCTGGTTCGCGCGCTGTCGAGGGCGATCGATTGCAGCTTCGCCCGCGTGCAGTTCACGCCCGACCTCATGCCCAGCGACATCAGCGGCCACGCGGTATGGAACCCGAAGTCGGAGACGTTCAACATCCGCCGCGGCCCGGTGTTCACCAACCTGCTGCTGGCCGACGAGATCAACCGCGCGCCGGCGAAGACGCAGTCGGCGCTGCTGGAAGCGATGCAGGAGCTGCAGGTCACCATCGAAGGCCACAGCTTCCAGCTCACGCCGCCGTTCCTCACGCTCGCCACGCAGAACCCGGTCGAACAGGAAGGCACGTATCCGCTGCCCGAAGCGCAGCTCGACCGCTTCCTGCTGAAGGTGCTCATCGGCTATCCCACGCGCAGCGACGAGAAGCGCATGGTCGCGGCCGTGAGCCAGGGGCGCGCTGCGTCGGACTTCGACCTGTCGCAGGTGGCGCGCGTGCTCGGGCCGCAGGAGATCGTCGCGATGCAGGCCGGCACCGCGATGGTGGCGGTAGACGACGCGGTGATCGATTACGCGGTACGCATCGTGGCGGCCACGCGCGACTGGGCCGGCATTTCGCTCGGCGCCGGCCCGCGCGGCAGCCTCGCGCTGGTGCGTGCGGCACGTGCGCAGGCGGTGCTGTCGGGCCGCGATTTCGTCACGCCCGACGACGTGCGCGAAATCGCCAAGCCCGCGCTGCGCCACCGCATCGCGCTGGCGCCGGAGCTGCAGATCGAAGGCCAGTCGCCGGACGACGTGCTGCACGCGTTGCTGGCCAAGGTCGAGGCGCCGCGGAAGTAATCCTTGATGCAAACCGCCGCCCACACGCGTTCCTTTCCACGTCCCGCGCCCTTCGTGCTGGCGTTGCTGACGCTGTGGTCGATGCTGGGCATCGCCGTCGCATTCGGATTCGCCACGTCGGTGCAGTGGCAACTGGTGGGCATCGCGCTCGCGGTATTGCTGCTGCTCGACCTCGCGTTGCTCTGGCGCGCGCCCACGCCGCAGGTCGAGCGCCGGTTGGCCGATACCTGGCCGATCGGCATCGAACGCCCGGTGACGCTGTCGCTGGAAACGCCGCAAGGCATGACGCTGGATGTGTTCGACCTGCATCCGGGCGGCTGGTCGATGCAGGGTCTGCCGCGTCGCCTGCGCCTGAAGCGTGGCGAGATCGCCTCGCTCGACTACCAGCTGCGCGCGAAGGCACGTGGCGATTTCCGCTTCGACGGCGTGCAGCTGCGATTGCATTCGCCGCTGCGGTTGTGGTGGCAGTCGCGCGTCGCAGGTGAAGTGCAGGACGTGCGCGTGTTCCCCAACTTCGCGCCGCTGGCCAAGTTCGCGATGTTCAGCGCGGACCAGGCGTCGCGCCTGGTCGGTGCGCACCTGCGCCGGCGTCGCGGCGAGGGCACGGATTTCCACCAGATGCGCGAATACCGCATCGGCGACAGCCTGCGCCAGATCGACTGGAAGGCGACGGCGCGCGCGCGACGGTTGATCTCGCGCGAATACCAGGACGAGAAGAACCAGCAGCTGGTGCTGCTGCTCGACACCGGTCGCCGCCTGCTCGCGCGCGACGGCGAGCTTGCGCATTTCGACCATGTGCTGGATGCGGCGCTGGTGGTGGCGTACCTGGCGCTGCGGCAGGGCGATGCGGTGGGCCTGCTCGCCAGCGGTGGCGCGGATGCGTGGGTGCCGCCGCGGCGTGGCGTGGGCGCGATCGACGAACTCCTCCGCGCGACGTATGCGATGCAACCGCAGCCGGTGGCGACGGACTTCCTCGCCGCGGCGACGGCCCTTTCGGTGCGGCAGCGTCGCCGTTCGCTGGTGATGCTGGTGACCAACCTGCGCGACGAGGACATGGACGACCTGCTCGCAGCGGTGTCGCTGCTGCGCAAGCGGCATCTGGTGTGCGTGGCGAGTCTGCGCGAAGGCTCGCTCGACGAGGCGCTGTCGGAGCCGGTGAGCGATCTGCCGGGTGCGATCCGCGCGGGTGCTACGGCGCAGTATCTCGACCAGCGCAACGCGGCGCACGAAGCGCTGCGCAATCATGGAGTGATGGTGCTGGACGTTGCGTGCGACCAGCTCGCTGCGTCGCTGGTGGAGCGGTATCTGGCGGTGAAGCGGGACGGGTTGTTGTAAGCGAACCTGCGCAGCGGTATGGCGCCGTCATCCGCTCCAACGTCCCAAGCGCTTCCATCGCCTCTTCACGCGACCTGCCACACATCTCGACCTCCGGCCGCAGCGACGCGCAGAACGCCGGCCGCTCCGGCTTGCCGAACAACCGGCAGCGATGGTCATCGTCCAGCTGCACGCACGGAATGCCGGCCGGCTTGCCATGCGGCATGCCGGGAATGGGAGAGTTGATCGACGGCGCGATGCAGCACGCGCCACATGCGACGCGGCAATCCATGACGAACAGGCTCAGTCGGCGGTGACGAGTTCCGCGCGGTGTTCGCGCAAGGTCGCGTACACCTCGTCGGTTTCCGGGCGCACGCCGTGCCAGCGCTGGAAGCTTTCGGCGGCCTGTTCGACCAGCATGCCGAGCCCGTCGATGCAGTCGTGCGAACCGGCCGCACGCGCCCACGCGAGGAACGGGATCGCGACCTCGCCATAGCTCAGGTCCACCGCCGCGGTGCGTGGATTCGCCAGCGCGATCGGCAGCGACGGCAGGCCGTCGGCGCGCGCGGCGGAAGTGGCATTCACGATCAGGTCGAAGGTGCCCAGCGTGTCGATGTCGCGCAGGTAACGCGGATGCACGCGGCCGGGCATCGCCAGCGCATCGGCCAGCGCGTCGGCGCGCTCGGGCGTGCGGTTGACGATGTAGAGATCGCCGATGCCCGCATCCAGCAGCGCCGGTGCGACGCCGCGCGCGGCACCGCCGGCGCCGATCAGCAGCGTGCGGCGCGAACGCAGGTCCAGGCCCTGGCGTTCGGTGAGATCGCGCACCAGGCCCGTGCCGTCGGTGTTGTCGCCTTCCCAGCCGGTGGCGGTGCGCACCAGCGTGTTCACCGCGCCGGCGCGGCGCGCGCGGTCGGTCAGCGTCGTGCAGACGCTCACCGCGCGGTTCTTGTGCGGCAGCGTGACGTTAGCCCCAAGGCCGCCCTCGGCCGCGAACTCCGCGACGATCGCGTCGAACAGCTGCGGGGGAGCGTCCATCGCGGCGTATTCCAGCGCGATCCCGGTCTGCCGGCCGAATGCGGCGTGGATGCGGGGCGACAGCGAATGCGCCACCGGATGGCCGATCACCGCGAAACGCTTGACCAGGGCCGGATTTGCGACGGAGGCGAAATTGGACACGGGGGACCCTCGCATAAACTGGAGTTCACAGACACAGGAGACGCACGATGCGACGCAGCCCGGCCTTTGTCAGCAGGCACCGCGTGTGCAGTGTAGTGGCGGCGCTCATCGCGGGCGGTATCGCGGTATCCGGCCCGGCGTCGGCCTTCCTTTCCGAATTCGGCATCGAAGGCATGGGCGTGGTATCGACCAAGGCCAGCGAGATCCGTGGCAGCGTCAGCCCGGACGGTCAGCATATCGTCTGGGGCAGCACCGATCGTGAAGGCGGCGCCGGGGGATGGGACCTGTGGCAGGCGCGCCTGAAGGACGGCCGCTGGCAGGACGCCCGTCCGCTGACGGTCAACTCGTCCGCCAACGATTTCGACCCGCTGTTCAGCGCCGACGGCCGCTGGCTGTACTTCTTTTCCAACCGGCCCGGCGGCGCGGGTGGCGACGATCTGTATCGCGCAGCGGTGAAGCCCGACGGCAGCTTCGGCGCGGCGGAAAACCTCGGCCGCGGCGTCAACACACGCGGCGACGAGTGGGCGCCGACACCGAGCCGCGACGGCCAGCACCTGCTGTTCGCCAGCGATGGCCACGGCGGCGCGGGCCGGCACGACCTGCTCGTGGCGCGCTGGGACGGGAACGCATTCGTCGATCCGAAGCCGGTACCGGGCATCAACACGAAGGCCGACGAATTCGACGCCGCCTGGCTCGGCGACGGCCGCACGCTGGTGTACGCGCGCTCGCAGGATCCGGCGACGAAGCCGGTGCGGCTGTACGTGGCGCATTGCGATGGCGCGCGCTACGTGGATGCGGGGCCGCTGGCGTTGTCGTTCAACACCGATGACGCGACCACGCTCGGCCCGGCGGTCGACTGGAACAAGCCGGGCGAGCTGCTGGTGAGCGGCGCGGCGAAGTCGCCGCGTGCGGGGAAGCTGGACCTGTATCGGATGAAGGCGCCGGCGGTGGCGGGGAAGGACGGGTGCGTGCTGTGACCCCGTCGCTTTCGCAGGATGGGTTTCGCAACGCGAAACCCATCGCGGTTGCGGTTGCGGGTGATCGATGGGTTTCGCGTTGCGAAACCCATCCTACGGGGATCGCCGCGACGTCCGACCCTTGTAGCCCGGGTAAGCGCAGCGCACCCGGGTTGGGCGTGACAGATCCCGGGTGCGCTGCGCTTGCCCGGGCTACAGCCCACCCGCCACGTCCACCAGGCTGCCCGTCATGTAGGACGCTTCATCCGACAGCAGCCAGACGATCGCACGCGCGATCTCTTCGGCTTCGCCGCCGCGCTGCATCGGAATGCGCGCCTTCACCCGATCCACGCGGCCCGGTTCACCACCGCTCGCGTGGATCTCGGTGTAGATCGAACCCGGCCGCACGCAGTTGACGCGGATCCCCTCGGCGGCGACTTCCTTCGCCAGGCCCACCGTGAGCGTATCGATCGCCGCCTTCGACGCCGCGTAATCGATGTACTCGTTCGGCGAACCCAGGCGCGCGGCGACCGACGAGACGTTGACGATCGCGCCGCCGTGTCCGCCGTGCCGCGTCGACATCCGTCGCACCGCTTCGCGCGCGCACAGGAAGCTGCCGACGACGTTTGCGTTGAACACGCGCGTCAGGCGTTCGGCATCCATCTCCTCCACGCGCATCTGGCGTTCGAGGATGCCCGCGTTGTTCACCAGCGCCGTGACCTCGCCGAAACGGCGGTCCACGGCGTCGAACATGCGCATCACATCCGCCTCGCGCCCGACATCGACGCCGACCGACATCGCTTCGCCGCCCTCGCGTTCGATCGCGGCGACGACCTCATCGGCGTCGGTCTCGCGATGACGGTAGGCGACGCAGACGCGATACCCCGCCTGCGCCGCGAGCTTCGCGGTGGCCGCGCCGATGCCGCGACTGCCGCCGGTGACGATGGCGATCCTGTTGCGCTCCATGCGACCTCCGGTTTGCTTCTTCAGCCGAATGCGGGCGCGTGGCCCGCGCCGTCATGCACCGATGCGTTTCAGGTACACATGCTGCGTCTTGGTGCGCTGGAAACCTTCGCGCTCGTAGAACGGATGCGACTCCGCACGCACGATGTTCGAGCGCACCATCACTTCGCCGATGCCGATTTCGCGTGCCCAGTCCAGCGCCGCATCCACCAGCGACTGGCCGATGCCGCGACGTCGCGCGGCGTCATCGACGACCAGGCCGACGATCTCCACGCGCTCGCCCGTTTCCAGCATCAGGCGGCGTTCGATCGCGATGAAGCCGAGCAACGTCGCGTCGTCGTCGGTGACGACGATCACCGGATGATCGGCCGAAATCAGCAGCCGGCGCAGGCGGCGTTCGAAGGCATCGGCCGCCTGCGGGTAGCCCAGCTGCGCCGAAAGACGCGCAAGCTCGGCCGCATCGTCGATGCGTGCGCGCCGCAGCGTGGCGCTCTTGGCCGACTCGCCCACGCTCAGCCTTCGCGCAGCCAGCGCGCCGCGTCGAGCGCGTAGTACGTCAGCACGCCGTCGGCACCGGCGCGCTTGAACGCGAGCAGCGCTTCCATCGCGGTCGCGCGTTCGTCGAGCCAGCCGTTCTGCGCGGCGGCCTTGAGCATCGCGTACTCGCCGCTCACCTGGTACACGTAGGTCGGCACGCGGAACTCGTCCTTCACGCGACGCACGATGTCCAGGTACGGCATGCCCGGCTTCACCATCACCATGTCGGCGCCTTCGTCCAGGTCGAGCGCGACTTCGTGCAGCGCTTCGTCCGAATTCGCCGGGTCCATCTGGTAGGTGTACTTGTTGCCTTTGCCCAGCGCCGCGGCCGAACCGACGGCCGCGCGGAACGGGCCGTAGAACGCGCTGGCGTACTTCGCGCTGTAGGCGAGGATGCGCGTGTTGATCAGGCCCGCCTCTTCCAGCGCGCCACGGATCGCACCGATGCGGCCGTCCATCATGTCGCTGGGCGCGACGACGTCGGCGCCGGCCTGCGCATGCGACAGCGACTGGCGCACCAGCGCTTCGACGGTGATGTCGTTGAGGATGTAGCCGCTCTCGTCGATCACGCCGTCCTGTCCGTGCGTGGTGTACGGATCGAGCGCGACGTCGGTGATGACGCCCAGGTCCGGGAAGCGCTGCTTCAACGCGCGCACGGCGCGCTGCACGATGCCGTCCTCGGACCAGGCGATGGCGCCGTCGGCTGTCTTGCGTTCGACGTCGGGCACGCCGAACAGCGTGATCGCGGGAATGCGCAGTTCGCTGCACTGCTCGGCGACGCGCAGCAGTTCGTCGATCGAAAGGCGCTCGACGCCGGGCATCGAGGCGACCGGATCGCGGCCGTCGCGCTCGTGCACGAAGACCGGGTAGATCAGGTCGTTGGCGGTGAGGACCGACTCGCGCATCAGGCGGCGCGAGAATTCATCGCGGCGCATCCGCCGCGGACGTGCATGGGGGTAGGTGCTCATGGCGCGACATTGTACGCCGGGTGTGGCGCCCTCCCCGGTACACGGGGAGGGGCAAATCGTCCCGGAGCGGAACCCGGGGCTAGACCGGATACACCCGATACCGCAAAGGCACCAGCCGCACGTCGCTGCCGGGCGCCGGCGTGGTGAGTCCCGGCGTCGCGGCGAAATCGAGTTCGACCGGACGCGTCTGGCCTTCGACGTGCAGCTCCAGCGTGATGCGGTCGGCGAGGCGGTACGCCGCCGTGACGCGCGCGCCGATGCCTTCCTCGCCGGTGCCGGGCGCGATGTCGTGCGCACGCGCGTACAGCTTCGCCGGGCCCTCGGCCACGCCGTCGGCGCTGAAGGTGCGCGCATGGCCCGGCAGGTGGAAACGGCCGCCGCGCACCTCGCCTTCGAGCACGTTCGCGCGCCCGATGAAGTCGAACACGTACGCCGATGCCGGATCGCTGTAGATCTCATCCGGCGTGCCGACCTGTTCGATGCGGCCTTCGCGCAGCACGACGATGCGATCGGCCAGTTCCAGCGCTTCTTCCTGGTCGTGCGTGACGAACAGCGTCGTCTGTCCCGTGCGCTCGTGCAGCTGGCGCAGCCAGCGGCGCAGTTCGACGCGCACCTTCGCATCGAGCGCGCCGAAGGGCTCGTCGAGCAGCAGCACGGTCGGGTCGATCGCCAGCGCACGCGCGAGCGCCACGCGCTGCTTCTGTCCACCCGACAGCTGTTCGGGATAGCGGTCGCCGAAGCCCGGCAGCTGGATCAGGCCGAGCAGTTCCTCCACGCGGCGCTTGATCGTCGCCTTGTCCGGACGCTTGCTGCGCGGACGGCTGCGCAGACCGAAGGCGATGTTCTCCGCCACCGTCATGTGCTTGAACAGCGCGTAGTGCTGGAACACGAAACCGACGTTGCGTTCGCGCAGGCTCAGGCGCGTCGCGTCGTCCCGGCCGAACAGCACCTGGCCGGCATCGGGATGCAGCAGCCCCGCGATCACGCGCAGCAGCGTCGTCTTGCCCGAGCCCGACGGTCCGAGCAGCGCCACCAGTTCGCCGGCCTGCACGTGCAAATCCACGCCGTCCAGCACCGCCACGCCGGTGTAGCGCTTGCTGAGCTGGCGCAGGTGCAGGTCCATGCCGCTCCGGGGCACGTGAGGTGCGGGATTGCCGGCGCCGAGCGTGACAGGTCCGACCGGCGCGGTCGAATGCGCGGCCGTCACATGGCTGGCGGGAACGGCGTGCGGGGCCGCGACGGGCGCGTCAGTGTCGACGATGGGATTTCGCAAGGGCGTCGCCATGGCGGGCCTCCAACCAGAACTTCAGGATCAACGTGATCAGGGCGAGTCCGGCCAGCAGCGAGGCGGCCGCGAAGGCGCCGGTGCTGTCGAACTCGTTGTAGAGGATCTCGATGTGCAGCGGCAGCGTGTTGGTGAGTCCGCGGATGTGGCCGGACACCACCGACACCGCGCCGAACTCGCCCATCGCGCGCGCCGAGCACAACAGCACGCCGTACAGCAGGCCCCATTTGATGTTGGGTAGCGTGACGCGGCGGAACATCGTCCAGCCGCCCGCGCCGAGCGAGCGCGCCGCCAGTTCCTCGTCCGCGCCCTGCTGCTGCATCAGCGGGATCAGCTCGCGCACCACGAACGGGAAGGTGATGAACAACGTCGCCAGCACGATGCCGGGGCGCGCGAACAGGATCTTGACGTCGTAATGCTGCAGCACCGACGCGAACCAGCCGCTGGAGCCGAACAGCAGCACCAGGCACAAACCCGCGACGACCGGCGACACCGCGAAAGGCAGGTCGATCAGCGACAGCAGCAGCTGCTTGCCGCGGAACTCGAAGCGCGTCACCGCCCACGCGGTGAAGATGCCGAACACCGCGTTCACGGGCACCACTATCGCGACGGTGAACAACGTGAGCTTCAGCGCCGACACCGCATCGGGCTGCGTCAGCGACGCCAGCCATGTGCCGAAGCCTTTCGCGAATGCCGCGCCGAGCACCATCAGCAGCGGAAGCACGACGAGCGCGAGCATCGCCAGCACCGCAAGCCCGATCAGTATCGCGCGCAGCCACGCCGGTTCCTGCAGATCATCGCGCTGGCGGAGTTCAGACATCGCGCTTGGCTCCCTTGCGTTCGTGCGCGAACAGCGACGGAATCGCGTTGATCGCCAGCAGGCACACGAACGACGCCGCGAGCAGCAGCGCTGCGATCGCGATGGCGCCTGCGTAGTCGTATTCCTCCAGGCGGATCGTGATGAGCAGCGGCGCGATCTCCGTCTTGTACGGCAGGTTGCCGGCGATGAAGATCACCGAGCCGTACTCGCCCAGCGCACGCGCGAACGCGAGCGAGAAGCCGGTGAGCAGCGCCGGAAGCAGTTCGGGCAGCACGACGCGTCGCAACGTCGTCAGCCGCGAGGCGCCCAGCGATGCGGCAGCTTCCTCCTGCTCGCGACCGAGCGCTTCCAACACCGGCTGTACCGTGCGCACCGCGAACGGCAGGCCGATGAAAATCAGCGCGATGACGATGCCCGTCTGCGTGTAGGCGATCTTGATGCCGAGCGGTTCGGTGTAGCGACCGACCCAGCCGTTCGCCGAATAGATCGCGGTGAGCGCGATGCCGGCGACGGCGGTGGGCAATGCGAAGGGAAGATCGACCAGCGCATCGAGCAGGCGGCGGCCGGGGAATCGATAGCGCACCACCACCCATGCGACCAGCGCGCCGACGGCGGAGGCGATCAGCGCGGCGACGAGCGACGCGGTGAAACTCAACTTCAGCGATGCCTGCACGCGCGGATCCTGGATCGCGCGCAGCCAGCCGTCCGCGCCGAGTCCCGCCGCACGGATCGCCAGCGCCGCCAGCGGCAGCAGCACGACCACGCTCAGCCAGGCCAGGCCAAGGCCGAGGCTCAGGCCGAAACCCGGCAACGGGCGTCGGCCTCTGCGGGTGATGATCGCGGGAAGTGCGAGTGTCGACATCGTGCCTATGAAGTCATCGAAGGTGTTGTGAGTTGGCAGGAATCACGAATCACGAATCACGAATCACGAATCACGAATCACGAATCACGAATCACGAATCACGAATCACGAATCATCGCGGCCGGTAGATCTTGTCGAAGAACCCGCCATCGGCGAAATGCTCCGCCTGCGCCTTCTTCCATCCGCCGAATGCCGTATCGATCGTCACCTGCTTCACCTGCGGGAAGCGCGCCAGTTCCGCGGCCGGCACCTTGTCCGGCTCGGCCGGGCGATAGCCGTGCTTCGCGGCGAGGCGCTGGCCTTCGGGCGTGTAGAGGAAGCGCAGGTACGCTTCGGCGACCTTGCGCGTGCCATGACGGTCCACGTTCTTGTCGACCCACGCCACCGGCGGTTCGGCCTTGATGCTCAGGCTCGGCACGACGATCTCGAACTTGTCGCGCGTGTCGGCGTCGCCGAGCGTGAGCAGCGCTTCGTTCTCCCACGCCAGCAGCACGTCGCCGATGCCGCGTTCGACGAACGTCGTCGTCGCACCGCGCGCGCCGGTGTCGAGCACGGGCACGTTCTTGAACAGGCGCGTGAGGTAATCGACGACCTTGTCGCCGTCGCGGTATTCCTGCGACGCCCACGCCCATGCGGCGAGGTAGTTCCAGCGCGCACCGCCGGAGGTCTTCGGATTCGGCGTAATGACGCCGACGCCCGGCTTCACCAGATCGCTCCAGTCGCGGATCTGCTTCGGATTGCCCTTGCGAACCAGGAAGACGATCGTCGAGGTGTACGGCGCGCTGTTATGCGGCAGGCGCTTCTGCCAGTCGGCCGGCAGCAGCTTGCCATTGGTGGCGATGGCGTCGATGTCGGCTGCGAGCGCGAGCGTCACCACGTCCGCTTCCAGGCCGTCGATCACCGCGCGCGCCTGCTTGCCGGAGCCGCCGTGCGAGGCGCGGATGTTGAGCGTCTCGCCGGTCTGCTGCTTCCACTGCGCGGCGAAGGTCTGGTTGACGTCGGCGTAGAACTCGCGCGTCGGATCGTAGGACACGTTGAGCAGCTGCACATCCTTCGCGTGCGCCAGGCCGGTGGCGAGCACCATGGCCAGGCCGAGCGCGGCATTGCGGATCAGGGTGTTCATGAGGGGGTTCCTGATGGGCGAATGATCGTTAGGGAGCGCGGTCAGAACGAGAACTGTGCGCGGGTGAAGAACGCCTTCTCGTCCTCGCGATCGGCGCCGGCGGCGGCACCGCCGTCGAAATCGGTCTGCGTGTAGTTGGCGACGAGCTTGAAGTTGCCGGTGAGGTACCAGTTCACGCCCAGTGCCCAGCTCTTCGCGCGTTGCGCCACGGCGTTCGGATCGGCGAACACGGGGAACGCGGCGTCGTCGATCTCAAGTTCGCCGTACCGCGCCACCAGTTCCCATGCACCCCAGCCTGCACTGCCCACCGTAAAAGGATGGTTAGGCCGCGCGACGCCGCGATACCCCGCGTCTTCGCCGGTCAGCACGAAGCCGGCGAGCAGCTGCCACGCGCGGTTGTCGATCGCTTCGCGCGCGCCGGTCGCGGGCAATAGCACGTCCTGCTTCGAGCTGATGTATTCGCCGAGCAGGCCGAACGCATTGCGGTAGTAGTACGCCTGCGGGGACCAGCGCGTCTGTTCGCCGTCGGCGACCACCGCGCTGCGATAGTTGAAGAACTGCACCTGTCCGGGCGTGCGATAGCGCGGCAGGAAATTGTTGCCGCTGCCTTCCTTGTCGCCCTGGCTGCCGGCGATGCCGAAACCCAGGCCCGACAGCGCGCTCGCGTCGTTCTTCCACGGCTCGACGAAGATGCGGCCGGCGAATTCGAAGTTGTTGTCGGGGTTGGTCGTCGCCGCATCGCGGCCATCGACGGTGCCGTTGTAGACGCCGACCGCGTAGTTGACGGTGCTCTTGGCGAATTCGCCCTGCAACTGCACGCCGATGTCGCGGCCGGGCGCGAGTTCGCTCGGGAAGCCGAGCTCGATCGCCCCGGTTGCGTTGCTGGCCTGCAGGCGTTCCAGGCCGACCGGGCTCTTCGTCTTGCCGATGCGCAGCACGGCTGCGGGATTGAAGCGCAGGTCGGCCCAGGCATCGAGCAGCGTGACGCTGTCGCCGGCGAGTTCAGGCGTGAGACGGAAGGCGAGCAGCGGTCCCCAGCTGCCTTCGATCGTGAGCTGCGCGCGGCGCCACAGGAAGGTGTCGTTCTGCGGGATTGCGTTGTCGTCGATGTAGAAGCGACCGTCGGCCTGCGCGAGGCCGCGGAACTTCAGTTCGACATCGCCCGGCGGCGGCGACTTCACCGACAGGCCCTTGGCGGCGCTCAGGCTGACGACGGGCGTGCTGGCGACGCGGGCTTCGGCTTCCTCGGCCTGCAGGTCGAGCTTGCGTTCGATGACGCGCAGGCGCTGGTCGAGGTCGGCCAGACCGTTGGCGTCGGCGGTTTCTGCCGCGGGCGCGGTGCCCAGGCGCTGCTCGATCGCCTGGAGGCGGCGGGCGAGCTCTTCCACGGTGAGCGGCGCATTGGACTGTGCATGGACGGGCGCGACGATCGAGGACGTCAGCAGCGCACACGCCAGCGCACGGCCGGCAAGCGCGGGGACGGACGATCGACGCGTTCGATAGCTGGGCATGGCGTGGGAATCCTGGGAGGGGAGGTCGGGCCTCCGGGGTTCTCCGGCGGCACGGCGCGACTGTCGCCGGCCGTCCCGCATCGCACAAAGGCGGGTGCGTCATGCGGTCATGCCGAAGCGGTATGAGGGGAGGCGGGAGCGCTAAGGAAGCGTGAAGCCAGGTGAGCCGTAGCCCGGGTAAGCGAAGCGCACCCGGGGCCTGTCACGCCCCAACCCCCGGGTGCGCTTCGCTTACCCGGGCTACAGACGTAGATGGCCTACATAAAAAAACCGGCGCCCGAAGGCGCCGGTTTCGAATCACGCAACGACCGCGACCGTTACGGACGCAGGTTCGTCGCCGTGCACACCAGGATCGCCGCACCCTGCAACGGCTGGATCAGCTTCGCCGCGCGCAGGCGCTGCTGCAGATCCACCATGCACTGCACGTACTTGCCCGGGTTCTTCGCGGACGCCTTGCACAGGTTGTTCCAGGCCTGCACGTTCGCGCCGACGATGAAACCACCCGGCTCAAGCACGTCGACCGTGGTGTTGCACTTGCCGATGCGCGCATCGCCCGTGTTCACCTTCCAGCCGATGTCGCGATACAGCGCCGGCGAGAGGTCGACGTTGTACTGCGCCTGCACCGTCGGCGTGTCGAACGGCTCCTGCAGCGCGTTCGGCGACAGCGTGGTGTCGTAATGCGAGAACGTCGAACCCGCCGCGACGACGGACGGCGCATACAGCCGCACGCGACCGGTATCGTCGGCGCCCTGCAGCAGCACCGGATCGACCTGGAAGGTCACGCTCACCGGCAGGTTCGCCTTGAACGTGTTGCCGTCGGCCAGCGTGATGCGCAGCGCCGGGATCGTGATGTTCGGATCCGAACCGCCCAGATCCGGCGGCGGGCTGCCCGCGACGTTGTCCGCCACGACCATGCCGATGCCGCCCGCGGCCTGCACGTTCGCGGCCTTGACCACGAAGCCGCAGGTGCCGCGATCGACCAGCACGAACTTGCCGGCCACGGCCGCCGCATTGGTCAGCGGGGTGCACGCATCGCCGGCGGTCGGGCCCGCCGCATTGGCTTCATCCACGCCCAGCACGACCTGCCCGGTGAAGTTCGCCGGCGATGCGACCGGACCGAAGCTCGCCGTGCCGTACAGGTAGCGCCCGGCGATGCCCGCCGGCGCCGTCACGGTGAAGTACTGGCGGTTGTCGAGCACCAGCGCCGCTTCGTTCTTCACGCGCTGGCCGGACCACACCAGGCGACCGGAGGTCTTCATCACTTCGGCGCGCTGAGCCGGCGTGCTGGCCGGATCGTTGAAGCCGATGTTGAGCACGTTGTCGTACGCGTTCTGCGTGTAGGTATCCGAACGCGGACCGGTGCCGTCGAAGTCGCCGAACTGGCCGGTGAACTTGTCGAGGAAGCCCTGGAAGCCCAGGCCGTGGCCGATCTCGTGCATCACCACGTTGAGGAAGTTGATCGCGCCGGCCGGCGTCTTGCCGTCCAGGCCGTAATACCACGTCGTGCCGGCGAGGCAGTCGGGCTTGCCGAGATCGCCGTTGAAGCGCGACACGATGTCGGCCGGATCGTCCGGGATCGGATCGAGGTCGACGCCGGCGATCGAGTCGGCGAGCGCGGAGTGGTACCAGATGCCAGGACGCGGCGCGCCCGGGAAATCGCGATCGATCCAGTTGGCGCCGGCCGAACCGAGCGTCGCGCCGGTGGCGGTGCAGTTCAGTCGCTGGAACGAGGCGCCGACCTTGATCGGGACATCGCTCTTGAGCACCGAACCCCACAGGTCCATCGCGAAGCGGTAGACGATCTGGCGCTGCTGGCCGAGCGTCGTGCCGGGATTGAGGCCGACGGGCGCGGCGGCGGTGGGATCGTCCAGGCCGAGTCCCGTGCCGGTGTCGCCGTTGAGCAGCACCAGCTGCGCGGCGGAGGCGTTGAACGCGAAAGCGCTGCCGAAGGCGAGCGCGCAGGCGAGAAGATGCTTTCTCATTTCAGCAGCTCCTCGTTGTGGGCTTCGACGGAATCGACGGAGGCGGCGTCGTTGTGTTCGACGACCAGCTCGCCCGACGCGTCGCGATGCGCGACCACCGAGCTCATCATCGATTCGGGCACCTTCACCGACACGCCGCCGTGCGCGGACTTGCGCGCGGTCGAACGCGCTGCGGCCGCATCGCGCGGCGCGGCGAAGCTCTTCGCCATCGCCGGCGCGATCTTCGCCTGCTGGCCCTGTGTCAGCGCCTGGTCGAGCTGCGCGCTTTCGCTCGCGGTAAGCGGACGAAGGCGTCCGGTTTCCGCATCGATGCCGACCTTCACGCCGGCAACGGTCACTTGATGGGTGGAGGACTGTGCTTCTGCGGCCTGGACACTGAAACAAAATCCAAGCGCTACACCTGACAACCAAAGCGCGGATCCGATCCTTTTCATGGTCACATCCCGAATCTGAAGGTGATATGCCCCCGGTCGATTCCGCCCTCGCGATGGCCATCGCGAAGAATCGACAGTGGGGATTGGGTGTGGGCTTCCCCCCTTCAGCCCAGGCCGACTATGCGCCTGCTTCCACGC
>Ga0209257_1001694_pt1 | contig 24757 bp, 18 predicted proteins | sample AraplaCvi_mCL_r2_FD_184277 | JGI IMG/M metagenome (GOLD analysis project Ga0209257, IMG submission 184277) | Arabidopsis root microbial communities from North Carolina, USA - plate scrape MF_Cvi_mCL_r2 (SPAdes) (version 2) | ecosystem: Host-associated > Plants > Roots > Endosphere | place: USA...
GGCGCGAAGTAGATGGCGAAGGCGGAGTAGGCGTACCAGTCGTACCACTCGACCAGGTTGCCGACCGAACCGCTGAAGATGCTGCGCAGGCGCTGGGTGGGTGTCATCGGGGCGGTGGCATCCATGCGGATAGTTTGCCTGAGTCGCCGTAGATGCGTCCGGGTTGTTGCGGCGCGCCCGTTGCCGGCATTCCCGCGAAGACGGGGTCTCTGGGCTGCCGGAAAACAAAAAGCCCGGCGTTGGCCGGGCTCTTCGTTCGATCGGGATGATGGACGCTTACCCCAGCCGCTCCGCCAGCATCGCCTCAAGCTTCCGCTGGTCGGCGGCGAACTTGCGGATGCCGTCGCCGAGCTTGTCGGTCGCCATCGCGTCTTCGTTGTGATCCCAGCGGAACGTGCGCTCGTCCATGCGTGCCGGCGCCGGTGCGCGCTCGCCGCTGTCGACCAGTGCGCGCGGGACTTCGCCCGTGCCATCGGCCAGCGCGGACAACAGGTCCGGCGAGATCGTCAGGCGGTCGCAACCGGCCAGCGCCAGCACCTGCCCGGTGTTGCGGAAGCTCGCGCCCATCACGACGGTGTTGAAGCCGTGGCGCTTGTAGTGGTGCCAGATGCGCGTGACCGACTGCACGCCCGGGTCGTCCTGCGGTGTCGCGGGCTTCTCGGCACCGTTGGCGATATACCAGTCGTAGATGCGGCCCACGAACGGCGAGATCAGGAACACGCCGGCCTCGGCGCAGGCGACGGCCTGGGCGAAGGAGAACAGCAGCGTCAGGTTGCAGTTGACGCCTTCGCGCTCGAGCTGCTCGGCGGCGCGGATGCCTTCCCACGTCGAGGCGATCTTGATCAGCAGGCGCTCGCGGCCGATGCCGAGCTGTTCGTACAGCGCGACCAGCTTGCGCGCCTGCGCCAGCGTGGCCTGCGTGTCGAAGCTGTGGCGCGCGTCCACTTCGGTGGAGACGCGGCCGGGAATGAGCTTGAGGATTTCCACGCCCACCGTCACCGCCAGCAGGTCGGCGGCATCGGCCACGCGTGCGCTCAGGTCGGTGCCGCGGGCCTGCGAGATCGCCGAGTCGATCAGCGGCGCGTAGCGCGGCAGCGTGGCGGCCTTCAGCAGCAGCGAAGGATTGGTGGTGGCGTCGAGCGGGTGGAAGCGGGCGATGGCGTCGATGTCGCCCGTGTCGGCGACGACCGCCGAATAGGCGCGGAGCTGTTCGAGCTGGGTGGTCATGGTGGGGTTCGAGTGTCTTGTCGTGAGTGCCCGGACATTGTGGAGGATCGGGCGGGCAGGGGGTAGCGCTAACGCCGCATGACAGCCAGCCCACGCCGCCCGCGTCATGCCGGCCGCGCGCGGCCTGCGCTAGGCTCGCCGGAACGCCGACCTCCTCACGGAAACCCCCATGGCCGAAACCGAGCGCCGCATCGCCCTGTTGATCGACGCCGACAACGCGCCGGCGGCCAAGATCGACGTGATCCTGGCCGAGGTCGCCCGGCACGGCATCGCCAACGTCCGCCGCGCCTACGGCAACTGGAAGAGCCCGCACCTGAAGGGCTGGGAGGCGACGCTGCACGAGTACGCCATCCGCCCCATGCAGCAGTTCGCCTACAGCACCGGCAAGAACGCCTCCGACATGGCGATGGTCATCGACGCGATGGACCTGCTCTACGCGCGCAACCTGGACGGGTTCGCGATCGTCTCCAGCGACGCCGACTTCACCCCGCTGGTGATGCGCCTGCTCACCGACGGCATGAAGGTCTACGGCTTCGGCGAGAAGAAGACGCCGGAGGCCTTCCGCAACGCCTGTTCGAAGTTCACCTACCTCGAAGCGCTGGGTGGCGCCACGGAAGCCGAGAGCGCCACGACGCTGACCAAACCCAAGACCTCGCAGGAACTGCGCAACGACACGCGCCTGCTGCAGATGCTGCGCAGCGCGGTGGAGGCGGCCAGCGACGAGGATGGCTGGGCGCGCCTGAGCACGGTCGGCAGCCAGATCGGCAACCAGGCCTCGTTCGATCCGCGCAACTACGGCTACGGGAAACTGAGCGACCTGGTCGAGGCGATCGGCCTGTTCCAGAGCAGGCGCGAGAACCTGAACGTGTGGGTCCGCAATCCGCCGCACGCGGGCGCCGCCAAGAAGACCCAGAAGAAGGCCGCCACGAAAACCCCCGCGAAAGCCCCGGCCAAGAAGGCGGCCAGCTGACGCCCGCCCGGGCGGCGGCATTGCCCGGGACGTAACACGCGCCGACCTACACTCGCCGGCATGTCCGGCGCCGACGCCCTTGCAGGCTTCCTGCATCGTCGCGCGATCGTGAAGGCGATCGTGGAGGCGTTCGTGTTGTCGCCGGCACTCCTGCTTCCGCAGGCGGCATTCGCACGGCAGCTCGCGCCGAAGGCCGACCCTTACGCCGCGCCGCGTGCCGCGCTCATCGCCGAACTGCGCGACCAGTCGCGCAACGACCCCGGAACCACCACGCATCTCGATCCCGCCGTCCTGGCGATCCTCGCGCGCGTGCCGCGCCACGAGTACGTGCCCGCGTCGGAGCGCGACAACGCCTACGAAAACCGCCCTCTCGGCATCGGCTACGGGCAGACGATCTCGCAGCCGTACATCGTCGCGTTGATGACGACGCTTGCGGCGCCGCGAGCTGGGCAGTCGATCCTCGAGATCGGCACCGGCTCCGGATACCAGGCGGCGGTGCTGGCCGAGGCGCAGGCGAAGGTCTACACCGTCGAGATCGTCGACCCGCTGGCGAAACAGGCCGCGCAGCGACTGCGGCGCTATCCGGAGGTGCAGGCGCGCGTCGGCGACGGGTACTACGGCTGGAAGGAGCACGCACCTTTCGATGCCATCGTCGTCACGGCCGCGGCATCGTCGATTCCGCCGCCGCTGGTGCAGCAGCTCAAGCCCGGAGGCCGCATGGTGATCCCCGTCGGAAGCAGCTTCTTCACGCAGACGCTGCTGCTGGTGGAGAAGGACGCGAACGGACGGGTGCGCACGCGGCAGGTGCTTCCGGTGCGCTTCGTTCCGCTGACGGGTGGGCCGTGAGCGTCGCCGACGTCGTCGAACGTGCCGCCTCCGCGGATGCGAAGGCGAGCGCCGCGCACGCAATGGCATTGCCCATCGCCATCGCGCTGGTCTCCGCCGCCGCGCTCGCATGGCAGTTGCTGCTGATGCGCTGGCTCGCAATCGCGCACTGGTATCCGTTCGCGGCGATGATCATCAGCCTCGCGCTGCTGGGGCACGGCGCGAGTGGAACGTGGCTGAGCGTGTGGCTGCGCGGAGAACGGCGCGCGCGGCTCGAACGCGATTTCGACGCTGCGTTCGCAACGTGCGCGCTCCTGTTCGCGATCAGTGCCGTGATCACGCTGGTCGTTGCCCGCGCAATTCCATTCAACGGCCTGGAGCTGGTGTGGAACTGGCGCCAGCTGCTGTGGCTGGGTGCGTTGTACCTCACGCTGTCGGTGCCGTTCTTCTTCGCCGCGGCATGCTTCGGGCTGGCGTTCGCGCGCCACGGTTCGCGCATTCCCGCGTTGTACGGCGCCGACCTGATCGGCGCGGCGATCGGCGCGCTCGCAGCGCTGGCGGCCAGCGCGCTGCCCGTGCAGCGAGGGCTGTTGCTCGCGGCCATATGCGGCCCCATCGCGGCATGGCTGGTGACGCGGCGACTCGCGTTGCGGGCAACCGCGCTGGTCGCCTTCGCTGCACTGGCGATGCTCTGGCCGACGCAGACGCTCGCGCCGCAGGCGAACGAGTTCAAGGGATTGAGCAAGACGCTGCTGCTGCCTGGCGCGCAGGTGATCGCCGAGAGCGAGGACCCCTACGGAAGTTTCGAACTCGTCGAAAGCCCGCACGTGCCGTTGCGATTCGCGCCGGGCCTGAGCCTGTCGCACACCGACGAACTGCCGCCGCAGCTGGCGATCTACACCGACGGCGATGCGATGTCGCCGATCGTGCGCGACGACGGGCACACTGACTGGAAATGGCTGGACGACATGACGTCCGCATTGCCGTATCGCATGCACACGCCCGATCGCGTGCTCGTGCTCGGCGCGGGCGGCGGCATGGACGTGCTGCAGGCGCTCACCCTCGGCGCGCGCCATGTCGATGCGGTCGAACAGTCGACGCAGCGGATGCATTGGGTGCGCGATGTGTTCGGTGCGTACTCGGGGCATCTGCTCGACGATCGTCGCGTCAGCAACTTCGTTTCGGAGCCGCGCGCATTCGTGCGCGACAGTCGTGATCGCTACGACCTGATCGTCCTCGCCGGCGGCGAGTCGTTCGCCAGCGGCGGCGCCGGCGTGCGGTCCACCAGCGAGCAGTACGCGCTCACCGTCGAGGCACTGCGCGAATACCTGGGGACGCTCACGCCACGCGGCATGCTGGTGGCGACGCAATGGAGCAAGCAGCCGCCGCGCGACGAACTCAAGCTTTTCGCCACGGCCGTGGAAGCGATGCGCGGTGAAGGCGTAGGCGATCCGGCGCGGAACATCGTCGCCATCCGCAACTGGGATGCGAGCACCTGGCTGTTCGCGCGCTCGCCGCTGGATCCCCGCGCCATGGCGGAGTTGCGTCGTTTCGCCGACCGCCGGGGCTTCGATGTCGTGCATGCACCGCATTGGCGCGCGCGTCCGCATGATCGCTTCCACCAGCTCGACCCGCCGACGCTGTTCGATGGCGTGCAGGCGCTGCTGTCGCCGGGCGCGCGCCACTACATCGGCGCCTATCGCTTCAACATCGAACCGGCGAGCGACGACCGCCCCTACTTCGCCCACTTTTTCCGCTGGCGCAGCCTGCCCGAACTGTGGCGGATGCGTGCGCAGGGCGGTGCGGTGCTGCTGGACTCGGGATACCTGGTGCTCGTGGCGACGCTGGTGCAGGCGGTCGTGCTGGCGCTCGTGCTCGTGCTGCTTCCATTGCGCGCGTTGGCGCGCGTTGACGGCGGCGCGCGGCCGTCGCGCCTTCGCATTGGCGCCTACTTCCTCGCATTGGGGCTCGCGTTCCTGCTGATCGAGATCGCGATGCTGTCTCGTCTCACGTTGCTCCTGGGGCACCCGTGGCTGGCGGCAAACATCGGACTGGCGGCGATGCTGCTCTGCGCGGGGCTTGGAAGCCTGCATGCGCAGCGCTGGATGTCGGCGTCGAATGCGGACGAAGCGGCGCTTGCCAGACGCAGTGCGTGGGCGGTGCGCGCGATCGTGCTGGGTCTGGTGTGGCAGTTCGTCGTGCTGGTGGCCGCCTTCTCGCTCGCGGCATCGTGGCCGTTGGCATGGCGCGCGCTGCTCGCGTTCGTCGGTGTCGCGCCGCTGGCGTTCGCGATGGGCATGCCGTTCCCACTTGGCCTGGCGCGGTTGTCGCGCAGCGCGCCCGGGCTCGTGCCGTGGGCGTGGGGACTCAATGGGTGCGCCTCGGTAGTGGCGGCGATCCTTGCGCTGCTGCTGGCAATCGCGATCGGCCTGCGGGCGACGCTGGTGATCGCGTTGGCGCTGTACGTGTTTGCGGCGTGGGTGTGGCGTCCGACGCGCAAGTGACGCTCAGTAAAGATCCACCGGATCCACGTCGAGCGACCAGCGCACCTTGCGCGCTTCCGGCGACGCATGGATGGCGGGCAGCGCGGCGTCGAGCGCCGCGTGCAGGCTGCGGCGGTCGGCGGCGGAAAGCAGCAACTGCATGCGCTGGAACCCCGCGCGACGCGGCATCGGCGCGGGCAGCGGGCCATGCAGGTCGAGCGGTGCGTGCACGTCGCGCAACGTCTCACGCGCCATGCGCAGGAACGAGTCGCAGGCTTCGACCTGCTGCGCCTCGGCGCGGAACATCGCCATGTGCGCGAACGGCGGGAAACCGGCGACTTCGCGCTGCGCGAGTTCTGCTTCGGCGAAGGCGTGGTAGCCGCCCGCAAGCAGCGTCGCAAGAAGCGGATGCCCCGGATGGTGCGTCTGCAGCAGCACTTCGCCCTTGCGCTGCGCGCGACCGGCGCGACCGGCCACCTGGATCAGCAACTGCGCCAGCTTTTCCGGCGCGCGGAAATCGGCGGAGAACAGCCCTTCGTCGACGCCGACCACTGCGACCAGCGTGAGGTTCGGAAGGTCGTGCCCCTTCGCCAGCATCTGCGTGCCGACGAGGATGCCGCGCTGCGTGCCGAACTTCGCCAGCGCATGTTCCAGCGCGTCGCGTCGCTGCGTGGTGCCGCGGTCGATGCGCATGACCGGGACGTCGGGGAAACGCGCGGTGAGCACTTCCTCGATGCGCTCGGTGCCAGCGCCCTGCGGCTGCAGCGCGAGGCCGCCGCAGTCGGGGCAGGCATTGGGTGCCGGACGCCGCGCACCGCAGTGATGGCATTGCAGGCGACGGCCGCCGGCGTGCACCGTCATCGGCGCGTCGCAGCGCTGGCATTGCGCGCTCCAGCCGCAGTCGTGGCAGAGCAGCACCGGCGCGTAGCCGCGGCGGTTCTTGAAGACGAGCACCTGTCCGTCGGCGTCGAGCGCGTGGGCGATGGTGTCTAGCATCTCCGGCGAGAGTCCGGCCTCCAGCGGCCGCTTTCGTACATCGCACACGCGTACCGACGGCGGCTGCGCCTGGCCGGCGCGCTGCTGCAGGCGCAGGTGCGTGTAGCGTTCGGCCTGTGCGTTGCGCAGCGACTCCAGCGACGGCGTGGCGCTGCCCAGCAGCACCGGCACGCCCAGTGCCTTGCCACGCACCATCGCGAAGTCGCGCGCGTGATAGCGGATGCCATCGAGCTGCTTGAAGCTGCCGTCGTGTTCCTCGTCGATCACGATCAGCCCCGCCTCCGGCAGCGGGAGGAAAACCGCCGAACGCGTGCCCACGACGACGCGCGCCTCGCCGCGCGCGAACGCCGTCCACGTGCGCGCGCGCTCGCCGTCGCCGAGGCCCGAGTGCAGCGCGTGCACCGGCACGCCCAGGCGCGCGCGGAAGCGCGCCAGCGTTTGCGGCGTCAGGCCGATTTCCGGCACCAGCACCAGCGCCTGCTTGCCGCGCGCCAGGCAGTCGGCGATCGCCTGCAGGTAGACCTCGGTCTTGCCGCTGCCGGTGACGCCGTCAAGCAGCAGTGCGGCGAAGCCGTCGCGGGCGGCGAGGATCGTGTCGACGGCGGCCTGCTGCTCGTCGCTGAGTTCCGGGCCGGGCCGGGGTTCGATGGCGCCGACGACGGCCGGTATGGCGATGCGTTCGGCCAATGCGCGTTTCGCCAGCGCCCGGGCGGCGGCGCGCCAGTCGTCGAACTCGAGGTCGAGGCGGTCTTCGTCGAGCGCCCCGGCCTGGAGGAGGTCGACCAGCCGGCGCGGCTTGCCGGAGCGCAGGCGCTCACGCGCCGTCTGCCCGGCTTCGGTCAGTTGCCAGGCCCAGGCGTGCGTGTCGGGCAGGGGGTCGCCACGTCGCAGCGACGCCGGCAGCGCGGTCGCCAGGACTTCGCCCAGGGGCGCGTGGGTGTAGCGGGCCAGCCAGTGCAGGGAGTCGAGCAGCTCGCCCTGGAGGACGGGCTCGGGATCGAGCCGGGCGAGGGCGTGCTTCGCCTCCGGGGCTTCGGGGTCGGCCGGCCCGGTTTCGGCGACGATCCCGACCAGTTCGCGGTTTCCGAACGGCACCCGCACGCGCAGGCCGACATCGCCTTCCTCGACCGCCTCGCCCATCGGCGGCCGGTAATCGAACAGGCGCGGCAGCGGCAGGGGCAGGGCCACCCGCCAGACGGCGGGCGGGGTCGGAGGGGCGTCGGGCATCGGCGCAGTCTAACGGGCCCCGGGCCGGGGCTGAGGGCCCCGGCAGAGCCCGCTTAGCTTGCCGAGCATTGCTGCCGCGTTTGTGACAAAAATCACGCAAGTGCCCGGCCACAAAGCGAAAACACCCTTATCCACACGAGCTGTGGATAAATCTGTGCATGGTGTGTCGGGAGCAAGGTCCCATGGCTTGAAACAAGGCCTCGCAGCCACGTTGGTGAAAAAAGTGCCAAAGCCATTTTCTCTTTTAAAATCATTAGCTTGGGCGTGAAACACGGTTGTCACGCAGCTGAAGGGCGCGTTCAGGATGCCCTGCATGACGGAGCGGTTACTGCTGTGCACAACCGCTTTTCCGATGCAGGCCGCGCCCCGCTTGAGGGAGCGCCTCGCTCAGCGTTGTCAAGCGCTATTTCACGGACCTGCGTCGCTATGATGCGGCCCATGGTGATGCAGTCCCGATGAGCGTTCCGACCGTTTCTTCCCGCCCTTCGGGGCCCCCTGCGCTGTCCGCTTTCCTGCGCGGAGTCGAACGCCGGGGCGCCGTTCTGGCCGAACTCCAGGCCGGCGATGCGGCCGCTGGCGACGCCGCCCTGGTCGAGGCCATACGCCGGTTCCGGCCCGAAGCCGGCAGCCTGCCGATGGCCGAGTGGCCCCGGCGCTTCTGGGCGCTGCTGCTGTCCGAGCCCCGCCTCCATCACCGGACGGCCGTCGCGGTGGCGATAGAGGCGACGGACAGGCTTGGCGAGCTCGGCAGCGGGCCTCGCGCCGCGTTGCTGCTGCGTGTCGCCGCCGGGCTGTCCGAAGAGGAGGCCGCCGACGTGCTCGGCGTGGGCGTGGCGAGCTACCGGCTGGCCCTCCAGCGCGCCCTGCCGCATCACGCCGACGGCCGCGCCGATCCCGACGCCTGGCAGCAGATGCGCGAACAGATCCACCGCCGCATCAAGACCCTGCCGCCGGACCGCCTGGTCCGACTCAGTTCGGCCCGTGAGGTGGTCCTGCGGGGCGACGATGAGGCCGCACCCGTTGGAACCGCCGTACCCGCTACCTCGCGACCGCGCTGGCTGATGCCGCTGCTGTGGAGCCTGCTTGCGCTGTGCGTGCTCGGGCTGGCCGCGACCTTCCTGCCGATCTGGTCGAACGTGGATGGCGTGGGCGGCAATCGCCGGGTGGACATCGAACCGCTGCCGGACGCCGAGTCCCCCGCCGCCAGCTACGGCGAGGAGGCGGCGATGGTCATGCACCGCGACTTCGCGCTGCTGTCCGACCCGCAGGGCGAGGCCGCCGCGCAGGACCTGGAATTCCACAGCTGGCTGGCCGCCCAGCAGGCCGCCGGCGTGACCGCGCCCACGCCGCCTCCGGATCTTCCGGTGGAACAGGACATCACGCCGTCGCCGGTGGCGCACGGCATCGCGGGCGAGACGCAGGCGGAGACCGAAGATGCGCCATGACCTGGGCCGTCGAATCTGGAGCCGTCGACGCTGGATGCTGCTCGCGCTGGCGATGGTCGCGGCCGTCGCGGGCTCGACGCCGCCCGAACTGGCGGACCTGCTGCAACGTCTGCCGCCCGCCGCGCAGGCGACGCTGCGCCAGAACGCGCAGCGCTGGGATGCATTCCCGCCCGCCGAACAGGAGGCGTTCCGCGAACGTGCGGCGAAGTGGGATGCGCTGCCGCGCGCCACGCGCGACGAGCGTCGCGAGCACTACCTGGCCTGGGAAACGCTGTCGCCGGGCGAACGTGCGCAGACGCAGGCCGCCGCGGCGCAATACGCCGCAATGCCGCCGGATCTCCAGGCCGCGTGGCGCGCGCAGTTCGACGCGATGGATCGCAGCGAGCGTCGCGGCTGGCTGTTGGGTCCGTCGCTGGGCGCCGATTACGCGGTCCTGCAGCCGCTGCTGGCGCAGGTCCCCGAGGCCGAACACGCGGCGCTGATCCGCACGCTGCGTTCGATGACCCCGCAGCAGCGGCGCGAACTGGGCGTGCTCGCGCAGCGCACGCCGCCGGGCGGGCGCGCGGCATTGCGTCGCGAGCTGGTGCTGGTCAGCGCGCAGGAGCGCGGCGACTGGTTGTGGCGGCGGTTGCAGCATTGAGCCGACGACTCCCGCCCTCGCGGGAGTGGCGGCAGCGGCCTCACATCCGCACGATGCTCGCGATCGCGATGAACACCACCGCGAAGCCAAGCAGCACGAAGTACAGGTTGCCGATCACGAAGTAGCGCAGCGACGTGAGCAGCCATCCGTTGCCGTACACGCGCTTCTGCATGATCCACAGATAGATCGGCATCCACAGCCAGATCAGGAATTCCAGCGTGCCGGAAATCCAGCCGAATCCCGCCCACTTCGGCGTGATCGCGTTGTCGAGCCCCATCAGCACGAAGAACGTCAGGATCGCCAGGCACAGGTAGGCGTGGCTGTAGAGCGCGACGACCAGGTGTTCCAGGTACAGGCGCCTGGAGCCCACGTAGGCGAGCTTGAGCAGCAACGCAAACACGGGCACGAGCAGGAACAGCGCGGACGGGATCGAAGCCAGCACCGTCTTCACCAGCAGGCCGTAGTCGTGCTGGATGCGCGACATGTTTTCCTTGCCATGACCGATCTGCTTGTTGAGCCAGGTGTTGACGAAGCCCGGCGCCCACGAGATCACGACCGGATTGAGCTCTTCGTCCCACGGTTCATCGCTGCCGAACAGCGTCAGCCGGTTACCGCAGGTGCTTTCGCCGTAGACGCGCGCGTCGTCGCTGGCCTTGCGCTTGCGCATGCCTTCGCTGCCGCGCGCCGAGGCGATCTGCAACTGCGCGGCGCGGCAACCTGAGGCCTCGTTGGTATCGCGGATCTTGCCCAGCAGGCGGCGATACTCGGCCGACTGTGTGGGCGTGAGCGCTTCCAGCGCCGCCTGCTGCCGGGCAATGGCGCCGTTTCGCAACGTCTCCAGTTCGGCCAGCGTCTTGGCCTTGTCCATCTCCGGCGTGGACTTCCTTTCGTTGCGCTCGGCGTCTATCTCGCGCTTCGTCGCGGCCTGCTCGCGCTCCACTTCGCGCGGGCTGAGGTCCTGTTCGCGAATCAGCTCCTGCGTGCGGCGATCGGCGGCGGCATTCACGTCGGCCATCGCGATCTCGAACGGCTTGCGCACGTGCGGCAGCATCGTCGACACCGCATCGCGTCCTTCGGCGAGTTCGGCCAGCTGGCTCGCGCGGATGCGTTCGATGTCCTCGATGCTGGTCGCGGTGGCGAAGCGCTTGTTCTCGCGATTGACGTTCTGCGTGCGGTTGGCGTTCTTCGACACGCCCTCGTCGAGAAGCGTCACCGACGCGTCCTGCGTGTCGACGTGGATCACCAGCTGCGCGACGAAGAACGTCAGCACGCTCAGCACGACGAACAATCGCAGCGGCGCGACGTACTTCGCGCGCTGGCCGGAGAGGTAGTTGATCGCGACGCGGCCCGGCGAGAACAGGTCGCGCAGCGTGCGGAAGATGCGCCCGTCCAGATGCCAGAACGCCTCGAACACCTCCTCCATCGCGTGCGCGGCGTGGCGGATCGGGTTCACGACGGACTGGCCGCAGTCGTGGCAATAGTGCCCCTGCAGCGGCGCGCCGCAGTTCTCGCAGTGGGTCGGATGGGCGTCGTGGGACGCGGCGTTGCTGGAACTCATGTGGTCAACGCTCTCCCCGGCGCACGAACACAGACGATTCATCGGCAGCGGTTAAGATACCGGGCCGCCGCGACCCGGCGCCAGCGCCCGCCATTGGATGCGGTCGCGCGGCCGCAGTCGTGCGTCTGGTTTGCATGATGTCGATTCCCTCCGTATCGCGCGGCCGCAATGGCCTGTCCGGCGAGATCCGCACTACCGCCATCCTCGCCGCGCCGCTCGTGGGCGGGCACGTATCGACGGGCCTGATCGGCTTCGTCGACAACGTGCTGGCCGGCCACCACGGCACCACCACGCTGGCGTCGGTCACCATCGGCACCGCGCTGTGGTGGCTGCCGATGATGGTGCCCATCGGGACGCTGCTGTCCGTGCCGCCGTCGGTGTCGCAGCTCGACGGCGCGGGCCGGCGTGAAGACATCGGCAGCCTGTTCCGGCAGGCGCTGTGGCTTGCGCTGGGGCTGGGACTGGTGCTGTTCGCCTTCCTCACGCTGATCCCGCACGCGCTGGGCCCGATGGGCATCGCGCCGGAAATCATCCCGGGCGCGACGCAGTTCCTGCACGGCATCCGCTGGGGCGTGATCGCGCTGACGCTGTTTTTCTGCATGCGCTATCTCGCCGAGGGCCTGCACTGGACTTTGCCGACTCTGGTCCTGAGCGCCGGCGGCCTGCTGATCCTGCTGCCGATGGGTTACACGCTGACGTTCGGCAAGTTCGGGTTCCCCGAAATGGGCGCCGGCGGGCTCGGCATCGCCTCGGCGATCATGCTGTGGGCGCAGGCGATCGGCTTCTTCTTCGTGCTCAAGCGCTCGCGCCGATTCGCCGACCTGAAGTTGTTCGAGCGCTTCGACCTGCCGCACTGGCCCACGATCCGCGGCCTGCTCGCCACGGGACTGCCGATCGGCGTGACGGTGCTGATGGAGGGCGGTCTGTTCATCGCCACCGCGCTGCTGATGGGCCGCCTGGGCCAGATACCGGCGGCGGCACACCAGATCGCGATCAACCTCTCCGCGCTGTGCTTCATGGTGCCGATGGGGCTGGCGGAGGCGACCACCGTGCGCGTCGGCCATGCGCTGGGACGCGCGGATTTCCACGGCGTGCGTCGAGCCGCCAAGGCCGGCTACGCGATCGTGCTGGGCACGCAGCTGTTTTCGGGCATCGTCCTGCTGACCTGCAACGATCTGCTGGTGAGCTTCTACACGCGCGACGCCGCGGTCGCCACGCTGGCCGCCTCGCTGCTGCTGTACGCGGCGGCGTTCCAGTTCCCCGATGGCGTGCAGGTGCTTTCGGCCGGCGCGCTGCGCGGGTTGAAGGACACCCGCGTGCCGATGGTGCTGGCCGCCATCGCCTACTGGGGCATCGGCATGCCGCTGGGGGCCGGCCTGGGTCTGGGGCTCGGCTGGGGCCCGCGGGGCATGTGGGTGGGCCTGATCGCCGGCCTGAGTTTCGCCGCCGTGCTTCTGTGCACGCGGTTCGTCCGGTCGAGCCATCCCGACCGGCTGGTGATGCGCGGACCGTAGGTCGCAGGGCGCCAATTCGAGCCCCCCGGATCACGGACCCGCCATATGGTCCGTGTTACGAATGGGCGGTGATTCCGCGTCCGTTCGCGTTTAGGCTGGTGACGTAATCCAGGAGACCGTATGAACGACATTCCGCGTCGCGGCCCCATCGCCAGATTCTTCGTCGGCGTGTGGGATGCGATGAACTTCACCCGCCGTCTGATCCTCAACCTGCTGTTCCTTCTGGTGCTGTTCGTGTTCCTCGCCATCCTCATGGCCGGGCCGCGCAACAAGCCGCTGCTGGACCGCACGACGCTGGTGATCGCGCCCGAAGGCAACCTGGTCGAGCAGTTCAGCAGCGACCCGCTGACGCGTGCGCTCGAACGCGCGCTGGGCGAGAAGGGCGGCGAAGTGCAGCTGCGCGACCTAGTGCGCGCGCTGGATGCCGCCGCGAAGGACAAGCGCGTCGAACGCGTCGTGCTCGACCTGGACAAACTGCAGGCCGCCGGCATGGCGTCGCTGCGCGAAACCGCGCAGGCCATCGCGCGCGTCAAGGCCAGCGGCAAGCAGGTCGTCGCCTTCTCCGAAATGATGGACCAGAAGCAGTACCTGCTCGCCTCGCAGGCCAGCGAGGTCTACCTGGATCCGATGGGCGGCATGCTGCTGGAAGGCCTGGGCCGTTACCGCACGTTCTATCGCGAAGGCCTGCAGGACAAGCTCGGCGTCGACGTGCACCTGTTCAAGGTCGGCGAATACAAGTCGGCCGCGGAGCCTTACGTGCTCGACGCCGCGTCGCCCGAGGCGAAGGAAGCCGACCTGTACTGGATGAACGATGTGTGGCAGCGCTACCTCGCCGACGTGGCGAAGTCGCGCAAGCTCGACGCCGCGCAGCTGTCGCAGCAGATCGACCAGATGCCCGAAGGCATCGAAGCCGCCAACGGCGACCTGGCGAAGTTCGCCGTGCAGACGAAACTCGTCGATGGCCTGAAGACGCATGAGGAAGTCGACGACCTGCTCAAGCAGCGCGGCGTCGCCGACGACGATGCACCGGGTGGCTATCGCCAGGCGTCGTTCGAGGAATACCTCGCGCAGATCGACAGTGGCCTCAGTGCGGTGGACCCGCGTCCGCAGATCGCCGTGGTCGTGGCCGAGGGTGAGATCCGCGGTGGCGAACAGCCGCCGGGCACGGTCGGCGGCGTCTCCACCGCCGAACTGCTGCGCGAGGCGCGCGACGACGAAAACGTCAAGGCCGTGGTGCTGCGCGTGGATTCGCCCGGTGGCGAAGTGTTCGCCTCCGAACAGATCCGCCGCGAGGTCGTCGGCCTGAAGAAGGCCGGCAAGCCGGTTGCGGTGTCGATGGGCGACCTGGCCGCGTCGGGCGGTTACTGGATCTCGATGGACGCCGATCGCATCTACGCCGATGCCTCGACGATCACCGGTTCGATCGGCATCTTCGGCCTGATCCCGACGATTCCGCGCGCGCTGGAGAAGATCGGCGTGCGCAGCGACGGCGTCGGCACCACGCGCTTCGCCGGTGCGTTCGACATCACGCGTCCGCTGCAGCCGGAAGTCGGCCAGGTGATCCAGTCGGTGATCGAAAAGGGCTATCGCGATTTCACCGGTCGTGTCGCCACGGCGCGCAAGAAGCCGGTGGAACAGGTCGACGCCATCGCGCGCGGTCGCGTGTGGACTGGCGCGCAGGCGAAGGAACGCGGCCTCGTCGACGAGCTCGGGGGCCTGCAGCAGGCGATCGACTTCGCCGCCAAGCGCGCCGAACTCGGCCAGCAGGGCGACTACCAGGTGCGTTACATCGAGAAGGCGGCGACGCCGTTCGAGCGCTTCTTCACCGGCTTCATCGCCAGCCGCGCGGGCGGTGCGCTGATGCGCGATTCCGATCTCGCGCGCAGCCTGATCGCCAAGGCATCGCCGCAGACGGCGAAGGACCTGCGCTTCCTCGAAAGCTCGATCACGCCCACGCGTGGCGTGCCGGTGAAGGCGCTGGCGTACTGCTTCTGCGGGTTCTGACCCGCCCGCCGCGTCGACGCAAGCGCACAAGAAAAGGCCCGCCATTGGCGGGCCTTTTCGTTGAATCGGAATCCAGGTGGTCAACCGCCGGCAGCGGCCTCCTGCGCGTCGATCGCCGCACGCTGGGCGTCGGCCGCATCCTGCACTTGCTTCTCGACGTTCTTCGCCTTCTCGATCGGTGCGTTGATCGCGTCACGCAACTGCGTCGCCTGCGGCTCGACCGGCCGCTCCTTCTCCGGCGGCTTCGGCCTGGAACAGCCCGCAAGCAACGCCAGCACCACCATCCCCATCAGCAGCGTCCGCACCATTCCCGCATCCTCGTGCCCTGGTCTGCCGGCTATGCTACGCCGGCCGACGCGCGCGGCAAGTAACCGGCATGTGCCCCCAATCACGGAGACGGCGATGGATCCCAAGCGTTGGCGACTCGACGGGCAGCTCGCCCTCGTCACCGGCGGCAGCGCCGGCATCGGCCGCGCGGTCGCGCGCGAACTGCTCGGCTTCGGCGCCGACGTGCTGCTTGCCGCGCGCGACGTCGCCGCACTCGATGTAGTGCGTGCCGAACTGATGGAAGACTTCCCCGAGCGCGACGTGCAGGCGTTCGTAGCCGACGTCGCCGACGAAGAACAGCGCCGCGAACTGCTCGACTGGGTGGAGGACTTCGGCGAAGGGCTGCACATCCTGGTGAACAACGCCGGCGGCAACCTCACCAAGGCTTCGACCGATTACACCGAGGACGAATGGCGCCAGGTGTTCGAGGTGAACGTGTTCTCCGCGTTCGAACTCTCGCGCTACGCGCATCCGCTGCTGACGAAGCATGCGTCGTCGAGCATCGTCAACGTCGGCAGCGTGTCGGGAACCACGCACGTGCGCACCGGCGCGCCGTACGGCATGAGCAAGGCGGCGATGCACCAGATGACGCGCAACCTCGCCGTCGAATGGGCCGAGGACGGCGTGCGCGTGAACGCGGTGGCGCCGTGGTACATCCGCACGCGCCGCACGTCGGACAAGCTGGCCGATCCGGATTATCTCGACGAAGTGCTGCTGCGCACGCCGCTGGGACGCATCGGTGAACCGGAGGAAGTCGCGGCGGCGATCGCATTCCTGTGCCTGCCCGCGGCCGGTTACATCACCGGCGAATGCATCGCGGTGGACGGCGGATTCCTGCGCTACGGGTTCTGAATGCGGGTGCGGCGCCCGGACCAAACGTGCACACGAACATCGCGCACATAAAAAGGCCGCCGGACGGTGCTGAATCGTCTGGCGGCCCATGGCGGGTATAACGCCCGTCGTTTGCCTGTCGAGGAACAGGAACTTGCGTTCGTGGGACTTCCTCTAACCAGGCACGCGTAGCCTAGCGCGCGTGCTGGAACAAACAGGTGAAGGGCTCGCGCCGCGCGCGTGACCTGTACGTAACATGCGCGCGAGGCGTGCTGCTGCTCAGCGCGGCCCCGCGAACGTCTTGTCTTCCGGCACCGGCAAATCCAGCACCGGGATCTCCACGAAACTCACCGCGTCGCCACCGTGGAAGATGCGGTTGAGCGCTTTCGACGGAATGGATTCATCGTAGTTGCGACCGCCCGTGCCGAGGTTGCGTTCCAGGCGCGGGAAACTCGAACTGCTGATGTCGAGCCGGATGCGATGTCCGCGCGGAACGAGGTAGGCGATGGAGCGCATCGGTACGTCGAGCACGTAGCGCTGTCCGGGCGACATCAGGCTGGGGCGTTCGACGCCATCGCGATACCGCGCACGCAGCGCGCCTTCCTGGATGTTGGTCGCGCGGCCATCGGGCCATACGTGCACGAGGCGCGCGACGAAATCGGTGTCGGGTGCGGTCGATGACACGACGAGTTGCGCGCTGAGCTCGCCGACGATGCGCAGCGGTTGCTGCAACGGCGCGGACGTGTAGACGAGCACATCCTGCCGCGTTTCGACGTCGCGCTGGTCGACCGGGCCGGAACGCTGGTTCGGATCGCCCGTGCAGCACAACGGCCCGCCGCGCGATGGCACCGGGTTCGATGGATCGTGGATGTAATCGTCTGAGCGGATTTCGCGCGCGGCTTCCAGCGCGAGGACGCCGTCCCCGTCGCGGCCGTTCGCGTGGCCGTTGCTCGACAGGTACCACGATTGCGGCCGCGCTTCGGCCGGTGGCCACTGCGTCGCGTCGAGCCAGCGTTGTTCGTTGAGCACGAAATAGCGATACGGCGGCAGCGCCTTCAGCCCGTCGCCACGCCCGCGCAGCCAGTGGTCGAACCACGCGAGATACCACTGCCGATACGGCTGGTCGGCGTTTCGCACCGGCAGGTCGCCGAACTGGCCCGATCCGATGACCAGTTCCTGTTCGCAATGATTTCCCGGCGCGATGATCACATGCTGCACGCGCCCTGCTTCGGGCGAATGGCGGCGCACCGAGTCGGTGATCGCGAGCGTACCGGAGAGGCTCGGGTCGCCCCAGGTGTCGATAACCAGCGCGGGCGTGGTCGGGCGATCGTCGGCGAACACGTAATCCAGCGCGCGCCAGCGTGCATCGCCGAGCGGCGTCTGCAGGAAATCCTCGAAACCGTTCGAACCGGGCCGCACGCGCTTGACCACGTCGATCGCCGGCAGCGTCGGCAGCGCCGATGCCATGTCGAGATCCTCCGGCCACGGGCCGTGGTCGGATTTCATTCCGTGCTTGGCGAACCAGCCCGCCGCGCCCGCCAGCTGGAACACGCCGCCTTCGAACGCACCGAAGTACGCCGCGTCGCCCCCCACGTCACCGGCCGCGCCGCCGGCGGCGATCGGGATCATCGCCGCATGCGCGGGATGGTTGGCTCGGGCCAGCGCGTATTGCAGTTCGCCCAGCGCGGAGCAGCCGATCGTGCCGACCTTTCCGTTCGACCAGGGCTGGCGGACGATCCAGTCCAGCGTGGCGACGCCGTCGTTGGTGGCGTGGCGCCAGGGAAGGAAGTCGTCGCCTTCGGATCCGAACTTGCCACGCACGTCCTGCAGCAGCACCGCATAGCCATTGCGCGCGAAGAACAGGCCTTCACCGATGGCCTCGCCGTACCGGCGGCGGTCGTAGGGCAGGCGCACGTAGACGGTGGGCAGGGGGCCGTCGACGTTGCGCGGGCGATACAGCGTGCCCGCCAGGTGCGTGCCGTCGGGCATGGCGATGCGGATGTCGTCGTCGATCTTCACACCGAAGACGAGCGCGCGCACCGGCTGCTGCCAGTGCGCGGGGATGCGTTCGCGCAGGACGAACAGTGCGCCCGCGGCCAGCACCAGGGCTGCCAGCAGGAGTGCCAGCACCGTCCACAAGCCGAGCGCGGGGCGCACTGCGGACAAGTCCATCTCCAAGAGTCGTTCCCTTGCGCTCGGGGCGGCCGTGGGACGGCCGTCAGGCTCGTTCGGCGGGACGCCGCTTCGCCTTGTGTTCAAACGCGTGGGGAGCCTTCCTGCGGCCAGCCCGGAGGCTTCACGGGGCGCAGTTGCTCTCGGCCAGGGCGGCGCGGATGCGGTCGGATTCGGCCGGCGTGATGGCCTCGCCGCTGCCGAAGGTCGCGCGGGCGTCGAGGGTGCGCACGCGTTGCTTCCACGCATCGCACAGGGCGGCATCGGCGACCGGCTCGCAGCGGTCGTCCATCATCTGGCAGGCCGCGCCGCCGGCCATGGCGCCGGTGCCATCCAGTCCGGTCACCTGCAACGGCGCGCAGCGCGGCGGCGGTTGCGCGGTCTCGCCGAAGTAGTGGTCGCCGTTCCAGGTCTGACACTCGAACAGCGCCGGCGGCGGTTGCCGGGGCGCGATTGCGATCTCGGGAGCGGGCGGCTCCGGCGGCGGCGCGGGGGCGACGACCGGAGCGGGTGCGGGGTCGCGCGGCGGCGATGGCGGAGCCTGCGCAGGTGCGATCGTCACCGGGGCTGGCGCCGGTGTTTCCATGACCTTCTTCTGCTGCTTGCTGCCCTTGGGGCAGGGCGTGCCGTTCTGCAGCGTCACCGCGCCTGAGGCATCCGTGCAGCGGTAGATCACGACCTGCGCGTGCGCGGCGGGCATCGCCAGCGCGAACGACAGCGCGAGTGCGCACAACCACAGGCGCCGCATCAGCCGCCCCCGCAGTCGCTGGCGAGGCGTGCGTCGATGCCGCGCTGCTGGCGGTCGATGTCTGCGCGCTGGCCCTGCAGCGCGCTGTTGTAGCGACGGCCCAGCTCCCAGCGTTCGTCGCGCAGCCGTGCGCAGACTTCCGCCTGCGGCAGCGCGTGGCATTCGTCGTATACCCAGGTGCCTGCGCCGTAGGCGTCCACGGCGTATCCGGGCGGCGGCGCGCCGTCCGGCGGGCGCGGCGGTGGGCGATCGCCGACGCTGACCGAGTAGCGACCATCGCCGCCGTTGAAATCGCCCTGCACGTTCGCGCGGACGTGGCCCGGGTGGAACTCAGGCCGCGGCGGAAGCAGCCCCGCGTAGCCCGGATAGCCCAGCGTCCAAAGTGGCACCCAGCGCGGATTGCCGGCGCTGGTGTCGCTGAGATAGCGATTGCCGTCCGGCGTGACGCATTCGTACATCGGCCGCGCGGGCGCGCTGACCACGTACTGCGTCGGCGGTGCAGTGGAAGCGGGAGCGGGAGCGGCCTTCGGCGCGGATGCCGCGCGGCGCACGGCGGGCGGCGCGTCCTTCGGGCGCTGCATTTCCTTCGTCTGCTGCGTCTCGCCCTTCTTGCAGGGCGTGTCGCGCAGGGCGAGCTGGCCCTGCGCGTCGGTGCAGCGGTAGATCGTGATTTCCGCCGCGGACGCGCCGGTTGCTGCCAGCAACAACGGCAGGGCGACGTTCGCGGCGATGCAGGGGGCCGGGCGCATGGACGCATCTTGCGTCGGGCGCGGTGACGAAGGAAGCGCGAAGACCGGTCGCCGGTTGGCTTGCGTTGGCCTTTCGCTGCGCGGCTCAGGCGCGGATCTGGGCGCCGGTGCGGGCGTCGCGGATCGCGGTCGGCGAGGCGAGGCCACCGGTCTCGCCGCCGGTGACGCCGTCGAGTTGCGCGACCACGCGCGGATCCAGCGCTTCACGCGCGAAGGCCGGCGGTTCGCCGGCGAGGTTCGCGCTGGTCGACACCAGCGGTCCGCCGAAGGCCGCGCACAACGCGATCACGTCCGGATGCGCGCTCACGCGTACGGCGACGCCGTCATGCGTGCCGGTGATCCAGCGCGGCACGCGTGGCGTGGTGGGGACGATCCAGGTGTTCGGGCCGGGCCAGCTGGCGAACACCGCGTCGCGTTGTTCGGCGCTGAGCGCCTCCCAGTCGAGCAGCCCGTCGAACTGCGAACGCGCGCCGGCGATGAGGATCACGCCCTTGTCGACCGGCCGCTGCTTGATCGCGAGCAGCCGCAGCACCGCGGCCTCGTCGAACGGATCGCAGCCCAGCCCCCAGACCGCTTCCGTCGGATAGGCAATGACGCCGCCGCGGCGGAGCGCGTCGGCGGCTTCGTTCGGGTTGAGCGGGGTGGGCATGCCGCGAGGATAACGCGTGCGGCAGTGCGGGCCGGCAAGGCGACGTGCGCGAGGACGTCAAAGGCGTGGGCCCCCGGCTTTCGCCGGGATCACGACAGGTGAAACCACGCGCGTCGCGACGGCAAAAGCGAAGGCGCTTACGCCTTCGCTTTCTTCACGACCTTCTTCGCCGCCGTCTTCTTGGTCGCCTTGGCCGCGGTCTTCGTCGCCGCCTTCTTCACGGTCTTCTTGGCGGCCGCCTTCTTCGCGGGAGCCTTCTTCGCCGCAGGCGCCTTCTTCGCGGCGGCTTCCTTCTTCACCTTGACCGCCGGTTCCTTCTTCGCCGCCTTCTTGCCGAAGCCGCGACGTACCGGCTTGCCGGTATCGGCGAGGAACTGCGTGGCTTCTTCCAGCGAAAGCGAGGCCGGTTCGCGATCCTTCGGGATCTTGCCGTTGAGCTTGCCGTCGCTGATGTACGGGCCGAACCGGCCGTTGAGCACCTGCACGTCGCTGCCATCCCACTGGCGGATGATGCGGTTGCGCGCGATCTCTTCCTTCTGCTCGATCAGGAATACCGCGCGCGCCAGGTCGATCGTGTACGGATCGTCTTCCTTGGTCAGCGATGCATAGACGGTGCCGCGCTTGGCGAACGGGCCGAAGCGGCCGATGCCGACGCTGACTTCATGGCCGGCGTTCTCGCCGAGCTTGCGCGGCAGCTTGAACAGCTCCAGCGCATCTTCCAGCGTGATGGTGTGCATCGACTGGCCGGGGCGTAGCGACGCGAACTCGAGCTTCTCGTCGGTGTCCTTGTCGCCGATCTGCGCGTACGGCCCGAAGCGGCCCAGGCGCACGCTCACCGGCTTGCCGCTCTTGGGGTCGGTGCCCAGTTCGCGCGCGCCGGTGGCTTCGCTGCGATCGACCGATTCGGTCTTGTCCTCGACCAGTTCCTTGAACGGGCCCCAGAACTTCTCCATCAGCGGCACCCATTCCTCTTCGCCGCGCGAGACGGCGTCGAGTTCGTCCTCGAGCTTCGCGGTGAAGTCGTAGTCGACGTAGCGCGTGAAGTGCGAGGACAGGAACTTCGACACTGCGCGGCCCACGTCGGATGGGCGGAAGCTGCGGCCTTCCATCTCGACGTACTTGCGGAACAGCAGCGTCTGGATGATCGAGGCGTAGGTGGACGGACGGCCGATGCCGTATTCCTCCAGCGCCTTCACCAGCGCCGCTTCGGTGAAGCGCGGCGGCGGCTGGGTGAAATGCTGGTCGGCGTGGATGCGTTCCAGCGGAATTCGGTCGCCGATCTTCATGGCCGGAAGCTTGCGGCCTTCGTCTTCGTCGTCGGCGGTCTTGGTGTCCTTGCCTTCCTCGTAGGCGGCGAGGAAGCCCGGATCGACCACCGTCGTGCCCGAGGCACGGAATGCGTGGTCGCTGCCGGCGGCCAGGTCGACCGATACGGTATTGAGCGTGGCCGGCACCATCTGCGAGGCGACGGCGCGCTTCCAGATGAGCTCGTAGAGCTTGCGTTCGTCGTCGCTGAGGTGGCGTGCCACCGAGGACGGCGTGCGCAGCGCGGACGTCGGGCGCACGGCTTCGTGCGCTTCCTGCGCGTTCTTCGACTTGTTCTGGTACGTGTTGGGCTTGTCGGGCAGCGCGCGCGTGCCGTAGTCGCGGGCGATGACGTCACGGATTTCCGTGATCGCGTCCTGCGACAGCGTCACCGAGTCGGTACGCATGTAGCTGATCAGGCCGACGGTGCCTTCCTCGCCGATCGCCACGCCTTCGTACAGCTTCTGCGCGACCTGCATGGTCTTGCGCGTGGTGAAGCCGAGCTTGCGTGATGCTTCCTGTTGCAGCGTCGAGGTGGTGAACGGAGCGGCCGGACGGCGCTTGCGTTCCTTGGAGGCCACATCGGTGACATGCAGCGCGCCGTTGGCGGCATTCGAAATGCGCTTGCGTGCGTCTTCGGCCGTGTCGCCATCGGTGACGGTGAACTGCTCGAACTTCTTTCGATCCAGCCTGATCAGCTTCGAAGTGAATGGCTGCGACGGATGCGCGCATTCGGCCTCGATGGTCCAGTACTCGCGGGCGATGAAGGCTTCGATCTCCTCCTCGCGTTCCACGATCATCCGCAGCGCCGGCGACTGCACGCGCCCGGCGGACAGGCCACGCTGCACCTTGCGCCACAGCACGGGCGACAGGTTGAAACCGACGAGGTAGTCCAGCGCGCGGCGCGCCTGCTGCGCGTCGACGAGGTCGGACGCGATCGCGCGCGGTTGCAGCATCGCTTCCTTGATTGCGCGCGGCGTGATCTCGGTGAACACGACGCGTTGCAGGGTCTTGCCTTCGAGCAGGCCGCGTTCCTTCAGGATCTCCGCGATGTGCCAGCTGATCGCCTCGCCTTCGCGGTCCGGGTCGGTCGCCAGGAAGAGCGCGTCGGCGGACTTGGCGGCCTTGGCGATGGCGTCGACGTGTTTCTCGTTCTTGTCGATCAGGTCGTAGCGCATGGCGAAGCCGCGCTCGGGATCGACCGCGCCTTCCTTGGGGACCAGGTCTCGGACGTGGCCATAGGAGGCCAGGACGGTGAAGTCCTTGCCGAGGTATTTGTTGATCGTCTTGGCCTTGGCAGGCGACTCGACGATAAGGAGATTCTTGGCCATGGGGGCTCCGCAGGACCTGTCCCGGCGCTGCGATGGGGGCGAATGGGGGCGGGAGAAGACTACGCCCGCGACATCCGGCGCGGGCGTTCGGGGGCATCTCTCTTTTCTATTGAGGCCATGCGCCGCCCGGCGCTGTCAAGCGCGGCCGCGTGAAGTCGCGACCGGGGCCGCGCTGCGGCGGCCCTGTTCAGGCGGCCCGTCAGCCCGCGCCGGCGGCGCGGCGGACGTATTCCTGATAGGCCGGGATGGCGATGGCGAACACGATCCCGATGTACGCCACCACTGCCAGACCACCCAGGATCAGCAGCACCAGCGCGACCGTGCCCAGTCCGCGCCGCTGGCGTTCCGGGTGGCCGGTGTAGGCCCAGCGGTCGACCACCAGCGTGCTGGCGACCATGTCGTGCAGCCCGCGCTTGCGCTGCGTGAAACCGGCCATGATGTAGCCGATGTAGATCGTCAGGTAGCACAGCAGGTGCGACGCCCAGCGGCCGAGCGCGCGGCCGCGGCTCATGCGACGCCCGCCGTCGTCGGTGACCTTGATGCCCACCGCCATCTTGCCCAGCGTGGCCTGCGACGAGGAGGACTCCAGCCCCACGTAGTACAGCCCGCTGATGATCGGATATGCGAGGTACACGACGGCCAGCAGCACGGCGATGCCGGCCGGGGATGAAGAATCGCCCGTGAACACCCCGGCCAACCCGACGCCGAAGACGATCATCCCCACGACCAGCACGACGTAGTACGCGACGGTGACGACCAGGGAGTCGATGATCAGCGCGGCCACGCGCTTCCAGAACCCGGCGTAGACGACTTCGCCGGCGGCTGCATCGTAGTCGCTGATCTCGCTCAGCGCCGCACGCGGCGGCGCATAGGGCGAAGCGCGTTCGACGGCCTCGCCGGCCACGGCAGCGGGCGTCGCGTACACGGGCGGAGGCGCGACGCGTGCCGCCACTTCGTCCAGTCCGAGGGAATCCGAGAAACGATCGAGCGGCTGCCAGTCGCGCGCGCCGACATGCCAGGCGAGGGTGTCGCGCTGGACGCGGCCGTCGCGGTAGGCCTCGCGCACGTCATCTGCGCCCATCGGCCCGACGCGGCCTTGGCCCGGCAGGTGGTAGTACCAGTCCGTCATGCGAATCCCCTGATTGTCGCGACGGACCTGCGTGGTCCGGCAGCGTGCGCCTCCCCAGGCGCGTTACGGACGTCCGGCGGCGCTCAGTGCACCGGCTCGGGTTCGTCCTCGAACATCTGAGTTTCCATCCAGGCGTAGGCCGCTTCGGACCCCGGCTGGTTGAACAGCACCATCAGCACGACCCACTTGAGGTCGTCCAGGTCGATTTCGTCCTGGTCCAGAGCCATCGCGCGGTCGAGCACCAGCTCGCGCTGGCCGGCATCGAGCACGCCATGCTGCTCAAGGAACAGCAGGAAGCCGCGGCACTCAACGTCGAGCTTGTCCAGCTCGGGGCCGAAGTACACGCGCACGGGGCCGTTCGCCCGCGGGGCGCTTGCACTGGGCCGTTGCAGGGCCAGCGCGTCGAGCCATTCGAAGGCCTTGTTGATCTCGGCCGGGCTGAAGCCGGCTTTGCCGAGTTCGTCGAAGAGGGGGCCGCTACGGAGCGAATCACGGTCGCGAACGAGGTCCGCATCGTCGGTGAAGTAATGCTCGAACAGGTACAGCAGGACGTCCAGGATGCTCTCTTTCATTTCCCTCGGCCTGCGCCGCACGCGGCGCGGTGGGCAGAACTTGCGGAAGGCCCGC
>Ga0209257_1001695_pt1 | contig 24749 bp, 19 predicted proteins | sample AraplaCvi_mCL_r2_FD_184277 | JGI IMG/M metagenome (GOLD analysis project Ga0209257, IMG submission 184277) | Arabidopsis root microbial communities from North Carolina, USA - plate scrape MF_Cvi_mCL_r2 (SPAdes) (version 2) | ecosystem: Host-associated > Plants > Roots > Endosphere | place: USA...
GTTAAACCCCCGCCATGCGTAACATGCTCCTCACCAGCGCGATCGCGCTCACCGCCGCCCTTTCCTCCCCCGCACTCGCCCGCCCGATGACCGAGGTCGACCTTGCGACGCTGAAGCGCGTCGCCGCGCCGACCGCGTCGCCCGACGGACGCTGGGTCGTCTTCCAGCAGACCGATACCGAGAAGGAGAGCTACAAGCGCTCCACCGGCCTGTGGTTGATCGACCGCAATGCGAAGGACGCAAAGCCGGTCCGGATCGCCGACGTCGCGGGCAAGAACGAAACCTCGCCCGCCTTCGCGCCCGACGGCAGCCTGTATTTCCTCTCGAACGCGTCGGGCAAGGATCAGATCTGGCGCGTTGACCTTGCGGCCGGGACCCCGGCGACACAGGTCACCGACACGCAGGCCGACGTTTCCGGCTTCAAGATTTCACCCGACGGCAAGAAACTGCTCGCATGGGGTGACATTCCGAAGGAATGCACCGACTTCGGTTGCGACGCCAAGGACAAGGGCGCGCTCGTCGGCCCTGGCAGCGGCCGGCTCTACAAGGACGGCGCCGGCTTCGTGCGCCACTGGGATAGCTGGGAAACCCCCGGCACCTACAGCCGCCCCTTCGTCTTCAATCTCGAAGGTGGCAAGGCAAGCGTCGCGCGTCCGGTTGACGCGGGCCTGATCGGCGATAGCCCGTCGAAGCCGATGGGTGGCGGCGAGGAACTCGCGTGGGGCGCCGACAGCCGCACCGTCTTTTTCACGCTGCGCAAGGCCGACCGCCACGAGCCGACCTCGACCAATCTCGATATCTACAGCTGGCTGGTCGACAGCCGGATGATGCCGGTCAACCTGACCGAGAGCAATCAGGCGACCGACACCCTGCCCACGCCGTCGCCCGACGGCAAGTGGCTCGCCTATGTCGCGATGGCCCGCCCCGGCTACGAAGCCGACCGGCAGGTTTTGATGCTCCGCAACCTCGAAAACGGCGAGACGAAGAAGCTGACCGACGCGTGGGATCGCTCGGTCGACTCGATCAGTTGGGCGGCCGACGGCAAGTCACTGTTCGTCACCGCGCAGGACGTGCTCGACCATCCGGTGTTCAGGGTCGACGCAACCACCGGCAAGGTCGAGAAGCTCAAGGCCTCGGCCGAGGCGTTCGATGGCACGATCGGCGATGTCACGGTGCTGCCGGGCGGCGCACTGCTCTACACGCGCAACACCGCGCTCGCCCCGACCGATCTCTACACCCGCGACGCCAAGGGCAAGGTGAGCCAGCTGACCGCGGTCAACGCCGCGACGCTCGCCGAGTTCGATCCGGTCAAATTCGACCGGATGCAGTTTGCCGGCGCGAATGGCGACAAGGTCTGGGGCATCATCCTGAAACCGGGGAATGCGACGGCAAAGCTGCCGGTCGCCTTCATCGTCCATGGCGGCCCGCAGGGCAGCTTCGGCAACGGCTGGTCGACCCGCTGGAATCCTCGCCTGTTCGCGCAGCAGGGCTACGGCGTCGTCAGCGTCGATTTCCATGGATCGACCGGTTACGGCCAAGCCTTCACCGACGCGATCAACAAGGACTGGGGCGGCAAACCGCTCGAGGATCTGAAGCTCGGCCTCGCCGCCGCGGGCAAGCAGGATGCGCAGCTCGACATCGCCAACGCCTGCGCGCTCGGCGCGTCATATGGCGGCTATATGATGAACTGGATTGCCGGCCAGTGGACCGACGGCTTCAAATGCCTCGTCCAGCATGACGGCGTGTTCGACGCGCGCGCGATGGCCTATGAAACCGAGGAACTGTGGTTCGACGAATGGGAGCATGGCGGCCCCTATTACGAGGTTCCCGAAGAGTTCGAGAAATGGAACCCGGTGAACCACGTTGCCAAGTGGAAGACTCCGATGCTGGTGATCACCAGCGAGAAGGACTTCCGCATTCCCTATACGCAGGGACTTGCTGCCTTCACCGCGCTCCAGCGTCGCGGCATCGAAAGCCAGCTCCTCGTCTTTCCCGACGAGAACCACTGGGTACTGAAGGGCGCGAACAGCGTGCAGTGGCATCGCACCGTGTTCGACTGGCTCGGCGGCCACCTCCGGAAATAGGCCGCAAGCCTATTGGTCGAACAGTGACAGCAGCGCGCGATAGACTTCGACGCGCTGCTTCGCTGGCGCGGCATTGATCGTCTCGATGACATGAAGGCCGTCGCGACAGTCGGCATCAAAGTCGGCTGAATCCTCCGTATCGTCGTAGATATCGGGAAGATTCGCCCCCGAAAATCTGGCGACGATGCGCGTCGCCTTTCTTATTTCGAGCGGCTTCTGCAGCTTCGGAAGCAACAGCATCTCGGTCAGCGCTGCTTCCTCTTCCGCGCGCATGAAATGTTCGTCGCCCGTTTCATCCGCCATCGTTTCGGCCGTGAGGCGGCACGACCGATAACCGCCCTTGCGGATTTTCGCCGCCTGCGCGGCGTGGATCGTCAGCAGGCGACTGACCAGCGCGTCGGGGGAACGCGCCACGTCGGACGCAAGGTCGGTCGAGATATTCAGATGCACGCTCAGCGCCGCTTCGCTTGCCGGAACACCGGCATTGCGATCGCGCCAGACATTGTCGACGATGCGGCTCCAGAGCAGCGGACGCTTCGCCTCGAGCGCGGTCCACAACGGACCGGCCAATAGGGCGCCCGCGCTCGCGCGATCGACAGCCCACGAGGGGCCGTTTGCGGCAGCCGCGTCGTCAAGGCGCGTCACGACGTGCGCAGCGAACAGCTCATTCCGCCCCGGATACCACATGTCGGTCGACGGGGTTGCAAGGGCACGCTCCGTGAAATCGCCGTCAACGCCGGCCTTTTCCATCGCCCATCGGAACGTGCGGTCGCCATAACGCTCCACGCGCCCGGTTTCTGTCGAGCGATTCCGGTGAAACGCCGCACGACCATCCTCCGTCTCGTCCTTGCTATTGTCGGCCTTCGCCGTGTCGGGCGCGCCCCCGGTTTCACCGGGCGGTGTTTCTTCGGGGATCCAATAGCTTTTGTGAAAGCCGATCTTCGCGTCGGGGCCCATAGATCGCTCGTTCGCCGACAGCAGCACCAACGTGCAGGCCGACGCACAAAGATGTTCGACGTGGACGGTCAGCTTTCGCATGCCGACCGACGCCGCCATCAACTGACCCGCGCGCACCTCGCCCCCTTGCGATGCGATCACCAGGCGCTTCACGTCCGGATGCTTGCCAAGCGTCTTTGAAAAGGCAAGGAAAGCGGGGAAATCGATCTTGCCGGCAAAATAGAGCGTCGCGCCGTCGGCCGAAACCTCGACCAGTTTCGGCTCTTCATTCGTTGCGGGCGCAGCGAGCGCCGCAGATGTCGACAGGAGGGCGGCCGCCCCGATCCACCACCGCATGCACCCGATTGAGCACAAGCGGCACACCTTCGCAAGCGCGGCTCGCGCCGAAAGGGACTTGCTGGCCCGCCGCCCCGCTGGCAAAGGCGCGCGGCTATGCCGATGGAAAAAACGTTCGATCCCGCCGCTATCGAGGCGAAGTGGGCCCATGAATGGGAAAGCCGCGGGCTATTCCGCCCCGAGCGTCCCGACGCGACGCCGTTCACGATCGTCAACCCGCCGCCGAACGTCACCGGCGCGCTGCACATCGGCCATGCGCTCGACAATACGTTGCAGGACGTTCTCGTCCGTTACGAGCGGCTGCGCGGCAAGGATGCGCTGTGGGTCGTCGGCATGGACCATGCCGGAATCGCGACCCAGATGGTCGTCGAGCGCCAACTCGAGGAGCGGCAGGACAAGCGCACCAACTACACGCGCGAAGAATTCGTCGAGAAGGTGTGGCAGTGGAAGGGCGAAAGCGGCGGCCAGATCACCGGCCAGCTCCGCCGCCTCGGCTGTTCGATGGACTGGTCGCGCGAGCAGTTCACGATGGACCCGCATTTCACGCAGGCCGTGGTCAAGGTGTTCGTCGACCTGCACAAAAAAGGTCTGATCTACCGCGACAAGCGGCTGGTGAACTGGGACCCGAAGCTCAAGACCGCGATCTCGGACCTCGAGGTCGAAACGCACGAGGTTCAGGGCGGCTTCTGGCACTTCAAATATCCGCTCGCCGACGGCGTGACGCTCGACGCCAATAATCCTTTGGGGGCACGCGACTATATCGAGGTCGCGACGACGCGCCCCGAAACGATGCTCGCCGATATGGCGGTCGCGGTGCACCCCGACGATGCGCGCTACAAGAGCGTGATCGGCAAGGATATTCTCCAGCCCATCACCGGCCGCCGCTTCAAGGTCGTCGCCGACGAGCATGCCGATCCCGAACTGGGGTCGGGCGCGGTGAAGATCACCCCGGGACATGATTTCAACGACTTCGACGTCGGCAAGCGCGCCGGGTTCAAGCCCGGCGAGATGCTCAACATGCTCGACGGCGACGCGAACGTCATCCAGACCGCCGACGGACTGATCCCCGCCGAATATCTGGGCCTCCACCGCTTCAAGCGCGACGGCAAGGACGGCGCGCGCGAACTGGTCGTGCAGCGCATGAAGGAACAAGGCTTCCTCATTCCGCACACCGACAAGGACGGCGGCGAGCATGACGCCGAACCGCGCACAATCCAGACGCCCTTCGGCGACCGCGGCGGCGTGGTGATCGAGCCCTGGCTCACCGATCAGTGGTATGTCGACGCCGAGACGCTCGCGCAGCCACCGATGGCGGCGGTGCGCGACGGGCGCATCAACATCGTCCCCAAAACGTGGGAAAAGACCTTTTTCAACTGGATGGAGAATATCCAGCCGTGGTGCGTCTCGCGCCAGCTCTGGTGGGGTCACCGCATTCCGGCGTGGTATGCCGAAGACGGTCGTATCTTCGTCGCCGAAACCGAAGAAGAAGCCCAGGCGGAAGCCGGCGCGGGCGTTGCGCTGACGCGTGACGAAGATGTCCTCGACACCTGGTTTTCCTCTGCCCTCTGGCCCTTCGCAACCCTCGGCTGGCCAGAAAACACCGATCTCCTCAAGCGCCATTACCCCAACGACGTTCTCATATCGGGCTTCGACATTCTCTTCTTCTGGGATGCGCGCATGGCGATGCAGGGGATGGAGTTCATGGGCGACGTTCCGTGGAAGACGCTCTATCTCCACGGCCTCGTCCGCGCGCCCGATGGTGCGAAGATGTCGAAATCGAAGGGCAATGTCGTCGACCCGCTCGGCCTGATCGACCAGTATGGCGCCGACGCGCTGCGCTTCTTCATGAGCGCGATGGAAAGCCAGGGCCGCGACATCAAGATGGATGACGCGCGCCTCGCGGGCTATCGCAACTTCGCGACCAAGCTGTGGAACGCCGCGCGCTTCTGCGAAGCCAACGGCATTGCAGCCTCGACCAGCTTCGAAGCACCCGCCGCGACCCTGCCGGTCAACCGCTGGATCATCGGCGAGGTTGCCGCGACGGTCGCGGCGATGGAAACGGCGTTTGCGGCCTATCGTTTCGACGAGGCGGCGAACGCGATCTACAGCTTCGCGTGGGATCGTTTCTGCGACTGGTATCTCGAGCTCATCAAGGGCGCCATCGACGAGGAGACCAAGGCAGTTGCGGGCTGGGTGCTCGACCAGATCCTCGTTATGCTCCACCCCTTCATGCCCTTCATCACCGAAGAGCTGTGGACCGGGCTCGGCGACCGCGCGGACTATCCGCTGATCACCGCAAAATGGCCGGCGCCGAGCGCCGAACGCGACGCAGATGCGAGCGCCGACATCGACTGGCTGATCAGGCTCGTCAGCGAACTGCGCACCGCCAAGGCCGAACTCGGCCTGCCACCGGGCGCGCGCCTGACCGCGCATTTCCCGGCGTCGCTGAAGGGCCGCACCGACAAGCTCGCCGCACAGCTCGACCGCCTCGCGCGGCTCGAGGCGATCAGCTTCGATCCGGCGCCCGCCGGCGCCTCGGCGCAGCTCGTCGTCGAGGGCGAGACGATCACCGTGCCTCTCGAAGGCGTGATCGACATCGCCGCCGAACGCGACCGCCTGACCAAGGCGCTCGCCGCCGCGGCGAAGGAACGCGACGGCCTTGCCGGCCGCCTGAACAATCCGTCGTTCGTCGAACGCGCCAAGCCCGAAGCGGTCGAAAAGGCTCGCGCCGACCACGCCGCGAAGGAAGCCGAAGCCGATCGCCTGGCCGCCGCGCTGGCGCGGCTGGGGTAATGCGGGGCTTGCGGATTCCGGTCCTGACGGCGGCACTGCTTTTCGCGGCGCCGCTGGCTGCCCGGGACGCATCGCCGCTGACGCCCGCGGTCGGCAGTCCGGAACGCACCGCCGTCGTCGAGGCGCTCCGCACGCATCCCGACATGCGCTTCACCTTCCGCTATTTGCGGGTGTGGCACGACGGGGAGCGCGCGATCGCCTATGCCGAAGGCGACAATGGCGTGATCGGCGGGTTCAAGGCGATCCTGACGCGCGACGCCAAGACCGGCTGGCGCACCGTCTGGGCAGAAGGCGACGGCGGCAGCGACAGCTGCGCCGCGGGCGCCCGGCACTATGGCTGGGCGATCGAGCTGATCCAATCATATCACATCGCCCCCGACCGGCTCTTCCCTGGCCTGACCAAACAAACCCGCGAACTGGAGCGCTCGGCAAAGAGCGATCCCGAACTGCAATGCGTCGGCGACCTCGAAGGCGGACCCGAATGACCACCGAGATGACCGACGACGTGCCCCTCACCCCGACCCCGGTCGCGGCAGCCGCCGATCCCGCTGCGAGCCCGGTCCCGCCGCGCCAGACTGCGCGCGGTGGCGGGCGGATGGACCTGACGACCGGCCCCATCGCCAGGACGCTGATCCTTTTCGCGTTGCCGACGCTCGCGTCGAACATTCTCCAGACGCTTTCGGGCTCGGTGAATTCGGTGTGGGTCGGGCAATTTCTCGGCGAAAGCGCGCTCGCCGCGACCGCCAACGCCAACATCATCATGTTCCTGATGTTCGGCGCCTTCTTCGGCTTCGGCATGGCGGCAACGGTGCTGATCGGCCAGTCGATGGGACGCGGCGATATCGACGCAGCGCGCCGGGCGACCGGCGGCGTGATCGGGCTGGCGCTGATGTTTTCGGTCGTGATCGCGATCCTCGGCTGGTTCGCGTCGGACCGGATCCTGCACTGGCTCGAGACCCCGCCCGAGGCCTTTGCCCTCGCGCACGACTATCTGCGCGTCACCTTTCTCGCTGTTCCCGCCTCGATGCTCTCCGTCACGCTGATGATGGCCTCGCGCGGCGCGGGCGATGCCGTGACACCGCTTCGCTTCATGATCCTCGCGGTGGTCCTCGATATCGCCTTCAACCCGGTGCTGATCCTCGGCCTTGGCCCCTTTCCGCGCCTCGGTATCGCGGGCAGCGCGCTCGCGACCGCGGTGGCGGGGACGATCAGCCTGACCGGGATGATCATCTGGTTCTATGCAAAGAACCATGTGCTGCGCCTCCGCGGGCATGAACTCCGCTATCTGATCCCGAACTGGAGCGAGCTTCGCTTCATCATCGGGCGCGGGCTGCCGATGGGGGCACAGATGCTCGTGATCTCGGGCGCGGGGCTGGTAATGGTCGGCCTCGTCAATCGCGAAGGTCTCGTCACCGCCGCCGCCTATGGCGCGACGCTCCAGCTCTGGAACTATATCCAGATGCCCGCGCTCGCGGTCGGTGCAGCGGTCAGTTCGATGGCGGCGCAGAATATCGGCGCGCAGCGCTGGGACCGCGTCGCGGGAGTGACCAACAGCGGCATCGCGATCAACCTCGCAATGACCGGTGTGCTGATCGTGCTGCTCCTGCTCTTCGACCGCGCCGCGCTCGCGCTGTTCCTCGGCAGCGGCAGCGACGCGATCGATGTCGCGCGCAACATCCAGTTTATCGCGACCTGGACCTTCCTGCCCTTCGGTACCACGATCGTCCTGATCAGCACGCTGCGCGCCAACGGTTCGGTCGTGCCGCCGCTCGTCATCCTGTTCCTGTCGATGTTTCCGATCCGCCTCGGCATCTATTATTTCGGCTATCCGGTCATCGGCAGCGACATATTGTGGTGGAGCTTTCCGCTCTCCTCGCTCGCATCGCTGGCCATGGCCTGGACGGTCTACAAGCGCGGGAACTGGCGCCGGTCGCTTCCCCAGCCGGCGGCATCCTGACCTTTTTCTTCGACCAAAGCGCCCGCCCCTTCGACTGGCGGCCCGGCGTCTGCTAGCCTTCGTCGCATGTCGGACGCTAAAGCAGCCCCAATGAACATGAATCTCCGTAAAGAGGCGCTGCGTGACCAGCGGGCAAGGATGCTGGCCGCCGCGCCCGACTGGCGGGCTTCCGATGCCCGCGTCAATCCGCGCGTCGCGATCGGCTCGATTCTCGTCATGTGGCTGCTCTATTTTCTGATCACGACCGGCCTCGGTATGCTCGCGGGCGCCGAGCAGTGGGAATATGCCGGACGCCGCGCCATCGTGGTCGTTGCCGGGATCCTTTGCACCTTCGTGCTGTATCAGCTGATCCAGCGCGTTCAGCCGCGCAGCTTCGGTGCGCGGCTTGCGGTCGCGCTCGGCGCCGCCGTACCGCTGGTCATCCTGTACGCCTCGATCAACCTGTTCGTCTTTTTCTACTGGTTCCCGGCGTCCGACTCCGCGCAGATCGTGAAGGAGGTCCAGTCCAAATTCCCCGTCGCCTGGGAAACGATGCTGATCCTCGACAGCTCGATCCGCTGGTATTTCTTCTTTGCCGTATGGGCGGCGCTTTACGTCGCCTTCGGCTATGCGAACGAGATGCGCGCGGTCGAGCGTCGCGCCAACCATTTCCGGATTGAGGCCCAGACCGCACAGCTTCGCGCCCTCCACTACCAGGTCAATCCGCACTTCCTGTTCAACACGCTGAACTCGCTTTCGACGCTGGTGCTCAAGGGTTCGAAGGCGGAGGCAGAGACGATGATCATGAATCTCTCGTCCTTCCTGCGGTCGAGCCTCGCCATCGACCCCGAACAGCTCGTCAGCCTCGACGAGGAAATCGCGCTGCAGCGCCTCTATCTCGATATCGAACAGACGCGTTTCCCCGATCGCCTGCAGGTCGAGGTCATGATCCCCGGCGAACTCGAAAATGCCTGTGTCCCGGTCCTGATCCTGCAACCGATCATCGAGAATGCGATCAAATATGGCGTCGCGCCCAGCAAGGGAAAGATCGCGATCCGGCTGACCGCCAGCAACGAATATGGTCTGCTGGTCATGCGCGTCGAGAATGACATCGACCCGAAGGCGCCGGTACCGCCACCGGGAACCGGGCTCGGCCTCGGCAATGTCCGGGAAAGGCTGCTGACGCGCTATGGCCCCACCGCGGGCTGCGAGTGGGGCGCATCCGATACGGGTGGTTTCTTTGTTTCGCTTTGGTTACCGTTGGCACGGGAGGGCTGCTGACCATGATGCAGACGCTTCGGACCCTGATCGTCGACGATGAACCGCTGGCCATCGAACGCCTGCAGATTCTGGCAGGGCAGCAGGACGGCGTATCGCTCGTAGGCACGGCAAGCGACGGCGCTTCCGCCCTGCGCATGGTCGATGCGCTGGCGCCCGACCTCGTCCTCTGCGACATCGCAATGCCCGATCTCAACGGGCTCGCCGTCGCCGCGGCGATCGACAAGCTCGACAATCCGCCCGCGGTGGTTTTCGTAACCGCCTTCGATCAATATGCCGTCGCGGCCTTTGACGTTGCCGCAGTCGACTATCTGCTGAAACCAGTATCCCCCGACCGGCTGGCGCGCGCGCTCACCCGCGTGCGCGAATGGCGCGCGACCGACCGGGCGCCGAAACAGAAGAGCAAATGGATCGGCGAGTTCTGGGTCCAGAACCGCGGCGAGATGCTGCGCATCGATGCCGGACAGGTCGATCTGATCGAGGCCGAGCGCGACTATATGCGCCTGCACGTCGGCGGGCGCAGCTGGCTGATCCACCAGACCATCAAATCGCTGGAAGCCCGGATGGACCCCGACCAGTTCATGCGCATCCACCGGTCGAAGATGATCCGCCGCGGCGGCATCGTCGGCCTCAAACATCATGGCGACGGCGCTTGGAGCGTCGATCTGGGCGAAGGCGGCGTCCACCGGATCGGCCGCACCTACCTGCACGACGTCAAGGCGATCATGCACGCCTGAGCGCGAGAAGGCGGCCGTGCCCGGACGGGCGCGACCGCCTTTTCGGCGCCGATGGCCGTCAGGGAGCGGCGACGACCGGCGGTTTTTCACTCGCGAACCGGGCGCTGCTGCCGTTGTAGAGCGACGCGAGCTGCGGCTCGACGCTGCGTTTCGCGGCGGCTTCGCATTCCAGACTGGCCGCCCGCTCGCTCAACGTCGCGCGCGAATCGCTCGCGCACATCGATTTGATCGCCATGCGAACGCGTGTGTCGAGCCGGGCACGGCCCGAAGCCGTCGACAGGTTGAGGTCGTCATAGCGGATCGTTGCACTGGGGCGGTTGTCGGCATCCTGCGCGAAGGCGGGAGCCACGGCGCCACCACTCGCAAGCGCGGCAATCAGGATCAGGGAAAGTTTCGACATGGGGAGTGTCCTCTCATCTGGGGGATGATGATGCGGGACACGAAAGGAGTTGGAACCGGGGAAGACCAAGGCCCTCCCGCATCCCGCATGTCGGGGATGGCTCATTTCCGCGGCTTTCGCATGCGGGGTTCGACCGGCCCCGAAGCATGGTCGATTGGACGGACGAAGCGCATCCGCGCATCGACCAGTGGCCGAAAGCTTGTAATCCGGCGTTCATCATGGCCTTGTTTGCGCATGGCAAGGAAGCGCAAACCGGCTGCGAGTCGCGGCACTGCGCGGCGCGCGGGGCTGATCGCCGCGCTGATCGCCGTGGGGCTTGCCGCCGGCGGAGCGCTGGGAATGCTTGCTGTGGGCGGAGGATTGCGCGGCGATGCCGTCGATCCGCCTTCCTTTGCGGGGCTCAGTTCCAATCCCGATGCGCTGGTAGCCGACGATGGCGTCTCCGCCGCGCCGTGTCCGGGCTGTGCCGACAGCTACGGGGTGGGCGCCAGGCTGCGCGCCGCGCGCGAACAGCGGGCAAGCGAAGCGTTTCGGCAGCTCGGCACCGTCGATGTCGAAGATCGGACGGCCGACGAGCCGGAAGACGGCTATCGCTACGGCGGACGGTTTCCCGACACGGCGCCGACCGCACCGGCAGTTCCGGCGATGGTTCTCCCTGTCGCCTTGCCGGAGCCACCTGCGCCCGTGCCTCCCGGACAGCAGCAAGGCTCCGGCGCTCCGCCGGATCCCCCGCTACCCCCTGAATAGGTCAGTTCTTCGGTTCGGCCGCCGGATGCGCGCAGCGGGCCGTGTCGCCGCCCTTGCAGGCCGCAACATCGGCCTCCCACTTCATCCGTTCCTCGGCTGCCAGCGCGGCGATGCGTGCCTTCTCGGCTTCGTAGGCCGCCGTTTCTTCGGCATATTTGGCCTGCGCTGCGGCTTCCGCCTGCGCGGTGGCAGCGACCTGCGCATTATAGGCGTCGATCTCGGCCTTCGCCTTCGCCTGCTGCTCCGCATTCAGCCGGGCCGTATTGGCGCGTTCCTCGGCCGTCGTCCCGTCGGGCGATTTCTGCATCGCGCCGGCTTGTGCACCGACAAGCAGCGAGGCCGCTGCGGTCGCCATGAAAATCGTCCTGATCATCGAAGCTCTCCTTCTATCGAGGCACCTGCCCGGTCCAACGTCCTGCCCCGCGTTGCGTTCCCGTTCGGCGCCCGTCCTCCCGTTTGACGTCGCGCGTCGCAGTCGCCATGCTGGCGGCCCCTTCTTGTCCGAACGGCGGGTCCTTTGCCAGCACCAACGCATCACCCGATCAATCGCCCTGTCTTTTTCATTCCTCTCGCGATCCTGACCGCGGCGTTGATCCTCAGCGTCTGGTTCGGCGCCGATTTTGTGGCGGCAGAAACCGCGGCGAACGACTGGATCCTTCGCGAGTTCGGATCTGTTTTCGCCGGGGCGGGACTCGGCTTCATCGCGCTGCTCGGCATCGTCGCCCTTTCTCCGCTCGGCAAGACCGTCATCGGCGGCCGTGACGCGAAGCCGCTGCTCGGCCGCGGGAAATGGTTTGCCGTGATGCTCTGCACCACCATCGCGACCGGGATCCTCTTCTGGGGCGCCGCCGAACCGCTCTTTCACCTCAACACCCCGCCTCCGATGCTCGGCCTCGAGCCCGGCAGCGATTCCGCGGCGACCTTCGCCATGTCGACGATGTTCCTGCACTGGACGCTGACGCCCTATGCGATCTACACCGTCGCTGCGCTCGCCTTCGCGCTCGTCTATTACAACCGCGGCGAGCCTTTCAGCCTGTCGTCGCTCTTCGTGCCGCTGCTTGGCAAGCGCGCGCATGGCCCGGTGGGCACGGGCGTCGACGTCGTCTGCCTCTATGCGCTGGTCGCGGGCATGGCAGCCTCGATGGGCGCCGGCATCCTCGCACTCGCCGGCGGGGTCGAGAATCTCGGCCATTTCAGCGGGGGCATGCCGCTCAAATGGGGCATCGCTGCACTGATCGTCGCGAGCTTCCTGATCTCGGCCGCAACGGGGCTTCAGAAGGGGATCGCCGGCCTGTCGGTGCTCAACACCTGGCTGTTTTTCGCGATCATCGCCTTTGCCCTCCTTGCGGGACCGACGGCGGAGATGTTCGGTCTCTCGCTCCGCGCCACGGGCGAATATTTCACCACCTTCGTTCCACGCAACCTCGGGCTCGACGTCGACGCCGACTGGAGCCGCCAATGGACGATCTTCTATTGGGGCAACTGGTTCGCCTGGGCGCCGGTGACCGCGCTGTTCCTCGGCCGCCTCGCGATCGGCTACAGCGTGCGCGAGTTCATCCTGATGAACCTCGTCCTGCCTTCGCTGTTCGGGGCGCTGTGGATGACCGCGATCGCGGGATCAGCGATCGTCATCGACCAGCAGACCGGCGCGAGCCTCTATTCGGTAATCGCTGCAAAGGGGCCCGACTCGGTCCTCTTCCGCCTGTTCGACGCCCTCGGCGGCGGTCCCGCCGCGACGGGGCTGATCCTCTTCACCATCTTCCTGTCCTATGTCGCGGGGGCGGACGCCAATGTCTCGGCGATGAGCGCGCTCTCGACGCGCGGCATTACGCCCGATGCGCCCGAAGCACCGATGATGGTGCAAAGCGTCTGGGGGATTGCGGTGGGTCTGTGCGCGGTCGTGCTGGTCGCGGGATCGGGGCTCGACGGCATCCGCATGATGTCGGTGCTTGGCGGCTTCCCCGCACTGTTCGTCGTCATCGGCGCGGCGCTGTCGCTCGCGGTGATGGTGGTACGGGGGCGACCCTCGGCCGCCCCCGCCCTCTCCGACTGATTACCAGATGCGCGTGCGCGCTTCGGGCTTGATGTAATATTTGCTGTCGGGGGTGACGTTGAACGCCTTGTACCAGGCATCAACGTTGCGCACCGGACCAATGATCCGCCAGCGTGCGGGGCTGTGCGGATCGCTCGCCACCTGCTGCTTGACCGAATCCTCGCGTGCCTTGTCGCGCCATGCCTGCGCGAAGGCGAGGAAGAAACGCTGGTCGCCGGTCAGCCCGTCGATCACCGGCGCTTCCTTGCCGTTCAGCGAGCGATGGTACGCATCATAGGCGACCTCCAGACCCGCGAGATCGGCGATATTCTCGCCCATCGTCAGGTCGGGGTTGATGAACGCGCCGGGCGCCGCTTCATAGGTCGCATATTGCGCGCCGAAGCCCTTGGCCTGCGCCTCGAAGCGCGCCGCATCGGCGGGGGTCCACCAGTCGCGCACCGCACCGTTGGCGTCGATCTTGCGTCCCTGATCGTCGAAACCGTGAGTGATTTCGTGACCGATCACCGCACCGATCGCGCCATAGTTGACCGCATCGTCGACGCTCTCGCTGAAATAGGGCGCCTGGAGGATGCCGGCGGGGAATACGATCTTGTTCTCGAGCCCGCCATTATAGGCGTTCACTTCCTGCGGGTTCATCGACCATTTCTTGCGGTCGACGGGCTTGTTCAGATCGGACAGCGAATAGGCATATTCGAACGCCGCGCTGCGCTTCACATTGCCGTAGAGGTCGGCCGGATCGATCTTGAGCCCCGAATAGTCGCGCCATTTGTCGGGATAGCCGACCATGACGTCCATCTTCGACAGCTTGTCGAGCGCCGCCGCCTTCGTCTCGGGCGCCATCCAGCTGTTGTTCCGGATACGGTCGCCCATCGCGAGCTTCAGGTTCGCGACGAGCGTTTCCATCTTCGCCTTGGCGCTCGCGGGGAAATAATCCTTCGAATAGGTTTCGCCGACCAGTTCGCCAAGGCTGCCGTCGACCAGCGTCAGGCCGCGCTTCCAGCGCGGACGCAGCTCGCCGACGCCGCTCAGCACCTTGGTATATTCGAAGCGGCTGTCGACGAACGGCTTCGACAGATAGGGCGCGGCATTGTCGGCGATATGGAATTGCTGCCACAGCTTGATCGTGTCGAGCGGCGTCTTGGCATAGAGTGCCACGATGTCGCGGATCGCCGTATTCTCGTTGACGATGATCCGCTTCTGCGGGGCGATGCCGGCGCCTTCGAACCAGGCCTTCCAGTCGAGGCCGGGGGCATAGGCGGCAAGTTCGTCCGACGACATCGGATTGTTGATCTTGCCGATATCGCGGCGATCGGCGATCGCCCAGCTGACCTTGGCGATCTCGGTCTCGAACGCCATGATCGCGTCCGCGGCCTTTTCGGGCGCGGCGTTGCCGACGAGCTTCATCGTGCGCGCGATATAGCTGCGATAGGCATCACGCTGCGGCTTGAAGCTGTCGTTCAGATAATAATCGCGCTCGGGCATGCCGAGACCGCCCTGGCCCAGCCACAGGACGTTCATCGTCGGGTCGTTGGTATCGGCGTAGGGTCCGCCGCCGACGATCGTCGCACCGAACGTTCCCTGGGTCGTTCCCATGAACCGCGCCATCGCACTCTTGTCGTTGATCGCGGCGACGGCGTTAACGTCCGCCATCACGGGCGCCGCGCCAAGCGCATCGACGCGCTTCTCGTCGAGGAAGCTCTGGTATAGTCCGCCGACCTGGCTCGTCGCGGGCGCGCCGGTGACGAGCTGGCGAAGCTGGCGCTGGGTCAGGTTATAGACGTCGTAGTCGACGCCGGCCGACGCCTGATCGGCAGGAATTTCTGTACGCGCAAACCAGCCGCCATTGGCATATTTGTCGAAATCGTCGCCGGGCTTCACGCTCGTGTCGCGCGCGCCAAGGTCGACACCCCATTTGCCGAAGGTCAGCGCTTTCAGCGATCCCTCGTCGTTCGCGGGCGCGCTCCCGTCGCCGTCACCGTCGGCAACCAGCGTCGCATTCACGCTCTTCCCGTTCGCCATGGCCGGTGCCGTAGCCAGCGATACGGCAATCGCCAGTCCGGCGACGCCCGCAAAAAACTTCGTCATTCCCCAGTCTCCTAACGTCCCGCACCGCCGGGTCGGGGCGATGCATGTCGCCAGTCTTGTCCGCCTGCGACGCGAACGGGTCAAGCGAGCGACCGGACGCTGGTCGAAGCCTTTGGGATGTTGGTGGAAAGGCCGGCCCTCTTTATGCCCCCAGCCGCCCTTTTCGCAGAGCGAGCGTCAGGCAGATCGCGCTGCCCGCAAGCGATACGACGAGCGCTGCGACCGAAGCCTCGGGGCCGAAGCCGCCGCCGCTGAGCAAGGTCGCGACGCCTTCCGCCGGATGCGTCCGGAACGGGCCGCTGGCAAAGCTGTCCAGTCCGGAAACCGCGCTTCCGAAGACCCAACCGAGCGCGAAGTTCCAGCCGGCATGCATCCCGATCGACATCCAGACGCGCCCGGTCAGCAGATACAGGCCGGCCCCGATCCCCTCGCCTGCGATCAGGCAGACCGCCCCGAACAGGCTGGCATCGGGGTTCGACAGATGAAGGCCTCCGAAAAGAAGCGCGGTCGCGATCAGCCCGGGCCACACGCCGAACGCGCGCCACAGCATGCGGAAGATGACGAGCCGCATCAGCGTTTCCTCGATCACCGCCGACTGGACGGCCTGCTTCATCGCCTCTGCAACCCCGGTGACCGGTCCCGCCTCGATGACGGCCCAGCCGGCGCTCCACAGGATCGCGATGATGATCGTCATGATCGCACCGCCGATCGCAATACCAACGGGCAGTTCTTTCAGCATCGGCTTCAGGCCGATTTCGCCGGCCGCCCGATCCTCGCCCAGCCGAACGGCCAGGCCATAGACGCCCAGCATGGCGATCGACCCGACAAGCACGGCCGTCAACCTCGCGCCCGATGGCGCAGCCGCTCGCGTGGTAAAAGGCTCGCCGGACAACAGGCCTGCGAGGCGCAGCGTGGTATCGGCAGCGATGTTGAAGGTCAGGACGCAGAGGATCGCCAGCACGATCAGCCACGCCAGCGCGCGGACCCGGCGATAACGGCCAGGCTTCAGCCAGCGTTCGGACCCCAGTTCGACCAATTGCGTCATCCGCACTCCTCGACGGCCTAGATAGCATTACTGTATTATATTGGCAATACACACTGGCGCGCCGCCCACCCTTGCACGCCGCACCCTCCGGCCCCATGTTCGCCACCAATTCGCGCCTCTTGCGCGTCAAGAACAAATCTGGAACATACCCCTCCCATGAGTCTCACCCACATCAAGGTGCGCGGCGCGCGCGAGCATAATCTCAAGGGCGTCGACGTCGATCTGCCGCGCGACAGCCTGGTCGTCATCACCGGACTTTCGGGTTCCGGCAAGTCAAGCCTCGCATTTGACACCATCTATGCCGAGGGGCAGCGCCGCTACGTCGAGTCGCTCTCCGCCTATGCGCGCCAGTTCCTCGAGATGATGCAAAAGCCCGACGTCGAGCATATCGACGGGCTGTCGCCGGCGATCAGCATCGAGCAGAAGACGACCTCGCGGAACCCGCGCTCGACCGTCGCAACCGTCACCGAGATCTACGACTATATGCGCCTGCTGTGGGCGCGCGTCGGCATTCCCTATTCGCCCGCGACGGGCGAGCCGATTTCGGCGCAGAATGTCAGCCAGATGGTCGACCGCGTGATGGAACTGCCCGAAGGCACGCGCGCCTATCTGCTCGCACCCGTCGTACGCGGCCGCAAGGGCGAGTATCGCAAGGAACTGGCGCAGTGGCAGAAGGAAGGCTTCACCCGCGTCCGGATCGACGGCGAGTTCCACGAGATTGGCGACGCGCCCGCGCTCGACAAGAAATACAAGCATGACATCGAGGTTGTCGTTGACCGCATTGCCGTGCGCGAAGGCCTCGAAACCCGTCTTGCGGACAGCTTCGAGACCGCACTGAAGCTTGCCGAAGGCCTCGCCTATGTCGACCTTGCCGATGGACCCGTTCCGGGCCGCGAAGAGGAAGACACCGGCGGCGCGATGAAGGGCGCGGGCATCCCCGCAAACCGTATCGTGTTTTCGGAGAAATTTGCCTGCCCGGTCTCGGGCTTCACGATTGCCGAGATCGAACCGCGGCTGTTCAGCTTCAACGCGCCGCAGGGTGCCTGCCCCGCATGCGACGGGCTTGGCGAGCGGCTCGAATTCGATCCCGAGCTCGTCGTTCCCAACCACGCGCTGAGCCTGAAGAAGGGCGCTGTCGTGCCGTGGGCGAAGTCGAACCCGCCCTCGCCCTATTATATGCAGGTGCTCGAAAGCCTGGGCAAAGCCTATGATTTCAGCCTCGAAACGCCGTGGCAGGACCTGCCGGGCGGGGTACAGGAAATCATCCTGCACGGCACCGGCGGGATGCCGGTCGAACTGACCTTCAAGGACGGCAAGCGCACCTACACGACGCACAAGGCGTTCGAAGGCGTCATCGGCAACCTCAACCGCCGCATGCTCCAGACCGAAAGCGCGTGGATGCGCGAGGAGCTGGGCAAATACCAGACCGCGCAGCCGTGCGAGACCTGCCACGGCGCGCGCCTGCGCCCCGAACCGCTGGCGGTGAAGATCGCGGGCGAGAATATCAGCCTGTCGGCGCAGCGCTCGGTCGCCGACGCGCTCGCATGGTTCAGCACACTCGACGAGAAGCTGAACGAGACGCAGCGCCAGATCGCCAAGGCGATCCTCAAGGAAATCAACGAGCGGCTCGGCTTCCTCAACAATGTCGGGCTCGACTATCTCAACCTCAACCGCACCAGCGGCACGCTGTCGGGCGGCGAGAGCCAGCGCATCCGCCTCGCCAGCCAGATCGGCAGCGGCCTGTCAGGCGTCCTGTACGTGCTCGACGAGCCGAGCATCGGCCTGCACCAGCGCGACAACGACCGGCTGCTCGCGACATTGAAGCGCCTCCGCGACCTCGGCAACACGGTGATCGTCGTCGAGCATGACGAGGATGCGATCCGCCACGCGGACTATGTCGTCGACATGGGCCCCGGCGCGGGACTCCATGGCGGAGAAATCGTCGCCGAAGGCACGCTCGACGAGGTCCTGAAGAACAAGAACAGCCTGACCGCGGCGTACCTGACCGGTGCGAAGCGGATCGAGGTGCCCAAGCACCGCCGCCCCGGCAACGGCTTCGACCTCGTGCTCAAGGGCGCGCGCGCCAACAATCTGCAGAATGTCACGGCAAAGATCCCGCTCGGCACCTTCACCTGCGTCACCGGCCTGTCGGGATCGGGCAAGTCGAGCCTGATCATCGACACGCTCTATGCCAGCGCAGCGCGCGTGCTCAACGGCGCGCGGATGGTCGCGGGACCGCACGACTCGCTGAGCGGGCTGGAGCATTGCGACAAGGTGATCGACATCGACCAGTCGCCGATCGGGCGCACCCCGCGGTCGAACCCCGCGACGTACACCGGCGCCTTCACGATCATCCGCGACTGGTTCGCGGGGCTGCCCGAAAGTCAGGCGCGCGGTTACAAGCCCGGGCGCTTCAGCTTCAACGTCAAGGGCGGGCGCTGCGAGACGTGCACCGGCGATGGCCTCATCAAGATCGAGATGCACTTCCTGCCCGACGTCTATGTGACGTGCGAGACGTGCCACGGCAAACGCTACAACCGCGAAACGCTCGAGGTGAAGTTCAAGGGGATGAGCATCGCCGACGTTCTCGACATGACGGTCGAGGATGCGGCGGACTTCTTCAAGGCGGTGCCGTCGATCCGCGAGAAGATGGCGATGCTCGTCCGCGTCGGGCTCGGCTATATCAAGGTCGGGCAGCAGGCGACGACGCTGTCGGGGGGCGAGGCGCAGCGGGTGAAGCTGGCGAAGGAGCTGTCGCGGCGCTCGACCGGGCAGACGCTCTATATCCTCGACGAGCCGACGACCGGCCTGCATTTCGAGGATGTGCGCAAGCTGCTCGAAGTGCTGCAGGCGCTGGTCGACCAGGGCAACAGCGTCGTGGTGATCGAGCATAACCTCGACGTCATCAAGACCGCCGACTACATCCTCGACCTCGGCCCCGAGGGCGGGGTCAAGGGCGGCGAGATCGTCGCCGCGGGCACCCCCGAACAGGTGGTGAAGGAAAAACGCAGCTTCACGGGCCAGTATCTGGCGCCTTTGCTGGTGAAATAGTCATTCTTCCCCTCCCGCAAGCGGGAGGGGAATACTCAATGCCACACCGCCGACAGCGGATAGGTCGCGATCAGCCAGAGCAGGCACGCGACGACGACGCGCCGGTCCTTGGCCCATATCGCCAGCGCCGCGACCGGAAAGAAGCTCCACGTCACGACGATCGTGCGCAGGCCGCCGATCCACGCGGTGCCGACGAACGCGATCGTCGTGACGATCAGCGCGACGTTGCACAGGAAGATGCCCCCGAGCACCAGCCGCCTTTGCTTGTCGAAATGCGCGTTCAGGTCGCTCCACGCCTCGGGATCGTCGGGAAAGACGAGGCTCGCCGACACGAAATAGACCGCGGTGACGAGGAAGCCGCCGAACAGCACCGGCCAGCTCAGCGGCAGCAGGTCGCGCAGCGACCAGCCGTACATCCAGAAGGTCACGACATCGCACGACACGAACAGGCCGAGCAGCGCGGTCGGCCAGCCGATGCGCACCTTGTGGCTCGCCTTCAGCGCGCGGCTGAGGCCGCCGAGCCCCTCGGCAAGCGCAAGGCCGAGGATCAGCCCGAACAGCGAAAAGATGAATTCGAACCCGCTCATATGCTCCCCCGGTTGCCGCCGCCGCTGTGCCAAAAGCGGGCGCGTCGCGCAATGGATCGACAATGGCAATGACACCGATTGACAAGGAAATTCCGCGCCAGCATGACGTCATCGCCGCGTCCTGCGGCAAGGGGGAGCCGCGCACAGCGGCAATGGGGGAATGGGGGAATGTCTATGAAATTGTTACGGGTCGCTACCGCCTTGACGGGCTCTTTTGCGATGCTCGCCGCCACGGCACAGGCACAGGAAGCCGCCGCGCCCGCGGCCGCTGCCGAACCCGCCGCCGCGGCCGAAGTCGCCACCGAAAGCACCGCCGCTCCGGCCGCGATCGCCGCGGTCGCGCCGGGCCTGATGCTGCCGTCCTATACCGAAATCGTCCTGACGCCCGACGCAGAGGCATCGAGCAAGCAGCTTCGCGAGGGCGACGTCGTGCTGATGCACAGCGTGTTCGACGTGATGCACAATGGCGTGATCGTCATCCCGAAGGGCACCCCGGCGCGCGGCACGGTGACGTGGCGCACCGGCAAGGGCGCGTTCGGCAAGTCGGCGAAGATGGAAATCACCTTCAACGACCTGACGATGCCGAACGGGCAAAAGCTGACCTTGGCGGGCAAGCACCGGCAGGAAGGCCAGGGCAACACCGGCGCCGCGGTCGGCGCCGCGGTCGCGGTCGGCGTGTTCGGTGCGTTCGTCACCGGCAAGTCGGCGATCATCCCGGTCGGCCAGCAACTGAGCGCGCGCACCGCCGACGCGCTGCCCTATGTCATCCCCGCCGGCGCGAAGATCGTGCCGACGGCGACGCTGGCGCCCGCGGTTCCCGCCGCCATTCCGGCCGCAGCCCCGGCCGCACCCGCGGCCGAGCCCGCCGCGTCGACGACCCCAACCGGCGGCTGAGGTTTCGCAAGAATCTGGAGAAACGCCCCGGATGCGAGTCCGGGGCGTTTTTCGTTGCGCGGCGTCGATGACACAGGTCGCCGGCGGCGAAGCCCCTCCTGCTTGAGGGAGGGAAGCGAGGATTACCCCATCAGCTTCGCGGTAAGATCCTCGGCGGCGTAGATGCGGATCGCGGGCGGCTCGGGCGAGAGCGCGCGCATTTCGGCGACGAAGGCGCCCGACGCGGGGACCGCGAAATGGGTCCGCACCGCCTCGACGCTCTCCCACTCCTCGACAAAGACGAGGCGGTCGGGGTTCTCGACATCGACATGGCAGTTATGCGCCAGACACCCCGGCTCGGCCCGCGACCGCACGCTATGCTCGACGCCGAGCGCAATCATGCGCTCGCGATGCTCGGAGGTGAGGATGACGTGGCCGGTGATGAGGATCATGATCTATATCGGTCAATCTGTGCAGAAATGAGGCTGATAAACAATATTGTTGCATCTACAACTTAATTCTATCTAGATCGGCGCGTTCAGGGGGTCGATTTTGATCACAACCAATAGCAACGACATTAAGGAAAGATTGTCGGTCGGGGTGGTCACACTGGTGGCCGCGCGCGCGGGCTGTAGGGTTATGGGAAATGACGTCGATCGAGATTCTATCGATGTGACCATTAGGCCCGTTCAAGGCGAGCCTGTCTGCATTGATGCGCAGCTCAAAGGCTCGTCCTCGCTATCTCGAGAGGAAGATCACCTGATTTTTGATCTTCCGATAAATAATTACAATGATCTCCGAAGCGAAATTGTCGGAAATGCTCGAATTCTCATTGTTTTAGATTTGCACAATGATGACGAGAACTGGCTTGAGGTCGGAAACGACTTTCTTCGATCCCAGAACAGAGCATACTGGGTCGACCTTTACGGCCAACCATTTTCGACCAACACAACTAGAAAACGGATTCGGATACCGTTAAACCAGCCTTTCACGCCCGACTCATTGAGAGACATAATGCAGCGCCGCTTCGACAATATCGTCGCCGGATTGGGCGGCGTGTCATGACCGAACGCGTGTCAACACAGAGCCTTGCATCGGTCTCGCTACAAGAGCTCCGCAGGTACCTCCTGTCGAATGGATTTGCGCTGAAGGGGCCTTGGGGTCGCTATTTGGAACGTTACCACCTGAGAAACGGCAAGCGGGATCACGATGTCATCGTGCCTACCACCAACGATATCTCAGATTATTATGAGCGCGTGAATGATGCTCTTCGGGAAATTTCCGTAGCGCTTGAGACCGTCCCCTATGAGATAATCCGGAATATATCCGTAGGAAACTACCAGATTTTTCGCATCCGAGCGCATCCCGGCGAAGATCAAGACTCCATATTGTTCAATGAAGGGTACTCTGTCCTAGAAAAGAGTAGATCCCTTATTAAATATTCTGCGGTGAGTGCCTTAGAGGAAGGTCATCGAAAAGTAGTTAGAGGACGAGTATCAAATTACGTTGAAAGCTATATGGAAAAGATACGCATCGGGCAAAGCGATGCGGGAAGCTATATATTCAACCTACTTCTTCCGATACAAAATGATCTATTCTCTGAAACTGGTCCCGAAAATTTTCATGCCGACTCCGTTTTAGACACGTTAAATGAAAGCTTAGCGCTCGCCTTAGAGGCCTCGCAACTCAATCGTGTACCAAGTAATGAAAAGCTTCAGAATGCCGGCATATCTGCAAATTTTTGTGAAGCTCTTTATAGCATAATTGATTGGTCAAACACCGTCCAATTCGAGATTCCGGGACGGAAGGAGCATTCGGTTACGTCAAAAGATTGTTATAGGTTTGACCGGACTAGCTTGTCGATTCTCGAACGCACCGCGACGAAGCTCGCGCCTGAGGAACAGCCGGTAAAAAAGACACTCAAAGGTACGGTGACAAGATTGAGTGAGCCTGCTCAGCGACGCCGCGGGAGCTTGGACCTGCTAACGACAATCGAAGGCCGCCGCCGATCTATTCGTATCCCATTCGAGTTCGCCGATCGAGAAACTGTGATTGCAGCATTTAAAGAGAAAACGACACGTTGCCTATCGGTCGCGGGCTTTCTCCAGACCGCGAGGAATGGCCATTTAGTCATGCGTGACCCTGAAAAATTCAGTGTCGTTAAGCAAGGGTCGCTAATTTAAGCGTAGCGGGTCTGACCGGCGCCCGCTCACGCCTCCTTCATGACACTTCCATGACACTCCCTGTCACAAACACGTCACACAAATCCATCAGAGGGCAGTCAGCGAGTCGCCGCAGGGGTGGCGGCTTGGTTCGGTAACGACCCCCTCTACAGGATTTATTCCATGGCCAAGAAATTTGCCCTCATCGCCTGCGTCGCGACTGCCGCGCTGGCGCTTTCCGCCTGTCAGGACCAGGCGTCCTCGGGCGGCGCGGCGCGCGATTATATCAGCGCCGTCGGCTCCTCGACCGTCTATCCCTTTGCGACCGCGGTCGGCGAAAAGTTCGCCGAAGCGACCGGCAACAAGGTGCCGAAGATCGACAGCACCGGCACCGGCGGCGGCTTCGAGCGTTTCTGCGCCGGCGTCGGTGGCGACACGCCCGACATCGCGAACGCATCGCGCCGCATGAAGAAGAAGGAATTCGACACCTGCGCCAAGAATGGCGTCAAGGACATCGTCGAAATCCAGGTCGGCATCGACGGCATCGCGCTCGGCGAAGCGACGCGCGGCCCGGGCTTCAAGCTGAGCGAGGAAGACGTCTATAAGGCGCTCGCCGCGAACCCCTATGGCAAGCCGAACACCGCCAAGACGTGGAAGGACGTCAATCCGGCGCTTCCCGCGGTCGCGATCTCGGTCTTCGGCCCGCCGTCGACCAGCGGCACGTACGATGCGTTCAAGGAACTGATCCTGGGCAAGGGCTGCGACGCCAATGCCGAGATGAAGGCGCTGAAGGACAGCGACAAGGAAAAGCACGAGGCGACCTGCACCACGCTGCGCGGCGCGCCCTTCTATGTCGAGCAGGGCGAGAATGATAACCTGATCATCTCGAAGCTCGACAAGAACCCCGACAGCCTCGGCATCTTCGGCTATTCCTATCTTGAAGCCAACAAGGACAAGATCAAGGCCGTGCCGGTGCAGGGCGTGTCGCCGACGTACGAGACGATCGCCAACGGCAGCTATCCCGGCTGGCGCCCGCTCTACATCTACGTCAAGAAGGCGCATGTCGGCGTGATCCCCGGCCTCGCCGAATATGTGACCGAGTTCCTGAAGGGCGCCGGCGAAGGCGGCTATCTCGCTCCCAAGGGCCTGATCGTCTCGTCGAAGAAGATCGCCGACGAGGCCGCGGCCAATGCGAAGGGCATGATCGTCCTCGACGGCTCGAAGCTCAAGTAACCTCCCCGCTGGTGGCCGGATGAAGGGGCCCACATCCCCTTCCCCGGCCGCCGCTTTTTCGTGACACGGCGCTCGCTCCGCGCGGGCGCAAAATGTTACACTGAGTCATCAAACTGCCACGCCGGTCGGCTTTGGACCGGGAGATGACGCGCAAGCGACAACAGGGGACGATGTGACTTTCAACGCCGCCGCCTTACTGCTGCTGATCGGGGGGCTTGCCCTGATCGGCTGGCTCGCCGGCCGGGCGCGCTCGCTGATGCTGGCGGGCCGCGCGGGCAGCAAGCTGCATTCGCGCCCGCAATATCACGGCTGGTACGTCGCGCTGTGGCTGTTCGCCCCCGCCGCGATCTTCCTCGCCGTCTGGTCGGCGGTGTCGCCGGGGCTGATCACCA
>Ga0209257_1001698_pt1 | contig 24727 bp, 23 predicted proteins | sample AraplaCvi_mCL_r2_FD_184277 | JGI IMG/M metagenome (GOLD analysis project Ga0209257, IMG submission 184277) | Arabidopsis root microbial communities from North Carolina, USA - plate scrape MF_Cvi_mCL_r2 (SPAdes) (version 2) | ecosystem: Host-associated > Plants > Roots > Endosphere | place: USA...
CGCCTTCGAGGCGGCTTATGTCATCTTCGTCATCCTGATCCTCGCCGTGTTCGGCGCCGCGGCGGGCGCGATCGGCGCGGCGACCTTCGGCTGGCCCGAACTCGCCGGCGTCATATTGCTCGCGGTGTCGATCGTCGCGGTCACCGCCTGGGGCACGGGCGTCGTCGAGCAGATGTTCAAATATGTCTCGATCCTGCTCTATACCGTTTATGGCCTGTTCCTGGTCCTCGCGCTGGCGAGCTTCGGCGGGCTGATCGGGCAGGGGTTCGCGAACGCCCCGCCACCGTCGGGAAACTGGATGGCGGGCGGCATTACCTACGCCAGCTATAACATCGTCGGCGCGGTCGTGATCCTGCCCGTCCTGCGCCATCTGACCAGCCAGCGCGATGCTGTCGTCGCGGGACTGATCGCGGGGCCGCTCTCGATGCTGCCCGCGATCCTCTTCTTCGTTGCGATGATGGCCTTCTATCCCGCGATCGGTGCCGAGACTTTGCCTTCGGATTTCCTGCTCCGCCAGATGGCGATGCCGTGGTTTCATGTGCTGTTTCAGATGATGATCTTCGCGGCGCTGCTCGAAAGCGGCGCGGGCGCGGTGCATGCGATCAACGAGCGTATCTCGGGCGCGGTGGAAAGCCGCGGGCGCCCGCCGCTTTCACCCAAGGCACGCGCGATCATCGGCGCGGTGATCCTGACCGGCTGCATGTTCGTCGCGGGCGAGATCGGCCTCGTCGACCTGATCGCCAGCGGATACCGCTTCCTCGCCTGGCTGTTCCTCGCGGTCTTCGTCGTTCCGCTCATCACCATCGGTAGCTGGCGCCTGCTGCGCGGCCAACCCATTACCCCCATGGAGACTCCGGCATGAAAGCTGTTCGCCTGCTCGCCCTATCGCTGATGCTCACTGCCGCGACCCCGGTCTGGGCCGATCCGCCCGCGGACATCGTCCGGAGCGTCGAGGCGCTGCGGCAGAAGATCGGCGCGCCGGGCGTGTCGATCGCGATCGTCGAGGATGGCAGGACGACGCTTTCGCGCGGCTGGGGCGTGCGCAAGCTCGGCGAAAAGGCGCCGGTCGACGCGCAGACGATCTTCCAGACCGGTTCGACCGGCAAGGCGATGACCGCCGCGGCGCTCGCGGTGCTCGTCGACGAGGGCAAGATCGCGTGGGATGACCCCGTCATCAAGCATATGCCGTGGTTCCGCATGAACGATCCGTGGGTCACGCGCGAGATCACGATCCGCGACCTGCTTGTCCACAGGAGCGGGCTGGGGCTGGGGCAGGGCGATCTGATGTTTGTGCCGCGCACCAACCTGACCCGCAAGCAGACGGTCGAACGCGTCGCGTACCTGAAGCCCAAGACCAGTTTCCGCTCAGCCTATGCCTATGACAATATCCTCTATGCCGTCGCGGGGCAGCTGATCGAGGAAGTCACCGGACAGCGTTGGGAGGACTTTATCCGCGCACGGGTGCTCCGCGCGGGCGGGATGAAGAATGCGACGAGCGACAGCGAGGAGCGTTTCGCCGTCGCCAACCGCTCGTGGCCGCACGCGCGCCTGTCGGGACCGCTGCGCGGGCTCGGCGATCAGCAGGCTCTGAACGAGCGCGACGAACTCGGCCGCAACGGCGCTCCCGCGGGCGGGCTGGCGCTGAGCGCCGACGATATGGCCGCCTGGCTCAAGATCCAGCTCGCGCATGGCGCGCTGCCCGACGGCAAAAGGCTGTTCAGCGAGAAACAGGCCGCCGAAATGTGGGCGCCGGTGACGCCGATGCCGATCACGCAGCTGCCCGACCAGCTCAAGCCCGCGCAGCCGACGCAGCAGGCCTATGCGCTCGGCTGGCAGGTGCAGGATTATCGCGGCCACCGCATCATTTCGCACGGCGGCGGCGTCTTCGGGTCGATCACCCGCGTCGTGATCATCCCCGACAGGAATGTCGCCTTCGCGATCATGATGAACAGCGAGGAAAGCGGCATGCTGCTCGGCCTCACCTATGAACTGCTCGACCATTATCTGGATCAGCCCGACTATGGCTGGACCACCAAATGGCAGGACTGGTACGCGGCGCGGCTTGAGGGTGGCAGGGCCTTTCTCGAGCAGAAGGCCGCCTCGCCGGCGAAATCGGGGCCGTCGCTGCCGCTCGCGGGCTATGCCGGGCGCTACCGCGATCCCTGGTATGGCGATATTGTGATCGGGCAAGGCGCGAGTGGCGGTCTGACGATAGACTTCACCTCGACGCCGCGGATGGCGGGGCGGCTCGAACATTGGCAATATGACAGCTTCGTCACCAAATTCGACGATCCGGCGATCGAACCGGCCTATGTCACTTTCAGCCTCGATGCCGACGGCAAGGTGACGGGTGCCAAAATGAAGGCGGTGAGCCAGATCGCCGATTTCAGCTGGGATTATCACGACCTCGACCTGAAACCCGTGGAGGACAAGAAGTGAAGCGGTTCGCGATCCTGTTGACGGCAACCGCGCTCGCCGGTTGCTCGACCGGCGGTGACAAGCCGAAGGCGCCCGAAGCTCCCCTGCACAGCCGGATGCTCGTGCTCGACACGCATCTCGACACGCCGCTCCATTTCGAGCGCGCGGGCTGGAATTTCGCCGACCGTCACCCGCTCGCCGACGATATGGCGCAGCTCGACATTCCGCGGATGAAGGACGGCAATCTCGATGGCGGCTTCTTCGCAATCTACACCGAGCAGGGGCCGCTGACCGCGAAAGGCTATGCCGATGCGCTGGCGTTTGCGCGGAAGCGATCAGCGCTGATCGACAAGACGATCGCGGCAAATTCGGGCGCAATTGCGCCGGCCTTGACCGCCGCCGATGCGGTGAAGCTGAACAAGGAAGGCAAGCTGATTGCCTTCAAGTCGATGGAGAACAGCTATCCGCTCGGCGAAGATCTGTCGCTCCTCAAGGAGTTTTACGACAAGGGCGTGCGGCTCGCGGGCCCGGTGCATTCGAAGGACAACCAGTTCGCCGACAGCGCGACCGGCGAGGGGCGCTGGAAGGGACTGAGCCCGCTCGGCAAGCAGTGGGTCGCCGAGATGAACCGTCTTGGCATCGTCATCGACGCGAGCCATTCGTCCGACGCGGCGTTCGACCAGATCCTGGCGCTGTCGAAATATCCGATCCTGCTGTCGCACTCGAGCCTGCGATCGGCCTATAATCATCCGCGCAACCTCGACGAGGCGCGGCTGAAGGCGCTCGCGGCGAAGGGCGGTGCGATGTGCATCTCGACGATTTTCATGTCGGAGATGAACATGTCGCCGGCGCGCGCCGAACTCTTCGGCAAATATGAGCATATCGGCAGCATGACGCCCGCCGAACAGGCCGATCTCAACAAGCGCTGGCGCGAGCTCGACAAGACCGAGAAGCTGTGGGCGGTGAACTTCGAGGATTATATGAAGATGGTCCTCCGCGCGATCGAGGTCGGCGGCGTCGACCATGTCTGCTTCGGCGCCGACTGGGACGGCGGCGGCGGGCTCGACGGGATCGAGGATATTTCGGCGCTGCCGAAAGTGACCGAACGGCTGAAGGCCGCGGGCTATTCGGACGCCGATATCGAGAAGATGTGGAGCGGCAATATCCTGCGCGTGCTTGCGGCGCAGGGGAAGTAATCAGGCGGCGGCAGCGACAAGCTCCGCCGCGAGCTCGACTTCGATCACCGCGAACATCTCGCCGAGCTTGGCCGCAACGACGGCCGCCTGCGCCGCGGTCAGCCCGTCGACGGTCACTTCGATCCGCATATGCTGGCGCAGCATCCGCATTCGCATCGCCAACGGGATCATCGCACGCTGCGCGAAGAAGCCGGCGATGCGGGGGAGCGACTGCGGATCGGGGATCGCCTCGATCCGGAAGCGGTGCATCAGGCGGCAACCCGCTCGGCGCCGGCGATGACCTCCTCGGCCATTTCATCCGCGACGACTGCGGGCGAGCGGCGTTCGCGGGCGGCGCGGTCCAGCAGCGCGGCGACGCGCGGGGCGATCTGCGACACGCGATACTCGACGTCGCTCGCGTCCTCGCCCAGATATTCGGCCGAGACGCTGATGATCCCGCCCGCATTGACGACATAGTCGGGGGCATAGGCGATGCCGCGGTTCATCAGCAGGTCGGCGACCTCGGGTGAGGCAAGCTGGTTGTTTGCCGCCCCGCAGACGAGCTTCGCCTTGAGGCCGCGAACGACCTCCGCCGTCAGCGCGCCGCCGAGCGCGCAGGGCGCGAAGATTTCGGCCTGCACTGATGCGATCTCGTCGACCCCCACGACGTCCGCGCCAAGGATTGCCGCGAGTCGGTCGCGCCGCGCTGCACTCGGGTCCGCGATCACGAGCCGCGCACCTGCATCGGCAAGGCGGCGGCAGAGGTCGGCGCCGACATTGCCGGTGCCCTGCACGGCGACGGTCAGACCCGCGAGGTCGCTGTCGAGTACGAAACGCGCGGCGGCGCGCATCGATTCGAACACGCCTCTCGCAGTCCATGGCGAAGGATCGCCGCCTGCGCGGCCTTCGGCAGCGGGAAGTCCCGCGACATGGCGTGTCGCTCCCGCGACCTCCTGCATGTCTTCGACCGACGTTCCGACATCTTCGGCGGTCACGTAAAGTCCGCCCAGTTGCTCGACGGCGCGGCCAAAGGCGCGGAAAAGGCCGGCGCGGTCGAAATCGCCTTCGGGACGTCGCAGCACCGCCTTGGCGCCGCCGAGCGGCAGCCCGGCAAGGGCGTTCTTGTAGCTCATCCCTTCGGCAAGCCGGAGCGCGTCGGCGAGTGCCTCGTCCATGCTCGCATAGCTCCAGAAGCGGCAGCCCCCGGCGCCGGGACCGAGCGTGGTCGAATGGATCGCGATCACGCCGTCGAGCCCGCTGTCGGCATCGTACAGCCGGACGCACTCGACCGGCGGGGACAGACGGGTAGGACGCGCAACCATGAAACTTCTCCCCTGTGGATGAGATCCGGACAATGGCATTTGCCGCCGGATAAAACTTGCCCGCTTTTCGCCGATATGCAAGAATTCAAGGAATATTTGACCTGTAATTATGCCTGTGAGGAATGAAATGACCGACCTTGATCCCTTCGAGATAAAAATTCTCCGGGAGCTGCAACGTGATGCGAGCCAGACGACGGCCGAGATCGCCGAGCGCGTCGGCCTGTCGGTCTCGCCGTGCTGGCGCCGGATCGACCGGCTCGAGCGTGAGGGTTTCGTCCGCAAGCGCGTCGCGCTGATCGACCGGCGCAAGGTCGGGCTCAACGCGCATGTCTTTGCGCAGGTGAAGCTCGACGCGCACGGCCGTGCCAACCTCGACGAGTTCAGCGAAGCGATCCGCAGTTTTCCCGAAGTTCTCGACGCCTATGTCCTGATGGGTACGACCGATTTCATGTTGCGGATCGTCGCAAAGGATATCGACGCGTACGAGCGCTTCTTTTTCGACCAGCTGAGCAAATTGCCGGGGGTGCAGGAAATCAACTCGACCGTGGCCTTGTCGGAAATCAAGGCGACGACCGAATTGCCGCTGCGATAACATACGATCCCGCGCTCGGGGGCGTTGCATTTCGGCCGCGGCGATAAAATAATGGGCAGCATGGCACTGCGGACGCATTATCATCTGTTCGAAACCGCGGCGGGCTTCGCCGCGCTCGGCTGGAACGAAAACGGGGTTTGCAGCCTGCGCCTTCCCGCTGCGAGCGCTCATGAGGCCGAACGTGCTTTGTTACGCCGTTTTCCCGAAGCGCAAAGAACCCCGCCCTCGCAACCCGTACAGGCCGTCGTCGACGCGGCGATCCGCTATTTCGCCGGCGACAGGGTCGATTTCGGCGAGATACCGGTCGACATGGGCGAGCAGGATGATTTTTTCCGGCGCGTCTATGCGTTGGTTCGCGGGCTCGGCTGGGGCGAGACAACCACCTATGGCGCGGTCGCGAAGGCGCTTGGTGCCGGACCGGAGTTCGCGCGCGACGTCGGGCAGGCGATGGCGAACAATCCGGTACCGCTGATCGTCCCCTGCCATCGCGTGACCGGCGCCGGCGGCAAGATCGGCGGTTTTTCGGCGCCCGGCGGGTCCATGTCAAAGGCGCGCATGCTCGAGCTCGAAGGGGTGGTGATCGACGCAGCCCCGGCCGCCAGAAGAACGGCGAGCCGCAAGGACGAAGGGCAGGCCGGCTTCGATTTCTGAGTGCCGCGCCCGGCAACCAGTCGCAGCTTTGGCGCGGTTCGACGCGCCGCTTCTTGTCAATCAGATCAATTGAGTTATCTCGGGCGTTGCGGGACGTATGCCGAGTCGACCGAAATCGAGCCGATCGACCGAAGGAGAGCGCTTATGGCCAGCTTGGCCCAGATTCCCGATATTTTCGACGCTGCGCGATCGCTGGGCGTCGCGATCCTGCCCTCGACGCCGACGATCGGTGCAGAGATCAGCGGGCTCGATCTCGACCGCCCGCTCTCGTCGGCCGAAGGCGAATTGCTGCGCGCCGCCTGGCTGCGCTTCAAGGTCGTGTTCTTCCGCGATCAGGACATCAGCCACGAAAGCCACGTCCGGCTCGGCCGCTTCTTCGGCGAACTCGAGGGGCATCCGGTGATCCCGTCGGTCGAGGGCTATCCCGAGATTCTGCGCATCGAAGGGGTGGAAGGCGTTCAGTTGACGGCCGAGACGCTCGCGCCGTTTCAAGCCTACAACAAATGGCACACCGACGTGACCTTTCGCGAGCGACCGTCGATCGCCTCGATCCTGCGCGCACGGCACCTGCCGCCGCTGGGCGGCGACACGATGTGGGCCGACGCAGCGGCTGCCTGGGCCGGACTGCCGCAGGCGGTGAAGGACCGGATCGAGGGGCTGGAGGCCGAGCATGATATCGTCCGCAGCTTCGGTGGCCGCGTAACCGAGGAAAAGAAGGCGCAGCTCGCGCGCGACTTCCCGCCGGTTCGCCATCCGGTGGTGCGCACGCATCCGGAGACGGGCGAGAAGATCCTGTACGTCAATTATACCTTCACGACGAAGATCGTCGGCCTGCCGGAGGAGGAGAGCGATACGCTGCTTCGCCTGCTGTTCGACCGGATCAAGGTTCCTGAATATCAGGTGCGCTTCCGCTGGACGCCGAACGCGATCGGCATCTGGGACAACCGGTCGACCCAGCATTATGCCGTCGGCGACTATTGGCCCGAATATCGCGCACTCGAGCGCGTGACGGTTTCCGGCGACGTCGTTGCCCCGTGAGGATGATCGAGGCCCAACTCCACTCGCCGCGCCCGCGTTTCCGGACCGCGACGCGCGTCGCGATCGTCGGCGCGGGCTTTTCGGGCACGATGCTTGCGCTGAATCTGCTCGAACAGGCCGATGTCGAGGTGCTGCTGATCGAACGCGACCGGCACCGTATGGGCGCGGGGGTCGCCTATAGCAGCAGCGAAAGCGCCCACCTCCTGAATGTGCGGGCGGGGAATATGAGCGCCTTCGCCGACCGGCCCGATCATTTCTGCGACTGGCTGGCGACGCGCGGGCTGGGGTGCGAGGCTGCGTTCGTGACGCGTGCGACCTATGGCCGCTATCTGCGCGAGACGCTGGCGGGGGCCATGGAAAGGCATGGCCGGCGGCTGAAGCTGGTCGACGACGAGGTGCTCGATATCGAGGAACGCGGCGGGCAGGTGACACTCGGCCTTGTCAATGGCGGGCTGATCGAGGCCGACCGCGCAGTGCTGGCGATCGGCAATCTGCCGCCGCACGATCCCCCCGCGATCGCGGGCGCGCACCTTCCGTCGCACCGCTATATCGGCGATCCGTGGGCGAGCGCCTTCGAGGAAGGAATGCCGAAGGATGCGCCCGTGCTCGTCATCGGCACCGGGCTGACCGCGGTCGATGTGATCCTGCGTCTCGTCACCCACGGGCATGAAGGGCCGATCACCGCGCTGTCGCGACGCGGTTTGCGACCGCATCGCCATATCGACGGTCTGCGGCCCAAGCCGGTGCTGGCAAAGCCCGCGCCGGAGCTTTCCGAACTTGTCGGCTGGGCCCGGGTCGAGGCTCGCGATCGCGACTGGCGGCTCGTCGTCGATTCGATCCGCCCGATCACGCAGATGATGTGGGCGTCGGCCGACGCCGGAAAGCGCGAGCGTTTCCTGCGCCATCTGCGGCCCTTCTGGGACGTGCACCGTCACCGGCTGGCGCCCGAGGTCGCTGACCGGATCGATGCGCTCGTCGCCTCGGGACAATTGCATTTCCGCGCCGGCAAGATCGGCAGTGTCGCGGTCGAGCCCGATGCGCTCGCCGTGTCATGGCTGCCGCGCGGCGAACCGGATATTGTCGTCACGCGCGCGGTGCGGATGATCAACTGCACCGGCCCCCAAGGTGACCTGCTGCGCTCGACCGATCCGCTGGTAAAGCGGATGCTCGGCGCGAAACGCATCCGGCCCGACGCGCTGCGCCTCGGGCTCGATATCGACCGCGACGGGCATGTCGTCGATGCGAAGGGTCAGTCGTCCGAACATATCCTCGCGATCGGGCCGATGACGCGCGGCGATCTGTGGGAGGTCGTCGCGGTGCCCGATATCCGCATCCAGGTGAGCGCGCTCGCGCGGCGTCTCGTCAACGCGCACTGGACGGGTGGCGAGGGGCTCTAGCTCCCGCACGCACAAAATTTCCTTCCCCTGCATCCACCGGCGGAGCTGGTGCCGTCTAGTGGGTGATCGGCCGCTGCGCCGGTCCCGGCGGCGGCTCCGCGCGCATCGTCATCCGCTCCCCCGTTGCGGGCGACGATGTGCCTTGCCGGGAGTCGCCGCCTGTGGTTTCACCATGCCGTCCGGCATGAAGGGAGGAAAAACATGACCTATCTGCTTGCCGCGACTGCAGCGGCCACCGCAGCCCCGGCGACGGCGCCTGCCACCGCCGTGACCGTTCCGGTTGCCGCCGGCCAGTCGATCAGCCCTGCCGACGTCGCGGCCTATATCGATCCGCGCGACATCGCGTCTTTCCTGCCGCCGCCGCCGCCGACCACCGAGCTGGTGGCGATCAGCGACAGTTTCTTTGGGCTGCTCGAGAATATCACGATGGTCGCGCTGTTCGTGATCGGCTTTTTCCTGCTCGCACGGCTGCTTCATGCGTGGATGCTGCACCGCTCGATCCGCCGCGCGCTCGAGGCGAAGTCCGACGCCGCGCTGCCGCTGATCGACAAGCTCAACAAGCCCTACGAGCATCTGGGCGTCGGACCGCGCCAGGGCGATGCGCCCGGCGACGATCGCAACGGGCTGGTGCTGATCGCGATCGGGCTGGCGATGGCGGGCTTCGGCCTGATCCAGGGGCATGAGCAGCTGATCCGCCTATCGGCGGGTGCCGCACTCTTCCCCGCTTTCGTCGGCGCCGCCTTGCTGTATCGCCGGCGCCTTGCGCGCGCCGTGGCTGCCGGGGAGCGTGGCGCTGCGTGACCAGGAAGACCTGCTCCTCAACCAGCGCGTTGCCGGGGGAGACCGCGCCGCTTTCCAGCTCCTCGTGCTGCGGCACGAGGGGCGGCTGCGCGCCTTCCTGTCGCGCGTGGCGGGGAGCGAGGGTGACGATCTGGCACAAGAGGCCTTTGTCCGCGCCTGGCAACGCGCGGGCGACTATCGCGGACAGGGCAGCTATGCCGCCTGGCTCACCGGAATCGGCTGGCGGCTGTTCCTCGACCAGCGGCGCACTGCACGGCGGCGCGAAGCGCTGGCCGCGAATGAAGATGTTCCTGTATCGACCGATCCGCGTTCTGCGAGCGACGCCGCCCTCGACGCCGAACGCCTCCTCGCCGCGCTCACGCCGCAGGAGCGCGCGGCGCTCGCCCTGTGCTTCGGTCATGGCTGGTCGCACGGCGAAGCGGCGGAGATCATGGGTGTCCCGCTCGGGACGCTCAAGTCACTCGTCTTGCGCGGGCGCGCAAAGGCGCAGAAGATGATCGGCGAAGGAGGCGAGGCATGACGCAGCCCGACGACAATCTCGACGCGATGCTGGGTACGCTGCTTGCGCCAACCCTGCGAGCGGGGGACCGCACCTTCCTTGCCCGGGTCGAGCACCGGATCGATGCCGAGGCGGCGCTGGGGCGTGCCGAACGCCGCTTCTGGAAGAGCTTCGCCTTCGAGGCGCTGGCGATCAGCGCGTTGCTGGCGGCGCTTTGGATGCTATCCTCGTCCGACCTGCTCGCGCCGCTCGCCGGATCGACGCAATGGGGCCTCGCACCCCCGCTGCTGCTGATCGTCGCACTGTGGTTTGCCGGAACGCAAAGGCATCGGCAAACCTAGACGACGGGCGAGTCTTCGCCGTCGATGCCCTGATATTTGAGCTGGAGATAGCGTTCGCGCGTAGCCAGCTTGTCGAGTTCGCCCGCAGCCAGGCTGCGCGCCGCGTCGCCGATCTCGCGTTCGAGCATCGTCAGCCCCCCGACGAGCGTTTCATCGGGCGTGCGGCCGGCGTGGGCTTCCTTGCGGAGTCCTTCCGGAATACGCTGATAACCGGCGACAAGTTCGGGCAGGTCCTCGCCGACGAGCTTGCGGATATTTGCGGCGGCCGGGCTCGATGCGTCGAGCGTCTGGAGCTGCGGCGCGAGCAGGTCGAGCTGGACGCCGATGCCGTCGACAAGCTGGCGCGCGGGTGCGGGGAGCGCCGGGCGCTGGGCCTCGAGCCAGATTTCGGTCCGGCCCGCAAGCTGCTTGAGGTCGGCCTTGGGCAGGTCGGCCTGGCGCGGTTCGGGGAAGGGCGAGCGGCCGAAGAGGACGGCGACACCGATCAGCAGAACGAAGAGCGCAAGCAGTCCGGTGAAGCCGAGCGGCTGGATGAGCGCGCCGAACAGCGCGGCACCCAAGAGCACGATACCGCCTGCGATCAGCACGCGGCCGAGCTTCTTGTACAGATGCTGGCGGCGCAGCGCGATGCTCTTGGTGCCGATCGGGCGGCGGCGTTCGCGTGACCGTTCGATCGCCGAGGCGGCCGACAGCCGGACCTTGTCGACTTCGCTCATGCTCATGCCTCAGCCTTCGAGCGCGGCGAGCGGACTGTCGGCGCCGCCGACGCTCGCTTGCGCCTGGCTCGCACCCTCGGCGCGGGCGATATAGCCCTTCGATTTCGCGACCTCGCCTTCCAGCGAGGTAACGGTCGTCTTCATCGTGTCGAGAGCCTTCAGCTTGAATGTGTCGATCGCGTCCATCGTGTCGTAGATGTTCTGAAACGCCCGGCTCAGCGTCTCCATCGGGATCGTGCTCGACGCCGCCTGCTCATGGATACGCGCCGTATTGTCCTTCAGCATCTTCGATGTGCCGTCGATGATGTTCGCGGTCGTGGTGTTGAGCGCGGTGATCTGTTCGAGAACCAGCTTCTGGTTCGTCATCGCCTGCGCGACGGTGATCGCGGTTTTGAGCGCGCCGACGGTGGTGGTCGAGGCCCGGTCGACGCCCTTCACCAGCTCGACATTGTTTTTCTTGACGAGATCGAGCGCGAGATAGCCCTGCACGGTCACCGCCATCTGGGTCAGCAGATCCTGTGTCCGCTGGCGGGCGTAGAAAAGTGCGTTTTCGCGAAGGACCTTCGCCTTGGCGGGATCGCTGCCGTCGAGTTCGGTCGCTTTCGCCTCGAGCCGCGCGTCGAGCGTATTCGAGATGTGGATCATCTGCTCGAGCTTGCCCATCGATTCCCACATCTTGCGGCGCTCGACGTCGATCGCGGCATTGTCCATCAGCAGCTCGTCCTTGCCGTTGGCAAGCGCGGTCAGGATGCCGCCGATATGCGTCTGCGCGCTGCGATATTGCGCGAAATAATTGTTGATCTTGCTGCCGAAGATCTTGTCGAGAAAGCCGCGCTTCGAAAGCAGCTTGCCGTTCGCCGACGGGTCGAGCCGTTCGACGGTGGTGCGCAGCTCGATCAGGCTCTGGCCGATGTCGGTGTCGCGGTCCATCGCGCGGATCGGGCGGTCGAGGAAGCGGTTGCTGTGGCTCGCCGCTTCCAGCATTTCCTTGCGGCCCATATTGGTGATCTGATCGACGCGCTTGCCGAATTCGGGCGAATTCTCGTCCTGCGCGACAAGGTCGTCGATGAAACCGTCGACGCGTTCCTCGAGCTTCGATTTCTGGTCGGTTGACAGGGGCACCAGGCCGGCGGCCTTTTCGGGGGCCACGACGGGCACGGGTTCGGGCGGCGTCAGCGTCAGTTCTTCGGTAGCGGTGGCCGTCACGGTCTCTTCGCTCATTCCATTTCCTTCCAACCCCAATGCCGCTGCCTATATGGCACGCGACCCTGTATTATTCAAGCACTACACCCCAGCGCGGCGCGCCAGCCCCGGCGCGATCCATGCAGAGAGGATCAGCTGCGCTATATGATAGACGAGGATCGGGACCAGCACCATGCCGGCGGTCGCGGGCGGAAACAGCGTCGCGGCGAGCGGTGCGCCGACCGCAATGCTCTTTTGCGCGCCCGAAAAGAGCAGGGTGATCCGGTCGAGCCGTGCGAGTTTCAGCAGTCCGCCGAGCGCCCAGGCGCCGCCGAACGACAGCGCGAGCAGCGCCGCCACCGCGGCGAAGACGATACCGATCTCGCGCCCGTCGAGCAGACCCCAGATACCCGCGACGACGGCGGCCGAGAAAGCGACATAGACCGCGATCGCGATCGCGGTGCGATCCATCAAGGTCGCAAGCCCGCGGTTCGCGAGGACCCACGGGCGAAGCCAGCGCTGGACGAGCTGGCCGGCGATGAAGGGCAGGAGCAGGATCGAGACGATGCGCAGCACCGCTTCGCCGTGGATCTCGCCCTCGGCGCCCGCGAGCGCGGCGAACAGCAGCGGCGATGCGGCAACGCCGATGAGGTTGAGCAGCGCCGCCGCGACGACGCTCGCCGCGACATTGCCGCCTGCGAGGCTGCTCGCGGCGGTCGCCGACTGGACCGTCGACGGCAGGATTCCGAGAAACAGGAAGCCCAGGGCAAGCGTGGCAGGCAGGAACGGCGCCGTGGCGAACTGCGCGCCGAGTCCCAGCAGCGCCATGACGCCGAAGCAGAAAGCGAGCGCGCTGCCCTGCAGCTTCCAGTTGCGGATGCCGTGGAGCACCTCGTCGCGCGGCAGCCGCACCCCGTTCAGGAAGAAGAGGAAGATGATCGCCGCGGTCGAGACGCCCTGCGCGACCGGGACTGCGGCGCCGCGGACGGGCAGCAGGCTCGCAAGCAGGATCGTTGCGAGCAGCACGGGAACGAAACGGTCGGGAAAGACGCGCGAAAACATGGCTGCGAGCGATGGCCGCGCGGCCTCCACTTGGCAAGGCCGCGCGAGACGATAGAGAGATGCCATGGCCAATATCCTGATCCTCGCCGCCCTGCCCGAAGAGGGCGATGCGCTGTTTCCCGGCCGGGGCGAGCGTGAGGGCGGCCCGTTTGCGGTGCGCAGACTGACGACTGACGGGCATGCGCTCAGCATCGCGATCTGCGGGCTCGGCAAGGTCAACGCCGCGCTCTGCGCCGGCATGCTCGGCGGCGATGCCGATATGCTGGTGATGAGCGGCACCTGCGGATCGCTCGGCGCTGCACCCGGCGCATACTGGCTCGCCGAGGCGGTGCAGCATGATTATGGCGCCAACGAGCCGGGGATGTTCCGCCGCTACCGCGCAGGCGAATGGCCGATCGGCGAAGCTGGCGAGGCGCATTTTGCCGCGATGGCGGATCCCGGGCTTGAACTACCGCACGCGCGCATCGCGAGCGGTGACAGTTTCGTGGCGTGCCCCCAGGCCGCGGCCGATCTTGCCGATGCGCTCGGCGCTACTCTCGTCGACATGGAGGTCGCAGCCGTCGCACAGGTCGCGGCGCGACTGGGCAAGCCATGGGCGGCGATCAAGGCGGTGACCGACGAGGCAAACGGCGAAAGCGCGGGTGATTTCCACGCCAATCTGGTCCGTGCCGCGCGGCTGGCCGCGCAGGAAGTCGAGCGGCTCGTCGCCGCGATCTGACCGTTCCGCCCGCGGTCGGCTTGTGCTAGTCTCCTTGCCTGTTTCGGCCATGGGAGAGGTCGTCATGCGGTCCATATCTTCGCTTGTCCTTGTTGCTGCCTGCGCGGTGTTCGCGGCGCCACTGGCCTTTGCCGCAGGAAGCGGCGGCGGTGGCAGCGGTTCGATGCCGAGCCAGAGCGCGCCGTCCTACGACCCGACGGTCGATTACAAGAAGGGCGCCGACGCCTTTGCCACGGGCAATTATGAGGAAGCGGCGAAGGCTTTCAAAAAGGTCGTCTCGGCGGTCCCCAAAAACCCGCAGGCCAATTACCTGCTCGGCGCGAGCTTCATGGCGCAGGGCGATTTCGCCAAGGCGTTGAAGCCGCTCGAAGCCGCGGTGCGCTATGACGAAAAGATGGTCGACGCGCGCCGCGACCTTGGCATCGTGCAGGCGAAGCTCGGCAAGACCGAGAAGGCGACCGAGCAACTGGGTGCGCTGAAGGCGATGCAGGAAGCGTGCGGGGGCATCTGCGCCAACAAGGACAAGATCGCCGACGGCATTACGAAAATCGAGGCAGCGATTGCGGCGGGCCCGCAGGCGCAGAGTGCCGTCGAGCCCGAGGTGCGGCTGGCGTCGGCCGGAGCGCTCGATGCGACTTATGTGGCTGCGGTGTCGTTGATCAACGAGCATCGTTACGAAGCGGCGATCGCGAAGCTCGACGACGCGCTGTGGGCGGCAGGGCCGCACCCCGATGTGCTGACCTATCTCGGCTTCGCGAACCGCAAGCTGAAGCGCTACGATCAGGCTGAGGCATATTACCGGACCGCGCTCGGCATTGCACCGACGCATCGCGGAGCGCTCGAATATTATGGCGAGCTGAAGCTCGAACGCGGCGACGTTGCCGGGGCGAGAGCGAACCTCGCGAAGCTGGAGGGCATCTGCGGCTTCGGCTGTCACGAGGTCGACGAGCTGCGCCGCTGGATCGCGGAGGGGCGGTCATCCGTCAGCTGATCGCGCTCGCCGCGCTGATCCTCTGTCTCGGCGTGACGCGCGCCGGGCCGCCCGCATTCGAGCAATTGCGCTGGACCGAGCCGGGCGCCGAATATGCGCTGTTGTCGGGGCAGCCATCGGCGTGTCTGGCGTCCGAAGATCCGCTCGTTCGCAGCGGCCGGGCGCTTTTCGGGACGCCTACGCTGCTTGGCGGCCAGGCCGCGAAGGCCGGGCTGAGCTGCGAAAGCTGCCACATCAACGGACGCGGCAATCCGCATTTCCTTCTTTCGGGGGTTTCGGTGGGGCCGGGAACCGCCGACGTTACCAACAGCTTCTTCAGCGCGGCGCGCGGCAACGGCCGTTTCGATCCGGTCGCGATCCCCGACCTTGCGGAACCCGGCAAGGTTTCGCGTGACGCGCAGGTCAAGGCGCTCGAACCCTTCATCCGCAATCTGGTCGTGGAGGAATTCGGCGGCGAGGAGCCGACTCCGGCGATGCTCGACGCGCTGGCGGCCTATGTCCGCGCGATAGGTCGCTGCGATCCTGACACGCAGCGCGGGCGAAACGTGGGCGACCAGTTGCGCTCTATCGACGATGCCATGACGGGTGCAGCCCTGATGACAGAGCGCGGTGACCGGGCGGGCGGGCGTCTGTCGATCGCGGCGATGCGGCACCAACTCGGCCTGATCGCAGAGCGTTATCCCGAGCGTCGCGCCGATCTGCTCTCGGCCTCGCATACTTTGCAGATGATCGGCGAGCGCGACACGGCCGACTTGCCCGCGCTCCGGCGCTGGAAGGACGATTTCGACAAAGGGCTGGTGCAGGGGTTGCGGCGCGACGAAGGCCGGTCGTTATACAATAGGGCGCGTCTTCAGCGGGCGCTTGCACGGCAATGAGGCACTGGCTTTCCGTCGGCTTGCTCGCGCTCGCGCTGGCCATCCTGCTGGCGACGCCGATCCGCCACAGCTTTCGCGTCACCGATGAGGATATGTTCGCGGGCTGGCGTGCCGGAAAGGCCGCGAGCGACGTTGCCGCCATCGAAGCCTATCTCGCGCGTGAAGGCGTCGGCGATGTCCTGCCGCTTGCCGATATGTTGCGAAGCGACGCCCGCTGGCGGCGCTGTCCGAAGCTTCAGCCCTTCGCGGTTCCGCCGCGGTCGATGTGGCCCGCGATGGTGCCGACGCTGCGCTATATCCGCGACGAGGTGGTGCCCGCGGTCGGGCCGGTGCGTATCGTCTCGGGCTATCGCGACCCTGTCGCGAACAACTGCTTCAGGGGCGCCAGGGCGAGCAAGCACCTCGATTTCGCAGCGCTCGACCTGATGCCCGAAGGCCGGCTCGATCGTGCCGGGCTGATCGCCAAGCTTTGCCCCCTTCATGCACGCACCGGCGCTGCGAACCGCGTCGGGCTCGGCATTTATGTCGCGACGCGCTTCCACATCGACACCGCGGGGTTCCGGCGTTGGGGCGGGGATTATCACGCTGCCTCGTCGCCCTGCCCCTGATGCGGATTCGGAGGCGGGCAATCATGTTGCGCCGCAGCACCACTTCTGTTAGGGGCGCGGCGTTTCGCGGCGCCTTGGGCGCTGCCCTCTCCATAAGGCCTATTTGAGCATGTCTCTGCGCAATATCGCCATCATCGCGCACGTCGATCATGGCAAGACCACCCTCGTCGACCAGCTGTTCCGCCAGTCGGGCACGTTCCGCGACAACCAGCGCGTCGAAGAACGCGCGATGGACTCGAACGATCTCGAAAAGGAACGCGGGATCACGATTCTCGCGAAGTGCACCTCGGTCGAATGGGGCGAAGGCGCCGACCAGACGCGCATCAACATCGTCGACACCCCGGGCCACGCCGACTTCGGCGGAGAGGTCGAGCGTATCCTGAGCATGGTCGACGGCGTCATCCTGCTTGTCGATGCGGCCGAAGGCCCGATGCCGCAGACCAAGTTCGTGACCGGCAAGGCGCTCGCACTCGGTCTGAAGCCGATCGTCGTCGTCAACAAGATCGACCGTAGCGACGCGCGCGCCGCCGAAGTGCTCGACGAAGTGTTCGAACTCTTCCTCGCACTCGAAGCGAATGACGAACAGCTCGACTTCCCGATCCTCTATGCCTCGGGTCGCGGCGGCTATGCCTCGGAAAGCCCGGACGCGCGCGAAGGCGACCTGACGCCGCTGTTCAAGACGATCGTATCGCACGTCCCGACTCCGGGCCTCGACGTCGATGCGCCCTTCACCTTCCTCGCAACGCTGCTCGACCGCGACAATTTCATCGGCCGCATCCTGACCGGTCGCGTCCAGTCGGGCACGGTCAAGGTCAACCAGCCGATCCACGCGCTCGACATGGACGGCAAGGTCATCGAAACCGGTCGCGCGTCGAAGCTGCTGGCGTTCCGCGGGCTCGAACGCGTGCCCGTTGAAGAAGCCAAGGCGGGCGACATCGTCGCGATCGCGGGCCTGACCAACGCAACCGTCGCGAACACGATCGCCGACACCGGCGTCAGCGAACCGATCGCCGCGCAGCCGATCGATCCGCCGACGCTGTCGATGCGCTTTGCCGTGAACGACAGCCCGATGGCGGGCCGCGAGGGCAGCAAGGTCACGAGCCGCATGATCCGCGACCGCCTGCTCCGCGAAGCCGAAACCAATGTCGCGATCCGCATCACCGAAAGCGCCGACAAGGACAGCTTCGACGTCGCGGGCCGCGGCGAACTCCAGCTCGGCGTGCTTATCGAGACGATGCGCCGCGAAGGCTTCGAACTCGGCATCAGCCGCCCGAAGGTGCTGTACGGCGAAGACGAAGCCGGCAAGCGCACCGAACCTTATGAAACCGTCGTCATCGACGTCGACGACGAGCATAGCGGCACGGTCGTCGAGAAGATGCAGATCCGCAAGGCCGACCTCACCGACATGCGTCCGTCGGGCGGCGGCAAGACGCGCATCACCTTCAGCGGCCCGTCGCGCGGCCTGATCGGCTATCACGGCGAATTCCTGTCCGACACGCGCGGCACCGGCATCATGAACCGCCTGTTCGAGAAATATGGCCCGTACAAGGGCGTGATCGAGGGTCGCAAGAACGGTGTCCTGATCTCGAACGGGAATGGCGAAGCCGTCGCTTATGCGCTCGGCCCGCTCGAAGAGCGTGGCATCCTGTTCGTCTCGCCCGGCGAGGCGCTCTATGAGGGCATGATCATCGGCGAAAATGCCAAGCCCGACGACCTCGAGGTCAACCCGATGAAGTCGAAGCAGCTCACGAACTTCCGTTCGACGGGCAAGGACGACGCGATCCGCCTGACCCCGCCGAAGCGCATGACGCTGGAGCAGGCGATTGCCTATATCGACGACGACGAGATGGTCGAGGTGACCCCGAAGAACATCCGCATCCGCAAGGCGCTTCTCGATCCGCACGAGCGCAAGAAGGCGTCGCGCAAGAAAGAAGCGGCATAAGACACGAACCGGCGGCCCAAACGGCCGCCGGTTTTGCTTTGGGCGGAGGCACAAGCGTTGGGAAGGCTCATCCTGTTCAACAAGCCGTATGGCGTGCTGTCGCAATTCACCGACAAGAGCATGGCCGCGAGCGCGGACGGTCCCCGCGCGACCCTCTCCGGCTATATCGACGTGCCGGCCGTCTATCCCGCCGGGCGACTGGATCGTGATAGCGAGGGGCTGCTGATCCTGACCGGCGACGGCGCGCTGCAGGCGCGGATTTCGTCGCCGAAGCACAAGATGCCCAAAACCTATCTGGCGCAGGTCGAGGGCGAGCCCGACGCCGCCGCTTTGGCGGCGCTCCGCCGCGGAGTCCCGCTAAATGACGGCCCGACCCGCCCCGCGACCGTCCGCCGCATCGATCCGCCGATGCTCTGGGACCGCGACCCGCCCGTGCGATACCGCAAGAGCGTGCCCGATAGCTGGATCGAACTGACGATCACCGAAGGCCGCAACCGCCAGGTCCGCCGCATGACCGCCGCGGTCGGCTATCCGACGTTGCGGCTGGTGCGCTGGCGGATCGGGGAGTGGGAGATCGGCGATCTGGCGCCCGGGCAGTGGCGAGAAACCTCCCGCGAATCTTCGGGTGGCGCCCTGCGATAGCTTTCGCGGTAAATTACAACCGGAATGGCAACTTTCGGATGCCTTCAGATCACTGAAATATCATCAATATCAAGATAATATTAACCAATATCTTCGACCTTCGCTGCACGGTCTATTGTTTTCCATGGAGGACAAGATGCAGACGGAGATACCCGCAGACATGGCGCCTTGTGATTTTCCCGTCGCGGTCCGGCCGGGCCGGTCTTCGGGCTGGAGCGATCGGAGAAGGCTTTTGCGGGCGTTGCGCAAGGCGCACCGCGCTCTGGGCGTCGACCGGAAACATCTCGGCCTTGGCGGCCTGACGCTCGGCGCGATCTTGAGCCTTGGCATCGCGGTGCCTGCCCATGCGCAGGACGCGGTCTGCGTCGACCCCCTGACGGGCGATCCGGTTCCGGCGCAGGTCGCCGATACCGCGGCGGCGGCCGGCGATCAGGTCGTTTGCGGAAGCGGTGCCACCGCGACGGGCGAGAATGCGATCGCGCTGGGCGTGAACGCGTCGGCGAGCGACGAGAGCGCGACGGCGATCGGCAGGGATGCCGTCGCCTTTGCCAAGGAATCGATAGCGATCGGACGCTCTGTAACGGCGAGCGGCATCGGCGGCGTGGCGATCGGCGTCAATACCATGTCGGGAATCACCGGACTGAACGTCGCCATCGGCGCCGATTCATCGGCCAATGGCGCGACCCCCAACGAGGGGGCCGTTGCCATCGGCACCAACCAGCATGCCGAGGGCGACGGTGCGGTCGCGATCGGTGCCGCCAATACCGCAACCGGCGACGGGTCGGTCGCGATCGGCCGCGCGAGCAACGCGACGGGACCGGGCTCGCTGGCGATGGGCGACAGCGTCGATGCGCAGGGCAATCGCGCGGTGGCGCTCGGATCGACGTCGAGCGCGGGCGCCGACAGCGCCGTCGCGATCGGTAACGGCGCATCCGCGGATATCGGCGGCAGCTCGGTCGCCATCGGCCGCCTCGCCACTGCCGGGGGTTTCTCGGCCATCGCGATGGGCGAAAGCGCGCAGGCGCTGCAGGATGGCTCGATCGCCATCGGCGACAGCACCGATGCGACGCAGATCGGCGCCATCGCACTAGGCACCAATGCGGGGGCCGGCGGCGAGAATTCGACCGCGCTCGGAAGCGAGGCGCAAGCGAGCGGCTATCAATCCTTTGCCAGCGGCTATACCGCGACGGCGACGGGGGGCAATTCGGTCGCCGTGGGCACGGCGGCGCAGGCGCTGGATTCGGGGGCGACCGCGATCGGCGCCAACACGGTCGCGGGCGGCGCCGACAGCCTTGCGCTCGGCAGTTTCGCCTCTGCATCGGCGTCCGATTCTGTTGCGATCGGCCGCGGTGCGGTGGCGAGCGACGAGAGTTCGATCGCGCTTGGCGCCGGGTCGCAGACCGCGGCCGACATCGGGACGTTTCAGGTCACGATCCTCGGCACCGACTATTCCTTTGCCGGGACGACGCCGATCGGCACGGTCTCGGTCGGCGCCGCGGGGGTCGAACGGACGATCACCAACGTCGCGGCGGGCCGCGTCACTCCGGCAAGCACCGACGCGATAAACGGGTCGCAGCTTGCTGCGACGAACCAGGCGCTCGAAGCGGTCGGCCAGATCGCGGCGGCGGGCTGGAACCTTGGCGACGTCAACGGAAACACGGTCAATATCGGACCGAACGGTGCCGTCACCTTCGAAGGCGACGGCAATATCAGCGTCACGCAGACGGGTGTCGACGACGATGGCCGCTTCGTGATCGCACTCAATCCCGATGTCGACCTGACCGCCGCCGGCAGCCTCCGGATCGGCAGTGCGCTGCTCAACGCCAACGGATTCTCGATCGCCGGCGGACCCGGCGTCCTTGCCACGGGGATCGATGCGGGCAATCTGGCTATCGTGAACGTGGGCCCCGGGGTGAACGGCACCGACGCGGTCAACCTGAACCAGCTCAATGCCGTTGCGGTGGCCGCCAATACCGGCTGGAACATCAGCGCGCAGGGCGCGAACGCCAGCAATGTCGGAACCGCGAGTGCGACCGGGACGGGCGTCGATCTCAACAACGGCGACGGCAACATCATCGTGTCGAAGACCGCGGGCAGCAACGACGTGACCTTCGACCTTGCCGACAATATCGCGCTCGACAGCGTGACAACGGGCAATACGACGGTCGATACGAACGGCGTATCGGTCGCCGGCGGGCCCAACGGGACCGTAACCCTGACCGGAGCGGGCCTCGACAACGGTGGCAACCGGGTGACCGGCGTCGCGGCGGGGGTCGATTCCACCGACGCCGTCAACGTCAGCCAGCTCGGCGCCGCGATCGGCAACGTCAACATCGGCTTCGGCGGCAATTCGGGCGGCACCGTGACACGGTCGAGCGGGCAGGTCCTCGCCATTCAGGGAGAGGGCACGACGGCCGGCGCCTATTCGGGCGCCAACATCCGCACGGTGACCGATCCCGGCACCGGCGCAATCAACATCCAGCTCGCAGCAGCGCCCCGCTTCGGCACCGTCACGATCAACGATGGCGGATCGGGCAAGATCACCGGCGTGACCGCTGCCACCCTTTCGTCAACGAGCACCGAGGCGGTGAACGGCAGCCAGCTGGTCGCGCTGGGCGACAGCATGGCGGCGGCGCTCGGTTCCGGATCCACCTATGATCCCGCGACGAACCGCATCACCACGCAGATCGTGATCGGCAGCAACGTCTATTCCAGCGTCCAGGATGCGCTCCAGGCCGTGAATGCCAACGCCGGCGGTGGCGGTGGAGGTGGAGGCGGTGCGTGGAACCTCACGACCGGCGCGGTCGGGACGGGTGTCGTGACCGGCACGTCGGTGACGCAGGTACCCTCGGGCGCTGCAGCCACTTTCACGGCGGGCAACAATATCATGATCAACCAGAACGGCGGCGAGGTTCAGGTCGCGGTCAATCCCAACCTGACGGGTATCGAGAGCATCGCGATCACCGGCGGCCCGACGATCAACGGCAACGGCATCGACATGGGCGGCGACCGGATCACCAACGTCGGAACCGCCGTTGCCGCGACCGACGCGATCAATCTGGGCCAGCTGAATGCCGGGCTCGCCGGCACGCTCAGCCAAGCCAACCAATATACCGACATGGCGCTTGCCGACCTGCGTTTCGACCTCCGGCGCGAACGCAGCGACGCGAACGGCGGGACCGCGGCGGCGATGGCAATGAGCCAGGTCCCGCAGGCGTTCGAGCCGGGTATGGGCATCGCCGGCGTCGGTATGTCGACCTGGCAGGGCGAACAGGCCGTGGCATTCGGCTTTTCGAAGGCTTCGGACGACGGCCGCGTGGTGCTGAAGGCGACCGGCAGCTACAATACCCGGAATCAGGGCGGCGCGGCTGTCGGGGTGGGCTTCCAGTTCTGACGGCCCGGCAGTCCCCGATAGCGGGCCGGTCGGCCATGCTATGGGAAGGCGTAACATGATGGATCGGCCTCTATGAAAAGCCTCGGCTTCGCCCTGTTTGTCGCATGCGGCCTAGCGGTTGCCGCGCCGGCTAGTGCGCAGCCCCCGGGGGCACCGCCGGCGCCAAAGCCGCCCGGCGGGCGGGCGGCTCCCCTCGGTCCCACGAATTTCCTCGATGCCGCGCTGGGGGTCGTGAACGCCGTCGACCGTTATGAAATGGCAACCGTCTGGGATGCGTCTTCGCCGATCATGAAGGCGAGCGTACCGAAGGATCGATTCATTGCGAATACCGCCCAGCGCCGCGCCATTCTGGGGAGCATCCGCACGCGCGACTGGATATCGATCATGCGCGTTCCCGTCGCAAAGGCGAGCGGATCCTTGCCGGCGGGGCAATATATATCGGTCCGTTTCGCCACGGCGGGCCAGAACGGTTCGGCAATGGAGGAAGTCGTTTCCTTCAGCCTCGACAGCGATGGACAGTGGCGACTGGCCGGTTACACGATCCAGTAATTTCCCCGCGTTTCTTTCGCATGCGCACTCTCCCCGCCGCAGGCCGACGGGGAGAGGCGGGAGGGGTCACTTGGTCGTGTAGCCGCCGTTGACGAGGATCGTCTGGCCGGTCATCCACCAGCCGTCGGACACCAGCATGCGGATCCACGGGACGATGTCGGCGATGTCGGTGAGCCCGGTCTTGGTGAAGCCCGAGAGCGCCGCGGCGCTCTTGTGATAGGCCTGCGCATCAGCTTCCTCGGCGGGGTAGAAGAAGGGCGTGTCCATCGGGCCGGGGCCGATCGCGGTCACCGAAATACCTCGCGCACCGAACTCCTTCGACGCGGCGCGGGTGAAATGCTCGACCGGCGCCTTGGTGCCGGCATAGGCGGCGTAGAACGGCGTGTAGGCGCCGAGCAGCGACGTCACGAGCGTGCAGATCTTGCCATTGTCGTTGAGATGCTTGCCCGCCTCTTTCAGGAAGAAGAAGGCGGTCTTGCTGTTGACCGCGGTCATGCCGTCATATTCGGCCTCGCTGATTTCGGTGAAGGGCTTCTTCAGCACCTTGCCAACCGTATTGATCGCGATATCGGGACGGCCGACCGCGGCGATCGTGTCGGCGAAGAGTTTTTCCATCGCGGCGGCGCCGGTGAGATCGGCCTGGAAGGCTACAGCTTCGGCCCCCGCGGCGCGGATCGCGGCGAGCGTTTCCTCGGTCTCGGCCTTTGCGGCGGCGCTGTTGTAATGGACCGCGATCGCCCTGGCGCCCTGCGCGGCGAGATCGCGGGCGACGAGGCCACCCAGATTCTTGCCGCCGCCGGCGATGAGAACGGTCTTACCCTTGATGCTGTGATCCGTCATGTGCTGGTCTCCTTTATTGACGGGGGAGGGACGCCGCCGCGGCTGCGATGGCGCTATCGGACAGACAATAGGGGGCTTTCGCCTTGCCCGCTTTCCAATTCCGGCGCAGTTTCGGATTCAGGACGAGTCGAGAAGGGCGTGCGTGACCAGGCAGGCAATTCGGGTGTGGGACGGAATACGGCCGCTGGCGCCGCGCGATCTGGTGTGGCGCCATGAAAGCCGGATCGGCGGCATCGGCGTCGTCGCCGCAACCGAAAAGCTGACGCAGCCGACCGACTGGGCGTTCGAGGAGGATCATCACTCGATCGTCGTTCATCTGGGCGGGCGGCTCGACCGGATGGAATGCGAATTTTCGGTGGGTCCGTCGGGGCGCGTGCTGCCCGAGCGCAGCGACATCTGGGTCATCCCGGCCGCCTGCCGCTATGCCGCGCTCGCGCAGGGTGAGCGCGCCGAATTCGTCGAGTTTCGCGTACCGACCGCGCTGCTCGCCGATGCGCCGCTGGAGGCGCGGGTGCGGCACCGCGACGATTTCATCTTCGGCAGCGCGGCGCGGCTGACGGAGCTGTTGCGCGGACCTGCGAACGACCTGTCGGACATGGCTTCGCACGCGATCGTCGATACGCTGGGACTGCATCTGCGCCAGCGCTACGGTCCGTCGGTGGCTCCGCGCGTGCGGGACGGCCTGTCGGCGTCGGACCGGACGCGGCTGGCCGATGCGATCCGGGGGCAACTCGACCATCGGCATAACCTTGAGGCGCTTGCAGCGCTCGTCGATATGGATGTCCGGCGATTCACCGCGGCCTTTCGCAAGGCATTCGGGTTGTCGCCATGGCAATATGTGCTCCGCTCCCGGCTCGATGCGGCGGCGCGGATGCTGCTTCAGGGCAAGGAGCCGGTGACCGAAGTGGCGCTGGCCACCGGTTTTGCGACGCCGAGCCATTTCGCGACCGCCTTCATGCGGCGCTTCGGGGTGT
>Ga0209257_1001703_pt1 | contig 24692 bp, 29 predicted proteins | sample AraplaCvi_mCL_r2_FD_184277 | JGI IMG/M metagenome (GOLD analysis project Ga0209257, IMG submission 184277) | Arabidopsis root microbial communities from North Carolina, USA - plate scrape MF_Cvi_mCL_r2 (SPAdes) (version 2) | ecosystem: Host-associated > Plants > Roots > Endosphere | place: USA...
TGGACCAGCTCGTGGTGAAACTGGCGGGCGGGAGTGGCCATGGGGAAGTTCCTTCCGTCTCTGCCAGGATCAGGCGGCGTAGGTGGGGACGACGATCGAGGAGAAGTCGGCGCCGGCGTAACGGCTCTTCTTCATCCCGAAGATGAAGCCGGCCTCGACGCCGAGCTGGTTGCCGTAGTCGAACTTCTCTTCGTTCCAGTCCGCCGAGGTGGTGCCGTCGTAGCCCTTGCCGAAGGCGATGGTGGCCGATTGAGCCCCCACCAAGACGGCGCGGCGGACGGTCGAGATCGCGGTATTGGCGGTCGAGTGGACGCCCTGGGTCACGCGCTTGCTCTTGTAGAGCATGACGCCGTTGTAGACGCCGAGCATGCCCGTCCGGATGGGGTTGTTCTTGATGTCGCCGCCCATCATCGCGGCCTTCTGGATGTCCTGCCATTGGCCGGTCGCGGTGTTCTTCCGCAGCGACTTCACTTGGAAGGGGTGCAGGAACATCGCGTAGAGATCTTCGCCGTTGATCTTCAGCGGACGCATCAGCGGCGCCGAGGTTTCGGCGAGCGCCACGGCGTCGTCGATCAGGCTCAGGGTGAAGATGTCGCTCGAGCCCAGGCCCTGGTCGGTCGAGCCGGTGGGGCGGATGACGTTCGAGGCGGCCGTCACCGCGTTCAGGCCGGTGTAGGCGACGTCGGTTTGCGGGGTGAAGCCGCAGACCTGATTGAAGTACGACGTATCGAAGCGATCCGCCCACCAGTCGACCAGACCGTCCTTGGCCTCCGAGCGCAGGGAGAACGAGACGCGCTGCTCGCTCATCTTGCCCTTGGAGCGGACGGCGTGGCGGAGCTGGTCGATGATGACGCTGTCGTCGCTCGTGCTCAGCGCCTCTTCGTTGCCTTCCAGCGTGCCGTCACCGACGACGCCGCGGCCGTTCAGTTGGGCGCGGAGGCCGAAGGTGATCTTGTCGCCGGCGGACTTCTTGGTGTCGGTCTTCTCCTGGATCAGGGCGTTGTCGCCCTGGGAGATGAACGCGCCGACGTAGGTCTTCGACAGCGCCTCGACGTTGAGCTTCTTGGACCAGAGCTTCTGGGCCAGGGGATGGTTCAGGCCATATTCGGTCAGGGCCATGGGGATAAGCCTTCAGGGACGGGTTGGAGGCGCGGGCCATTCCGCTCCTCGGCTTGCCCCGTCCGTGAGGCCTACGGTTCGCTGGCTTAGGGTCCTGCGTGGACCTCGCTCCGTCCGTGGAGCCTACGGGCCCGGCGCTTCGACGCGCTCGATGCCCATAGACTATAACTTCGGAACCACGGTCTTTGCAATGATCCGTTCTATCGACGTCCGCCGCCCGCCTTCGCCTCCTGCTCCAGCTTGGCGAACTCGCGCTGAAACGCGGCCCGACCCTCCGGAGTGCGGATGTTGATGCGCGCGATCGTCTCCGCATCGACGCCGGTGCTGGAGCGCCCGCCGCCGGTCTGCAGCGCTGAGGTGGCGCGGGCGCCGCGGGCGATGTCCTTCAATTTCGACCCGGCGCCCTTGTCGGCCTTGTCGGCATCGGCCGGCGCGGCCTTGCCCTTGGCGTACCCACGGCCCTTCGCCGCCTCGTAGACCACCGCAGCCGGGTTCTTCCGCGCCCGAATGGCCATGGCCGCCAGGTTCGCGAACTCCTCCCGAAGCATGGTCTGCACGTTCTTGGGCTGGATGCCGAAGCTCAGCAGCTCGCGCGCCCGGCTCTCGGCGTAGTGCTTGGCGGCGGCGTCATAGTCGGGGTGCTCATCGCGGAAATCCGCCTCGTGCTCCTCGAAGGCCCGCTCGACCTGGGCGATGGCCTCATCCTTGGCCTGGCGCTGCTGCTGGGTCTCAGCCTCCATGCGCTCTTCAGCCTCATAGGCCGCGACCTTCGCCCGCAACTGGCGAAGCGCGCCCATCGGATCGACCTCGGGATCGATGTCTTCCTCTTGCTGGCGCTCCTGGCGGGGCTGACGCGCCTCCATGGAACGGCCTTCGCCGCGCTCGATGGCTTCCAGCCGGCGCTCCAGCTCGCGGCGCTTGCCCCGCTCCTCGCGAAGCGCAGCCGTCGTGTTGTCGTAGCGCTTGCGGATTTCTTCGGGCGGCAGATCATCACCCTGAGCGCCTTCCTTGGCCTTCTTGGCCGCAGCGGCTCGGGCCGCCGCTGCTTCGTCCTCGTCGCCCTCGTCCTCGGGAGCGTCTTCGTCGTCGCGCTCGTCGACTTCCGGCTGTTCGTCGTCAAGCGGCAGATCCAGGTCTTCGACTTCCGCGTCGGCGGCTTCGCTCATCACAGGGCTCCTTGGTCAGGCGGGAATGACACGCCCACGCGGGCGCGGGTTTCGGCGGCCTCAGCCAGGTCCTTCGCGGCCCCGGCCTGGTCTTTCTGGGCTTTGGCTTCCTTGCCGGCGACGTCGGCCTCCGCGGCCGCGCGCGCGAGCGGATCGGGCTCTTCGGTCGCGTTCTCGGAGATGGCCCGCGACATCTTCTGCGACAGGCTGGTCGGCAGCGGCAGGTACTTCGCCACCTCCGCCCAGAAGTCGGGCGGCAGGTCCGCGTTCTCCAGGTACGGCATCAGCTGCATGATGACGCCGAAGGTCGCCGCCTTCTGGTTCGGACCGGCCGGCGCCTCGTCGACGATCACGTCGAACTTCACCGTCTCGGACTGCTTCACCAGCGGCACGTACTCGGCCAGGCCCTCGCCGTTCGTGATCCGCACCAGGTAGCCGTCGGGCAGGTACTGAATGAACTTCAGCAGCAGATGGCCATGCTGGCGCCGGTAGCGCCGGAAAGCGTCGAAGAACGCCGCCAGGATTCCATAGGCCGCCTGCTTACGCTGGTGCTCCAGAACGCCGGCCTGCTCATGACCGACGAGGCCCAGCATCTCCATGTTGACGCCGGTCGTGCCCTGGATCGCGTCCTGGGACATCTGCAGCACACGCTCGATGCCGACCGGGTACTCGGTGGCCGGCTTCTTCTGCACCGCGCCGTTCGCGAGGGCCCCTGGCTTAAAGTAGGTGTTCTCGCCGGTCTTAGCCCAGCTCTTCTCGAACTGGACGATGTCCTCGACCGCGTCCGCCTCCAGCATCAGGCCGCCCTTGGCTGAGGCGGCCAGGATGGCGAGCAGCTGGGACATGAACTGGTTCGCCCAACGCTGCGGATCGGTCATCGGCCGCACCAGGCCGTACCAGATGCCCTTGTTCCGGGCCCGTTTGCCGGTGATCACCTTGTAGGTGAAGGTCGCCTCCTCCATCACCTCGGCGTCGCCCGTCTCGGGATCGAGGTTGAGGATGGCGTTCCCGCCGACATAGGCGCGGTAGTAGACGCGGCGGCTTTGCCGGACCGACTTCAGTTCGACGCCGAACTCCGTCCTGGCCTTCTCCGCCACCTCGCCGAAGTCCGCCTCATCGACCTCCACCAGGTCGCCGTCTTCCGGGTCCTCGACGACATGGACGACGCGGTTTTCGTACCACTGGTACTCGGCGACGAAGACCTCGTCCTCTTCCGCCACCTCCGGCTCGTCGTCGCCCTCGTACCGATGCCGCGGGTCGTTGACCGAGAGCGTCTTGAAGTCGATCTCGCGGTCCCCGCCCGGCGCGAAACCCGGAAAGCGCTCCTCGAAGACAGCGCGGTCCATCGCCTTGATGCGTCGGACATAGCGCGCGTCCTCGCCGTTGGCCTTCCGGGAGGCCGGATCGAGGCCCATTTCCAGCGGATCGACCCGCTCGACAAAGATTTGCCCCTCGGGGTCCTCTTCGTAGTCCATGCGGGTGTGCGTCCAGCCCATCCCGCACACGAAGGTGTCGCGGAAGGCCTCGGTCTCCTCCTGATCAGCGTTGCATCGGTCGCGGATCCAGTCCGCGCCCTTCGTGAACAGCTCATTCACGGCCGAGGCCCCGACGGTGCGGGGGAAATACTGGACCTCCTGCCGGTCCATGATCTCGGCGCCCGACACGGCGTCGATGATCGGCCCGATGCGGTTGAACACCGGCGCGATGCGGTCCTTGCCCTCAAGTTCCAGGCGGTCGGCTTCGTCCCACTGCTCGCTTCCGTCCACGAAGCCGAAGCACGTGCGCGCTTCCCGGCGCCATGGGCCCCAGTGATTGCCCAGCTTCCGATCCCACTCGGCGAAGCGCTGCAGCAGCTCGCTTTCGCGATCCGCCGTCGGATCTTTCTCTGTGCTCATGCGCCCGCCCCGTTACGGATCGAGGGAGGGTCGCCCCTCCCCATCGTCCTACGCCGCCGTCAGACGCTGGCGCAGACGGTCCTTCGCGGCGCTGACCTGGGCTGCGGTGGCGTTGGAGGGCAGGACCTCCTCGCGCGTCACGGTGCTGTCGCCGCCCTCGACCGAGACCGCGATGCGGCGGCCGAGCGCGACCTGTTCGTCGACCCACCGGACACCGTCATCGTCGGCGTCGTCGTCGTCCGCCAGCGGAGCAAGCAAGGCGCCGTGCTGATCCTTGTCGGGAGCCTCGAGCGAGGCTTCGTCCGCGCCGGCAGCTTGGAAGCTGTAGGAACCGGCGCCGGGGGCCTGGGTCGCCTCCGCAGTGTCGCCCTTGGTCGGCTCGCTCGGCTTCTCGGGGATGTGCTTTCCCGCAGCCTTGTCGACCGAGGTCTCAGCTTTGTTGGTCATCGAGGGTGCTCCGGCGTATAGACGAAATCTATCGTTTCGTCGGTTTGCGAGAGAAGCACTCTATAATGCTTTTTCCGGAAAGTCAGTCATTTCGCCCAACCGTTCGGGCGGGGCCGACGCTGGTAGCGCTGGCGCACCTCCACCCGCTCGGCGACGGGCACGATCGCCGGATGCGCTTCGTCTAGCGCGCGCCCGATCACCCCTGCGGCGTCGACCTCGTCGTCGTTCTTGCCCAGCGGGAACTTCAGGTACTGGTCCAGGACGTCATCGCCCATCGGGCCGACCGGCAACCACACGCGGCCCGAGGCGGCCATGCCCTGGAAGCTCTGCGCCTTGGCGGCTTTGTCCTGGCCGTGGGGCGACATCGGCTCGATGCGGCAGGAGACCCGCTCTTCTCGCATGCGTCGAGTGATGAAGCCGGCGGCCGTCTTCCAGTTGTTGTCGTCCTCTGGGAACCACGCGTACGGCCGGTGCTTGCGGATCAAGCCCTGGATGGGCGCGCCGGGCTGCACGGGCCCGTCACGCATCAGGGTCTTCTCGTTACCGATCACCAGGTCGGCCGTGACGTCCATGGTCGCCTGGTGGCGGAAGCCGTCCAGCAGCCAAAGGTCGCCGGCCGCGTCGACGCCCCACACCCGCACGCAGGAGAAGTCGCTGTCCTCACCACCGCCCGGCGCGTGGTCGCTCGTGATGTAGCGGCTGAGGTGTGTCGGGAGCTGGTCGGGCACGTAGCGCTTGAACCAGGCCTTCTGGAAGAACGTCCCCTCCTTGGGCCGCGGGCGCTGTTGGTAGAGCGACGACCAGGTCCGGGCGACGGTCTTGAACGGCGCGAAGTGCGCCTCGCCCGGGTTCGCCTCGCCCGGCTTTCCGAACCACTCCGGCCAGATGTACTCGCCGGGCTTGCGGCCGAGCGGATCGTCCGCGCGCTCCGCCATCGCCGGGATGCTGACGACGTACCACCACTCGCCATCCTGACAGAGCACCCAGCCTGTCTCGCCGTCGTAATCGTCGGGCAGGAGGTGTCCGGCCAGATCCTCCTCATGCCAGCGTGTCTGGATCAGCAGCACCCAGCCATTCGGCTTCAGCCGCGAGCGCAGATCGTCCTGGAACGCCTCGACGGTCGACTTGCGCACCGTCTCGCTCTCGGCGTCCTTTCGGCCCTTGATGGGGTCGTCGATCACCAGGCCGTCGAGACGGTTGCCCGTCCAACCGGCCAGGATGCCGTTCCCCATGAACTCGTTGCCGTTGTCCAGCGCCCACTCGTTCGCGGCGGCGCTCTCTTGGCCGAGGCCGGTCCCGAAGATGTCGCGGTACACCGGCTGTTGCGTCACCGAGCGCGTCCGGCGCCCGAGCTTCTTGGCCAGGGGCGTCGCATAGGAGGCCACGCCCACGTTCCGGCGGCGCTTGCGCCCCATGAACCATGCTGGGAACAGCACCGAGCCGTACGTCGACTTCGCCGAGCCCGGCGGCAGGAAGAACATGGCCCGCTGGACGCGGCCTTCGTCGATCGCCTGCAACACACCGCACAGCTCGACGTGGTGGGCGGCCGACGGCAGCTTTGGCGGCCGGTATCGGACGTTCCGCTCGTCCTCCTCTTCCGTCTCCTCCTCCACCGGCGCCGTGGGGATCTCGACCATGCCGCAGAAGGTCAGGAAGCTCTCGCGCGCCTCGAGGCAGTCCAGCGCGTAGAGCGTGGCCTTCGGATCAGCGACGAGGGTGGCGAGGGCGTTCATCAGGAACGCTCAAGCTTGCTCGCAAGGTCTCGCAAGGTAGCGCGCTCGTCAGGCGTGAGGAGGGCGACCGCAGCCAGGACGTTGGCCTGCACAGGTATGGGGCCGCCATCGGGACCTGTAACCTCGGTCGGCAGGAGCTTCGCCCACAGCTTGTAGAACTCGGTCCGGTTCTCCTCGCCCCAGGTAACGAGCGACGGCACACCGCCAAGGTTCTCGAAAGCCTCGATCAGCGCCGCCTTCACCGCGACCGTCGTCTTGTTCGGAACCCCCTTCACCCGGCCCTTGCCGGCGTTCGGAGGCTTGGACCTCGTCGCAGCAGAATCCACTACTCTGCTGCTCATCGGCTCACTTCCTGGAAGGCGGCCTCGACCATCGCCGTCGCGACATGCTCGCCGGCGTCGCCACGGACGAAGACTTCCCCGCCGTGGATCGTCACGACTTGGTGGATGCCACGCCTGATGGCCGCGGCAACTCTGTCCGTCGGGTCGCCCATCGCTTGGATGGCGGCGCGCGCTTGCAGACGAAGCGCCGCCTGAAGCTCCTCGTTCAGGTCGCTCCACTCAGCCGGAATGCCTCGTTCGATGGCCTCCGCCTGGAGGATCGCATTCGCCACCCGATCAACCATTTCACTCATCGCGCATACCTCCCGCGGCTGTACTTCGGCCAATCGACCGCTTGGCGCTGGCGAACCATTTCCTCGGCCACGTCGTGGCCATCGACCGTGCAGAGCGCGACGGTGCGGTCGTATGACCGCCCCTTCGGAACGCACGTGAGAACCTTGCCCGCGATCAGGTGATTCAGGGCGCGCTTCGCCTCGGCCCCGCCCGGATCTCGCAGCTCTGCAGCGTTGACGCCCCAGAGGCGCACGCGCTGACCGCCGCGGCAGGTCCAGGTGTCGCCATCGTGCACGGCTGGATAGACGCACAGGAACGGCTCGGCGGAAGACGCAGATGCAAGCACCGCCGAGAGGGTGGCGCCGAGAATGAGGGCCCGCACTTATGCGTTCTCCGGCCAGAAGCGTTCGAGCACATCCTCGACAGCGTCGGCGAGCCGCGCACGAAGCTGCGCCGCACGCTCATCATCCAGCAGGACGGGCGCTTCGCCCAAGAGGGCGATGTCGACCAGGACGTGGCCGGGTTCGACGTCGATGCGGGTCTTGGTGACGGGCGCCATCAGGCCGCTCCGCCAGAAAGAGGCATCGCATATAGACCCCCCTTGGATTTCGACTTTAGCAGACCGCCACTATATCCATTTAACCACTTAATCAGCAGGCTACGGATTTCATTGAGGAATTCCCCCCGATTAAATGGGGAAATCGCTCGGTCACTTGTTCCCCACTTTATCGCATCCGCGGCCCAAAACGGGCCGGCCGGGCCGATGAAATGGTAAAATGGCGAAAAATGTCCGGGGGCATTTGACACTTTATCCTCCGAGGTAGCGGATGACGTCGGTCGGCTTCTTGGCGCCGTCCGCACGGTGGCGAGTGATCTCGATCTGCTCGCTCTCCTGAAGGCTTCGCAGCACGTCGGTGATCGCCGCCGCGTTGAACTTGTGCTTCACCTTCCGATAGAGGTCCGTCTGCGTTAGCTGGCCGCGCTTGGCGCCCTTGATGTGCCGCAGGATCTCGTTCACCCGGCCCTGGTGGTCGCTCTCGACCATGTACGAGGCGGCGTCGTCGACCATCCGTTGGCCGCACCACATGGCCAATTCTGCGGCCCAGGCGAAGTCTTCCAAGCTCACCAGGGGCCCCGCCACCGATGGGTTCATGGCGTCCCGGCCAATTGCGCGAATGGTCGCCAACCGCACGGCCATTTCGGCCGTCCGGCTCAGGAGCTTGGACCCTTCCGGATGATCGCGGACGGACCGCTGCAGACCCTTGTAGGCTTGCGAGACCTCGTCCCCGGCCCAGGTGAACCGGCGGTAAGGCTTCCAGTCGCTTCGCCCGCTGTTCGCCGCGTCCCAGCCAGCGGGCGTATATCCGACGCGTTGTAGCCCCTCGATGAGGGCGGGCGGCACGTCGTCGTCATCTAGCTCCGGCTCGACCTCCTCCGGCTTGTTCATCGTCGGCAGCACCAGGAAGCGGTTGAGGAAGCCGTTGGCGATGTCGGCGCTTTGCAGGGCGGCGTAGAACTCCTCGTGCACCGACATGCCGAACAGCGAGAGCGATGGCGAATGGATCGGCAGGAGCTTGGTGTTCGACGATGCCGCCCATGCGGGAGGATCGACCGTGTCGAACGACGCGCCCCAGAACTGACGAAGCGCGCCGCTGATCGCCCGTTCGTGCGAGCTCGACTGCCGCGGGTCGTTCATCTTCTGCAGGTAGCTGCCGAACTCATCCATGAAGCAGATGAGCTGCGGCTTGGCGCCGAGGGTCTGGTAGACCGCCGTCTCGCTCTGGAACCGGCCTGGCCCCATCATCTCGGACATGTTGGCCGCCCGCAGCAGGCGGCGCCCAATCTTCGCCGGGTGCGCCTTGCCGCCCCCGGTCGGAGCCAGGGTTAGTAAGTACAGGTGCGTCCCGGATTTCGTAGGCCCGGACGTGATCCGTCCGGCCACAGTACCCACAACGCCCAGCGCGGCCGCCAGCGACAGCAGCGGTTGCGGGAACCTTGCGGTCTTCGTGATGTAGCGCGCGATGTGACCGACCAGCCCCGGCACGCTCAGGAGGTGATTGGGGACCTCTGTCGGGTCGACGCCGGACGCGCGAGGCTGATCTTCAGGAGCCTCTTGGCTCCGGCGAAACGCCTCTTGCTCCTCGGCTGACGCCTCGCGTGGGCGACCACGCCCGGTGAGCGGGATCACGTCGGCGATGTGGTCGGCGACCGCTTCAGGATCGAGCCGCGCTGTCACGGGCGCACCTCACGCGGCTGCGCCATGCCCCTGCGGAGCCCACTGGTGATCGTCCCGCGGACGGCATTCGGTCCGTCTTCGCGCAGGAGCCCCATCGTGTCGGCAGTCGTCGCCAGGGCGGTTTCGGCCATGTCGTAGGCCAGCAGGTTGGCGCCCACAAACTCGCCGATCTTGGCCGACGCGATGAACAGTGCTTGATTGCGCCCGCCCGGCTTGCACTTGGCCAACTGGTCCAACTCGTCGTTGACCGCAGCCGCGACATACCGGCCGATCCGGTCGGCATCGGTCAACCGGATGGGGGGTCCAGGAGGCGGGGGCGGAGGCCGTGTGCAGAGGTCCAGCAGCCAGCCTGGTGCGTCAGCCAAAGCCGTGTCGAACGGTCCGCTAATCCACCGATAGGCGCCGGCGGGCTTGGCGCTGGGCGCCACGGCTACCGATGCGCCGGTCGACCTGATGTCCAGGCCGTACAGCTTCACCTTCTCGGAGCCCCGCTCCACCGGCAGGTTGACCCGATTTACGAGGTCCAGGCCCGGAGGCTGGCGGAACCACCGATGCTCGCCGGCGCCAGACGGCGTGACCGATCGCCAGCTTTCCGGTAGCGTTCCGAACCAGTCCTCGAGCCGCGCCAGCGAGGCGAAGCCGTCGACCCCGTTCTTGTTGTCGATGTCGATCACGAGCACGCCGGAAGCGTCACCGGTGGCGACCGCGATGTTGGCCCGAGGGTGCGCCACGGTCCAACGCCAGCGGATCTCGTCCGGGTCGCTGGTGGCGTCCCAACACCCGTGCTCGAACCGGTCCTTGACCTTGAAAGGGACGCGGCAGTCGGCACCGACGCCGAAGACGCGCCAGCCGAGGGTCTCCGCGTACTTCAGCGCGGCCGCCATCATTGGCCAGTCTCGCGGATCTGGCGCAGCTCCGCGGCTGCCTCTTCCATCATCCGTACGGCGACTTCGCCGCCAGCGTCATGGAAACGTGCCCACCAGCTACCGACCAGCCACTTCGCCGAAGCGAGCGGCGCCCGCCTCCAGCTTAAGGCGACGGCGCCGTCGGTCTTCAAGTCGTTCTCGGGCACGTGCGGTTTCCGTCAGGAGGGTGTGAAACTGGCGTTCGTCGAAATCTTCGCGGCTCTCGCCGATGAGCAGCTCGCCCAGGGCATCCCAGAGCTCCCACGCCCCATCGCCCTCAGCGCGGAGGGCCTTCACGACCGTCCGAGCGGAGGCTCCCCCCTTACAGGCGGTTTCAGCCGTGCTGGGCTCGATGCCCCACCGCCGTTGGATGTGGTTCGCGGTGTTCCAGGGCCAGGCCGCCTTGACGGCGATCTGCAGGGCTTCGCCCAGGCTGGCGCAGCGGCGGAAAATCTCCCGATCCGGCGGCAAGAACTCCATGTTCGTCTCCGTCATAGCTGTTGCTCGGCGGATGGACGGGGGACGCGGTGGCGCCGGAGGATGCGGATTGGGCGATAGGACTGGCGATCAGTGAAGCAGTGACGGCGGGGGTCTTCCGCCGGGCCGAGCGGTTGAACCCGCGGACGGCCAAGACGTGGGGAAGCTTGGCGGCGCCCCACAGCCAGGCGGCTAAGCGCCACCTGGACGATGCAATTCGCAGGCTCGGCGCTGGCGGCGCCGGGCCTCGTTTGCGTTCGGAATGAAGATTTCCCCCCTGACATGGTCAGGCCGCCTGCGTCCTCGCTTGCACAACGGCTAGCCGCGTTCTGCGATCGGTCGTCGCGATGGTGGCTAGGCGCTCAAGGGTGACCCCCAGGTAGCCCTTCTCCTGCGCGGCTTTTGTCAGTGCCAACCACGCGCGATCCGGCAGCATCTCCTCATTCCACCACCGGCGGATCAGAACCTCCGAAGCATCACAGCCATGCTTCACTAAGTCGCCGCGAAGTTCACCAGCGTTCGGCCACAGACGCAGTATCTCAGAGAAAGTCGACGCGGCTGCCATTCGGATCCCCGTGCGGTTCGATCATATTGTTATCGAACTCCGCTCGCCGCAGCAATAAGACATTTATCGCCCATATGCGTACTGTGAGCGGATGGGGATAAGCGAATGAGCACCACGCGGGGAGAGACGCCGGCAGAGCGCCTGAGAAGCGCGCGGTTGGCGACGGGCTATTCGACAGCGGCGGACGCTGCGCGCGCCAACGGCTGGAAGCTATCCGGATATCGACATCACGAGAATGGAACTGCCGGTTTCGCCCGCCAAGCTGCGACCTATGCCCAGGCCTTCGGCGTGACGCCCGAGTGGCTACTCTATGGGCGCGGGGGAGCTCGCACTTCCGGCGCAGCCACTGAAGCAGCTCCGGCCACCACGCGCCCTTCGCTTGATCTTCTGGGCGACGATGATCGCCCCACCGTATTTCAGCTGGTCAAGCTCGTCGAGGAAACGCTGGATCACGCACTAGAGACGCGCATCGCGGACGGACAATTGAGCGATGTGAAGGCATTTTCTGGAGCTACGTCAAAGGATCAGATCAAGCAAATCCTGGGCGGCACAAACTTTGACACGAAGATCTTATTCGCCCTGATGATTGGCTTTCTGCCCGCAGCCCGGTTCGATCATCTCCAACTTCTCGCCAAGTTAGTCCGAATTGATGATGCGCATTTGCTTGAGCATCCCGAAGTGGCCGCCGATGTAAGGGCGTTCATCGCGACCGGCCTCCGACCAGGCGAAGCACCTCTCGATGAGAACGAGCCCGTGGCCGAACGAAGAGTGAGGTTCCTCGAGGCGGCCATCGCGCTCGTGAAGGAATTGCTTGAAGTGGCTCACCCCCGCCCTCACGAGGCCTCCGCCAGACGCAAGCAGTTGCGATAATTTTCTGATTGCAAATGGCGATAAGTTGATTATCGTCCTCCCTGACACCCGGGGAGAACCGCCGTGCAAATACGTACCGCCTACGCGGCGTGTCTCGCTCTAAAACGGGATCTCGTCGTCGAGGTTTGCGCTGAAGTCCTCTCGGACTTTTGGCTTTATCGGCCAATCAGGCGGAGCCAGCGACGCTCTTCGGAGGGCGTCGGCCATAGCCTTGCCGGCGGCCCAGTAGTCCGCAGCGCGCTGCGCCTCGTGGATTTCGATGAACTCGTCGATCCGCGGCCAGAGGACATCCACGGAATAGCGACGAAACGTCTTCTGCCCGGCGTCGGTCCAGAAGAACGGCCAGTGCTCCCTTGCAAACGCGAGCCTGCGCTCTTCTTCAAAGGTGGGGAACAGCCTCGGCAGCTCGTACATCTGAAGCGAGCGCACCCCCTCACTCACGTCCCAGAGCTCTTGCCAGCCGATCCGTCGGTCGAAGTCATCACCGGCGTCGATCTCGCTTGCAGCCTTGACCACGGCACGCTCGACCACCGTGGTGATCGTCTGGCCGTTCCAACGCGCCAGGAACTCCAAGATAAACCGCGTCTTCGGATCGAGCCGGATCGTCAGACTTTCGGTCTTGGGCGGGCGTCGTCTGTCGGCGGCCATCGCTATCTCCGTATGCGAGACGCGCACCGTACACGTAATGCACATGCCGTGCAAATCACGCTTGACGCGTGCCATATCCCGCAGCCACATTGCACGAGTTCAGTCGTGCAAAGCCGGAAGGAACAGTACGATGGGTCTGGGTCAGAAACCGCTCGACAGGAGCGCCACCACACGGGTGGCGGCGCCTTTCACAGAGGCAGAACTTCAGGCGATCGACGCCTGGGGCTTCGCTCGTCGAATGCGCAATCGCACCGACGTGATCCGCACGCTCGTCACGCTGGGGATGAAGGCGTCAACGACAGAACCAGCCTGACGGCTGTCGATCAACGCGAAGGGGCGGGCGTCCACGTCTGGACAACTGAAGCGCCCGCCCCCCGCACCAAAACCGGAAGGACCGGATGATGAGTGCTGCCCCTGTTATCATGACGCGCGGCCAGACGAAAACCGCGCCACGAGCGATCAAGACGCCCCGGCTGCCGCTGACCGGTAACCCGAGCTTCGACGCGAAGATATCCGCCGCGCAGGCGCTGCTGGACGAGATCCACCCCCTGCAGACCGACGGCGACCCGGCGAAGGAAGACCGCCTCACCGTCCTGCTGCGCAAGCTGCGCAGGGCCAACGGCGCGATGCTGCGGGGTCCGGCGTCGACGCTCGCCGAGGCCGAAACCCGGCTGAAGGCCTACCTGAACGCCGAAGCGCTCATCACCATGCCGGACGCTTCGTGGCGCCTGCTTCCCGTCGACCGGGCGCTTCGGCAGCTTGAAGCAGAAGACGAGCAAGGCGTCTCCGCCGACGCTTTCCGCCGCTATCGCTCCGACCTTCACGCCATCATGGCCGCGCCCCCGGAGCCCAGCCTGCCATTGCTCTCACCCTCTGTTCGCGATGCGGCCGAGGCATTCGCCCGCGCCCACGCGGCCCATGACGCCGCGGTCACCGCGTACGGCATCGTCGAGGCGCGCGAGGTGGCTGGAGAGATTTCGGACGAACACCCAGACTACGTCGCCGCGAATGCCGCCGTCGATGCTGCGTCAGACACGGAAGACGCCGCTTGGGCGGCCTTCATGGCAACCCCCGCCGCTACCGCTGAAGACCTTGACCTGAAGCTGACCCGCTACGGCGCGAGTGACAGCGTTCGTTGTGACCCTCAGGTCGCGCGGGAGGGCTTTGCCCATATCAGGGCGGATGTCCGGCGCCTGATCGGCAGGCCGCCGCTGGCGGACACCAGCGGCCCGGCCGCTAAGGCTTGGCACGCCGCCAGGGACCGCTACTTCGAGACCCGGAAAATGGCGGAGGCCATTCCGATCGACGACGAGCGTGGAGACGCCTCTCTCCAAGTCGTCGCCGACGCCATGGAGCGTTGGGAGAGCCTGGCACCCCCCAGCATAGATGCGCTGGCCGAGGTGATGCTGGCGTCCCTCGACTTCAACGGGACTTGCCGCACATGGCAAAAAACCAGCCAGGCCGCGACATTCCGTGACCTGCTGGACGGCGGCGACACACACGAGATTTTTGCCGCTCGCTTCACTCTGCACGTTCTGCGGCTGGCCAGCGCTGATCACCCGGCGCTGGCGGCGGCGCCCATCGCCGGGCTCTATCCCCCGACGGAGGCGGAGAGCGAGGAAGACTGGCTGCGCGCCCATCTCACCGCGAAGGCGTATCCGAACCGCCGGCCCGAGTTGGTGGAATGGTGGCGCCAGGTCCTCTCGGACGAGGATCAGCGCCAGCGACAGGACATGCTCGGTTTCGCGAACTGCCAGGCAGCCTTCGACGCCGGCTACCTGCTGACTGACGCGGGCGGCGAAACGCTGGCGCTAGTCGAAGAGTACGAGGCGATGGGTGGTCGCATGACCCTCTGCTTCGTCCAAGGCGAGGTTCACGGCCTGCAGACCATCTTCGCCCGCAACAGCCCCCATGCCGATGAGGTTCGGAGGCGCCTGATCGACGACGACCGGAAGGACAGTCTCAGACGCGTTCTAGAAGCCACTGGCCGGGTGTTCCATGCTCCTGGCCGGCTGGACGAGGTGGACGAAGACGTCATCGCGACCGCGAACATGGCAGCTGCGTAATGAGCGAGCCCCAGAAGCCCACTCGCGACGCGCACTACAGCGCGATCCAGCACGTGGACGCAGAAGACATGTGGTGTCCGGAAGTGCGACGCCTCTACTGCGACGAGGACGGCTCAGGCGCCGGAATCAACCGACGCACTGATTTCCCGCCGAGCCGGATTGCCAATTGCATCGGCTCGAAGTGCATGGCCTGGCGCTGGGTCGCCGCGGCCGAAGAGGATGAGACCGGCGCGTTTTCGTACAGCAGCACCTCGCTCGGCTACTGCGGCAAGGCGGGTGGCGCATGAACGCCCCCGTCACCGCCCAAGCCACGGAAGCGGCCCAGATCGAAGCGGCGCTCGATGCGCTTCTCACAGCGGCCATCAAGGCCGACCGCGACAGGTCCCTCATGCCGGAACGAGGGCCGGTCAGCGCCGGTGCCATGATCGGCGAGGCGCTGGAGCGGCGGGCCACGTGGACCCCGGCCCAAGAGGCAGCCCACGACTTGCTTCGACGACCGGTCGCCTGGGCGCTGCGTAACGCCGTCAGGACGCTGGGCAAGCGCCTCTTCGAGATTGGCGGCCTCAAACTGATGTCGGCGGTGTGCGACCGCGTTTCGGCGTTGGACCCCGCGAACGAAGGACGCCGCGCCGGGATCATCGACCACCGCTGGGACGGCATCGGCTCCGACCAAGGCGGGAGGTGGTGGGCATGAACCTCACCATCCCCCAAATCCGCGACCGGCTCCATGAACTGGCGGCCGAATTGGGCTCTCCGGAGCTGGCCGACCTCGCGGAAGCGACACGCCGCCGATTCCACGGCCGGAAGGGTCGTACGACCGCGGTCAAGGTCACTCCGGAACTCGCCGACAGAGTGAGGGCCTTCGCCGAGGCGAACCCGAAGATGAACCAGCGCCAGATCGGCGCCCATTTCCGGATCGACCACGGGCGCGTGTCCGAGATCTTGTTCGGCAAGCGGGGAGAGGCGCCATGACCTGGCTGCGCGACCTCATCTCCTACTGGCGTCGGCAGCGCCGCATCGCTCGGAACATCAGGCTCGCGCGGCGGAAGATGCGCGAGATGATGTGGAGGCCGTCGAAATGACGGCCGAAGTCATTCCTCTCTTCCGGGCGCCACCGGCCGGCCGCTGCCCCCGCTGCGGTGGCCACCACGACGGCTTTGAATGCGCAGTGCAGGACGCCGTCAGCTATCTCGTCACCCGGATCACGACCAGGCCGGGGGCGCGCACCTTTAGAGGCGCCCTTCGCACCAAGTTCATCGCTGCGTACGCGGTTATCCTCGGGGGCCAAGGCTTCCCGATCGACGTCTCGCGCGAGGCCGTCCAGCGCTGGATCGAGATGCAGTGACCCGACCTATCCATGCGCAGGTCGGGTCCAAGCCGGCCCCGTCGGTCTTCGAGTTCGCGAAGGCCCTTGCGCGCTTGATGGCCGCGGAGGACGTTGCGGTGGCGCCGGAGGTTGGGCCCGCGCGCATGCCGCCCCACCGGAAGAACGCCGCCTGAGACATGCGCGCCGCCCTGTACGCCCGCTATTCGACGGACCAGCAGAACCCCCGCTCCATCGGGGATCAGGTTCATGCGGGCCACCGGTACGCGGAGAAGATCGGCGCGACCGTGGTTCGGACGTTCGACGACGCCGCGATCAGTGCCGCGGCCATGTCCAACCGGCCGGGCATGACTGCCTTGATGCAGGCGGCCGCGAACGGCGAGTTCGACGTGGTCATTGCCGAGGAGCTGTCTCGCCTGACGCGCGACGGCGGCCACTCATGGGACATCTTCTATGACCTCTCCGCCTTAGGCGTGGAGATCAACACCATCGCCGAGGGCCGCGTCGACGAGCTGGCCATCGGTCTCAAGGGCACGATGAACGCCCTGGAGCGAAAGGCCACCGGCGCCAGGGTGCGGCGGGGTTTGTCCGGCGTGGCGCGCGACGGCCGCGCGCCCGGCGGCATCTCTTACGGCTACCGGGTCAAGAAGGAGTACGACGCCAAGGGCGAGCCGATCCGAGGCCTTCGGGAGATCGACCCCGAGCAGGCCGGCATCGTGCGTCGGATCTTCGCCGAGTTCAACGCCGGCTCCACCGCCCACCAAATAGCTCGGCGCCTCAACGCGGAGCGCATCCCAGGGCCGAAGGGCGGCCACTGGACCGCCGACAGTATCGCGGGTGCGCCGTCTCGCCCGTCAGGCACCCTGCAAAACCACCTCTACAAGGGGGAGATCGTCTGGGGCCGGAAGACCTGGTCGAAGGATCGGCGGAGCGGGAAGTACAGGTCCCGGGCCGGAGACAAGGCCGACGTCGTCCGCCAGCCCGCGCCCGACCTCGCGATCGTCGACACCGAGGCTTGGGATGCGGCTCAGCGTCGGCTGGCCGAGATCCGCGCCGCCGTCGCCTTGGCGGCCAACCCGTCCGCGGCCAATGCACCAAAGCGCCTGCTGTCCGGCTTGGTGAAGTGCGGGAGCTGCGGCGCCACCATGAAGACGGTCGGCGCCGACCACCGCTACCGCTGCACCACCCGAAAGAACGGCGGGCCGACGGCGTGTCCGAACAGCCGCGGCGCTCTCGCCGACCGGCTGGAAACGGAAGTCCTGGACGAGCTGCGGCGCGACCTCCTGCACCCGGAGGTCATCGAGGCAGTCATCCAGGAGTACCGGACGGCTCAGGCGAAGAAGGCCAAGATCGGCCAAAGCCGCCGCCAGGTCGTGGAGCGTGAACTTGGCGAGGTGAAGCGCCGCGCCGAGCGACTGCTCAACATGCCACCTGAGCTTCTGTCCGGCCCGAGCGTGGCCGGGAAGCTGAAGGAACTGGACACCCGGAGGATCGCGCTCGAGGCCGAACTGGCGATGGAGCTGACGAAGGCCAGGGTCGTTCCGCTGCACCCGAACGCCGCCGGTCTCTATCGAACGCTCGTGGAAGATCTGCGACGCCAGCTCCGCGGGGGCGGAACAGCCGAGCGGGACGCCGCGCGGGTTGCGCTCCGCAAGGTGGTGCGCGCCGTGGTCATCCATCCGGAAGAGGGCGCCGGCAAGTACCGTGTGCAGATCGACGGTGATCTCACCGGCCTTATCCCCATGATCGCGGCGCGGCGGAAGGCGGGCGGATGATTGCCGGAAGATCCGGCCAGCCCTAACTCTCTGATTTCGTTCCGAAGTCGGCTATCCGACCGCGCGATTTCGGCCGCTTCGGCACCACCCGCTCAAGCCCCAATTCCACAAGCTGGCGCTGAGTGAGCTTGGCGGCGATCAGGCTGTGCGAGGTGGCGATCCAGCCGGCGGCGTCCTCGATGTCGGTCCCGTCGATGTCGACGATCACCCAGTGGCCCTTGGCGAAATAGGGCGCCTGGCGGCCCGGCCCACCCTCGTCGGTCAGCACCACGAAGCCGATCTCGCTCACCTTGAACGCCAGGCCGTTGGCGATGCCGACCACGGCGAAGACCTTGCCGCCCACCTTGTAGACGTCGGACCCGCCCCACTGCACCACGTGGGTCGCCGCCGGCAGGGCCATGGCCACGGCCTGGATCTCTTCGCGCGTCATGCCAGCCCCAGTTCCTTGCGCGCCTTCTTCGTCAGCCCGGCCGCGGCCAGCCGGTAGGAGGTCTCGATCCAACCGGCCGTCTCGTCGGCCTCCAGCTCGGCCAGCGGCATGGCGACCCAGTGGCCGGGCGTGAAGCCGGGCGCCGGCCGCCCCGGCCCATCCCGGGTCAGCACCTCGTAGGCGATCTCGGTGGCCTTGAACGACAGGCCCTGGCCCTCGGCGCAGCTGGCGAACACCTTGCCGCGCACTTTGTAGACGTCCAGCCGGTCCCAGAGCCGCACGTGGGTCGCCCCCGGCAGCGCCATGGCCACGGCCTGGATCTGCGCCGGCGTCACAGCCCCAGCTCGGCCCGCTGCTTCTTCGTGAGCTTGGCCGCCACCAGCCCGTGGGCGGTCCTGACCCAGTCGGCCATCTCGGCGGCGTCCTGGGCGGCCAGGTCCTCCAGCATCACCCACTTGGCCCGGGCCATATAAGGCGCGGCGCGCCCGGCCAGCCTCGGTCAGGGCCTCGAAGGCGATGTCGGTGGCCTTGAACGACAGGTTCGAATAGGCGCCGTCGGTCGCGGCGAACATCTTGCCGCCCACGCAGTAGCAGTGGTCGTCGCCCCACTTCAGGTCCAGGGTCGCGCCCGGCAAGGCCATGGCCGCCTCGTGAAGTTCCTCGCGGGTCATGGGATCAGGCTCCGACGGGCTTCTTGAACAGCATGCGAGCCTCCGGAACTGTGTCGCTCCACGATAGACGGGTGAACACCGTTTTGCATCTTGCCAAGCCCGATTGAACCGGCGCGACATAGCCCGGCATACACGCAAACGACGCTCGGGAGGAGGATGCGGGATGCGCACGTTCAGGATCATGCTGCTGGCCGGCGCGCTCGCCGGCCTCACGGCCGCGGGGGCCATGGCCGCCGGCAGCGGCGGCGGGGGCGGCGGCATGTCGATGCCCTCGGCCTCGGCCCCCAGCTACGACCCGGCCGAGGAGTACGCGAAGGCGGTCGCCTCCATCCAGGCCAAGGACTACAAGACCGCCGCCCGCTCGGCCCAGCGCGTCACCGACGCCGCCCCGAAGAGCGTCGACGGCTGGAAGCTGCTGGGCATCGCCCAGTCCGGGGCCGAGAACTGGAAGGGCGCCCGCAAGGCCTATGAGCGGGCCATCAAGCTGGCCCCCGAAGACCTGCCCAGCCGCGCCGGCCTGGGCCTCGCCCTGGCCAACCTCAAGGATCCCAAGGCCCAGGAACAGCTCGACTGGCTCAAGGCCAAGAGCGCCAGCTGCACCGCCGGCTGCGACGCGGTGAGATCGCTGACCGCCGAGGTCGAGAAGGCCGTCGCGGGCGCCCCCGCCGCCGGCCAGCCCAGCGCCGCGCTCGAGCGGGGCTCGCTGCTGTTCGCCGCCGCCGGCGACCAGGCCTACGTCCAGGCCGTCGGCCTGATCAACGAGAAGCGCTACGACGAGGCCCTGGCCTCGTTGGACGCCGCCCGCGCCGCCTTCGGGCCGCACCCCGACATTCTCACCTACCAGGGCTACGCGTGGCGCAAGAAGGGCCGGTTCGACCGCGCCGAGGGCTACTACCAGCAGGCCCTGGCCATCGCGCCGAACCACCGCGGCGCCACCGAATATTACGGCGAGCTGAAGGTGGAGCGGGGCGACCAGGCCGGCGCGAAACAGATGCTCGCGAAACTGGACCGCATCTGCGCCTACGGCTGCGCCGAAGCCGAGGAGCTGCGCCGCTGGATCGACGCCGGCGGCGAGCCGGGGCTGTAGGCCTCATCGCCCCTCGACGGCCACGCCCCCTCTCCTCCCCCACAGGGGGAGGGGGACCATGCGCAGCATGGTGGAGGGCGCGCGCCGGGACCGCCGAGAGACGGCGCCGCACCGCCCGGCGGCGATTGCCGCCAGGCCTCCTCCTCGCCCTCACCTGCGCCTCGGCCCTCGCCGCCGACGCCCGGCCGCCGCTGCAGGCCATGTCCTGGGTCCCCCGCGACGCGGACCCCGTGCGCATTTTCGCGACCCAGCCCACCGAGTGCCTGAAGCTCCCCGCAGACCCCGCCGCCGCCCGCTCCGTCGAGATCGGCCGCGCCGCCTTCCGCACGCCGCTCCTGCTGGGCGGCCAGGCAGCGCGGGCCGGCCTCTCCTGCGAGAGCTGCCACCGCGCCGGCCGCGGCAATCCCGACTTCCAGTTCCCCGGCGCCTCGGGCGAACCGGGCACCGCCGACGTGACCCTGTCGCTGTTCTCCAGCCGCCGCGGCAACGGCGTGCATGACCCGAAGCCGATCCCCGACCTCAGCGGCCCCCGCGCCAGACTCAAGGTGGCCTCGCGCGACCTGCCCAACTTCATCCGCGGCCTGGTGGTCGAGGAGTTCGACGGCCGCGAACCGCCCCCGGCGGTGCTGGCGGGCCTGGCCGACTACGTCCGCGCCCTCGGCCCCGCCGCCTGCCCGGCCCGGGCCCGCGAGCCCGTCTCCCCCACCCTGTTGCTCGCCGACGCCCGCCGCGCCCTCGCCGCCGCCGACGCCAGCCTCGCCGCCGGCGACCGCCCCACCGCCATCCTGATGATCGCCGCGGCCCGCGCCCGGCTGTTCCTGATCGACGAGCGCTACGCCGGCCAGCCCCCCGAAGTCGCCCGCCTGCGCGCCGCCGACACCCAGCTCGCCGCCCTCCAGGCCCAGGTCCGCGACGCCACCCCCAATACCGCCCACGGCCTCGCCCAATGGACCGCCGCCTCGCACCGGCTGGAGCGCGCGCTCACCGCCCACCAACCCGCTTCGCTCTTCAACCCGACCCACCTCAAGACGGCGACGAACCGCCGCTTGCCCCCGAAGACCTCCTGACGGTATATGCGCGCCTTCCGGCGGCGGACCACTCCCCCGCACGGTGTGTGGTGCGGTGGCCGAGTGGTTGAAGGCGCACGCTTGGAAAGCGTGTTTAGGGGAAACTCTAACGTGGGTTCGAATCCCACTCGCACCGCCATTTTCCCCGCGCACTCAGGCGAGTCTCCGGACCGGGGTTGCGGCAGGCCAGAGGGCGGACCGGGGAGGGGCCGACCGCGCTGAACGAGCGACGCTCACCGTATCCAGGCCGGGCGTCTGAAACTGGCGCACAGTCCGATTGCGAACGTCGCGATCGCCACTTGAAAGCGATCCTGCGACAGCCACAATGGCCCCGCTTGGGGTGGGGGTTGTAGTGCGGATTGCAGTAGTGGTTCTGGCGTTTCTGATCGCCGCGAGTTCGGCTTGCGCTCAGCCGCAAACCCAGCAGGTGCGTCGGGGCGCTGCTCCTGCCTGGGCGAAGGCCGCGGAGCCGTTGCCGTTGCCCGAAGCGACCAGCGGCCCGATGTTTGTCCGTCGGCAGGACGCGCTGATCCACCTGAGCGCCGAAGGTCAGGCGCAGTACTACGGCTATCGTATCAAGATTCAGCATCCCAGCGCCCTACCGATGGGGAACATCTCCATCGCGTGGAATCCGCAGGCTGCCGCGCCGATCGTGCACGGGATCAAGGTGTACCGCGACGGCGAGGTCACTGATATCCTGAAGAACGCCTCATTCGAGATCCTCCGTCGCGAGAACCAGCTGGAGGCCGCGAAGCTCGACGGCATCCTCACAGCGATCCTTCGCGTACCCGACTTGCGGGTGGGCGACGAGCTGGAAGTGGACCTGACGACGTTCACCCGCGACCCCACGCTTGGCGGCAACGAGGCCGGTCTGTTGTTCCTGGGGGCCAGCCCGTCACCTGGCCGCTATCATCTGAGCCTGAGCTGGGAGCCCGGCCAGAAGCCCGTGTTCAAGATGACCCCCGACCTCGAGAAAGTGGCGGTGGCGAGCGATCGGGCCGTAGACTTTAGTTTCGATAATCCGGCGACCGTGTCGCCGCCGAAGGACGCGCCGGGGCGCTACCAATGGCAACGCATCCTCGAATACACCGACTTCCCGGACTGGGCGGCGCTCTCGCGGCACTTCGCGCCGCTCTACGACAAGGCGGCGACGCTGCCTGTGGGCTCTCCGCTGAAACGTGAAGTAAGCCGCATCGCCTCGGCGCACGCAGATCCGATGGCCCGGGCGAGCGCTGCGCTCAAGCTGGTCCAACAGGACGTGCGATACATCTATGTCGGCCTCAATAGCGGCAACCTGACGCCTGCCTCGGCCGAGGAGACCTGGCAGCGCCGCTATGGCGATTGCAAAGGCAAGACTGTGCTCCTGTTGGCGCTACTTGGCGAACTGGGCATCGAAGCGAAGCCCGTTCTGGTCAACTCAAATGGGGCCGACGATGGCCTCGACGAGCGGTTGGCGGTGCCGAACTACTTCGACCATGTCCTCGTGCAGGCGCAGATCGGCGGCGCAACGTACTGGCTGGATGGGACGCTACCCCCCGTGGCCGGGCCGAGCACTCGGCCTGTACTGCGCCACCGCTGGGTGTTGCCGGTCAGCAAGCAAGGCAGCGGCTTGCAGAGGGTGGAGTGGAAACCTGCAGCGACCCCGGACGAGATCAACCTCATGGAGATCGATGCTCGCGCGGGTTTTGACCAACCGGCGCGCAAGGTGTCGACCAGCATCGTGCGCGGGGTGAAAGGCTTGCAGCAGCACGCGCAGTTCTCAGCCCTGACGCCCGGGCAGTTGCGAGAGGCGTTTCGCCAGCGCGCCATCGGCGATGTGTGGCAGACGATCGACGACGTTCAGTGGCGCTATGACCAAACTGCCGGCGCCAGCATCCTGACGATCAGTGGCACGGGGACGGTAGATTGGGACGATGACGGCGGCGGCGCCAGGTCGATGTCGCTGCCGGGAGGCGGCTTCAGCCCGCCGCAGCGCCGCGTTCGTGCGAAAGAGCAGAACCCGGACGTGCCATTCTACACCGCGCCCGAGTACAACTGCCACGTCACGACCGTAAGGCTCCCGACGTCCACGCAGCCCAAGCAGTGGTCGTCGAAGGCGAGCTTCGACACGCACATCTTCGGAAGGAACTATTATCGCGCGTGGGAGCTGCGCGATGGCGCCATCCGGATGGTTCGCGGCTCCCGCATCGAGCGGCCCGAGATCGACGCGGCGACCGCCCAGCGTGACAACGGGCGCATTGCGTCGTTCGACAACAGCATGGGCTGGATTTTCTACAGGCCGTCAGGTCAGCGGGCGGCAGTCGGCAACGGCGAGCGGGTGCCAGCCACCTATGACTTCGATTGGACGGCCAGCGACGTCCCGTGTGCGTCGCCCGCAAAGGCGACGACAGGCGCATCGCTGAACTAGGGGGGCCGGCTGTAGCGTATGCAGAGGACATCGAAGCGACGGCTGGAAGCGTTGCCGCAACGCCCTTCGACCATGATCGAAGACATCCCGGAGGGAGGTAGTGTGAACGTCCGCCTCGATCTCAAGGTCGGAGTTGCGCGCGCGCTCCCAAAACGTCCGTAACGGGTCGAACGCGGTCACAGGCTCCGGGCCACGAACCGGACCTTCTGCGATTTTCCAGAAGCCGGACACCGCGAAAGACGGCGCAGGGTGGAAGGCAGACGTTGGGCGGATCAGCGCCAGAAGAAGAAGGGGCGCTTCGGGTCGGCGCGGCGCGCTAAGTCCCACAGCAATCCTTCCGCAATCCCCGAGGGAGAGCTGTTGGGAAAGCCGATGTTAACTGTGGGAGCGCTTGCCGTTCCAAGTGAACTGACGAGGTGCAGTCGCCCCCCACGGAGGCACCATTCCCCGGAATGAACCTTCCCGCGGTACGTAATCTCGACACGCTGTCGCTGGGTCATTGTCGGTCTCAGTTACGGAAGGGGCGGGATTTGGTCGATGTCGATGTCCCGCCAGCGCCCCCAACGATCTCGGCCCGCAAGCAGCGTGCAGATAACGGAAAGCACCCCACAGAAAACGAACATTGCCGCTACGATGCCGATCGCGAACAGCCAAGTTCTGAGAGAGGTGTAGTCCGCACGCGGCATCATGAAGGCACTGGCGATCGCCATGCAGAATGCGCCGCTCAGTCCGAGCTTGATAAAGTTCCCCAGCATGCAGCCTCCGGGTACCAACTTGTCCTTCGAGGCTCTGCGCAGCAAGTGCGTCTGAAGGTCAGCAATGGGTCGGAAGCGGTTACTGATGGCCGATCCGACGGCGGACGCGCCCGGCGCACCCCGCGCCTTAAGTCCATGGCAGCCACAAGCTCCGTCGGTCGGAGGGGTCAAGGACCGCGCGCGAGCGCGGACGCAAGGCGGCTTGTCCTTGAGGCCTCCGGCCGGCGGAGCACTCTCCTACGCCCGGACTTCCGGCCCACACGCGCAAAAATCACGAACAACTTTGACTCCCGCCCAGACCGCATGTTCTCGTTACGTTCATGTCGTCCTCCCCGGACATCGTCGACCGCGATCAGCAGATGCTGGCCGAGCTCGCGGAGCTGGACCTGGCGCTGGCCCGCCACGTCCAGGCGCGCGCGCTGGCGACCGATGACG
>Ga0209257_1001712_pt1 | contig 24579 bp, 23 predicted proteins | sample AraplaCvi_mCL_r2_FD_184277 | JGI IMG/M metagenome (GOLD analysis project Ga0209257, IMG submission 184277) | Arabidopsis root microbial communities from North Carolina, USA - plate scrape MF_Cvi_mCL_r2 (SPAdes) (version 2) | ecosystem: Host-associated > Plants > Roots > Endosphere | place: USA...
TGCTGCTCGCCTTCGTCGTCGGGCTGGTGCTGTTCGCGCTGGTGCTGTCGATCGGGCGGAAGGACGACACGCTGTTCCGCGTCGGCACGCCGCCGACCGCCGACGCCCCGCAGTACGCGCCCCTGCCCGCCCCGCTGCCGGCCGAACGCGACAACGCCAGCGGCATGGGCGCCCCGCCCGCGCAGGCGCCATCGGACGAAGAAGAACGCCCGCGGCTGGTCGAAACACGGCCTGCTGCGCCGCCGGCGTCGCTGCCTGCGCCCGTCGCTGCTGCGCCCACTGGCCCGGCTTCGCGACCGGAACCGCTGGCGGGCCAGACGCCGGCGCCGCGCTATCCCACCCAGTCGCTGCGTCGCGGCGAAAGCGGCACGGTGATGGTGCGGGCGCAGATCGGCCCGGATGGCGTGCCCAGCGCCGTGGAAGTCGCCAACGGCAGCGGTTCCCGGTATCTGGATCGCGCCGCGGTGGATGCGGTCAAGCGCTGGCGCTTCCGCCCGGCGATGCAGGGCGGCCAGCCGACGACGGGGACGGTGATGGTGCCGATCGCGTTCCAGGCGCAGCGCTGACTTCGCGCTCTGGACGACGGCAGCAGCCCGGGTAAGCGCAGCGCACCCGGGCTACTCGTGCGGTCGCGTCAGCCCTCGCGGGCGCGGCGTTCGCGGATCAGCCCGTAGGCCATGCAGCAACCGAACAGCAGGCCGAGCGGCGCACGCGCGTATTCGAACCGCCACAGCAGCGAATCGAAGTTGTTGGCGATCAGCACGATGCCGACGCAGCCGGCCAGGCCCCAGAAGCTGGCGGTCGACACGATGCCCGTGCGCCAGGCCAGCCAGAGTTCGCGCATGAGCATTGCGAACACGCCGAACAGCAGCGCCGCGCCGATCACGCCAAGTCCCACCAGCGCATCGAGGTAGGCGTTGTGCAGATGGACGAACTGCTCGCCACCGGTGGGCAGCTGCGCGCGCTCGATGAGGATCGGAATCGTATCCAGCCCCCAGCCGAACCACGGCCGCTCCAGGAACCGGTCCACGCCCATGCGGTAGAGCAGCATGCGGATGCCGACGGCCTTGTTGCCGGGGATGGCGGTGTCGAGGCCGTCGATGTCGGCCGGAAGAGGCGCACGGGCCGCGGGTGCGGGCGTAGGCGCGATCGCATCGCCCATCGGCGCATCGACCGGCGACGCCGGTTGCTGTGCCGCGGATGCGGGTGCGGGCTCCGCTGCCGGTGCGGCTGGCGGTGCCTGGGTCGGAGCTGGCGGCGGTTCCGCCGCGACGCCCGGCACCGGCGCATTCGGCGCCGCCTCGTGCTTGCCTACCAGCAGCGACTCCACCCACGCCGGCATCAACTGGTTCGCACCGTCGAATCGCAACGCGAAGATCCGGTGCGCTGCGAGCAACAGCAGCACGCAGACCAGGAACGCCAGGAGGATCGGCTGCCACGGCAGCGGCCGCCGGCGCCGACCGCGGGTGAATGCATAGCCGACTATCGCAAGCGGCACGGCGACCATGAACGACAACCACGCCCCGCGCGACTGTGAGAACAGCAGCACGCAGAAGCAGCCGGCGAAGGCCAGCAGCGCAATCGTCAGCAGCCACGTGCGTCGCGGCCCGCGCGGGAGATCGCGCCATATGCCGATCAGCAGGCAAAGCGTGAGCCAACCGCCGACGGCGGCGATCATGCCGCTGAGATTCTGCGAGATGCCGAACCTCGGACGCATCTCGCCCGACCAGATCGCGGGCATCTCGTTCCACGGCATGTGGTACAGCACCGCGGCAAGCAGGCCGAGGATCAACACGCCCAGCAGCTTCGGGATCGCCCGCGGATTCACCGACATCCACCAGCCGATGACGCAGGTCTGGAAGCCCAGCCGCAACAACTTCGCCACCACCGTCAGCTGGTTCGACATGCGCACCTCCGGCATCGTCCACGCGATGTACGCCGCGTGCAGGATCAGGAAGGCCGCGAGCACGCCGAGCAACCGCACTGCCGGATGCGCCGCAAGTTCGCGCCACGGTCGCGCGCCGGCGAAGGCCATGGCGATGACCGCCACGAACGTGCCGTACTCAGGATGCATGTTCGAGACATGCCGACCGAGGTCGTTGATCGCGAAGAACGCCTGGAACGCGATGCCGGCCAGTGCGATCCACGCCAGCACGCGCGACACGCCGAGCGCGTCGGGACTTGCAAGGACGGGGGCTCGGCCGAAGGGATCGCGTGCGTCGGGGTCGGGGGCGGAACGATGCACGTGGGTCGGGAGGATGCGCTTGGGGGAGGCGGCAGGCGGTGAGTCTATGTCACCGACCCGCGGCCAGCCAGATACCGCTATCACGGGCCAGCGAATCGAACCCCGGGAACGACGTGCCCACATTGGCGACATCGTCGATGCGCACCTCGCCCACGGCCCGCTGCGCGGCGACGGCGAAGCTCATCGCGATGCGGTGGTCGCCATGGCTGTCGACCGTGCCCGCGCGCAATTGGCCCGGCACGATGGTCGCGCCGTCGGGATGCTCGTCCACTTCGATGCCCAGCGCCCGCAGGCCCTGCGCCATCGTGGCGATGCGGTCGGATTCCTTGACCCGCAGTTCGGCGGCATCGCGGATGGTCGTCGCTCCTTGCGCGCAGGCAGCGGCGACGAACAGCGCGGGGAATTCGTCGATCATGTCCGGCGCCAGTTCGCCGTCCACCTCGATGCCGTGTAGCGGTGCATAACGCACCACGAGGTCCGCCACCGGCTCGCCGCCCTGCTCCGTCGCGTTCTCCTCGACGATATCGGCGCCCATGCGGCGCAGCGCGGTCAGCAATCCCGTTCGGCGCGGATTCATGCCCACGGCCTCCAGGCGCAGCTCCGAGCCCGGCACGATGCTGGCGGCCACCAGGAAGAACGCCGCGGAGGAGAAGTCCGCCGGAACGTTCACGTCGGCGGCCCGCAGGCGACCGCCCGGGCTCAACTTTGCATATCCGGGCGAAAACTCGATCGGCCACCCGAACGCCGCGAGCATGCGCTCGGTGTAATCGCGCGTCGGATGCGGCTCGCGCACGACCGTCTCGCCGTGCGCGTACAACCCGGCCAGCAGCAGCGCCGATTTCACCTGCGCGCTCGCCACCGGCAGTGTGTAGTCGATACCCGTCAGCGATTGCGCGCCAACGATGCGCAGCGGCGGCAGGCCGCCCTCTTCCGCGTCGATGCGTGCGCCCATGCGCGAGAGCGGCTCGATCACACGCCGCATCGGCCGCTTCGACAACGACGCGTCGCCGATCAACGTGCTGTCGAACGCCTGCCCCGCCAGCACGCCGGCCAGCAGGCGCATGCCGGTGCCGGCGTTCCCGCAATCCAGCGGCCCCTCGCTCGCGCGCAGGCCGTGCAGGCCGACACCGTGCACGATGCGCTCGCTCGCGCTCGGCGTTTCGATGCGCACACCCAGTTGTTCGAACACGCGGGCGGTCGCGCGCGTGTCCTCGCCTTCGAGGAAACCGCGCACATGCGTGGTGCCTTCGGCGATCGCGCCGAGCATGACCGCACGGTGCGACACCGACTTGTCGCCTGGCACGCGGATGCTCCCACGCAACGGCTGCCCGGCGCGTGCGATCCAGTGCTGCGAACCGCCGCTCATGCGCGAACCTCGCCCATCACTTCGTCGATCGCCGCAAGCAGACGGCGGTTTTCATCGACGGTGCCGACGGTGACGCGCAGGTATTCGGGCAAGCCGTAGCCGCCCATCGGGCGCAGTACGACGCCGCGCTTCGTCAGCTCGGCCTCGATGCGTACCGTCTCCGGCCCGAAGCGCACCAGCACGAAGTTCGTCTGCGATGGCATTGCCCGCAGGCCGCGGCGTTCAAAGGCATCCGCCAGCGCGACGCGCTGCTCGGCGTTGCGCTCGCGCGCCCACTGCAGGTGCGCCGTGTCGCCGAGCGCCGCCTCGCATGCGGCCAGTGCCGGCCCGTTGACGTTGAAGCTTTCGCGCAGGCGCTCCATCACCGAGACGAGGCCCGGCGCGCCGATGAGATACCCGACGCGCAGCCCCGCCAGGCCATACGCCTTGCTGAAGGTGCGGGTGAGCGCGAGGTTGGAATGCGACGCCAGCAACGGCAAGGCGGTCGCGACATCGGCGTCCGCGTCGGCCAGTTCGGCGTAGGCCTCGTCCATCACCACGATCACGTGCGCCGGCACCTTCGCCATGAACGCATCGAGCGCGGCGCGACCGAACCACGTGCCGGTCGGATTGTTCGGATTGGCGAGGTAGACCAGCCGCGTGCGTTCGGTGATCGTCGCGGCGATCGCGTCCAGGTCGTGGCCGAGCGGCATCGTCGGATGATCGTCCGGCAATGCCGGCACGATGCGCATGGTCGCGCCTGCCGCCTGCGTCGCCAGTGCGAACACGGCGAAGCCGTAGCGCGAGAACACCACCTCGTCATCGGCACCGGCGAACACCTGCGCCATCTGCATCAGCAATTCGTGCGAACCGTTGCCGAGCAGGATCTGGTTCGCCTCGACGCCATGCTTCGCCGCCAGCGCGCGCTTGAGGTCGGCCCCGAGCGGATCGGGATAACGATGCAACGCGTGCAACTGGTCGAGGATCGCCGCACGCGCGTCGGGCGACGGGCCATACGGGTTTTCGTTCGATCCCAGCTCAACGAGGTTCGCCTCGCCGGCCGCTCCCGGCATCCTGCCTCCCGCGGCACTCGCACATCCATGTGCAGCGAACTGGCGACGCAATGTCACCAGGTCGTGCCCCGGGTCGTAGGCCTTCAATCCCTGCACGCCGCGCGAGGCACGCGCGGCGAACCAGGCTTCATCGCGTTCGATCTGCGCGGCGTCGGCGTCCGTATCGCGCACGGCGTTCATGCGATGGCGACCGGGTAGGAACCCAGCACCTTCACTTCCTGCGCGTAATCGGCCAGTTCGTCGAGCGCGCGGCGCATCGCTTCTTCCTGCACGTGGCCGCTGATGTCGATGAAGAACCCGTACTGCCACAGACCGGTATGTCCGGGGCGCGACTCGATGCGGTTCATGCTGAGCCCGTGGTTCGCGAACGGCGCCAGCACGTGGTACAGCGCGCCGGGCTGGTCCTTGATGAAGACCAGCAGCGAGGTGCGATCGTTGCCCGACGGCGGGAACAGTTCGCGGCCGATCACGAGGAAGCGCGTGGTGTTGTCCGGACGATCCTCGATGGGGCCCGCGATGGATTTCAGGCCGTACACGTTGGCCGCGCTGATGCCGGCGATCGCGGCCGCATCGTCGGAGCTGCGCGCGCGACGCGCGGCTTCGGCGTTACTGGAAACGGGAATCTTCTCGGCCTTCGGCAGGTACTGGCGCAGCCATGCCTTGCACTGCGCGAACGACTGCGGATGCGAATACACGCGCTCGATGCCTTCGATCTGCCCGTTGCGCGACAGCAGATGCTGGTGCACGCGCAGTTCCACTTCGCCGCAGATCTTCAGCTTCGAGGTCAGGAACATGTCGAGCGTGGACTGGATGGTGCCCTGCGTGGAGTTCTCCACCGGCACGACACCGAAGTCGGCGTGGCCGGCTTCCACTTCCTGGAACACTTCCTCGATGCTCGCCAGCGGCAGGCCGTGGATCGAATGGCCGAAATGCTTGTAGACCGCCTGCTGCGAATGGGTGCCTTCCGGACCGAGGTAACCGATCTTCAGCGGTTCCTGCTGCGCCAGGCACGCCGACATGATTTCGCGGAACAACCGCACCAGCACTTCGTCGTTGAGCGGGCCGTCGTTGCGATCGACCACGCGACGCAGCACCTGCGCTTCGCGTTCGGGACGGTAGTAATCCACGGCCGCGGCGAGCTTGCCCTTCGCCTTGCCGACCTGGTTGGCGAACTGCGCGCGCTCGCCGATCAGTTCCTGGATGTGGCGGTCGATGCCGTCGATGCGTTCGCGCAGTGCGACCAGATCGAGCGGCGCGGCGTCGGTTTTCTGCGGGGCGCTGTCGGCCTTCTTCTTCGGGGCCGCCTTCTTCGCGGCCTGCGTCTTCGGTGTGGCCTTGCCGGTCTTCTTCATGGGGGTGTCCGTGTTCTGTTCTTCGTAGCCCGGGTAAGCGCAGCGCACCCGGGTTCTGGTGCCTCGTCCCCGGTGCGGCCTTCGGCCTTGCCCGGGCTACGCGGCCCTCATCCGTATCGGCCCTGGAAATCACGCATGAAATCCACCAGCGCCTGCACGCCCGCTTCCGGCATCGCGTTGTAGATCGACGCGCGCATGCCGCCGAGCACGCGATGCCCCTTCAGCGCGAGCAGGCCCGCCGCCTTGGATTCCTTCAGGAACGCCGCGTCGAGCGCCGGATCGTGCAGGAAGAACGGCACGTTCATGCGCGAACGCGCGGCGGGCACGACGTCGTTGCGATAGAAGCTGCCGGAGCCGTCAATCGCGCCGTAAAGCAGCGACGCCTTGCGTGCGTTGCGACGCGCGAATTCTTCAACGCCGCCCTGCGCGATCATCCACTTGAACACCAGGCCGGCCAGGTACCAGTTCCACGTCGGCGGCGTGTTGAGCATCGATTCGCCGGCGGCGTGCGAGCGGTAATTGAAGATGTCCGCGCGCGGCTGGCCGGCACGCTCGAGCAGGTCGCGACGCACGATGACCACCGTCACGCCGACCGGTCCCAGGTTCTTCTGCGCGCCGCCGTAGATCACGCCGAAGCGCGAGACGTCCAGCGGTTCGGCAGCGATCGACGAACTGAAGTCGGCGATCAGCGGCGCATCGCCGACCTCGGGAATGTCGCGGAATTCGACGCCGTGGATGGTCTCGTTCGCGGTGTAGTGCACGTAGGCCGCGCCGGGCGTGAGGCGCCATTCATCGCGCGGCGGAAGGTCGTGGAAACCGCCCGGCTCGCCGTCGGCGGCGATGCGCGCGTCCACGTAGGTGCGCGCCTGCTTGATCGCCGTCTTGCCCCAATGTCCGGTCACGACGTAGTCCGCCGCCTGGCCCGGTTCGGCAAAGTTCAGCGGAATCAGCGCCTGCTGCAGCGTCGCGCCGCCGGCCAGGAACAGCACGGCGTAGTCGTCGGGAATCGACATCAACGTGCGCAGGTCGGCTTCGGCCTGCCGCGCGACTTCCATGAACTCCGCGCCGCGATGGCTGATTTCCACGATCGACGCGCCTACGCCGTTCCATTCCAGCATTTCCTCCTGCGCCTGGCGCAGCACCGCCTCTGGCAGGGTTGCGGGGCCAGCGGCGAAATTGAAGGCGCGGGACATGAAAGCTCCGGTCAGCAAGGCGAAGGAAGGGTGAGCATGCGTGAGCGCCCAAGTATGCCGCACTGCAACAGCCTGCGGATTCATGGTTTCCACGGCAACTTTTTGCACATTCGGCCCCTCTATAGTGGGACGGGGCGTGTCGGCCGAACGCGCACGCCCTCCCCGCGATCTCACAACGCGAAAACCGGATCCGACATGTCACTGCGCGACGCCCTGAAGATTCCTGCCGCCGAAATCACGGACGAATCGGTCTATCGCGAACGCCGCCGGCTCCTCGCCGCATTCTCGATGATGCCCGCGATGGCGCTTTCCGGCTGCGGGCAGGCCGAGCCGCCCGCACCGCCGAAAGTGGCGATCACGCCGGAGCAGGCGCGTTCGGGCTTCCGCACCGATGAAACGCCCACGCGGTACGAGGACATCACCACTTACAACAACTTCTACGAGTTCGGCACCGGCAAGGCCGATCCGTCGAAGGCCAGGCGCACGCTGCGCACGAGCCCATGGACGGTGGCCGTCGGCGGCCAATGCGCCAAACCCGGCAAGGTTTCGATGGAGGACCTGCTCAAGGGCCTCGCGCCGGAAGAACGCGTGTACCGCCTGCGCTGCGTGGAAGGCTGGTCGATGGTGATCCCGTGGCTGGGCGTGCCGCTGGCGAGCGTGCTCAAGCGCTTCGAACCGACCTCGCAGGCGAAGTACGTGGCCTTCACCACCCTCGCCGACCCGAAGCAGATGCCCGGCGTGGCCTGGCCGGCGCTGGACTGGCCGTACCGGGAGGGCCTGCGCATCGACGAGGCCATGCATCCGCTCACGCTGCTGGCGACCGGGATCTACGGCAAGGCGTTGCCGCAGCAGAACGGCGCGCCGCTGCGGCTGGTCGTGCCGTGGAAGTACGGCTTCAAGAGCATCAAGTCGATCGTCGCGATCGACTTCGTCGAGAAAATGCCCGAAACGGCGTGGCACCAGGCGCAGCCAAGCGAGTACGGGTTCTTCTCCAACGTCAATCCGACGGTCGACCACCCGCGCTGGAGCCAGAAGACCGAGCGGCGCATCGCCGGAACGGCGAGCAAGCTGTTCGCCGAACGCATCCCGACGCGGATGTTCAACGGGTATGCGGACCAGGTGGCGGGGATGTACCGGGGACTGGATCTGAAGAAGTGGTTCTGAGCGCGTCACGCCGTGGCAGTCGCCATCCTGCTTTGCAGTCTTCGCGGGGATGACAGCTCTTCCCGACGAAGCCCCTCCGAACGACCTCTCCTCCATACGACGTCCCCTCCAACGCCATCCTCATCACCGAATGCCCCACTCCCCGCGCGCCCTCATCGCCACCAAGACCCTCGTCCACGCGTTGGCGCTCACGCCGGCCGCGATCCTCGCCTGGCAGATCCGCGCGGAATTCCTAACCGGAAGCGGCGGCCTCGGCGCCGATCCGGTCGCGGAGATCGAACACCGCCTGGGACTGTGGGCGCTGCGTTTCCTGATGCTGACGCTCGCGATCACGCCGCTGCGGCAGCTCACCGGACAGCCGGTGCTGCTGCGCTTCCGGCGCATGCTGGGGCTCTATGCATTCGCCTATGCGACGCTGCATTTCAGCGCGTACCTGGTCCTGGACCTGCGCGGCTACTGGACGCAGATCTTCGAGGAGATCGCCAAGCGCCCCTACATCACGGTCGGATTCACCGCGTGGCTGCTGCTGTTGCCATTGGCGCTGACGTCCACGCAGGCGGCGATCCGGAGGCTCGGCCGCAACTGGGCGCGGCTGCACAAGCTGGTCTACGCCATCGCGGTACTGGCGGTGCTGCACTTCTGGTGGCTGGTGAAGTCAGACGTGCGCGAGCCCGCGCTGTATGCCGGCATTCTCGCGGTACTGCTCGGCTGGCGCGCCTGGGGCGCGCTGAAGAAACGACGGCTCAGCGCGCGCCGTAAAGCAACAGCAGGCTGAGCGCCGCAGACAGCAGGATCGCCGCCAGCAGCAACCACGGAATTCGTCGGGCCGAACGCTTGATCGGCGCCACCGCGCGGGTTTCCTCGACGACCGGGATGCGCTGCTTGGCCGCGGGCGCCTCGGGCGCGACCGCGCGCGTCATCGGCGCTTCGACGACGAAACGGTGCTGGCTGCCGAACACCACCTGGTCGCCCGGCTGGAGCAGCGCATGGCGCACGGGACGCCCGTTGACCAGGCTGCCTTCGACCGATCCCATGTCGCGCAGGATCACGCCGTCGGCATGCGCTTCCAGACGCGCGTGGCGGTCGGCAAAACTCGGATCGTTGACGCGGATATCGCACTCGCCGGCGCGGCCGACGATGCGGGGCGCATCGAAGGTGAAGCTGCGTCCGTGATGCGGGCCACCGATGCCACGCAGGAGCATGCGCGTGTCGGTGCCGCCGTTGAATCCGTAATCGGCCGGCGCCGGCAGCGGATCGCCGCCGAGCAGCACCAGCTCCACGCCATCGACGAAGATCGCGTCGCCGACGCGCAGCATCGCCACGCGCCGCACCGGACGACCGTTGACATGCAGCCCTGGCGCGCCTTCGCGCACCTGCAGCCACACGCCGCGCCGGTCCACGCAGAACTGCGCGACGGCCGCATCCGGCGCGACCTGCGCCAATGCGCCGGACGGGTCGTAGCCAATGGCATGCACGCCCGGCCCCAGGGGCAGGTCGGCATGTTCACGGTTCTGGAAGCGCAGGCGGAGGGCAGTCACGTTCGCGCAATCTAGCAGAAGGCCGCGCACACTTGGATGCATCGTGCGCGACGCGCACAATACCGGCCACTTCGGGAGAGCCCTCATGTCGAACATCGATATCCGCCACGCGCATTCGCTCCCGCCGGAACAGGCACGCCAGGCCGTGCAGGACGTGGCCGACAAGCTGGCAGACCGCTTCGGCATGAGCACCGACTGGAGCGGCGACACGCTCAACTTCACCCGCAGCGGCGTCGACGGCCACATCAACGTGGCCCCGAGCGAACTGCACGTAACAGCCAAGCTCGGCTTCCTGCTGAGCACGATGAAGGGGCCGATCGAGGCGGAGATCCGCCGCGTGCTCGACGAACGCTTCACCTGACGATCACCGCCGGCGTTGCGGGCGGCTTCCGCTCCGCGGGCCTTGATTCGCGGGCCTTGATTCGCGGGCCTTGATTCGCGCGTCCTACTTCATCGCCCCGTCGAACGGATCCGCATCGCCCGCGAACAGTCGGCGCGAGATTTCCCTTTCATCCTGTTCGATCTCGCCGATGAACTGGCGCGCATCGCCCAGGCGGCCGAACGCCTCGAAGCCACGTTCGAGGAACCCCTGCAACTGCGACAGCCCGGCCGCACGCGCTGGCGCACGCGACAGGCGCAACAGCATCGACACGCCCGGCAGCCGCAGCGCATTGCCAAGGCCGAGGCCGACACGGGCGATCAGGTCGATCTGGTGGCCGCGCAGGCGCCGCAATCCGGCGATGCGATAGGCCCGCGCGTACAAGGCCGCGTCCATCCGGCGACGCGACGGACCCATCCCCTCCAGCACCTGCGCCATGCGCAGGTCCAGCGCGTGGGTGAGCAGGCCCAGTTCGATCGCGTCGGCCACCGTGGACAGCAGGTTGTCCGGCAACAGGCGCTGCATCATCGGCAGTACGCGGGCGATGTCGGCGTCGCGCTGGGCGAAGTCGTGCTCGTTGTAGACATCGCTCAGGAAGAACTGCGCGGCCGGCCGGCGTTGCGGATCGCGCAGGAAGCGGTCGAAGCTCGCTTCCAGCCGGCGCGTCTGCCAACGCCGCAACTCCGGCAGCCACCGCAGGCTGTTGCGCGGCTCGACGTCCGGATCGTGCAGGGCCTGGTGTTCGCGCAGGAGCCAGTCCAGACGTTGCCCCAGGGGGCGATCGTGCGAATGGCGGCGGACGGGGTTCGGGCGCGTCGGCATCCCGGTCGATGATCGGGCGGCGACGCCCGGCCCGCAACCCGCCCCAACCCGCCGCCCCCGTCACGACGCGGCCCGTCGCGGGACGGCTACACTCGGCCCACCTTCGTCCCGCGCCCATTCGCCGCCCCGCATGCTGTCACTCCACTCCGCCCGGCAACGCGCGCGCACCAACGGCCGCCCGGCCCGCATCGGCCTGGCGATCGCCGGCGGCGGGCCGATCGGCGGAATGTACGAACTGGGCGCCCTGCGCGCGCTCGACGAGGCCATCGACGGCATGGACCTCACGCGCCTGGACGGGTACGTCGGCGTGAGCAGCGGCGCGTTCCTCGCCGCAGGCCTGGCCAACCGCATCGACACCGCCGAGATGTGCCGCATCTTCATCACCGGCGACAGCGCGGACGTGCAGTTCCGACCGGAAACCTTCCTGCGCCCGGCGATCTTCGAGTACGCGCGCCGCGCCGCCCGCCTGCCGCGGCTGGCCGCGACGTGGTGGCAGGAGCTGCTGTTCTCGCACAACGAGGCGCGCTGGTCGGACCTGCTGATGCACTTCGGCGCGCTGGTTCCAACCGGGCTGTTCGATAACGGGCAGGTCGAGCGGTTCCTGCAGGACGTCTTCTCGCGCCGCGGCCGCAGCAACGATTTCCGCGAACTGGACGCGAACCTGTGCGTGGTCGCGGTGGACCTGGACAGCGGCGAAGTGGCCAAGTTCGGCACGCCGGGACTGGACGACGTGCCGATCTCCGTCGCCGTGCAGGCCAGCGCCGCCCTGCCCGGCCTGTATCCGCCGGTCGAAATACGCGGCCGCCATTTCGTGGATGGTGCGCTGCGCCGGACGATGCATGCCTCCGTGCTGCTCGATCGCGACGTGGACCTGATGATCGGCCTCAACCCGCTGGTGCCCTTCACCCAGGACGACGGCGGCCGGCCGGTGAGCGCCGAGCGCAGCCTCGCCGCCGGCGGCCTGCCGGCGGTGCTGTCGCAGACCTTCCGGACGCTGCTGCAATCGCGCATGCAGGTTGGACTGGCGCGTTACGCGCAGCAGTATCCGAACATTGACCAGCTGGTCTTCGAGCCCAACGCGGGCGACGCCGAGCTGTTCTTCACCAATGCCTTCAGTTTCTCGGCGCGCCGGCGCATCTGCGAGATCGCCTACCGCAACACGATGGCCGACCTGCGCCGCCGCGCGGACGAACTGGCGCCCGTGCTCGCCGCCAACGGCCTGGCGCTGCGCATGGACGTGGTCGGCGACGAGGAACGCACGCTGCTCGACGGCCTCGAGCCGCCGCCGCGCGACAGCGACACCACCGCGCGCCTGCGCCGTGCGCTGGACGACATGGAACATCGCCATGCGCCGCCGGCGGCCGTACCCGCGGGGCGCCGTCCACGCGCGGCGCGACGCGCGCCGTAACACCGCCTCGACGCCCGCGATGGTGCGATGCAGGCCACTGCATCGCGGCGGAACACCATGCGCGTGGCTTCCCGAAGGAACGTCTACATCGGCTGCGCCGGCTGGTCGCTGCCGTCGGCGTCCAGATCGCTGTTCGGCGAGGGCGACTCGATGCTCGCGCGCTACGCCACGCGCTTCAATGCGGTGGAAATCAACTCGTCCTTCCATCGCCCGCATCGGCGCGAGACGTATGCGCGCTGGGCGGCGAACGTGCCGACGGGCTTCCGCTTCAGCGTGAAACTGCCGCGCGCGATCACGCACGACGCACGATTGCGCAGCACCGCACCCGGACTCGACCGCTTCGCCGGAGAAGTCGACGGCCTCGGCCGCAAGCTCGCGATGCTGCTGGTGCAGCTTCCGCCGAGCCTGGCGTTCGAAGCGCGCGTCGCCGCGACATTCTTCGCGATGCTGCGCCGCCGCTTCGACACGGGCATCGCTTGCGAAGCGAGGCATGCATCGTGGTTCGCGCCGGGCGTCGATGCGCTGTGGCAGCGGCACGGCATCGCGCGCGTGGCGGCCGACCCGCCGGTGCCACACGACGCCTCCCGCGACCCCGGCGGCGATGCGCACGTCCGCTACTGGCGATGGCACGGATCCCCACGCGTGTACTACAGCGCGTACGACGACGCTGCGCTGGATGCGCTCGCAGGTGAGATGCGAACGGGTCCCGGAACGCGATGGGCGATTTTCGACAACACCGCGCACGGGCATGCGGTCACCGATGCGTTGCGCCTGCAGACAATGTTCGAAGGCAAGCGGAGAAAGGCATGAGCGAAATCCTGGATTGCATCGTCGTCGGCGGAGGCCCCGGCGGACTGACGGCCGCCACGTACCTGGCGCGCTATCGCCGCAGCGTTCGCCTGTTCGACACCGGCTGCACGCGCGCCGGCTGGATTCCGAAGAGTCGCAACTGCCCCGGCTTTCCCCACGGCGTCGGCGGCGAGGAACTGCTGCAGCGCATGCGCGACCAGGCGCGCAAGTTCGGCGTGGACACCATCCCGGGCGAAGTGACGGCGCTGAGTCGCGACGACGACGGGTTCCGTATCCGCCAGGGCGACACCGAACTGCGCGCGCGCCACGTCATCCTCGCCACCGGCTGCGAGGACGTGACGCCCGAACTGGACGGACTGGAGGGCGCGATCGAATGCGGCGCTGTGCGCATGTGCCCGATCTGCGACGCGTTCGAGGCCATCGACACGACCATCGCGGTGTACGGGCCGGCCGACAAGGCGGCTTCGCACGCGCGCTTCCTGCGCACGTATTCGGCGAAAGTGGCGCTGGTGCCTTCGACGGACGACATCAACGGCGGCATCCGCGACGAACTTTCGCGCGACGGTATCGAGCTGACGCCGGTGCCGACTTCGCTCGCCTTCGACGGGAAGCGTTGCGCGTTCGTGCTGGACGGCACGCCGCGTTCGTTCGACGTTGTGTACCCGATGCTGGGGTTGATCTCGCGCTCATCGCTGGCCGTGGGCGCCGGCGCGCAGTGCGACGAGGAAGGCGCGCTGATCGTCGATGCGCGCCAGATGACGTCGGTCGAAGGGCTCTACGCAATCGGCGACGTCGTCAGCGCGTTGAACCAGATTTCGGTCGCGACGGGCCATGCGGCGATCGCGGCAACGGACGTGCATAACCGGCTGGGGACGAATTTCGCCTGAGCATGCTCGATCCGCAATGAGGTACGCCGAACTCAGCCACACGGCTGACGTGCATGGGGACTACTGGCTTTTCGTCACCGGGACCTAGCATCCCGGGCGCTTGCAGTACTTCGCCTGGAGCAGCCGGACATCGCACGGCGTTGAGGCGCAGCACCGCGAGCCCCTCGCATCCTCAGTGGAAATTCCATGAAGCCGTTCTCGACCCCCGTGCTGGCGCTGCTGTTCGCCGCATCCTTCGCCGTATCCGCGCAAAGCATCAATCTCACCCCCAACCAGCTCGGCGGCGGTTCGCTGCCCGACGGTTACGACCAGATAACCTTCACCCTTTACAACGGCAACTACGCGCCGACGGTCTTCCTTCCATCGAACCCGCGTGACAACGCCGTGGTCGTCCTGCGCACCGATGCGGCATACGACGTCAACCTCGACGCCTCGCGCACGGACCTGGGTGTCGGGTCGCTGGCGCTTGCCCGCAACCTGAACTACTCGCTCCGGTTCTCCACCGTTTCCGGCCGCTGGACCCTGACCGGCGAGACGGTGAACAGCTTTTCGCCCCTGGGCCAGGGCGCGACGATCCCGTCGCCGCCACGCCAGATCACCTACTACACGATGTCGGACGGCAACTGGGTCCCGACGGTGACACTGCCTGCGACCGCCGCCGACAAGAGCGTCGTCGTCGTGCGCTCCAACGCCACCTCCGGCGCGCAGATCGCCGCGACCAAGCAGCTCTTCCCAAGCACGACGACGCTGCGGACGGGCGATGCATATACGTTCATCTACCAGCAGGCGCAGTCCGCCTGGACGCTTTCGGCGGCACCGGTCCGGACGTTGATCGACCGCGAGATCGTCAACGGCATCCCGCGTCCGACTTCGCCGCGCACGCTGATCTCGTTCCGGGATGGCAACTGGGTCGACGTCGTCCGGTTGCCGGCGATCGCAGGCGACCGCGACCGCATCACCGTGCGCTCGCAGGCGACGTACTCGTCGCGGATCGACAATGCAAACGTCAATTTCCAGGGGACGATGCAACTGTACCGTGGTGACGAGTACCAGTTCATGTACATCGCCTCGACGGGTAAGTGGGAGATGACCGCCAGCCCACAGGCGGTCTTCCAGGCGAACGATCTGGTCGCCGCGAACGGCGCGCTGCCGGCGATCACGCGTCCGCGCACGATCGTGTACTCCGGCGACGGAAACTTCGTCTGGAACATCACCCTTCCTGCCAGCCACAAGCCCGGGGATCGGGTGATCGTGCGAACGAATGCCACGTACACGCTGACCGTGCGCGCCGACGGACAGGCATTTCCGATGACGACGGGCGAGATCACGTCGTTCGTCGCCGGCCCGGACAACCGCTGGCAGAAGGAAACCCGCACGATCGACCTGCTCATGCTGTACAGCGACAAGGCTTCGGCGAAGCTGGGCGAGAACGCGATGCGGGCACGACTGGTGGAGGCACTTGGCCTGACCAACGATGCGCTTGAGAACTCGCGTGCGAATTTCCGCTTCCGCTCCGTCGGCCTGCGGCAGGTTCCCGCGCAAGCGGGCTGGGCCGATCTGGGCCAGCCGCTGGGCGACCTTCGTGCCGACCCGACGGTCCAGGGCTGGCGCAACCAGCTTCATGCCGACGGCCTCTACTACGAAGGCACCGAGAACGGCTGCGGCCTGGCCTGGGTGAACGCCGATGCGTACAGCATGATCGCCAGCGGCACCACCGCGTGCGGCACCACCGTGATGCGCCACGAACTCGGCCACAACATGGGCCTGCCCCACTCCGCGGGTTACGCCTATCCCGACACGATCATGGCGGGCAACCAGCTGCCGTTCTTCGCCGCACCGTACCTGTATGCCGCCGACGGTCTGCCGTTGACGCCTGCGGGTGGCTGGAACGAGGTCGCAACGATGAACGCCCGCTCCGCAGCCGTGGCGGCATTCCGCTGAGTGCTTGAAGCTGATTCCATGAAGAAGCCCCTCCTGATCTTCGTGGTCGTGCTGCTCGCCGGTGCAGGGTGGTTCGCCCTGCACCGCGCGAACGAAGGCGGCCCGCATCGACGGCCTCCCTTCGACGCGCCGGTCGAGGTCGCGACCGGCGTCGGCGCGAACGCCGCGCCGTCCGCGCCGCAAGCGCCGACGATGGGTACGACCGCGCCACAGGCATCACCATCTCCGCCGCTGCCACTCGCCTTCGAGTACGCGGACGCGCAACCCGCACCCGACGGCAGCTTCGCCGTGCGATGGGACTTCGGCGCCACCGCCCGCCTGCATCCGGGTGAAGCGGTACGCGTTCGGCTTCCTTTCGCCGCCGAGCCGTACACAGCCATCGTGCAGGAGGCATCGAGCATCGAAGGGACACGCCGCACCTCGGGCCGGCTGCAGGACGACCGCGGCGTGGATTCATGGCCTTTCAGCATGACCCTTTCAACCGATGGTCGTTACGTCACGGCCAATTTCCAGACCGGCGCCGCACAGTTCAGTGTCGAAGCCGATCCTCGGGGCGGTCGCCTCAAGGACGCGGCGACCGAGGCGGCGCGGCTCGACAACGACGCGCAATAGCACCATGCCCGGCGGTCCTCGCGGCCGCCGGGGATGTCATGTCATCACGACCATGGCCGGCAACGAATGCACCGGCGCCGTGCGTCGACTGCTGACACGCGCTGGCAGCAACGTGACTCACGACAGGGCGGATCGACTCGACGGCTCCGCTACCATGCGGGACTTTCCGCCGGAACGTCCGAACGATGACCCGCCCGCCCCGTCTCCACGCGCCCATCGCGCTGCTCGCCGCACTGCTGACCGTCCTGCCAGTCGTCGCCGCTGCGGCCGACAACCCGCTCAGCACCGTTTCCGAACGCAGCGGCTTCACGAAGACCGGTCGCTACGACGAGGTGATCGCGTTGTGCGATGCCTTTGCCGCGCGCTACCCGCAGGCCGTTCGCTGCCAGGACTTAGGCACCACGCCGGAAGGGCGTCCGATGAAGGTGCTGGTCGTCTCGAAGGCGGGCGCGTTCACGCCTGAGGACGCCAAGGCCAAGGGCCTGCCGGTGATGTTGATCCAAGGCGGCATCCACGCCGGCGAGATCGACGGAAAGGATGCGGGCTTCCTCGCGCTGCGCCAGGCGCTGGACGGCGAAACCGCTGCCGGCGCATTGGACAAGCAGGTGCTGCTGTTCGTGCCGGTGTTCAACGTCGACGGCCACGAGCGCTTCGCCGCGTGGAATCGCCCGAACCAGCGCGGCCCGGAGGAAATGGGCTGGCGCACCACCGCGCAGAACTTCAACCTCAACCGCGACTACGTGAAGGCCGACACGCCGGAAATGCAGGCGATGCTGCGCCTGGTCAACGCGTGGGACCCGCTGGCCTACGTCGACCTGCACGTCACTGACGGCGCGAAGTTCGAGCACGACGTCTCCATCCAGGTCGAGCCGGTGCACAGCGGCGACGACGCGCTGCGCAAGGCAGGCACCGCGCTGCGTGATGGCGTGATCGCGCGCCTGGCGAAGCAGGGTTCGCTGCCGCTGCCGTTCTATCCCTCGTTCGTGGTGAACGACGATCCCTCGTCCGGCTTCGAGGACGGCGTCGCCACGCCGCGCTTCTCGCACGGCTATTTCCAGCTGCGCAACCGGCTGGGCATGCTGGTGGAAACGCACTCCTGGCGCGATTACCCGCACCGGGTGAAGGTCACGCACGACACCATCGTGGCCCTGCTGGACCTGATGAAGACGCACGGCGCGCAGTGGCAGAAGCAGGCGCTGGCCGCCGATGCCCGCGCGCAGCAGCTGGGCGGCACGCCGGTGGTGCTGGACTACAAGGCGACCGGCAAGACCCGCACGATCGATTTCCGCGGCTACGAATACACGCGCACGCCGTCGGAGGTGTCGGGTGGATTGATGACGCGCTACGACGAAAGCAAACCGCAGGTCTGGCACCTGCCGATGCGCGATGAGCTGGTGCCCGCGCACGTCGTGGATGCGCCCAAGGCCGGTTACATCGTGCCGGCCGCGCACGCGGCGTGGGTCGCCGCCAAGCTCGACCAGCACGGCGTGACGTACCGCCGCCTCGATGCACCGTTGGCGAAGGCCGACGTGCAGGCGTTCCGCGCCGACACCGCGACGCTGTCGCCGCAGTCGGTCGAAAGCCACCAGCGCGTCACGCTGGAAGGCAAGTGGGCGCCGGAGACGCAGGACATCGGCAAGGGCGCGCTGTTCGTGCCGATTGCCCAGCCCAAGGCGCGCCTGGCGATGGCGCTTCTGGAACCGCAGGCGCCGGACGCGCTGGTCGCATGGGGCGAGTTCAACAACTACTTCGAGCGCAAGGAGTACATGGAGGACTACGTCGCCGAGGACGTCGCGCGCGACATGCTCAAGGACCCGGCGGTGAAGGCCGCCTTCGAGCAGCGCCTGAAGGATGACAAGGCGTTCGCCGACAGCCCGCAGCAGCGGCTGGAGTTCTTCGCGCGCCGGCATTCGTCCTGGGACGATCAGTACCGCCGCTACCCGGTCGTGCGGGTGGACCGCGCGCCGCACTGACGCGGTCCCAACAAACGCCCCGCTACGCTCGCGCGACCTGACGGAGGACGTGCCATGAACGTGTTGCGGGTTTCCCTTCCCGGCATCGCGCCGGCCCTCGTTGCGATGGCCGTCGCGGCGTCCCTGATGGCATTGCTGGCCGCGTGCCAGCCACAGGAAAGCGCCGCGCCGTCCGCGCCGCCGGTGACCCAGGGCGCGCACGCCGTCACCGGCAACGCGACCTATCGCGAGCGGATCATGCCGCCGCCGGGTTCGAGCCTGCGCGTGCAGCTGATCGACAACCTGCTGGCCGATACGCCGAAGGCCGTCATCGCCGAAACGACGGTGACGGACTTCGCCGGCCCGCCCATCGCATTCACCCTGCCCTTCGACCCGGCGAAGCTGCGCGCGAACGGCCAGTACGGCCTGCACGCCGCGCTCTCCGGCCCGGATGGCAAGCTGATGTTCGTCAGCGACACGCGCGTCTCGGTCGATCCTTCGGCGAACGTGCCGGTGGAGATTCCGATGATCCAGGTGGGCGCCGCCGCGTCCACGGGCGGCGCTTCCCCGGAGCACGTCGCGCCCGCACCCACGAACTGGCAGTGCGGCGACCTGCGCGTGGGCGCCACCTTCGACAACGTGGCACAGCGCGTGACGCTGTCGTACGGAGGGCGCAGCCGGTCGTTGCCGCTGGCGACGTCCGCCTCGGGCGCGCGTTACGCAGACGACATCGGCAACGAGTTCTGGACCAAGGGCGACAGCGGCACGCTGACGCTCGATGGCGAGAAGCACGAATGCACGCGCACGAACCTCGCCTCGCCGTGGGACGACGCGCGCTCGCGCGGCGTCGCCTTCCGTGCGGTGGGCAACGAACCGGGATGGCTGGTCGAAGTGGGTCGTGGCGAGGCGCCATCGCTGCATGCGCAGCTGGATTTCGGTTCGCGCAATGTCGATATCGCCAGCGTGCAGCCGCGCGCGAAGGGCGACGGCTGGAGCGGCAAGACGGCGAACGGAACGCAGGTAGAACTGATCGCCGAACGCAAGCCGTGCCAGGACGACGCGGGAATCGGCTTCGACGTCACCGCGCAGCTGCGCGCGGGCGGCAAGACCTACACCGGCTGCGGCGCCTTCCTGGACGCACCGCCACGCTGACGCATGCACGGTTTTGACGCGTCCTGAACCCCGCGCCACGCACGCTGGCGCGAGGTTCCCGACGGACGACGCCATGATCGACATCCTGCCCTCGCCGTCGCATGTCGGCGCCTACCGTTTCAGCGGCACGCTGGATGGCGCGGACTACGACCGCTGCATCGCCGACCTTGAAGGCCGCCTGCGCCTGCACGAACGCGTCGGCATCTTCTGCGACATGACCGGCTTCACCGGCCTCACGCCAGAGGCGCTGGCGAAGGATCTTCGTTACGCGCTGAGCAAGGTCGGCGAGTACGGCCGCTTCGCGCGCGGCGCGATCGTCACCGACAAGCGCTGGCTGGCGGAGATTTCCGAGTTCGCCGGGCGTTTCTTTCCACACACCGAAATCCGCGCGTTCGAGCCGGAAGAGCACGATGCGGCGTTGGCATGGGCGTCGGTGGTGGAGCCACTGGGGCGTTGATGCCTGGTGACCGCTGAAAGGTCACGGCAGGTGCTGGGGAACTACTTCATGTACTTCCAGTTGCGCGACTTCCCTTCCGCCAGCCACTCCACCGTCTGCGCCACACGGCGTTGTCGCGTGTCCTCGCGCTTGGCCTCGACGATCCACTCGATGTAGTCGCGGCGATAGCCCGGCGCGAAGCCCTCGAAGGTCGCGCGCGCCTTCGCATTGCGACGCAGCGCGGCGGCCAGGTCGTCCGGAACGGGCGGTTCCGCCTTGGGCGCCGGCTTCTTCTTCGGTGGCTGCGTCGCCCCGCTTTCGACCCGCGCCATCGCCTGCTTCACGTAGCCGGCCAGTTCGCGCTTGCCGGGCAATTCCGACTTGCGTGTGATGCGGCCGAACTGGCCCATCGCCTCCCCGCCCTTGCCTTCGTCGACGATCGAACGGCCCTCCCAGAACCACAGGGTCATGTGCTGCTTGAACGCCGCCATCCCGCACAGGATCTTCCCGCGCCAGGTGAAGCTGGGCATGCCCCATTTCAGCGTTTCCTCGACCTCCGGGCACGCGGCGTGCACGACCTCGCGCACCTGCGCGAGCAGCGGCTGGGCGAACGCGGCCGACTTGGCGATGTAGGCATCCACGCGCGGATCGACGGTTGGCATGTACGGCTCCTGTGTGGGCGGCGGGCGTCGGAATCCACGTCCTGTCCTGCGCCCGATTTTGCGTTGGATTGAATGAGGGGCGACACGGGGGGAAAGCCATGGCCACTCGCGAAAGACGAACGCCAACCAGCGCGATCCGCGTCCAGCGCCGGATCGGATTGACCATTGCGCAACGCACGATGCTGCAGGCCTGCGAGCGCCTCGGCTGGCGGCTCGCGTTCGTGCGCACGCCGCTGGAACATCCGATGCCTGTGCTGTTCGCCACCGCGCGCGACTACGTCGTCGTGCGCGAGGACGGCAGCATCGATCGCTGGCCCGACATCGCGCTGCGGCATTGAGCGTTCAGGCCAGCGACCATCGCCCGATCAGCTCGTAGGGCGTGCCGCGTCCGGGCTGGCTGTCGACCAGCACGAATTCGCGCACCGGCCACGCCAGCGGCGGTAGCGGCGCATGCGCGACGTGCCGGCGCACGTCGCGCTGCACGGTGAGGTGCGGGACGAAACTGGCCGACGGTTTCACCGGAACGCGATGCGCCTCCAGCGACTGCCCGAGCGCGTCGTACAGCGCGCGCAAGGCGTCAGGCACGTGCCGCGGACCGAACCACCACACGTTAGCGCCGCGAAAGCTGCCGACTTCGTCGAGCACCAGTTCGAACGCCGGCGAACGCAACGCCGCGGCGGCGGCCTGCGCGTCCTCGATCAGCGCCGCGGGCAGCGGGAGGAAATCGCCGAGGAACTGCAACGTCATGTGATAGCGCTCCAGCTTAAGCGCACGCCCGCCCGGCGCATGCTCGGACAGCACCGACGCCGCCGATTCGGCAATGCGCGCACGCACGGCGTCGTCCGGCCATAGCGCGAAGAAGAGCCGGTGCATCTGCGCGCCCGATGCATTGTCGCGCCCCGGTCCCGTCGGCTTCATCGAACCCTTGTCGCGCTTACTTCGCGGGCTCGCGGAGGAACTCCGCCAGCCCGTGCAACTGCTGCGCCTGGACCTTGTCGACCACGGGCGCGAACTCCGAAAGATCGTCGGGCGTGTAGCCGCCGGCGCGGTAGAACATCGTGATGCGGGTGCCGCCTTCGTCAGCCGGTGCGAGGCGGAACTCCAGCGCGCCGTCCACGCCCATGCCCTGCAGCGGGCCCAGGCCACCGGTCATGCGCAGCGTCTTGCCCGGATCGACGAACACGACCGCCATGTGCCGCGCCATGCGAGTGCCCGCGATCTCGCAGAAGCAGCCGCCTGGGCGCGCATCGATGGACAGCCTCGATTCGGTGCCCCACCAGCTGTGATCCTTCGGCCACCAGCGGTCGATGTCGTGCACGAGCGCCTTCCATGCGACGTCCGCGTCGACCGGCACGATCTCGCTGTTCTCGACGGTGAATCCGCCGGCGGTCGCGTCCTTCACCGCTGCGTCCGCCGTGTGGCACGTCAACGCCAGCGCAAGCGCGCCGGCCGCGGGAATCCAACGCATCGCACGCTCCTTTCGATGAAGGCCAGAACGATTAGGCGCGCGCGCAACGCTGCGCGCAAGGGTTCGCACGGCGCGTGCCGCGGGCAATAATCCGAACGTCCCCGATGCAAGGAAACGCATGTCCCGCAATGCATGGCTCATGCTCGTAGTCGCAATAACCGGTGCGGCACTCGCCGCGACCTACCTGTTCGAACGGCGGCCACCGGTGGCGCAGGCCGTGCTCGGCCCGACGCCAACCGCGATCGGCTGGGACGGCCGCATCGACCTGATGGCGGGCGACGGCGTGGCGGGCCTGCGCGACGGAGCCGCGGCGCAGGCGCGATTCGCCGATCCCTACGGCGTGGCGGTGGCGAAGGACGGCGCGGTGTTCGTGAGCGACGCGGGCGACAACAACCGCATCCGCCGCATTGCGCCCGATGGCAGGGTGTCCACGTTCGCCGGCTCCATCGAAGGGTTTGCCGACGGCATCGGCGCGGCGGCCGCATTCGACACGCCGTCGGGTCTTGCCTTCGACCACGCCGGCAATCTCTACGTCGCCGACACCGGCAACCACGCGATCCGCAGGATCACGCCGCAAGGCGCGGTGAGCACGCTCGCCGGCGACGGCACGCCGGGCTTCGCCGACGGCCCCGGCGCGCAGGCGCGGTTCGACGGGCCGACCGGCGTCGCGGTCGGCGCGGACGGCCGCGTGTACGTGGCCGATACCTACAACGACCGCATTCGCGTGATCGCCACCGACGGCACGGTGTCCACGCTCGCCGGAGGCGATCGCCCCGGCGATATCGACGGCCCCGGCGCGCTCGCGCGCTTCGACACGCCCACCGCGGTCGCCGTCGATGCGATGAACCGCGTCCTTGTTGCCGACCTTCGCAACGACGCGATCCGCCGCATCGCGCCGGGTGGCGACGTCAGCACGCTCGTGCGCGCCATCGAGGGCGACGAACATCCGCCGGTGCATCGCCCGCTCAGCCTGGCGATCGCGCACGACGGGGTGCTCTATGTCGGCGAGATGTATCGCGGCCTGGTGCAGATCGCGCGCGACGGCTCGTCGCACCAGATCACCGGGCAGACGCAGGCGCAGCGGCTGTCGCGCGCGTCGGGAATGGTGGTCGCGGAAGACGGCGCGCTGCTGGTCGCCGACGCCGGCGCGTATCGCGTGCATCGCGTCCGCCCGTTCGACGCCTCGCGCGCGTCGCCGGATGCGCCGCAGATCGTCGGCCCCTCACCCGACACGCCCCTGCCCGCCACCGCCGGACGCTGGCCGCTGGAGCCGCAGGACGGCTGGCACGAAGTGGTCGGCACGCTCGGCGAAGTGCGCGGGAATTACCAACGCGAGAGTCGCGACCACCTGCACGGCGGCCTCGACATCCGCGGCGACGTGGGCCAGCAGGTGCTCGCCATCGCCGACGGCAAGGTCAGCAGCCCGCAGACCGCGTGGGGCTTCGGTGAGCTGGGCGAAGGCATGTCGATCGACACGCTCGGCTACATCCACATGCGCGTGGGGCGCACGCCGCGCGGCGACGCGATCGATCCGTCGCGATTCCTGCTGGTGCCCGGCGACGACGGCAAGCCCGAACGCGTCCGCGTGCGTCGCGGTACGCGGATCAAAGCGGGCGACGTGCTCGGCACGATCAACGGCATGGCGCACGTGCACCTGAGCGTCGGCGCCTACGGTTACGAGCGCAACGCGGTGGCGCTGGGCTTCGTGAACTACGCCGACCACTACGCGCCGCACATCGACCGGATCGAACTGCTCGATGCGCAGTCGCAGCCGCTGGCGACGCGTCGCGACGGTCGGCTGGTGCTCTCGCGCGCGACGCCGGGCGTGCAGATCGCGGTGGATGCGTGGGACCAGGTGGACCGCAACCTGCCGCGACGCCGGCTCGGGCTGCATGCGCTGGGGTATCAATGGCTCGACGCCGCAGGCGCTCCGTTGCCCGGTTACGAGCGGCCGCGCATGAACATCGAGTTCAACCGCATGCCGGCCGATCCGGACGCGGTGAAGGTCGCGTACGGCCGGGCAGCGGCATCACCGTGCATGGCAGCGCGATCACGCGGTTCCAGTATCTGGTGACCAACACGGTGCGCGATGGCGTGCTCGCCACCGGGCAGTGGCGTCCGGATGAACTGCCGGCCGGCG
>Ga0209257_1001714_pt1 | contig 24539 bp, 30 predicted proteins | sample AraplaCvi_mCL_r2_FD_184277 | JGI IMG/M metagenome (GOLD analysis project Ga0209257, IMG submission 184277) | Arabidopsis root microbial communities from North Carolina, USA - plate scrape MF_Cvi_mCL_r2 (SPAdes) (version 2) | ecosystem: Host-associated > Plants > Roots > Endosphere | place: USA...
CCCTCGCTGCCGAATGCCGACGCGGTCGCGAGGATAATGCGCGGATTGATTGCCGACAGACTGTCGTAACCGAGGCCCAATTTGGCCAACGCATCATACGGCAGGTTGGCGACGACGACATCGGCGGTTTCGACGAGCCGCCGCACGATCTCGCGCCCTTCCGGGCTGCCGGGTTTCAGTGTCAGGCAGCGCTTGCCGCGGTTCATCTGCATGAACATCGCGCCCGATCCATCTTCGGCGACGGGAACGGTGTAGCGGTCGTCGTTGCCGCCGGGTGCCTCGATGCGGATGACGTCGGCGCCATAATCGCCGAGTAATGCCGCGCAATACGGCCCCGCAATATAGCGGCCGAAATCGAGTACCCTTATTCCCGTCAGCGGCACATCCGCCCTCCCCGATCATTGTCTTTACGCGGCGCTAGCAGCCGCCCGTCGACCGTGCCAGTTCTTCGTCGAAACCCGTCCTTGCATGTTCGTGGTCCAGCCATATGGTCACCACATAATTTCAACAGGGGATAATTTCATGGCGCGCTTCGCTCTCGCCCTCGCGGCGACTTTGGCCTGTTCGACCTCCGTTTGGGCACAAACGGCGCCCGCCGCCGACGCCAAACCGGAAAAATGGGACGTCAATGCGCCACCCGGCATGACGACGCACAAGGTGCCGATTGCGGTCGACGAGGGCAGCTGGATGAACGTCGACGTCGCACCCGACGGCCGCACGATCGCCTTCGACCTGCTCGGCGACATTTACACCATGCCGATCGAGGGCGGGACGCCGACGCGCATCGCCGAGGGGCTGGCCTATGAGCATCAACCGCGCTTCTCGCCCGACGGCACGCGTATTGCCTTCGTCTCCGACCGTGGCGGCGGCGACAATATCTGGCTGATGAACCGCGACGGCAGCGACAAGCGCCAGCTCAGCAAGGAAGAATTCCGCCTGCTCAACCAGCCGAGCTGGTCGCCCGACGGCCAGTTCATCGTCGCCAAGAAGCATTTCACCACCGGCCGTTCGCTCGGCACCGGCGAAGTCTGGATGTACCATGTCTCCGGCGGCGCGGGCGTGCCGCTCGTCAAGAAACCCAACGAGCGCCACCAGAAGGAACTCGGTGAGCCGACTTTCGCACCCGACGGCAAGGGCGTCTATTATACCCGCAACGTCACCGCAGGCCCGATCTTCGAATATGCGCAGGACAGCAATACCGACCTCTTCCATATCGAGCGCTATGACCTGAACGACGGCGAGATCACGACCGTCGCTGCGGGTCCCGGTGGCGCGGTGCGCCCCTCGCCTTCGCCCGACGGCAAGAAGCTCGCCTATGTCCGCCGCGAAGGCGCGCACTCGAAGCTCTATGTGAAGGATCTCGCCTCGGGGTCCGAGAAGAAGGTCTATGATGCGCTCGATCAGGACGTTCAGGAAACCTGGGCGGTCACCGGCGTCTATCCGAACATGAGCTGGACCCCCGACAGCAGCGACATCGTGTTCTGGGCCGGCGGCAAGCTCCGCCGCGTGGGCGCTGCCGGCGGCGAAGCCCGCGTCATTCCGTTCAGCGTCAGCGACGACCGTGTGATCATCGATGCAACGCACCCGACGGTCGAGGTCGCGCCCGACAGTTTCAATACGCAGATGCCGCGCTGGGCCGAGGTTTCGCCGGACGGTCGCAGCGTGGTGTTCGAGACGCTTGGCAAACTCTGGATCAAGTCTGCAACCGGGGGCGCCGCACGGCGGCTCACGACGGCAAAGGACAATGCGTTCGAACTCTGGCCGAGCTGGTCGCGCGACGGCAAATCGCTCGTGTTTGTGCGCTGGACCGACGCAGGGCTCGGTGAAATCCATGTCGTGGGCGGGAGCGGCGGCGCGTCGCGCAAGCTGACGACGGTCCCTGGCCATTATGCTGAACCGCGCTTCTCGCCCGATGGCAGGATCATCGCGTTCGAAAAGCGCGCCGGAGGCGGGTTGCGCTCGGAACGCTGGGGCGAGAATCCGGGTATTTACCGCATCGCCGCGAGCGGCGGTGCGCCGGAAAAGATCAGCGACAACGGCGCCAAGCCCCAGTTCGGTACCGCGAACGACCGCATCTTCATGGTTGCCTCGGCCGACGGCAAGAACCAGCTCGTCAGCACCGACCTTCAGGGGCAGGACAGGCGCGTTCATGCCAGCGGCGAACTGGTCAGCGACTATGAAGTCTCGCCCGACGGGCACACGCTGGCCTTTCGCCAGAATTATGATGCCTATGTCACGCCGCTGATGCCCGGCGGTCAGGATGTTTCGCTTTCGACCTCGGGCGGCGCGATGCCGGTGACGCGCGTCAGCGACAGCGGCGCGGATTATATGCACTGGTCCGACGGTGGCAAACGCCTGCACTGGACGCGCGGGCCGACGCTGTTCAGCGCCGACCTCGGCAGCTTCTTCGCAACCGCGCCGGCCGCCGGCGAAGACAAGCCTGCGAAATTCAAGCCGCCGACGACTGGCGTGTCGCTCTCTATGGCCGAAGCGGCCTCGAAGCATAAAGGCACCGTGGTCATCACCGGCGCGAAGATCGTCACGATGGCCGGCAACGATGGTGGCATCATCGATAATGGCGCCATCGTCATCGAGGGCGACCGCATCACGGCGGTCGGACAAGCCGGAGCAATCACGGTTCCCGCCGGCGCGTTGACGGTCGACGCCGCAGGCAAGACGATCGTCCCCGGCTTTGTCGACGCGCACGCGCATGGCCCGCATGGCGACGACGAACTGATCCCGCAGCAGAACTGGTCGGAGATCGTCAATCTCGCGATGGGAACGACGACGAGCCACAATCCCTCGTCCCGTTCCTCCGAAATCTTCCCTTCGTCCGAAATGCAGCGGGCCGGTCTGATCCTTGCTCCGCGCATCTTCTCGACCGGCGAGATCATCTATGGCGCCAAGGCCGCCGGCGTCTACGCCGAGATCAATAGCTATGAAGACGCGCTTGCGCATGTCCGCCGCCTGAAGGCGCAGGGCGCGCACAGCGTGAAGAACTACAACCAGCCGCGGCGCGAGCAGCGCCAGATGATCGTGCGCGCCGCACAGGAAGAAGGCATGGAGGTCGTGCCCGAGGGCGGTTCGCTCTATACGATGGATCTGACGCTCATCCAGGACGGCAACTCGACTGTCGAACACAACATCCCGCTGCATACCTTCTACAAGGATGTGGTGCAGCTGTGGGGCCAGACCAAGACCAACTACACCCCGACGCTGGTCGTCACCTACGGCGGCCCCGCGGGCGATCCCTATTGGCGCGCGCATACCAATGTCTGGGAACAGCCGATCCTGTCGCGCCATGCGCCGCCCGCAGAACTCGCGGCGAACAACAAACGCCGCGTGATCGCGCCCGAAGCCGATTATGTCGACGACGACAATGCACGCGAGGCCAAGAAGATCGCGGATACCGGCCGCATGGTGTCGATCGGCGCGCACGGCCAGCAAGCCGGGCTCGGTGCGCATTGGGAGATATGGTCGTTCGTGCGGGGCGGATGGAGCAACATCGACGCGCTGCGGGCTGCGACGATCATGCCCGCGGTCTCGCTCGGCTATGCGAAGGACGTTGGCTCGCTCGAGCCGGGCAAGCTGGCCGACCTGCTGATTCTCGACGCCGATCCGACGCAGGACATTCGCAGTACCGAGAAGATTCACCGCGTGATGCTCGGCGGGCGGCTCTATGATCCGCTCACCATGAACGAGGTCGACACCGGCAATCGCAAGCGCGAGCCCTATTGGTGGGAGGCTGACAAACCCTGATTTGCCGACGCCCCGACGCGGAGGGTCGCGATTTTGTGACGAGAGGGTTGCAAGTCTCGCGAGCCGCCGCTAGGGGCGTCCACTCTCAGCGAGGAGAGTTGGCTGAGTGGTCGAAAGCGTCGCACTCGAAATGCGAAGTGCCGGCAACGGTACCGAGGGTTCGAATCCCTCACTCTCCTCCATTTTTCTTCCTTAGTGGATTGAAAACGCTAGCTTTTCGACCGGCTAGCCCAAATCGTTCCCTCACCAGTTCCCACATAAGGGATTTTTTATGTCTGGCTGGGCCGATCCCGGCCCGACGGGCAGCGCGCTACCAAATGCCCCGCTCCGCATAACTCGGTTACGCGGAATATCGCGGGGTATTGCTGAGCGCGAGCCGGGGCACCGCCGCATAACTCCAGAGCCGCCCAGATAGAGGCGGCGTTCTGGAGTAGCCGCAATGAGTGTCAAACCTATTGCCGTCACGACAAAGGACGGCTTTCGAATGATCCCGGTCAGCGTAGCGCAGGGCTACCGGCTGATTGCAGCTGGCGAGCTGGAAACCTTCAAGGTTGGTCGCGCCACTCGCATCACGGTCGCCAGCATCGAGGCATATGTAGCTCGGCGCATCGCTGAGACAGCCAAGCTGGCTGCATAACAATGAGCGGGGTCTTTCACGGTCGCCCCTGCCGCTCAGGGGGCAACAAGCGTTCGAATGCTGTCCCGGAGATGCCGAAACTCTCGGCACTCCGCGACGACATGGACCCTGCCGAAGCTCGCCGTCTCCAGCTTTGGGGTCAGGCGATCATCTTCGACATCATCCAGTGGCGCCACCGCGAAAAGCGGCGCCGCGAGGGGGCGCGGGCATGAACGACACCCTCCGAAAAATCGACGCGGCGCAGCGCCTTGCAGACTCTACCGATAATCCCGGTGAGCGCATGGCCGCCCTCGCCGCTGTCGAGCGGCTGACCACAAAGAGCGTCGTAGCAAAGAAGGCGGCCCTATATGAGGGCTTCCCTTCCGATCCGTTCGGCCCTCGGAGCGATCATAGGTCAGTCGGTCCCCGTCCTGTCGTCCCCCTCCTGCCACACCAGCGCATGGCATGGCTTTGCCTCGCTGCTGGCGCTGGCAACCTGTCGCGGTCCGAGAACTCGTTTCTCCACCGGATGCGCGAGAGCCGATACATCAGCCCCAGGCAACAGAACTGGCTGCGGGATATCGACGTCCGCCTTCGGTGGGAGGCTGGGGTTCGATGATCGGGACAATCGACATTGAGGCGATCCGCACCGGCTATCCGGTCTCGTCGGTCGTCGGTGGCGTTACCAAGCTCCAACGCGCCGGTCGGGAATGGAAGGCTTGCTGTCCTATCCATGCCGACCGCACACCGTCCTTCACGATCTACAGCGGTGACCGGCGATGGCACTGCTTTGGCTGCGGCGAAGGCGGGGACGTTCTCGATTTCGTCCAGAAGCTCCACCACGTCGGGCTTCGGGAAGCCGCCGACATGCTCACCGGCTCAAACCTCCCGGTCGTTGCGATGCCGAAGCTGGATAAGCCATGCGAGCTTGATCGCAACACGATCCGCGAAGCTGTCGAGATATGGCGGTCATCGGGGCCGATAAGCGGGACGCCTGCCGAACAGTATCTGCGAAGCCGTGGCATTTCGATCAGGCTTCCTGATTGCCTTCGCTTCGCCCGACTCCCCTTCGGTTGCCGCGGATATATCCCGGCTCTTGTCGCCCTTGTTGCTGGCCCCGACGATCAGCCGTGCGGCATACAGCGCATTTTCCTCACCGACGACGGGAAGAAGGCGAACCTCCCCGACGGCAAGGTCAAGTTCAGCCTCGGGCGCATCCGGGGCGGCGCGATCCGCCTCGCTCCCGGCGCCGTGTCGGGGATGATCCTCTCCGGGTCGGTCGAGGACGGGCTTTCGCTGATGGAAATAGAGGGTCGCGCAGTCTGGGCTGCTCCAGGCGAAGAGATGCTGGCGGGTATGTTCCTGCCAGAGCCGGTTCGCTCGGTCGTAATCGGTGCAGACGCTGACGAGGCCGGAATGCGGTTCGCCGTCAAGGCCCGCGACAAGTTCGCGGCAGAGGGGCGCATGGTTCGGGTCATCATCCCGGCCAACGGCGCCAAGGACTTTAACGAAGAGCTACAGGAGATGGCGCTTTGAACGCGACCACCGCACAGAGCCGCATCGACGGCGCCGAAGTGTTTTCGATCTGGGGCCAGCCCGACCGTTCGGTCATCGACGCGGGGCGACGCTGCCCTCCCCCCATCCCTCCCGAAAGTTTCGGCGAACTTTGGCCGATCCTTTCCGATCTCGCCGATGCTGCTGGAGCTCCTGTCGATTATATTGCCGTCGGTGCGCTGGTCGCTGCGGCGTCCCTGATCGGCGGCAAGCGCCGTGTCCGGCCGTGGTCAAATTCGGATTGGGAAGAACCCGCGATCCTGTGGGCCGCGCTCGTTGGCGATCCGTCTGCGAACAAGTCCCCGGCGCTGGACCGCGCGACAAAGCCGATGCGAGCGATCGAGCGCGACGACGCCGAGAATCACAGGGAAGCGCTCTTGCGGTGGGAGGCCGAAGTGGATCGTGCGAAGGCTGAAAAGGCGGCATGGTCAGAGGCGGTCAAGGAAGCCGTGAAGGAAGGCCACCCGACCCCGGCGTTGCCTGACGACGCGATCATGCCCGACGAACCAGTGCGCCGCCGACCCGTCGTTCAAGACGCGACCGTCGAGGCGCTGGCGGCGATCCTGTCGGGCAATCCTGCCGGAACATTGATGGTTCGCGACGAGCTCGCCGGCTGGTTGAACTTTGACAAGTACAGCAATGGCAACCGCGCTTTCTGGCTTGAGGCGTTCGGGGGCCGCCCCTTCGTAGTTGACCGGCTCAAGAACGGCGGCAAGCCAATCTGCCTGCCATTCTCTGGGGTGTCGGTCGTCGGTGGCATACAGCCCGACCGACTGAGCGACGAACTCCTCGGTTCCGTAGATGACGGCCTCGTCGCCCGGTTCATATGGTGCTGGCCCGACAAGGTGCCTTTTGGCCGCCCGCGCGGCATGGTCGATGCTTCCCGTCTGGAACGCGCCTATCGCACGCTCGACGGTATTTCGTGGGGCATTGCCGAAAACGGGGACCGGGCACACATAACTCTGCCGCTAACCGAACAGGCCGCCGACATGTTCGAGGAATGGGGCAAGCAGCAGCAGAACGATGCCGACGACGCGGGGCCGCTTTACAAGGGGACCGTCGGGAAGATGACCGGCATAGCCCTGCGGATCGCACTGGTGATCGAATATCTGAATTGGGCGGATCGGGGCGGTTCTGAGCCCATCAGAGTGTCACACGACGCGCTCGCTGCCGCCCTCGATCTGGCCGACTGCTACATCAAGCCTATGGCGCTGCGGGTCTATGGCGATGCCGCTTTGCCAGCCGTCGAGCGCAACGCGGCAACGATGGCGCGGTATATTGTCAAGCATCGGCTCGCGAGGGTGAACGCCCGCGATATCCGTCGCGAATGGCGGTTGCCGGGTCTGAAGACGGCGGAAGCGGTAAAGGACGCAATTGACCAGCTCACCGATGCGGAATGGCTGCGGCCAGCACCCGGCAGGCAGGGCGAGACGACGGGTAGGCAGCGCTCCGATTTCCTCGTGAACCCGAAAATCATGGAGGCTGCGAATGGGTAAGTGGTCCGATCTCGCGAGGGAGATGGGAGACTGTGCCAATAGTGCCAATAGTGCCGTTAGGCCCCCTATTGGCACTAACGGCACTAACGGCACGGGTTCCCTACCCGCCACAATAGTCATGGGTGTGCGCCGTTTGCAGGCCATGAAGCCGCCGCGCTCCCTTCCTGCTCGACTCTGGCCTGTATTCGTTGCCGATGTGGTGTGGCTCGTTGAGTACGGGGTCGCGGCAGACGCTCTTGAACAGGGATGGACGCCGCTCGACCTGTTCGGAGTCAGCGCCGACGAGCAATGGCAGTGCCTTGCCGCTTGGATCGGCGGGCGCCGGGACGAGTTCAACCGCGCATGCATATTGCTCCGGGAAATGCGCGGGGACAGGACGATCCTCTACGCAACGCAGTCGATCAGCAACAAGCGCCGATGGCACTATCCCGACCCTGCACCTAGCGACGCGAGGCTGCCATGGACGATGAACTAGACCCTGACGGCAGCGACACGGGCCTCGATCCCGATTTCGACGATGCCGGATGGTTGCCCGAATGGCTGCCCTCGTACCGCCGCGACACCTCCCTTGATGATTGGATATGATGATGACCGAACAGCCGAAACGAAAGCGCGAGTCAAAAGCGAAGGCCGACAAACCCAAGGGCGATGCCGTCCGCGGCTATGTCATTGATAGCGACGACCCCATTGCGGTGGCGGCGGGTCTGGAGAAGTGTGTTCCCGAATGGGAGGAGCTTAAGCAGGTTCAGCGCGATGAACTCGTTCGGCACTCGATCACCAGCCGCGGCCGCCCTACCCGCGCCAAGGTCGCCACGGTTTTCTCCGGCGACACAACGCATATAAGCCCGCCTGCAAAGCATCAGGCCAGTCACGCGATCCGGATCTATGAGACCTTCGCCACCTCGTCCGAGGACATCGTTTTCGCCCGGCTGACCGAGCTTCAATCTCACTTCTCCAAAGCGGGCGCGGACACAGGCGCACGAATGAGCGCGGCGCTCGCATTCATCGGCGGGTGCAACCCGGAAAACGAACATCAGTCGGCGATGGCTACGCAGATGGCCATGATACACGACTCCGCCATGATCGCGCTCGGTGCGGCGAAGCGGGCCGAGTGGATGGATAGCTACGAGAAGTATTCCAACCAAGCCAACAAGCTGCTGCGTACCTTCGCCATGCTCACCGATTCCTACGCCAAGCTCCAGCGCGGCGGAGTTCAGACCGTGAAGCACGTCAACGTCTATGAGGGCGGCCAAGCCGTGGTTGCCGATCACGTCCACACAGGGGGGGCAAATGACAAAATCAACGGACAAGCCTATGCAACCGGAAATACTGGCGCGCGCGCCGCGATGCTTGGCCAAGACCCGCAAGGGAACGGAGTGCCAATCCCCGGCAGTCAAAGGGAAGAAGCGCTGTCGGATGCACGGCGGGGCGAAGGGTAGCGGCGCACCGCGCGGCAACCGCAATGCGTGGAAGCACGGGGCACGATCGCACGAACATCTAGAAGACATGCGCCGCTTTCGCGAAATCCTCGCCAAAGCTCGCGCATTTATGCCCGAATAGGCGAGATGTTGAAAACGCATCGGGCTTTGCGCTGCGGCTTTGGTGCTCTCGTCGCCATCACTAGCCCGACATGAAATGGATATGGCCGTATCGCTCCAGTTCGACCGACCGCACCATTCCGTCCTGCCAATCCAATCTATCCCGAGTACGATTCCGCGCGACTACGGTATTCCCAACGACGTTCATGTCATAGCCAAAGGTTGCCCCGAAAGTCGTGCTGGTGTCGTTGTCGCGATAGACGCAATAGCCTTTGAAATATCCCTGCCCGGCATAGACCTTTTCCTTGATATCCAGCGGAAGGAGGTAGAGCTGATTGGCTACATCAAGACTTTCGCCGGCGGAGAGCGGAACGTTGGCCACCATGCGAAAGGAGGTGAACTGCGTTTCTTGTCCCCCGTCTTCTCGTTCGGAAGTCACGTACTCAAACTTTATCCAGCTATCGACGAGCCAACAGTCAGCCTTGCCGGTGTTTTCGATTGTGCAAGAAAAGGAGCAGCACCGGGCGCGGTTCTCGTCTGTCATAGAATTCAGCAGTTTCTCCTCGACAGGGCGGAAATGCGCGCCGGGCGCTACCGACACAATCGGGCGAGTTTTCAACAATTCTCTGCGCATTTGCCTGCGCATCATGTTGTTGGATTCGTTCATGGCTTCGGTCGCCGCGCCCGTGTCCTCGACAGCTTTGCGAGTGTAGTAAAGCGTCCAGAACAGGCCGATTATCCCGCCCAGTCCGATCCAGAAGCTCCACTTTGCCCAAAATGCGCTATCTTCGGCAGCCATAGCAGCGCGCCATTGGGCGCAAAAGTCGCTTTCGTCGCGGCCTTTTGGATTGTCGCATGGGGAGCGAAATTTTTGAGGTTTGGCGCCGACCGTCAGCGAGAGCGCGGGGTCGATTTCAGATGGCTTGTCGGCGGCGTAGCGATAGGGCTGATGCTGCTTTTCCTCGGGATAGTTTAAAGCGGCTAGATAATACCCTGTCCCGAAGGCGCAGAGCAATGCAGCGCCCCCCGCTGCGGCCGCCAGTCCGCTGATGCTGCGTTGGGCCATGCGACCTTAACCCCTGAATCACCCCATAGCTTCTGTCGTCGATAACGTAACATGAGTCCATGCGGGCAAGTGATGCTCCTAAGCGTCCGTGGGTCTTGGGGGGTTTACGTCATTCGGTTGTGCCAACGCATTTGGCCGAACGTCGGTTCGATATCAACGTTGTAGGCGTGGAAACATTGGGTCGAACGAAGGTACCCATACACATCGATATACTCGATCGAAATCATGACATAGAGCCGCATCAATCGGTGGAGAATTGTAGCAACCTGGACGGAAGAAAGCTCCATCGTAATTTCTATCGTCTTGGCCTGAGCAGGACCAAACGCATATTGGAACTCGCCTTGATCTAGCGTTCCCAAGGTGATGCCCAACTCTTCGAATGAGTCAGTGAAGAAATCTTTGCCCACATCCGGCGGAGCAATCCTCCAGCAATAGTGGTACATCCATCGAACAGCTGGCGTTGGGCCCGAATTCACCAATCTCAAGGTTACCACATAATTGCCGTTGAAATTCAGCGCGAGACGCGGGCCATCTAAGCCCTCGATAGCAATATAGGCTCGGAGCTGACGCATGGCGCTGTCCTGAGCAATTGCATTCGCGCGCCGGGTTTCCGCAAATGTAGTCCAAACGAGATAAGCGCCTACGCCACTGAGCGCGAGGCCGAAAACCGCAACCACTCCCATGAGCGAAGTCCAAATTGATACCGCCCTCTGCGCGGCGAGTTCATATTCTTGACGCTCAATCTCTCGTGCAGCGTCATCTATCGGCTGCGAGCAGTCCGACCTCTGCTGACCCGCGAGGCTCCCGCATTTGGTTGCTATGTCCAGCCTCGCCGCCTCAAGGCGCTGCTCCGTACGTCGCTCCGCCTCCACCCTGACTTGTCGCTGTTCCAACGCCGCAGGCCACGCAAGCATAATTATGACAAGTGCTGCCAAAAATAACGCCGTTATCAGGCCGAGATTTGGCTTTGGGACTTTGACCTCGTCGCGATCAGCCATTGTAGATTCCCCCGCGGCGATCTTCTTCAAACGCAGGCCAAAGTCCATCTCCTTGGCACTGATCTCGCCAAAATGGTCGAACAAGCCGCTTTTTCAAACTGACCTATGACCAAAGATTTGGGTACGATTTCGATTTCGCGATTTGACAGCGCATCCCATTTCGACACGCTGTTACACCAGCGCAAAGCTGCGCTGGCATGCGCGATCGCTGCCACGGCCCCCGATACCAGCGCGTGGCAGTGGCCGGAGGGGCGCCGCGGCGCCGGGCACGGCGTGGATCCGATCGAACTGGTTGCGGACACGTGGGCGTTTGATGCTGCGGACGTGAAGGCAGAGGCCGAACGCGCATGGGACCCGGCGCATGAGGGCATTATGGTGAAGCAACCCAATGGGCCTTATGCGCGCGCTCGGTAGGATGCTTGGCTCAAGATGAAAGTTCCCGGACAAGACTGATAGACAGATGCGGACTGTAAAACTGTTCGGCCATCTTACAGACTCGCCTCATAGTATGCCATTATTTTTGCTCTGAAAAGGACAGCTCAAGATTGTTCATCTTATTTATTAAGAATAAAATTTCCGTTTCTTTAAGAACTCCCATCGATTTGTCATAATCCTTATCCCCCACGATCTTATAAATAGTGGATGCAGATCTCACATCTTCGTAGAATCTATTGAAACAAGAAATGTCGGAAAATTTTAATACATACGATCTGTAGAAAGGAGATATTGTTGCTGAAACCTCATTTGAGGTACGAATATTAGTTGTATCACATGTGCTTATATGGAACCTATTTTGAAATTCGTTCTTGGACACCTCTCTTTCCGGCTCGTATACCGCACTTCCGCAGGACGAAGCGGCCATGTAAAGAGCGACAATTGACAATAACTTAAGGAAAGAAAATTTCATATTACTCTATATTCCTCCTTAATCATTCACATTTATCGCCTTCTTTACCTATGAGCGTCCACGACCGGGTAATATCGCGGCTAGCGCTAATACGAAGGTCCGGACCTGCTCTAAATGCGGCTCCGGAAAATTTCCCGTCATCGCCAACTGAAAACTGCCCCCCGATGACCGCCGAGGCCGAATAGGTACTGGAACCAGACGTTCCAGTACCACTTGGCCCCCCTAACCCGATCAAAACACTAGCACCATTACTAATTCCCCCCACTATACCGGATCCCTGAACGTATCCCGTAACCCGGCCGTTGCCTGCATCGACTGTCAAACCAAGTACAGCGCCTCCGCCACCTCCGGGAACGCCGCCGGCTAAGTTGATGCCGACATTCACAATGGGGATTCCGCAGGCAGACGCCTGAATGCCTTCATTGACCTTATCAAATACTACCTCTCCGGGGCTCCGACAATCGATCATTGATTCATCGCACGTCGCAATCGGTCCGGGTCCGCTGTTTTCGCCGATCCCCAAAATTGGGATTATGATATTCCGTCTAAACCATCCTCCCCATCCGCTCCCGCCACCGCCGTTGCCGGTGGGCGCGTCAACGAGAAAATAATCTATCCCGCCATTTCCGCTGCAGTCCCCATCATTAAGGATGGTCCCATCCATGCAAGCGATCGCCAAGCCTAACGGATCCACCCGGTTGATGGGATCGCTGCCAACGTAATTATACCAGTTCATTCCGTCGGCATAACCAATGGGGTCAGTCTGTAGAAAACGGCCAAGAGTTGGCGAGTAGACGCGAGCTTTAAAGTGCCACAGTCCGAGTTCGGGCAACCAAGTCTGGCCGGTATATCCAAACCGGCCGATATTGCCCGCCGCGGGTATCCCATATTCATCGTAGCTGTTGATCGCGACTGTCGCGTTCGAACTGTCGGTGACACTGACAACGCTTCCTCGCTCGTCAGCCATCAAGAAGCGGCGCGTGCTGTTGTTGATTGCGTTGCCCTCATACCAGACAATCGGATTGTCGGTGCCAGGGCCATGGACGTAGCGTCGCAATGGAGCGCCCCAAGGGTCGGCCTCCTCGATCAGGTCGGCCCCGTCATACGCGTACCAGTTAGTGACGCTGCTGCCGACCTTCCATTTCAGGCGGCCGATCGCATCATATCCCAACGTCGTGCCGCCCGGCCCGCTGGTCAACATATTCTCACTGTTGTAGCCATATGAGCTGCTACCAGAACTCGTCAGGTTGCCGCGCGCATCGAAGCCAAGAGCTGTTCCACCTGCCAAGGTCAGCTGATTGAGACCGTTCGATGTGTAGCTGCGATCGGCGTTATAGTGCCCGCCCCACGCATACGCGTCGTTCCCCCGCGTGACGCTCGCAATCTGGCTCGCCGGATTATTGGCAAAGCTCTGCGTCAGGTCGTGTGTAGTCGCGCTACCGTTCAAATCGTTGGTGAGTGTTGAAAGGCGGGAAACCGGATCATAGGCAAAGCTTTGGGAGCTTCCGTTGCCGAAAGTGACGCCCGTGCGACGACCAAGATTGTCGAAGGCATAATTGGCCAGCACCCCGATGCCGCTCGTCGCACCATTCTCGCGAATTGCTGTGACGTTTCCTGTCAGATCATAGTCGTAGTTGATAACGAGTGCGCTGGACGGATAGGTCATGCTCGTCCGCCGTCCGGCGACGTCATAGGTATAAGATACGGCACCAACGTTATTCGTCGTCTCGCTCGTTTGCCGCCCAAGTGCGTCATAAACAAAAGACAGTGTTTGCCCTCCCCTTGCCGCGGTCAATGGTCGGCTCAGAAGGTCGTAGCTGAAGGTGAGGTCGGGATCAGCACCCGGGAGGTCCTTCGATATTAGGCGATTGAGATTGTCATAGCCGAAGGTGATCGACGTGCCGTCGCGAAGACGGAGACTGGTTGCATTGCCGTTGGCATCATAGGCAAGCTGTTCATAATCCGCCGCGTTAACTGCGTTCGCGCCCTTCGTTGCCGATGGATATTCGGTTTTCACCAGCCGGTCGAACCCGTCATAGGTATAACCTGTTCGGTTGCTCTCCGCATCGATCGCATAGGCGGTGCGGCCATTGTTCGTATAGGCGGCCGTGACCTCATCCGCCTGTTCGGTCGCACCGTAGGCGCTCTGCACCTTGGTCACGCGCCCTGCGGCATCGTATGTGGTCTTCGCGATGCGATCGGAACCTTCGCTCCCCGTCGTGCCGGGCGAGCAGGCCGATGACGGCAGCGAACCGAACACAGCGCTGTTCATACGCTGTGCAGTACATTCGGGCCGGCCGAGCGCGTCATAGCTCGTCTGCGATACGGCGTAGATGGTACCTCCGGATTTCAACTCGCTCTTCGCGGGCCGCGCATTTGCGTCATAGCTAATTGCGACCTGCTCCTGCGTCGTGAACCCGGACCATGAACCGTCTGAGGCATCATTGACATAGCCTGCCTCTTTCAAGGTAAGGCCGTCATTGCCGTATGTCATGCGCTGCGCCGCAGGTTTGCGTGCGCCGCCGCCATCGGGATCGGGGCCGACCACACCGGTCAGCCGGCGTCCCGCATCGTAACGATAGGTCGTCGTATCGCCGGTCCCAGACAAGGGGCCGTCGACCGTCTTGATATCGCCCGACGGCGTGTAGGTCATCGTGGTGGTCGCTGTAACGCTCCCATTTCCAGCGCTGCGAGTAACTGAATTGGGCAGTTCGTTGCTGCTGTATGCGATGATCGCCTTTACCTCACCTGCGGTGCCTGTGCACGATGAGCCGACCACGCAGGTCGACACGCCAGTGAGCTGATACACGCCCCCCGTCAGCGTATAACTATAGCGCGTTTGCGGACGGACGCTGCTGGCGTCGGCGGGCGCGGTGATGGTCAGCGGGACGCCATAGGTCGTGTCATATGTGTAGTCGGTCTGACTACCCTTCGCGTCCTTCGTCCATTCCGGGCTGTTGCAGGTGACGGGGTTGGCGCAGCTTGCCGGAAAGCTCGCCGTGGTCACGATGTCAGACAGGCCGGAGCCCGATTTCGCCTTCAGCGTCGTGCTCGTGATATTGCCGCGGGCATCATAGGCGTAAACGACCTTGTTGCCCTCTGGATAGGTGATTTGGGTCAGGCGTCCATAGGTGTCATATTGATAGCCGGTCGTTTGGCTCAGCGCATTCGTGACCGACGTCGGACGGCCGATCGTCATGTCGGAGACGACAGTCAACACTTGGCTCAACGCATTGGTAACCGTCATCGTAGCCGTCGTGCCCGAGAGGTTGCGACTATAGTTGGTGGTCACTCCATCGCGCGTAACCGACGTGACCTGACTACCGGAGCGGGTGATAGTTGTCGTGTCGCTTGCAGCGCCGGGACGCCGGATCGCCGAAACGATCGACCCGCCGCCGGAGATTCTCCATGTTCGCCCAGCCGTATCGGTGACGTCCGTAACCGTGGCCGATGGATAAGTGTAAGTGACCTGCGCCTGAGAGGACGCTCCTGCGGCGCTGTTGTAAAAGTCCGCGCGCGTTCGTTTAAGCCAATCCAGCGGCGGCCCCGATGTTCCACCGCTGCCCGACCCTGCATAAGTGAACGCCACAGAATAGCCGGCGCTGTTTCTGACGCGCGTCAGCCGAACGGAGTCAACCGTACATATAATCTCTTCACCAATCGGAACATCGGGACAGATCAGCCATTGCTCATACTCGAGGTTAATCGCCTTCCCGTCTGGCATCCTCATCGCGGATGGTACCCAAATGCACGGCTGCGAAGACGTCGGCGTGCAATTGGGATCGCGGGGCATGAATTCGATCGTCGCGCCGTTGGCCGACCGATACACATAGTTACCACCGGAATTCGTGAGCGTTGAACCCACCGCCTGCTCGGACACCGAGCCGTTGAACCACTCGGCTCGCTGACCAAGAGAAACGGAACGTTTGACAGAATATTCGTTAAGTCTGATCGAGTCCCAGCGGTGGCCGTTATAGCCGCTGAACCAAGGCCCATCTCGTACAAGAGCCAGTTCGCTTCCGCCTGATCCTATGGAGCCTTCGACCAGCCCCATCTGATAGTCGCCATGAGTGAGATCGACGCCATTACCATCGAGATTGCGATACGTCGGCGGTGTCTGCGCCGCTGCCGGGGCAACGAGCCCGCTGCACAAAATCGTTGAAAGACCCAAAATCGTCAGCCGCGTCCGGCTGCTCACCAGTCCATTTTTCATATTCGCCCCCGCTTGATTATTCCGACTATGAGAGGTCAGATTCAGGGCGGCGGATTCGGCGAGTTGGTAACTTTGACCCGCGTCCGGTTATCGGCCTTATCATGGGTATATTCGGCGGTGACATTATTGTTCACCGTGCCGGTCCGGACGACCTTCACGAGCCGCCCCTTTGCATCATAGGTGTAGGCGATCGTCTCTGTCGAAGCCGCCGACGACGATGTTGCCAAGAGACATAATCCGAGGAGAATTCTTCGACGCATTGATTGCCCCTTCTCAAATCAACGGACGCGATTCCGTCTGATTTCGTTGAGGCTATGTCGCGGCGATAATGTAGGAAAGCGCTATTCGCTTCCTAATATCCTATATCGTCACCGGTATGGTTGGATCTGGTTTTGGCCTCGAAGTGCTCTCGCAATCGCTCTGAGATATTCGGGCGCGCACTTATGGCACTCAAAATTCGGAGGCGGGATAGGCTGCCAGCCGACAGGATTGACGGATGCTAAAGGGCAGCGAACCAAAATCGGAGTCGTATAACCTAGATCATTGCGCGGCAGCCCCGCCTAGATATCCCTTCGCGCTCGCCATCAACACGACCCTAACGATGGCGGTGGCACCTAGAGCTTCGGCAACAGGAGGACGGCTCTGCTTCACGGCGGGGCCGTTTTCCATCTGCCTCTGGGAACTTTAGGTTCGATTTTGCGTACCTTGGCAGGTTCTCTTCATCGGAGCGATCACGATGGAAACTCGCCAGATCATTGCGTACGCACTGATTGCGACGCTGGTTCTAGCCGGTGTATTCGTTGGCAAACATTTGGCCCGCTCGCGCCGCCGAAAGCAGGATTTATGGCGAGGCCGCCAACGTCGTTCAGACAACGCCGACCATCTGTGATGTCATTCGATTTTTAATGCATGTTACTGTCCCGTTCGAATTGCTGTATTAGCAATTCCTGCCGCCGTCGCTGCGATCCACAGACGGTGAGCGGCTTCCTCCGTGCGTTGCCAGATGCCGCGAGGACGGAAGGGCCCTGCTTTCGGGCGGGGCCTTTCTTGTTGACGGGAACTTGCTCCGGAGCCGTGCGATTGCTTCCTAGGCTCGCCCGTTCATCCCCCCTCCCTTGGCTGGCGAGCCTTCCCGCCAATTGCGCTGACAGCAAAAAGGCCCCGCTGGGACCACGGGGCCTTCCGGCATTTTCATGCTCCCCCCGCGACCGCCCCCCAGCGGCCCCGAGTTGGTGGAAGAATATGTAAGCTGGGGATTTCGTCAATACGTCGCAACAATGCCGCGATCTGGCTGTTCCAATTCTGGACCCCGTCGTCTCGATGCTCTCTCGCAGCGGGGGCCAGTGCCTTGCCAAAACCTATGACAGCAAACGACCGATTGCGGACATTGCCTGCATATGCGATGTCAGGCCATGGACCGTCGAGGCCTCATATTCATCGCCGCGGCTGTAACACTTGCTCTTGTGCTGATGTTCTACGGCGGCCTGTTCATGCATGGCGACTAATTGCGGACGTTTGCGCGATCTGCAACCACTCGGTTATAAGACTAGCCGTATGACCCAATGTAATGATCAAGGGCGAGAAGTTTGGTTCGACCGTTTCGGGTGGAGTTACATGCCCGCGCATTGGAAGGGCGTGGTCTATCCCGCCGGAATCATCGCGGTAGTTGTTCCACTATGCCTCGTGCTCGATCGGCATAGCTCTGCATTGTCATTTGTCCCCTTGTTGACCGGATGGGCGCTGGTGATGTGGCTGTGCGAACGTCATTCGCCTTCCCGTCCCTAAGTCCGCTTCCCACCCCGAAGGCGACTGTCCGGTTTTGCGCGATTAATCGCGAAAGCCGCCATTGAACGGAATCAGTCGTCGTGCAATTTCTAGTAGATGGATTCATCGCTCGCCATTGATGCAGCTCGAAATTTTCTTTCCGTAGTATGGGAAGGACCAGTCCCAACGGATGCCGCGCTGACGGCCGCTCTCGACCGCCTTATTACTGCATATCACGACGCGCCCGATGTTGATCCATCGGGCGACGAGATGGAAGCGCCCCGAGACAGTGGACCTGCGCATTTTCAAGAAGTTGGTGCCCGATTCCCTAACTATGGCCTCTATCCGCTGGCAGACCCGGCTGACGAGCCGACTGCGGCGATGGGGATGGGCGACGCAATTGATGACCTTGGCGATATCATACTGGATATGCGGGAGGTCGTTTGGTTGGCGGATCATGCGGGCAAAGCCGATGCGCTATGGTTATTCCGGACACAGTTCTATCACTGGGGGACCCACGCAAGGGATTTAGTCCGCTATCTCCACGGTCGCCAATTCGGCTGAGCGACCGATATCGGTCGTTATCGGTCATCGCCAATCGTTCCTGACCACGGCATGCCCCTCACGTATCAGCGTGTCACCCACGTCCTTGCCGTTCACCGTCACCCGGCACAGCGAGCGCCCGTATCTATCCTGCCCGTTGCAATGCAGCTTCGCCGGCTTGCTCAGGATCACCCGCAAACGGTCGCGCGCGGCATATCCGGGGCGAGGGTCGCAATGCTTGCACCGCGGGCTACCCGGAAGCTCTGGCGCGTCCATAGGCCCCGATGCTGCGACGAGGCGAACCTTGGTGCCGTCGCAGGTGCGGAAGGTGTCGCCATCGCGAACGCTGGCGACACAGAGGGCCAAGGCTTCAAGCATTCGAGACTGATCCGATCTGGGAGAATGCGTAAGTCGTCAATCGACACCTCCGCTGATTTGCAGCATTATCGCGGCGGGGGAACAATATGCGGACACTACTGCTTTGCGTCGCGCTGGCAATCTGCCTCGGCACGGCATCGGGTCATCCGGGCGGGCTCGCCGCAGATGGCTGCCACAAGGATAGCAGGACCGGCACTCGTCATTGCCATCGATCAGGGGGAAGCGAGAGCCCACCGCAGAGGCCGCAACGTCTCAGCGGAGGCGATGTCTATTATCCCAATTGTTCGGCAGCGCGTGCTGCTGGTGCTGCACCGGTTCGACGTGGCAGTCCGGGCTATGGTCGGCACCTTGACCGTGACGGGGATGGCGTTGGGTGTGAGTGACCTATGCTCCGCAGCAATCGCAGGCGAGCGCTGATCGGCCAGAGAAGGGCTCCACCTCCCGGCGGAACCCTTCCTCTCGTGCCGCCATCCGACTCTTCGATGCCTAAACTAGGCGGCTATTCTCAGTTTCATCGCCGCAACAATGGCTGCGCGTAGGGCTGCGGCGCGCTCGTCGCTTCCCTGAACGTCACGCAGCGCATTTCTGAATCCCTCGGCGTTTACGCGCTGAAGAGTTGCGACCAGTTCATCTGGATCGAACCCTTGGGGTGGCTCGGCGAACAGCAACACCAAGGCGTTAAATACGGACGACCCTTGTGCGAGCGCGACGCCTTCAAAAGCTTCCGCAAGTGCGGTGAGCGCTGCAGATACCACTTGCTCTCCATGTCGGCGCAGTGCTGCGGCAATTGACGATGTGAACGTGATCTCGCCCGGTTGACGTGCCGCTGCCGACATGTTTCGCGAGACGGTCAGGCCCGCTTCTGTGACGAGACGCTGAATTTCCAGCGCGTCTTCATCGGCGGCCGCGAGCGCCGCGTAGAAGTCGTCCAGACGGTTCATTGCCTTGCGTGCTCTGTTCGCCAGAATGAACATGCGCGCCTCATCCTCCGGCGTGGGATATGAGAACGAGCAGCAGGGCAAATGAGTTAGATCGCCCCGCTTGATCGCTGCCGCCCAACGATGCTGTCCATCAATTATGACGCGGCTACCGTCCGGTCTGGCGGATACTATCAGTGATGAAAACAGGCGCCAGTCGAACGAGGCCGCGATGCTGGCAATCAACCGGCGCGACGCGACGTTTTCGATTGAACGCTGGTAATTTGGATCAACGCTTAGGTGCGCCGGCGCCACCCATTCGATTACCGGCGGCGCTCCGACGATCGCACGATATCCCTTTTGAGACGCGGATTTGCTTTTGGTGCCGAACTGAGCGGTCTTGCCTGGACCAATCGCCGAAGCCTTGTCCAGCTCCTCGGCGCGAAGCCCGGCGATCAGCTCGCGCACCTCTTGCGGCTCGCGGCACCAGAGATTGCCGTGATGCTCCACAACAACGTTTCCCAAATGGACTCTGGCCGATCCAACAGGCGTTCGTATCAGGAATGTGCCATTGGGAAGAGGTTCACCTTCGACGTGACGCGTCGCCCAGTCGGGAACTGCCGAGCCGTCGTGGATCCAATGACGGACGCCTTGCGGAACATCGATACGGGTATGCATATTCATCGCCGTTCTCCTCGAGACTCGCGGCACTGCGCTCGCGAGGGCAACAACGTGTGCGAAGGCGAAGGAATGCAGGGAATCGGCCAGTCGCGGATAAAAGTCGGTCCGTCTACAGGTGCCGGACCGATCCACAATTTCGACGTGGGGTCTGAATTAAGAGGATGTCCATGACACCGGAACGCGAGCTTTGGGCATGTGCTCTTTTGGTCGAGCGCGAACATGGCGACCACGCGGCTGCGTGGGTTGCGGCGCGCATCGAAGCTTTGGCGGCTGAGGGAGATCCAGACGGCGTGGCGCGGTGGAAGGCTATTGCGGAGCGACTGTCGATGCTCTGGACCGGAGAAAGACCGCTTCCGATGTAATGAGGCGGTGGAGGGACCAGCATCCACCGCCTCTTGTACAGTGTCGCTCGGGTGGGGCGAGCACTTACCCGCGACCCTGACCCCGAATGGTTAATGAGTTTCTAATTCAGTGAAGTTCAACTGATCTGCCAGCGCGTTGGCTCGATCCCTTTGGGCGCGGGCATGATGACGAATGACTGATCTTCGCCGTCTAGTGTCGGCGACAGGCGGGTGCGATTGTCGCCCTCGTCGATGTCGGCAACAGGGCACCCCGGCCCAAGGTCCATGCCGACATAGCGCGCCGGGTCGTAATCGTCCTCGGCCCCGCTGTGGTCCTGCTCGTCGCCGTTCGGCTCGACGTCAGCTTCGCCGTCCTCTTCGTCCAGATGGTCGATGATCTGCTGAGCCAGCCGCTCTAGGACCGGACGGGGCAGCGACGGGATAAGCGACAGGGCGATTTCAGCCGGGACGCGCGAAGCGCCCCGACCGATAGCGATGGCAAGGCGGGTCATGGCTGCACCCCCTTGCCGAATAGCTCCCATGCCTCGCTCTGCTCGTCCTCGCTGAACGTCCGCAGCTTCCGCACGACGAAATCGCGCGGATAGGGCAGATGGTCGCCAGCAAGTCCCATGCGGATGCTGACAGCGACCGCAGCAAGTTTATCCCTCGGCATCGGCTTCATGAAGATGGCGAGGTTCCGGTGATCGTCGCTGCGGTTGGCAAAGCGGGCCTGATCGTCCGTATATGGCGTCTGGTCAGGCTGGTAGTCATCGATCGCCTCGCGCTTCTCGATTGTGACGTATGCCGCCATATCGAAATAGGCAGCTTCGCAGACGGTGCCGCACTGGCGGATAGCCGCGGCGCTCATGCCAGCCCCCGGCGGCGTAGAACGCTCTGGATGGCAAAGGTCTTGCACTGATCGGCGAAGATCAGCTCGACAAGGTTGAGCGCGGAAGCATCGCCAGCACACCCGACCGCGAGCTTGAGCCTCGTTTCAGCGTCAGGGTCCAGCGCCTTGATGAGCGCAAACAGGACGCGGCGCTCTGCGGTCAGCGGGTTCGCCTCCATGTAGTCGACGAGGTGCGCGACTTCGCGTTCCTCGGGCCGCATGAAAGGAAATTCGCAGCCTTGGGCTTCGCGAAGGGCCGCCCTTGCGGCGCGACCCCCCTTGTTCTGCGGTTGCCGCACCATGCGCGGGGCTGCGGTCGGCAGCTTCACGACGGCGCTCATTGCAGCACCCGAAATGCAAGGTCCACGGCCTGCATCGCAAACCATGAGACGGTGAGACAGGCCGCCCATGCCTTGAGCGTCATGACGGGGCATTCCGCCTGCTGCCGCGCCCTCACGACACGCCTCCCGCAAAACGGATCGCGTCTGCGAACAGGACAGCCATCGCCTGGCTCGACGTTTCGGCGCAATGCTCCATTTCTTCCGCGAGGAAAACGCGCTGCTTCCTGCCGAGCGACAACACATCGGGCGCGGGGCATTTGATGACCGCGAGCGCGGTTTCGAGGCAGGCGTCGTTGAACGGCGAAAGCGCTTCCTCAAACGCCTCCATGGCGGGAGTCAGTCCCTTCGCGTCGGGACGGTTCGCGTCGTCGAAGTCCTGCCGCGCCTTGCGGGCCGCTTCCCATGCTGCAAACAGTGCAGCGAAGTCTTTGGCCGCTGCGGGGGCCTTGGTCGCCTGTGCGAAGGCCGTAGCCTGATCGAGCGCTGTTTCGAGCCGTGCCTTCATGCTCGCCATGCGCTGATCCATTTCGGCAAGCATGATGTCCGCCTGCTTCGCGTTGTGAATGATGAATGCGCTATGCTCGCTCTGGAAGCGGAGCGCGTTGAGGCGCAAATCGTCGACGAATTTGACCGCGGCTTCGTGGAATGCGGTCGCGACTTCATGGTCGGCGAGCGCTTCATCGATATTCGTGGTTAAGTCGGTGGCGCTTTCGGGCGCGGGGGTGCTAGTACGCTCCATAGTCGTAATCCCTCTCAGAAAGGGTTTGCGATAGGATCGGGGTTAGGATTGCCGTCCTGCCTCGATCCGCCTTGGTTTCTGACCTCGGCGATAACATCGTTATCATGGTTAAGACGGTTGCGTCAATCCCTAAATGAGACTATTGTTATCGCGATGACACCGACACAATCACGCATGGCGCGCGCTGCGCTGCAATGGTCCCTGACCGATTTGGCGAAGGCGGCAGGCGTCGGTCGCGCAACTGTCGCCCGGTTCGAGCTGGGCGAATCCGCCGTTCCTGAGACTGTTGAGAAAATGCGCAAGGCGCTCGCCGACGCTGGCGCTGACTTCACGCGCCGGGCTGGTCGCGTCGGTGTGACGGTGCCTGAATGATTGGGAAATAGATAATCGACGGCACAGGGGATGCCGATAGGAGGGGCAATGCGCATCGTTTTGGTTTTGGCCCTGCCATTATTGGTTTCGGCTGCTCCTTCCCGCCTCAGCGAAGATCCGATGACGGACAAGGCGCTAGAGAAGATGGGCGCTTACGATGGCGGCGATCCCACCAAAGAGCCGGTCGCCGAGCTGCCAGATTATGATTTGAAATGCGAATTTCAGCATCGGTCCGTTTGCGCTGGCGGTGAGCTTTGCAAGTCGATCGACAATCCTGCCGGAACCTATGTCATCCTATCCAAGCCCCGCATGACATATTCACGGTGCGACAACAAAGGATGCGGTGAGCATCGCATCACGGCCATCGGCGCTCCTCAAGTTATCCGTAATGTGGTGCTGGCCGATGCCGGCGTTTTGGTAAAGTTTGGCCCCCGGAACCGGATCATCGACATCGCTACGAAGGGTTCGATGGTCTTTATCTCGGACGGCCGCTGCGTACCAAAGTAGGAGGCTTACGATGCAGTCGGATAGCAGCGGGTGCGTCATGCTTTTGGTGTTCGCCGCGGTGGGTTGGTGGCATTGGCATGGGCGAGGTTGCTCCGAGTACGCTTCCGAATACTCCTGTCGTCACGTAGTTGATAATGCCGAGTATGAAGTTTGGTACTGGCGGCACGTCGAGCGCGACGATAGCGATGACGAGAAGTACATAGGTCGAGCTATCGGGCTTCGGATGTGCGAAAACAATGCTCGCGCCTACGCGGCCTCGATCGACGAAACTTTCGAGTATCGAAGTTATATTTGCGTACTCGTGGATGACGGGCAACGGATGGAAAAGCATCGCTTTCTCGGCTAGCGCGCCCGTCGGTTTAGGAATTGCCCATGCCCCTACGCTCCGACCTCGAACAAGCCGCCATCACCCTGCCTCTTGATGTGGTGCTGGACCTATGCACGGCGGCGAAGGGCGGACTGACCAAGGAGACGGAAGCGTTGCTCAAGGTCGAAGTGGCATCGGTGCTGACGACGATAGCAGGGCTGGAGAACGAGGTGGTCAAGGCGATTTTCAAAGAGGCATTCGACTAGCTCGATCCTGATCGAGTGCCAGGGTGATCCTTGACGCGCTCGGCGGCATGGGCAACAAGCCACAAATGGACGACGGCGGCGCGATTACCCCTCAAGCGATTGTGACGCTCGCCTATAGCTTGGCAGCTTTGATCGCCATAATTGGCGGGTTCGCTTGGTTTCGCTTCCTCAATCGCCGCTCAGCGCAGTCCAATGCGGGCAAGACGCCGGATATGGACGGCCTTTCTAATGCCGCAACGGCGACGGGCCTTTCGATGATCTTGGCCGGGGCTGCCTATATTTTCTCGGTCTGGTTCTGATCGCTCACGACCCGGCCTAAACAATTGGCACTGATGCTGCCAAAACAT